>Ga0268279_1000034_pt1 | contig 121951 bp, 117 predicted proteins | sample saktaG_6_FD_190142 | JGI IMG/M metagenome (GOLD analysis project Ga0268279, IMG submission 190142) | Saline water microbial communities from Sakinaw Lake, British Columbia, Canada - sak_2010_1_5_80m | ecosystem: Environmental > Aquatic > Non-marine Saline and Alkaline > Saline ...
TGGGACTCCGACATAATAGCCGCAATCGACTGGGCGGTCGCCCACAACGCCGATGTCATAAGCATCTCCCTCGGCGCCCCCTATCACCCAAACGACGAAGTAGGGCCGCTCGAGCAGGCCATTGACGAGGCTGTGAGGCGCGGTGTCGTAGTGTCTGTTTCCGCAGGTAATCTGGGTAGCGGGACTTCGACCATCGAGCATCCGGCGGCTTCAGGCCAAGCGATCACTGTTGGAAACGTCGACGACCGCGGGTCTTCTCGGACCAGTGACGACGGTATTTCGAGTTCAAGTTCCCGGGGTCCGGCAGCGTTCGGCCGACTGGACCCTGATGTTTCCGCGCCGGGGACATGGATTTTGTCCACGATGCCAAATAACAGTTCCGACTATAAAAGCGGGACTTCAATGTCCGCCCCCCACGTTTCGGGAGCTGCTGCACTACTGCTTGAGTCTGAGCCGACATTGACTCCCAGTCAAGTAAGGTCGATTCTCATCCATTCTGCCGAAAACATTTCCGGCCACGTCTTTGAGAAGGGCGGCGGTGAAGTGAACGTCACGCGCGCAATACTGGCTACAGTCCGGGGAAGCGTCAATTCTCAGGACCGGTTTGAGGGGGAGCTTCTTCCAGGCCAGTTCAAGTCAATCGAGATAGATTACTCCAATATCGGGAATTCCGCGACTAATCTTTCCTTTACTCTCGAGGAGTTTTCAGACGCTGAAAGATACTTGACTCTTGATTCATCAATCTTTCAAATTCCGCCGAGTCTTGCGATTTCTCCGAATGGGAATGGTTCAATTGGTTTGAATGTTTCTCTCCCGGATAACGCGTCCGCCGGGGTTTATGGGGGGACTTTGGTGGCAGAGGATTCGGGCGGGACATCTCTTCGAATTCCAGTAGTATTATCCGTCCCCCTTTTAGGCGGGGGCACGGCTTCCGGGATGGTGAATACTGGTGGGGTGGACGGCGGAGACTGGATTTACATTCCAGTGAAACCTTCCAATACTTACGGTGTTTCAGTAAACCTAACATTTACTTCAGGCGACCTCAATGTTTTCATGCTCGCCCCCAACGGTGAGACCGTCGGGTATTCAAACGGCTCGTCCAACCCTGAAGTCTTCAGTGTCTACAATCTGACTTACGATACCTACTGGATTCTAGTGCACGCGAGGAGTGTGTTTGGCGCTGTCCAGTTCACCTTAAAGTTGGATTATTTATCCAACTTTTCAATCAATCCTTCATACTGGTCCGGAATATACGGGGGAAACGCAACGGAGCTCAATTTCACAATAACAAACGACGACACAGCCAAAGAGAATCTGAACTTAAGCATCCTTCTATTAGAAAGCACTCCACCCCAAATATTCAACTTCACCTATTTTATCTCGAAAAGCCCCGCCTCTCAAAAAGACTCTCCCATACAAAACCTGTCTTGCCTGCGGAATTGGTTTAAGAAAGATTTGAACGTCACTCTTAACCGGACCCGGTTCATTGACATAAACCTGACTTGGATGCCAGCCCACGACTTGGACCTTTACCTCATCTTCTGGGATGATGACGGAGACGGAGTCTTTGAAGTTGGGGAAGACCATTCAACAAGATACATGTCAATGTTCGACAACAACCAGTCGGGAGTAAACGTCGAAACCCTACTCCAATCAGACATACTATATTATTATAACAAATACTATGACCTGGGAATTTCAGTCTGCAACGTCGACAATGAAACAGACTACTCGGGAAACCTGACACTATCCCTTACGAAAATCGACCACAGGGAATATCCCAATGCCAATGTAAATCCAAACCCCATAAACCTCACTGCAAGCGAACAGAAAAACGTCACAGTCTCATTCAACATGAGTGGCATGCCCCAGCAAGGAGAATTCAATCTGCTTATGGATGCGGGCGGGAATGCGATAGCAAATATTATCCTTGAGGTCGGAAGCCCGTCCATCCCTGAGATGGCACTACCTCAAGCAATTCAAAATTCATCCAACATAACTTTTACATGGGCTCAGTCACAGTCCACAACGCCAATACAATACTATACCCTCGAACAAAGCCAAAACACTTCCTTTGAATTGAAATCAGAGTTTAATTCAACGGTAAATTCCATCAATGTCACTTCCCCTGACGGCTTATACTACTTCAGGGTTTATGCCTCCGACTTAAATGGTCTTTCAAGTCCAGCAAGCAACATCGTAAATACTACTGTGGACACAACTCAGCCCACAGCACCGCAGATGAGCTCGCCAAACGGGGAGTTAAGCCAGTACATGCTGGAATTAAACTGGACTGAAGCCTTGGATGCGACATCCGGCGTAAGCCACTACATAGTTCAAACGTCCTTTGAATTATCCTTTTCCACCCTCACTCTAGATGAAATCGTAAATGAATCCACCCTCAACTCAAGCTTTCAAGACGGCCAACACTTCACGCGCGCTTTGGCAGTCGACCGTGCGGGAAACCAAGGCAACTTCGGAAACACTCTCAACTTCACGGTAAAAACCCAAACACTAAACGAGATAAATCCCGGAGCAGACTCCTGGATTGAACTATACAACACCCGGACCGAAACATACAATCTTTCCGGCTGGACACTAACATCATCAACCTCAAACACTAATGTTAGTGGAGTAATACCCGCTCAAGGATTCCTACTAGTCAACTCGAGCCAACTCAACATTACACTTCAAAACGATTCGATAACCCTTAAAACCCCGCAAGCAATACTAATCGACAACATCACATACTCAAGCATTGGAAACGAAAGCTCGTTGGGACGGGATGAAAACGGCGTGGGAGAGTGGATTGAATACGATTCCGCCTCCAAGACGCCGGGCCTTTCGAACTTTGAAAGCCACACCACAACATTCATATACGGCTGGCACATGATATCCATCCCACTCCAACAAATCTGGTGATTTTTATTTTAAGAATCGAATACAAGACTATTCTAATTTTTGTCGTTTTGGAGAGGTGAATTAATAATGGAAAAAAAATGTGAAAGAAAGTTAATACATCCTGTCTTTGTCCTGTTTCTTGTGTCTCTTGCCTTCGTGGCTGGGCTTAACGCGACGACCGCTTTGAATGCTGTCCTCGAAGACCCGCCGTGGCCGCCCGTCGTTAACATAACGGCCGGGGGCTTCATGCCTCCGAACATCACCATACCCATCGGTGAAGTGGTTACTTGGGTCAACGCAGACTCGTCAGTCCATGTGGTAAAGAGCAACATCACCGGTATTGGGGAATTCGAGTCCGGGAACCTCTCCCAGGGACAGAATTATTCCCACCCATTCAATGCGACCGGAACCTACCTCTATTACTGCAAACTACACCCTTCCATGCAGGGTGTCATCGAAATCATCGATTGCATGAGCATAATCGAGAGTGTCGCCTGCGGCAACACGCCCGGCTGCGTGTGGAACGCTTTCGAGGGTGTCTGCCAATTTGAGGGGCCGCCCGAGACAACAACAACCTCAACAACTACTACTACGTCAACAACCACTTCAATAGTTCCTCTAACCACCTCGACAACGGTTCCCGTGACTACGAGCACACTTCCAACAGACTGTCCTGGCATAATTGATGATGGAATCTGCAACTCTGATCCCGATTGCAACTGGGATTACGGAAGCCAGCAGTGCGTTTACGCGGAAGGCCCGGGAGTCGACTGTCATAACATAAGCGACAGCCAGCAATGCATGGATGCTCCAGAGTGTTTCTGGGACGATTTCGATCAAGAGTGTTTTAATATGGGGGGAGGTCCACAGTGCTTCCTCTACGACGATGACCAGGCAGGGTGCGATAATGAGACTGGTTGCGAGTGGGTGGATAAAGGAGAAAACGACACATTCTGCGGGCCCGAAGGCATGGGATACTGTTCCGTCTTCGACGAAAACGAGAGCGGATGCATCGCCGACCCGCAGTGCATCTGGATCCACGAGGAGTGGGAAGGCGTGAACAAGACGTTCTGCGGCGTCGACATGGGCGGCGGCATGAACCCCGACTGCCAGATAAACTGTACGAAATGCACTGACCCCGGAATGTGCGGCGGAAGCCCGAAAGGATGTTGGTGGAATTTTTCTTCAGCGGCCTGTAATGAAGGTGATTTTGACGTAAACCCCTGTGAGGGACTTGCCAACCCCGAATGTGATAACACAATCGGCTGCAAGTATGACGCAAACTACTCTGGACTCGGATACGGAGAATGCGTTAAAGACGAGGACATGAATTTAACGGGTTGCGCCTCATACGGTCGAGAAGAATACTGTTTAGCCAACTCCAACTGCGACTGGATTTACGATGACAGAGACCAGAGTTACCGTTGCGTTCCGGCTGGCGGTTCAGGCTGCGGCGACTATATAACAGACTGGGAGTGCAATCAAGACTTTGGCTGTGACTGGGATTACGGATACAGTGAATGCCATCCCTCATGGGGTGGCGGCGTCTGCGAGAACATACAGGACCCCGACTCCTGCAAGAACACGGCAGGCTGCACGTGGGACCCGTTCATGTGGGAGTGCACTGAAGGCTCGATAGTGAACTGCTCCGCGCAAAACACGGGGGTGTTATGCGGCTTCTATGGTGAATGCAAGTGGAATAGCACCGACTGCGTTTTAAGCGATTGCGCGAAAAACTGTTCTGCCTGTAGCATAAGCGACGCTTGCATGAAAAGCCAGCAAGACTGCTGGTGGGACTTCGGAATGCAGCAGTGCAACCGTCACATGGAGCCGACCTGCGAAAACGGGGCGTGCGACATGTGCGAGACCGTGGAAGACTGTTATAATACAACATTCTGCGCTTGGTTCCCGGACGTCCAGCAGGCTCCAGGCAACTGGTTTGTCCCCGCAGAAGATCCGTCAGGCCCCTCTAACTGCCGCATGAATACCTCTTGCGAGCAAGACTGTTTCATGTGTCAAAGCGAGGTTGAATGCCTCGCGTCGAACGATTCAGCATTCAAGAACATGGAAGGCGCTTGCGGATGGGACCCTATCTCATCCTGGAGCCCCTGCTTTCCCCAAGCACTAGACTGCTCGACAATAGACAATCAGCCTCAATGCGATCCGAATCCGGACTGCAACTGGAACGACGGAGCAGGGATATGCGAGAACGTAGGTCATACTGGCGGCGGCCCCTGCGACACAAACTGCACTTTCTGCGGAGACGAGTGGATGTGCAGTTCAAGCCCGATGGGATGCGGCTGGGACCCGCAAGGCAACCCACCCTGCTCTCAATCCAATTGTTTCAGCTTAGGATGCTCTTACTGTGACGGCCACGACGACTGCATGAAAGCCGACGGAAAATACCGCAACGAAGGAGCCGACGGCTGCACGTGGTGGTCGGTCTACCACCCCGGAAACGACACGACAACGGAATCCTGTAAAAATAGGGACTGTGAGACAGACTGTACGCTCTGTTACAACGAACTCGGATGCTCCAATAGTGGCGTGGGCTGCGAGTGGGATAATCCCGGACAGCACTGCAACTTCGAGCTGGGGGGGAATGTAGCCTGCAACACAGACTGCGCCTCCTGCACGTCAGACGGCGACTGCTGGGGTTCTTTCGCCGGATGCAAGTGGGACTGGAACCAAGGCCGGGTCGTGGACGTCGTACTACAAGACGGCGAGTTCACCCCCAACGCCGTAACCATATCCCGCTATGACAGCGTCAAGTTCATCAACAACGACTCGGTGGATTACACCGCGACCGTTTTAGAGCAAGACCTCGTACCACCCGATTTCTTCGACCTGACGTTGGTCCCGGGTGAAAGCTATATACGAGACTTCTACTACGAGCACAACTTCACCGTCTACTGCAGCATCCACGGAATCGATGTCATGAACATGACCCTTGTCGTGGAGGGGAGGAATGGTTCCCTGTGCTCCCCAAACGACTGCAAACAGGATTGCGGCGCCTGTAACGACCCCGCCTCCTGTGACAAGAGCTTTGCCGGATGCTTCTGGGACATGGCTTACGGAAACTGCGTGGGTCAGGGTTGGGGCATGACGTGTGCCGACGACTGCTGGTTCTGCGACACCGAGCTTAAGTGCGATGCGTCGAACGCTAGCATGTGGACCCCTCAGGGCGAAATGAACGGCTGCCAATGGGTCTTCGACTTCATGGACGGGGTATCCGGCTGCCGGCCGGATGGCATGGAATTCAGCTGCGATGCCATGTGCGAGCAGTGTAATGAAAGCCAGTGCGAGAACGCAACGCCATACATGCTCCCAGATGATGCAAGCGGCTGCATGTGGTTTGCTTACGAGATGACTCCCAAGGGTACGCAGGGTGCGTGCCACCCGGAAGGCTCTGGAGGAAAGGGTTCAGGCTGCCCGCAGTGGGATTTCACAAGCAAGATTGAGTGTGAATCACATACTGGGTGCAAGTGGTTCGAGGTCGACAGGATTTGCGACCCCGACTTTTCGGAGATGACTTGCAACGAGCGGTGCGACTTGTGCAACAAGACGGATTGCGAGCAGGCCTCACAAAGGTGTGTCTGGGATCTCGGGTACGACGCCACAGTCGACACTCCCGACGACTTCTGCCGAGATGACTACGGCGGGGGATTCAAGTATGGTGGAGACTGTAACGGCAACTGCTTCGACTGCTTCGACAACCAGTCCTGTACACAGAGTTCTTCAGACTGCCGGTGGGTGAAAGACGTTATGAGCCCGATGGGCTACCACTGCGACCCGGCCGACATGCCCATTTGTGATGAAGTATGTTTTTCATGCTTTGACCCTTCAGGCTGTTCAGCAAGCACGAACACGAGGATGGTCAACAAATCCGGGGAAGAGTGTCCGGGACTTTTGGAACAGGATTGTATAGACAACGGCTTCTGCAATTGGGCTGGCTCAGTTTGTGAGGGTGCTATTGCTGCAAGTTGCGAGTGGGATCAGCAGTGGATGTACTGTAAACCCACAGGATTCGCAGCAGAAGTCTGCTTCATACCCGGCGACGAAGACGGAGACGGGCAAGCAGACTGCAAGGACTCTGATTGTGCTGAAGACCCGGCCTGCTACTATGGTACAGGGCCTATGGGAATGGATAAGGACTGCTGGATATGGGATGAAATGAACGGTGGGGGCGAGGAAATATGCATGTGCGGCGAAAACGGAACCCTCGTCAACGGCTCCTGCGAGGAAGACAGCCAGCCCTCAAACGGCACTGGTTGTGCCTGGCATCTTGTTTCGAAACCCCCGTTCTTCAACGAGACTGAAGGATTGTGCGACCCCAAGTTCGAGGATATGGTATTCACGGGAATGGGCGAGGAAGAGCCGATATTCATCCTCCACGACCCGTGCTTTGCCGACGAGCCCCAGTGGGTAAACGTCGAAAAGAACGTGCTTGAGAACAAGAGCTGGCTCGACATCTGCGACATCGGAATCAGGGATACGCCGGATACGACGGCATTCATCATGAATCTGAGAGACGTCGATGATCTGGCTCTCTGCAACTTCCTCTATGAAAGCAGTCAGAACGAGTCTGGAAAGTATTATTTCCTGCTGGACATAGATGATAATGTTTCAAGCGGTTGCAACATCGACGTGAACATCACGGAATACGACCGCAATCCCGCCAACTTCATGTTCGGCGAAAACGGTTCCGAGTACCGGCTGGATTACATAGTGAACGCCACCGGCGGCTCGGTAGTCGAGACCAGAACGCTCTACCAGTGCGTGAACGGCTCCTGGGGCGTGGTGCAAGCCACAATCTCCGGAAAGAAGGACATGGCATGCAAGCACGAGAGCATTTACTTTGGAATTTCCAAGGCTGATATTGGAAACCCGACGAACACAATGCATATTGTGGCGTTTACTGCCGAGCTTTCTGGCGAATTCGGAAGTCCATTGGTCTCCATGGATAGGGCATACCATGCCTATTACACGCCCAATACCATCGACTTTATTCCTCCAGACTGTGCGAACAATCCTACTGCATGCGGTTCAGGATATGATCCGAATAATGGGGTCATGACGTTTGAAAACTGTTTCCCTGGAACCGGGGACGAGGACAAGGACGGCAAGACGAACTGTGCGGACGAGGATTGTTTGGTGAGTATATTCTGCTTGAACGGCACGACCTACAACGCCTCGACTGATAAGACTGCGCCGAAGATCACGTCTTCGAAAGTTGAGACTGAGCAGACGATGGTGGTCATCAAGTGGACGACGGACGAGCCCGCAACCGGGGTGGTCCAGTTCTACGGACGGAACGGTACGTGCGAGGATTCGGTGCAGAACGTGAGCCAGTACAACGACGTGTTCTTTTCAAACGACGACTACACGTCGACTCACGGTGTGCCTTTGGATGCCAACAACCCTGACATTGGGTATGCGTTGGATACTGCACTTGAATCTAATACGACGTATTACTACAAGCTTCGGAGTTGTGACCAGGGCCAGTTGTTTAGCAACTCGACTAACTCGTCGAGTTCTAACTGTGCTGTTAGCAAGTGTTTAAACTTCACTACTAAGGTCCCGTGCGAGGGCATAACCAACCAGACAGTATGCGTTCAGCAGGGCATCTGCAAGTGGAATGCGACACTTACTCCAAGCTGTTTCAAGCAGATTGAGTTCGGCTTCGAATGGCAGTCTGACACTGAGGATCCGACCGACCCGCTGGGCGGAGTCACCTTCGAGATGACTATTGGAAACGAGACGACAAACATTTCCGCTGGAACAAAAGCGAAGACGAACGAGTCCGGCTGCAACGTAACCTTAAGGTTTAGAAACGAGATGACAACTTTGTTCGGAAACAGAGCACCTTGGACTATTGAAATGCAAAGGTGTTGTGTGCCCAAGCAGACCATAAACCTGACTTCAGCCCTTCAGGTTGCGAACGCGACTAACGAGAGCCTTTTCGTCGGAATGAACAGCGGCGTGTGGCAGCAGATAGCGCAGATCATGGGCTGCAAGAAAGTTTACTTGCATCTTCCAGGATTCCACCAGGACTGCACGAACATTACCATAACCCACTGCAACGAGAGCGGGCAAGGCTGTACTGACGTGTCTTTAGACAATGCGTCAATGGTGTTCTGCAACGGTTCGGTGAGCAAGTGGGAGCTTCCGGGAAGCGACCCGACGCTGTTTAGCACTTATACGAACGAGTATGGTGTGGATGCCTACGCCCCGAGGATTCTTTCAGGTCCGACGGCGGTAGCTCGCGGCACGACGGTGGCGATTACCACGTATTCCAACGAGGAATGCAACATCACCGTCAAGTACCGTGACTGCGACATGAGCTACTACAACAGCACGTACAACGAATTCCTAGGTTATGGTCTGTGCGCCCAGTTCCCAGAGAACATCACGCAGCAGGGTTTGATTGCAGTCAATTCAACGCTTGCGCAATTGCATACGACGTATCTTACCAACCTTGCGGAAGATACTCTGTACTACTATTACGTGGTGGCAACCGACCAGTCCAACAACCAGAGGACTCTGAACAATCAGGAAGTATACTATCCAATACTGTCGGGTGGAAGCGAGCTGCTCGAGCAGGAGACGTTGATCATAGGCTGGAACTTGATTTCCCTACCGCTTATTGCAGTGTAAGCGGTTTGGGGATTTCTTATTTTTTTTAACATGGGTAGCGTTGCCTCTAAAACACAAGACCTACCTTTAGGATTAGTTCTAAATACCTTTCTTCTTGGGGTGCACTCGAAAAACATTCGTTTTTCGGTGCGCGGAAACCCGTGAAGGGTTTCCTGCGAAGCACTTTTTCTTTCGGGACTTAAGGGACAAAGTCCCTGAGTCCAGGGAAGCTTCGCTTCCCTTGGAAAGAAAAAGGGCTCTGCGGAACCTGATTTCTCTACCCCTTATACAAGCTTAAGGGTGTAGAGACTTCTCTTTTTTTTTAAAGGTGTAGCATCAGCTTCGGCTAGGTCGTCGAGCAAGCCTTATAGTTTGCGAAGACGGCCTTTTAGTCGTCGGCTAACTCCGACGGCTGGAACCTGATTTCCCTACCGCTAATAGGGTCTTAGGCGGTTTAGGGGAATCCCCCCATCTTTTTTATTTGAGTGAGCGTGAGCTTTAAGTCTTTGAAATTATGTCGATATATCAATACACTCTTTATATCAATATCTTGGTATAATGTATCCCTATATCAATATACCATTAGTCTCACCATAGCGATATATCGACATAGTTTTTAAATAAGCAACGGCAAAGAAATGAGATTCCATCCGACAATCAAACCATAAGTCTGGCCCTGTTGTTCAACTACCGTAAGCTGTAATTGCCTGAAATCGTATACTCCCCGCGTATCGATTCCATAGACGGTGAGGGTATAAGTTCCTTCAGAAAGATCTGAAATATCCACGTTGGCCGCGTAGACTCCAGGAGCAACCTCCACGACACTGACATTGGTTTGATCCTGGTTCACGTAAGCCAGGAAAGAATTATTTGAAAGCCCGGAAACGGGGGCGCCATTCTCATCCAGAATCGTTATGTTTAAATTGAAGACTTCGCTGGTAATCGAGGCCGTACCCGTCCCATACGCAACGTCGACGAAAATCCCCTGAACTTCTAACTCAAGGCTCTCAGACGCGATAACCCCCACCGACGGTATCGCTAATGACACTGAAACCGACTTAACCCCCGGGTCAAACCCGCTAGTATTAACTGTGAACTGGACTATTGTAGAGCCATTAGACAAATTCAAGGCCACGCTCTGGGTTGTAATAACGGAAGCCGACTCATCGATTAAGGAGTAAGTCAAACTCGCATTCTGCTCGCCCGGGGAAGAGACGTTCGCATTCAACTCCACAAGCTCGCCTGCAAGAACGGTCGAAGTGTTTAGCGAGACAATCACAAGTTCAGGGTCGCCTACAGTCTCGTTCGGGAGGAGATACTCGACCGAAAGCGAGACGTGGTCAAACAAGGCAACATTCGACTGAGAGACGTTATACTGCAAGGGAATCACGTAAACTCGCAAGAGAAGTCCGCCACCCCACTCGGTCACGTTATAGTAAAACTGCACGCCTGGATACGGGTCTGAAATGTTTGCCGAAGCGTTACCTGTTTCCTGGGTTGAAAGAACCATGGGCGTCACATTAAGCAAGGTAACGTTTTCAACGACCTGGGATACATTAAAGCCTGTGAGATTCACCGAAACGACCTCAACAGTCTTGGGCATAAGCCTCAAAGCCGAGATGACCGGAAGCACCGGCCCCCCAGCCTCGCTCGTCAAGGCAGCGCCCGGAACCGTGAAAACCATGGCCCCCCCAACACTCTCATTTACGAAGGCGGGAACCTCAATCTCTATCGCAAGGCTTAAGTTCCCAGACTCGGAAATAACCACCGTCGGCTTGGCTCCAAAGCCTACTACTCCACTTGTCAACCCGAAGACCGGGGAACCCCTGGGCATTTCCCCCCGAAGCTCTTGGGTGGGAAGCCCGTACAGGTGCATGGAATACATGGTTAGTGTGTCGTAGTCGTCCCAACTGTACTCTCCCTCATTATAATCTATCAGCGAGTACTTGAGCAGTTCTCCGGTTGTTGCCGACGAGAAGAGGTTTTTCGCAATAATGGCCATCATCTGGTCGTGCCAGCATGCAATGTCGATTCCCAGCCCTGATTGATACGCCCATCCGTAGGTTGTTGGCGCGATGTATGTGACGCCATTGTCCATGAAGTTTAAGGCTAAAGTCTCATTAAATGCGTTGCGGGACTCGTTCGTCGTAAGGGACGAGGCCTTATCCCACGGTACGGTGAATCCTGAGTGGCATGCGGGAGTCACAAGCATGTTTTGGGCGGACCAACCCACATCCTCCAAGTCTTCGCGGGTGATAAAATCGTTTTCACATGATGCAGTGCAAAAGCGCATGTGATTTGCATGTGTTATGAAATAGTTGAGGGGCGTCGAATTAAGCGATGACAGTGCATCCCATTCCCCCCAGACGAAGGGCCCGTGGGCGACGTCCGATTCCGCAAGATATTCCGTCAACGCAGAAGTCGCCCTATCCCGGATTCGACCCATAAACTCGTCTGTGTGCGTAAACATCCCTGCCTCGTCGACTCTAACCTCCGTTTCATACGCGTTGACGAGCTGGATGAGCTTGTTCGGTTCGTGGGCGAATATTCTGCCTACAGCGTGGTCGGGTGAAGGCTTGTTTACCGTCTCGGGATTCTGCGAACTCCTGCTTGCATAAGGGACGTCAGTTAGGACGTAGCCGGAAAGCGTGTCGGCTAGGGCGGGATTTCCGGTTGCATTGTCTTCCAGCAAGCCCATCTTGCACTCCAAGTCCCACCGGACGTATCCTTCTCCACTGTCGCACTCGTCGGCCAGGTTGCCAGTACCCGACTCCTTCCCGGTCGGGTCGGTTCTGCGATAGTATGGGACTACCTCGTCATCGCCAACAATCGCGATAAAATCAAGGTAATCCCCCAACTCCTTCGTAGAATAACCAAGCCACCCGTACTCTACGATGCGCGTAACCTGCCTGGATTGCTCGGAAACATTTGAGATGAACGCGTCGACTAGAGAGCCCATCCCACGGCGTTCTGCTTGGTCGCTGTAATTTGCGTCTGCGTAGTCTGCCGAGAAACCCTCTGCAGTCGTTATCTCCTTTGCAAGGTCGTATACTATGCCGCCTCCAACATATCGTCTTGAATAATTCATAAGGCGTTCGACAAGATTGTAGAAGTCGGGTATGCCGTCACCGTTCAAGTCTTGCGTGCGAGTGGCGCCAGTGTCCAAGAACTCGTAGTAGAGCCTTGAAAAGTCGGTTAGGACTAGCAGGTAAGAGCGGTTTATGACGTCGAAGTCGGTGGTGTTGACACAACCGTCCACGTTCAAAGTTATCCTGTGAATTCCTTCCACGGTCGGGGCATAGTAGTTAGAGTAAACTAGATCTCCCGCATGCAAGTCTCCGTGAGTTCCATCGTCGTAGAGTGTTAAGCCCGACCCATTTACCGTCGCTGAGACGCTCGAACCTAAGTCGGCGAGCCCGCTTCCGTTTCGGGCTACCGCCCAAACCAGGATGTTGTCAGTTACAAGTGTATAATAAGTTGATATGTGGATTTCGGCGGCTCCCACAAGCGTGGTCGTCGATGTGGAGGAGGTGGATGAAGTCGTTGTAGTCGTGGTCGAGGAAGTGGTGGTCGTCGTAGTTGTGGTAGTTGTCGTAATCCCTCCCGGACCCTCGATTCTAAAATAATCAACTAGACCCCGGTATGAGCCTTCCATTGCGGCACTTTCTATTTTTTTACTGTAGATTGCGACCTTGCTGGATTCAAGTCCCGTTGCCGTTTGATTGATAATTGAATTTATTTCCTCCACGCTGTTTTTCCATACCGTCACGTTGAAGGAAGTCTCGTTTATGATTTGGACGCGATACTTGTAGAGGCCGTATCCACCAATGTATGAGCTTGAATACGCGTTTGTGCCGTTTTTCCGCACATAAAACTTGGACACTGGCCAAGAATAGTTATTATTAACCTGCATTCCCACAAAATTCGAGGGTAGCGAGGCTGCGGAATCCTGGACGATATCGTTGACGAAACCGAATATGACGGCTTGCTTCGTATTCGGGTCAAACCGGTAGGTGAAATTGTTCTCTAATTCATAGACTGATCCCGCCTCCGACGTATAAGAGTAGTCGTCCCACGCCGACCTGTATGCTGCGTCAGTATAGTATTGTGCTGCAGAAGCCTGTGAGTAAAGAAAAATAAAGGAGGAATCCCACATCCACGTGTTCCCGTTGTCGAAGTCTTCGAAGTAGAGTGTCCCGACCGGGGGTATGGTCGTCGTGGTCGAGGTTGAACTGGTGGTGGTTGTTATTGCGTAAGTATAAATTGTAATATTATGGTGGCCTGAGTCATAACAGTTTTCACAGTCTACGAAAACGTAGTATGTGCCCACCGGCAAACTCTGGTTTTGACACACCTCAATACCCCCCGCCCCATACATGGGTGCACAGTCGTATTCACTCCAACCGGGGCAGCTTCCGTTCCAAAGAACATACATGTCATAGTCCATAACAACATTCCCTGTCACCGACATCATGGTGAGGCTCACGTAACTGGTTTGTCCGATAGTAAACGAATAATACTTGTCGTTGTATTCATTGTAGTTTGGAATCGAGGCCGGGTCGGAGCAGTTTGCGCCGCTTTGGGCGTAGGCGTTGGAAGCAAGAATTGAAATTAAGAGTACGCTAAACTCAAGGTTTCTCATTTTACGTTCAAAAAATGGTCTTTACTTAAAATACAATATATCTTCGACGTAATTTATATTAGCATTCTCGCTTAAATCCTTTGTGGTGGGAAAGAGCTGATTACAGCATTGCGGCGACTGCGCACGCGTTGTTTGCGTAGTGTGCTAGAAGGCTTCCCCTGAATCCGTATTTCATGTATAATAGTCCAAAAACTAATCCTACGATAATCATGTCTACTGTTTTTCCGACTCCCCATCCAAAGGCCATGTGGTAGAGTCCGAAGGTAAGGCTTGATACTATTAAACCTAGGGTCGCTTGCCTTCTGAATATAAAATGTTGGAGGATGATTCTCCGAAAGAATAGTTCCTCAATTAAAGGTGCGATTAATCCGACGTAGACGGCTTTAACAAACCATCCTTCGTCGAGCCACCAGCTTCCACGGCCGAAAGTCAAGGTGATAGTCGCCGGCCATAAAGTAAAGACGATTTTCAGAAGTGTTGAATTCGCAATGTAGAGTAAAACTCCGATTAATACTGGAATCAAGAGTATTTTCCACTTTATATCCTTCATCTTCGACTCATAACTGAATATCCCGAGTTATTCCTCAAACCCTTATTTTTTCCAAGTAGCCTGTGACTTTCGGGAGGACTCCCGCACCAATGATTTTCAGATACGTTTCACTGTCGCCTTTTTCCCGCGCCTCCTCGTTTACTTTAGCGAGGGTGTACGTAATCTGGTGGGGTTTAAGTCCGAGTTTTCCGGCGACTTCCGCGTGCGTGTATCCAAACCCTCTTAAAGCCATAATCTTTGCTAAAACAAAATCGTCTATCTTATCATATATACAAAAAAGTGCATATAACTGGGAAAAAAAGGCTTCTAATCACCTAAAATTATATTAATATGGTGATATAGAGATATACAACTATAGTGACATATGATCCCCTATACAAGATGTAACCTCATTCTTCGTATATTCACATCATCTAACGTATGAGCCTAAAGCAAAAACCTCCTGGAAGCCGTCCTGGAGATGCGGAGTATGTGGGAAGCCACCTAATTTACCGTCAAACCGGATTTTTCCAAAAGGGCAATAGATTTGTGTCTTGAAGTTGAAAAGAAGGATATAGTATCCACTCGTTTTATCGGAGTTCAACAGGTTGAGGTTGCTGGATGAGCAAACTCAAGCCAGTATCCACCAGAAAACTAATACGGATTCTTGTGAAGCTGGGTTTTGTCAAAATCAGGCAGAAAGGTTCACACTCGTTTTTCCAGCATCCTGACGGAACGAGTACTGTAGTTCCCATCCACCCCTGAGAACAAATCAGCGTTAGACTACTACATGAACTATTAAAAGAAATCGAATTAGACCGAGACGAATATCAAAAACTCTTATAACAACCTCTCCGCGTTTGGTCTTAACTAATGTGGGTAAACGCAGTCGAGAGAGCCGTTAGGCGACCGAAATTTGGGCGGACTGAAAGGAGCCGTTTAGTCGCTGTTATACGCCCCGAAGGGTCGGAGTGACTGATAAGGGGCGGGGAATTTTGAGTTGGGGGCTGATTATAAGTGGGAGAAAGATAATGTATTTAATTCTCTGAAAATTTTAGTTTAGGTTCTAATCCCACCACATATTTATCACCTAATTTAATTATATCTTATGCGTTTCAATCATCTGTGTGTTTTGTTTGTTTTCATTTTGATTCTATTCTCAGGGTGCATTAGCAGTAAAAAAAGTGTTCGTCAGACTCGTGGTGAAATTAATTCGCTTATAAAGATGGCTCTTGATTCAGGGAATTCATATTATTGCCAGAAAATAAACAATAGTGACAGTAGATACAGGTGCCTGGCTGAATTGTATCTGAAGTTATACGAGGAATATGGCGACGAGAAGTATTGTATCCTCATGGAAAAAGAGACAGCCAATGCACAAGTAACACCGCCTTATGCGTTAAAGTGCTTCCAGAAGGCTGGATACGAGGGCCAAGACTTGTGCAGGAAATTCAAGACATCATACGTGTGTTACTCGGACTGCTTCTTGAACCACTTGAGGCGGGATGTCGTATTGACTGAACAAGATTGCGTGAACTTCAGCAGGCAGGAAGGCTATGTCGGGTTAGACAACAACTGGAGGTGCTACTCGAACCTGGCAATCCTGGCCAAGAATAGCTCGCTTTGCGACAGAATTACAAGTAAGGGTCATAGCTATGACTGCCACTACTATGCCAAGGACATCGAGCTTGTCGAGGAGGAAATCAGAAGGGCTGTTGAATCAGGTAACTCGACAATCTGTAATGGCGTGCACTACCGCCTAATTCTGGAGTGTTACCAGAGACTTTACGACAGATATCAAGATGAGAGGTATTGCATAGAAATGGAAGTGGCAAATTCTCGCCGCGTCGTGAGAAGCATGGACGCCGTCCTAGAGTGCTTCAGCAAAGAAGGCTACACTGGGGAAGAACTTTGTAGGAAATTCAAGTCGGACTACTACTTATACAGAAAATGCCACGAGGAATATTTAGGTGAAAAAACCCAGCTTAGTCCAGAAGCATGCGCAGCCTACAGTAGCATGGAAGGCGAGTTAGGCCGACACAACCGATGGCAATGCTACACAGACCTCGCAGTCCAGACGGGAAACCAATCATTCTGCGATAACATACCTGAGGATTCCCCCGACAACCAAAACAGGGGACACTGCCAGAAACAAGTACGCGCCATAAACAAGGATGTGGGGATATAAAATAATTGTTAACCAACCGAACGACGCCGGAAGGCGGAGTTAGGCAAGTCGCAGACGCAGAGTTTTCGAGCTGCCATATTTTTTTTAATGTTGCCGCGGTTTTTTCTAAAACAAACTATACTGCGAAGCAGCGGTTTCAGAGGAATAGGGGGGCGGGGCGAGTAAAACATAATGTTGCATCGATTTAAATCGAGTTTACACATCAGATAATTTTATTGCTTTAATATTTCCTGCATCATCTTCTTTTCTGGAAATAACATCAGCATACTTTTTTGTATTCGACTCGACTTTCTTTTTAAGTCTATCAAAATGACCGTAAGATCCAGTTGGGTGTGGGAGACCCACAATAAAATGATTAGGAAACCTCAATGAACAAAAGTCAAATGCATTATTCCCTAATGGGAAAATTGTTGGAGTGTTAAAGCTATCAATTTCTTTTCGTAAGTAGTTGTCTATACAAACTCTTAATGTTTGAACTGGAATAATGCCGTTTTGTCCTAAGCATTCACACTTTACTAATTCTGTCCACAGAATATCTCCTCCGAAACCCAAAAAAGTAATCAAATCCCTGGTTTTAGTAAAATATCTCAGATTCTTCAGATGACCATCAAAATATGATAAAATAGAATCAAAATTTATTCCGTTCTCTAGGTAAAATTCACGCTCTGTAGCGTTACATTTTCCCGGATTTAATCCAATTACAATACAACTACATTTACCCTCTCTTTTCTCAAGAACTAAACCTCGGGGAATAATACCTTTTTCCGGGTTATTATTGATGCCACCACAATTCAAGTGGCATCTCACCATTTTTTCTCCAATGTCAACAATCATAATTACAAATAAGATGTATGCTGTTTTTAATTAATTCACGAGTAAATGCAGAAATTTTTCTGTTGCCTGGAAGTTTTCACTAAAACAACCATGAACTGCCGTAAGGCAGCATATGTGAACGGAAAGGGGGGCGGGGCGGAATATACATTTTTCTATCGCTCTCCCACCCTTTTTCTTAATATAGGAGTATTAATTATTGAAGATGGTACCTAAATCTGAGGATTATAAAAGCGATTACACCAAGGCTGTAAAATCTTTTTGGTCTATTAGAGATAAGCAGAGTAAATCTCAGCAAGAGAGGGGTGTTAGAGATCAGGGTACTCGGGGGGCAGTTACAGGTGGAAAACAGATGAGTGGTTTTATAAAGTTACTTAGAAAGATCGCCACTGACCAGGGAGTCCCCACTAAATACATTTATACGCAAGGCAGTGTACTTCCTGGGTTTTTTAGACCTACAAAAGAATGGGATTTCGTAATAATCACACCTAAAAACAAACTTGTTTGCAGTATTGAACTCAAGTCTCAAGTTGGTTCATTTGGCAATAATTTCAACAATAGAACAGAAGAAGCTTTAGGCTCCGCTGTAGATATCTGGACTGGCTTTAGAGAAGGTGCGTTTCCAAGTCAAGAAGCTCCCTGGCTCGGTTACTTGATTGTAGTTGAAAAATCCGAGAAGTCATCCAAACCAGTAAGGATAACTGAACCTATCTTCAAAGTATTTGAAGAATTCAGAGATACAAGCTATCTCGATCGATATAAAATCCTCTGTCAAAAGTTAATCCGTGAAAGGCATTACAATTCCACTGCAGTAATTTGGACGTCAAAGAAAAATAGAAAGATAACATTTGGCTCAATGGACAATGAAGTCTCCTTCGAATCCTTCATTAATTCTTACATCTCAGCAATTCAAAAAAACATCCCTTATTTTAAAAAGTCAAAATGATCTATGGAGGCAGATCAAATGGGGGGGAACATGGAACAGTCCTCACAAAGAGGGAAGTTACAGAATTTATGCTGGACCTACTCGATTATAAACCCTCAAAAAACCTCTCCAAGATACGGATTTTAGAACCAGCAGCCGGAGAAGGAGTTTTTTTAAAAGAAATCGTAAAGAGATTGTTTGAGTCGTCAAAAAAGTATAATTTCGATTTCCAAGACTCTTTATCGAATATCCGGGTTGTTGAGATAGATGACAATAAAGTTACTATACTACAAAGATGGTTAAGGAAAAAGTTACAAGATTACGGAATAGCAAATGATGATTTAATCAATGAGATTATTATTAACGGGGATTTCTTGTTAACTCAAGTTGAAAAATTTGATATTATCGTTGGAAATCCTCCTTATGTTAGATATGATAACATTCCAAAGGACTTACAAAAGAAATATAAGCGGTTTTTCAACTCATTTCAACATCGTGCTGACTTGTATATCCCCTTTTTTGAGAAAGGATTAGACTTACTTTCTGAATCTGGAAAGCTCTGTTTTATTTGCTCAAATAGGTGGATGAAAAGCCAGTATGGTCAAAATCTCAGAGAATTAATCTCCTACTCATATGGGATTCCAGTAATCATTAATCTTGAAGATGCTGACGCATTTGAAGAAAAAGTCCACGCATATGCTTCTATCACTTTAATCACGAAAAAAATAGAAAATAAAATAGATTATTTTCAGACACAGGATATTCAGGACTTTGGAACAATACTTGATATTCTTTCCGGAGAGAAGAATAATTCTGACTCATTAAGATATTTTAGGATACCAAAACCGGAAACTTCAAATTGGATCCTTGACCCCGAATTGATAGAAATACACAATCATGACTTTTTCACATTGGAAGAACAGGGTTTCAAGATAGGGATTGGAGTAGCAACAGGGGCAGATTCAATATTTATTGGAAAAGAACTTCCTGAGTTAGTCGAAAAAGAGGCGATTTTACCGTTAATATCTGGAAGAGATATCATTGATGGCAAGATATTTTGGCAAGGCAATTATGTAATCAATCCCTACAATGGAGCAACAAATCAACTAATTAACTTATCCACATATCCCAAACTAAAAAATTATCTTGAAACAAATAAAGAGAAATTATTGAAGAGACATACAGCACAAAAAAATCCTCGGAAATGGTATAAAACAATAGACAAAATTGATATAACATTGATAAATAAACCAAAATTACTTCTACCTGACATTAAAGGAAGTCCATATATTGCTTTAGATGAAGGAGAGTATTACCTCCATCATAATGTTTATTACATCTTAAATCATGATAAAAAAAATCTAAAGATACTTGGATCTTTACTGATGTCCGACTTTGTTTTAAAACAGATAAAAATAGTTAGCAACATAATGAATGGTGGCTATCCTCGATGGCAAGCTCAAAACCTCAGAAAGATAGTTATACCAAAGATATCCGAACTTTCAGAACGGGATAAAGACAATTTGGAAAAATACTTCGATAAAAAAAATCTTAATCAAATAAATGATCTTGTGAACACAATTATTCACAAAGAAAAACATCACTCAATCAAACCAGCACCGTCAATCTAAGTATGCCCCTTTTTGCATAGTTCCCATTTGGATTAAGCATCTATTTTTCCACCCCGCTCACGTTTTTTTGTTTTAGAAAAAATTTGGGGTGGAGGCCTTTTTTAGGGCCGGAGCCCGTTAAACCATAAGTTAATTTGAGTGGCGCGTTAAGCGCCATTTTATGTTAGATTTTTTTTGGAATTTGGTTTAACGAAGGCAACATTATATATAATTTACGGCGAGCGAATAGCTCGCCCCTAAAGGGCAGCTCGAAAATTTCGGGTAACATATGTGGGTAAACGCAGTTTTTCCCGAAGGGAAAAATTGGGGCGGAGGCCGTCAGGCCGAAGCCGTTTAGCCACTTGTTAACCAACCGAACGACTGAAAGGAGTGAGGCAAGCGCAGCGCAGAGTTGCGAGTCGCCGCAAAAATTTTTAATGTTGCCGAAAGTTTTCACTAAAACACGAAAAACTGCCGGAGGCAGCGTTTTCATCTCAAAAAGGGCGGGCGAAATTTGATACATACATTATTGAAGAACAAAAATAACCTGATAATATTAGCCCCTGTTAAGTGAGGGACCATTCATCCACAATTAATTCTTGTTTGTAACCTCTTTCAGTTATGAGGGGTTCTATCTCGTTTAGGCAGGGGAATTCAAATGATAGTTCTCTTTTAAAATCGACTAATACTTGTTGGCCTAGATTTCCCCGGTATTTCTCAGATAAGCATGTAGTATACCATCTTTCAATATCTGAGAGTGTTATTATGCCTTGTATCCTGTCGCTAAATGGCATTTGGTTCGAAATTTTTTGTATAATCTCGGTTTCTCCATCTAAGCAGATAAGCACAATTCTATCTGCAGTTATGTTTTCAGTAACATCTTCGGCTATGTCTTCAGATAAAGATACATGTTTTACTTGTATGGCTGGTCCAAAATTTGCCCACATATCTAACCCCCTGTCTGCCGCATTAGTAACCCCAACCCTGAATAATTTTGCTGGTATTTTGATTTCAGTCTTATCTTTAGACAATCCAACAACCAGTTTAAGGAACTCTTCAAAATCGCTCATTATTGCGGCATTCAGGTTCTTTATTGATAGACTAACCTCTAGTCGCAGTGCTCGAACTATAGTGCTAAATAAAGCATATACGGTTATTTCATATACTTTGTCTATGCTCCTTCTTAATCCCGGCTCTTCAGTGAATATTCCGATAAAGTCGTTTAAATCGAAGGTTTCAGGGGTGGCTGTATCAAGGTATTGTATTGCCTCAAACAGCTTAGACATCCTGTTTTTTATTTTGTGGTATATGTAGTTTTCAACTAATCCATCTGTTTTATTGTTATACTCGGCGAGTTCGACAAGTAATGCGGGGGGCATTGCATTTGATTCGAATAGATTATCCTGGAATTTTTGACTTGAAGTGCATATCCTTCCTACCAAACGCTTGCTTATCTGGTCTCTCCAAGTTTTACTAATATTCCGATAAGACTCTAAATCAGCAGGATCTATGTTCGCGCCATTTCTATAGTGATATAAAATCTCAGCTATCTGTATTGGCTTATAAAAGTGAACTCTGCTTTTCCGGATGATTTTATCCAGGGCTTTCTTGCTTTCCATATTGAGGGGCTAAAAATTTTAGTTGTCCATCTGATGAAATAATATCATCAGGTAGTGGGTTTGAGGACATTGCCTTCATCATTTGTTTGGATACCTCTCTTATCATAGGTATGGGTACGCTGTTCCCAGTTAACTTTCTAACCTGATGATCTGAGACAACAATTTTAAAGTCCTTTGGGAATCCTTGTAATGAAAGACACTCTCTTGGAGTGAATCTTCGAATTCCGTCAACTAATTGATAATTATACGAAGCTCCTGCCCTTAAAGCACACGCAAAGTCATTAACGCCAATATTTCCCGCCTTGTTTTCATGCCAAATGGACGGTTTTGGTATTTCCTTACCGTTTACTCTTTCTCGTCTCTTATTAATTATTTCTTCACTGGCAAAATGCTTCTTATCTACCTTATCGTGGTGTTCTAGTAATTCGGATAAAGGAATTTTATTCTCCATGGATTTCGGGAAAATAAAAGGGTAATTTGTCTTAAATCCCACAATAATTACTCTCTCCCTTTTTTGGGGCAATCCAAAATCTAATGCATTAAGCACTTTCCAGTGAGTGTAGTAACCAAGAAGCTCTAACTTGCCCAAAATTGTTTTGAATGTCCTATTGTTATCATGGGACACAAGCCGTTTTACGTTTTCAAGAAGAAATGCCTCAGGTTGTTTCCCCTTTAATATCCTGTCAATCTCAAAAAAAAGGGTTCCCCGAGTATCTGCGAAACCATTGCCATTACCCATAATACTAAATGGTTGGCATGGAAAACCAGCCAATAAAATATCATTGTCAGGAATTTTATCCACAGGAATATCTGAAATATCCCCATCAGGCATTTCATTGAAATTGGCTGCATACATGCGAACTGCGGTTTTGTCAATCTCAGAGGAAAAAACACAACTACCCCCTAATTCTTCAAAAGGTATCCTAAGGCCCCCAATGCCTGCAAATAAATCAATAAATGTAAACTTTGATTTCATTACATTATACTAATAGACTTACTTTTTAATAGTCTTTGGAGAGAGCAAACGAAAAATAAGAATGACTGATAATGTGGCGAAAAAGGAAAGAAGTAGGATTATGTCGAAAATAAAGAGCAAAAACACTAAACCAGAGATTACAATAAAGGAATTGCTAGATGGTAGGATATTCAAATATCAGCCAAAAGGCATTCTAGGAAATCCTGATTTTGCCAATAAAAGGGAAAAAATCGCGATATTCATTGATGGTTGTTTTTGGCATGGTTGCAAAAAACATTGCAGAATGCCCAATTCCAATAAAAAATATTGGACACAAAAAATCGAAAGAAATAAGAAAAACGACAAACTAATTACAAAAAAACTCGGACAAAAAGGTTGGAATATCATAAGGTTATGGGAACATGAAGTGAAAAACGATCCAAAAAAATGCAGAACTAAGATTCTGAAAAAATTTCAGCATAGTTTGAGCAGATAACCAGGATTCACAAGATAACTAATGCCCATTAATGATATGAATCAGACTTATTTCTTCCGCCCGCCCACATTTTTGTTTTAGTGAAAATTTGGGCGGAGGGCGTTTAGCCCGGAGCCGTTAAACCAATGTTATGCTGAGTGGTGCGTTTAGCACCATTCTGTTAGATTTTTTTGTTTGGAATGGTTTAACGAGGCAACATTTATTATTTATCATAATTTGCTAACTGGCGGACTCGCAATTGAACTTAACTAATGGGGCTATGCGAAGTTTTTCCGAACGATGTTGGATACTGATGAATTCGGAAAAATTTGGACGGAGCGACCCGTAGGGGAGCGGAGTCGTATAGTCCCTGTCCTGCGACCGAGCGAATGCGAGGCAAGGAGGCCGTTTTTAGGCCGACGAAGAGTTGCTCGCGAGCAATGATGCTAGGGGTGGGGGGACGGGGATGTGGGTTAGGTGGGGTTTACGTCGACGAATTCTTACGAAGGAGAATTAAATCAAAATCTTGAGTCGACGTACGTTAAGTTACCGATTTCTTAAAAAAATTGTCTAAATGAATTTAAAGCGAGCGAGCAATTTCGCCGGACTAATGTGGGTAAACGCAGTCCCGTCCAAAGGACGGGATTGGGGGAATTTCATAAAAGAAATTCCCGTTTAGCCACTTGTTATTTTCCCTGAAAGGCTGAAGAGGGCGTAAGCCTGACGAAGAGTTCCGCCCGAGCTTTAGTAGGTTAGGAAAAAGCACTTAGAACAATCTTCCCCTCCAAAACTATTCTGTCTTCTCGCTGTTCAAGGCAGTCATTTTTTGATGGTATTCAGTCAGGTCGAATATGGTTGCACTACTATTCCTACAACTCTCGGCAAGTACCTTACTTCTTGGGTAAAGCGGCGACTCATAATCCTTTTTCCATTTATCCAATTGAATATGTCTTGAGAACATACCAAGGGATTCTGCTCCTACCCCCCTAGAAATAAGGACAGATAAGGGCCCTGCAAGGACCGCTCGATCAGTGTTCTGGAACCTGGTTGGGGAATAATCCTCAACAGCCGTGGCACTGTGCACGGCTTGGAGCGCAAGGAAGGGGCTTCCATACTCTGGTTTTGGGAATACCATCGCCAGCCCCATCCACCACGTTGGAGTTTCGCTTGACGTCTGATTATCTGAAGTGTGGCCAAAATACTCTCTAAGATTCCAGTAATGTTCTATTCTTGAATTCGGCTCGTCAGGTTCCTTTGCGAATGCCAAACAACAGCCAAGGATTCTTTCGTAACGGTGTTGTTGGTGGATGTAATGGACATCACTTGGTGGAACATCTAGCACATACTCGGAGTCTTGATTTAAAGGCAGGGGTTTGATGATTTTGGGAAAGTCGTATGGCGTTATACTGCGGGCACCGTTTCTCATCTCATCCTTTGCGGGGAGAAAATCAAGTCTTCTTGAAAGGTCGTAGACTGAAAGCACTTTACCTGAAAACCAACCCATAACCCTCTGAAAGCGTTCGACGGCATTATCTTTATTAAGTTCCCCCTCAAATTTCGGCATTGAGTCCCAGTTGTCGACTTCTCTTACACCCCAACGTCTTATCTCCTCATCCGTGGGTTTAAACATGGCTTGCACATCCATCACATCCTTCCTGAGAAGACTCAGATTTAGGTCTAAAAGTTCTTTCGGTGTTCTACCAGCACGAGCAACCAATATGGGCTTAACCATATTTCATAAAAAGTGATTCTGTAAATAATACTTGAAATTTCATTAAAGAATCATATTAATCTAGTGTGGGATTGGAGTCCTCGAAGAGGACCGTTTAGTCCTTGTTTACCGACCGACTGGTAAGGGGCACAGAGTTCAGGAGGCGTAATCATCAAATTTGATTTAACAAATTAATTAGTTAGAGGATATAATCCATCAATAAGTTTATGTGGGTTTTCTTCGTTTGTTTTCTTAATATAATAGTCGGCACCTATATCTTCGCGTTTTCCCTCAGTTGGAAGATGTGATGAATACATAATCACTTTGGTATTATCTCCGGTATTAGACTTAATACGCTAGGTAAACCGTCACTTTTAAGTGACGGATTTGGACGGTTTACTTGCGTGTAAAAAATTCGGCGGCCGAGCGATGTGTGCGACTAAAGTCGCAACACACACCCGAACCAAAGGTTCGGCCGTGAGCGAGGAAGCCGACCCCTTTTAGGGGTCGGTGCCGCCGAATTATTTCACAAAAAGTAATTGAATTTATTACTGATATTCGTATTCTAATACTCTCCGATTCTTTCCAAATACCTTATAACATGATTTGAATGTAAACCCTTTCTTCTTATAGAATTCTTCCGCAGGATTTCCTTCATTTAATTCGACGATAAATTTCCTAACTCCTCTGAGTTGGAAATCTTTTATAATTGTGTCTATTAGAACGCTTCCAATGCCTTTTCCTCTTTGATTTTCACCCATAACTAAAAATAAAAGTGTTGGAATCCCCCCTTTTTTTATTGTTAAAGCCTCCAGTATGTGTTTCAATAAGGTAGGTTGAAGTAATCTCGGTAAAACACCTTTCACGACTTGAATGAGGTTTTTACGATAAAGAAGTGTGCTGACTTTTTTAACGTTCAATGTGCATACAACAATTCCCACTTCTGAATGGCCTACAACTGCCAGATAACCCCAACTGTCGGAATCACGAACGATCTCTTGATAAAAATGTGTTGCTAGCGCTTCCCCCAACTCAAAGATTAATCCTTCTTGAAGATTATTGAAGTGAACTCTCACTGCACCATTAATATTCTCCTTTGTTAGGGGAATACTTTTTACTCTTTTATCTACTTTCATTCAGTTTTATGAGTTTTATCCGTTTTTTCATTAGTTAGCTGAGGTTATAATTAGTTATACTTTAAATCGTTAATTGATGGGGAAAAAGGGTGGAAATGCCTTTCTTAGATGGGGAGCGTTAGGGGGTGCTCTAGTATTTTTAATCTCATTTGTTGTGTATTTGAAAACTTTAGCACCGACCGTGTTTGTTGGTGACAGTGGGGAGTTTATAACTGACGCTTACGTGCTCGGCATACCTCACCCAAGCGGTTACCCCCTGTACGTAATTTTAGGTAAATTATTCACTGTCCTCATCCCATACGGAAGCATAGCCTTTCGAGTAAATATTATGTCTGCATTCTTCGCAGCATTAGCTGTAGTAGCTACCTACTTCATGATAAAACTTATTTTAAGGTCAAACATAATTGCATTCACAAGCTCACTGATTTTAGCCTTCTCACGTACACTTTGGTCGCAGGCCCTGATAGCCGAAGTATACGCATTAGGTGTATTTTTCCTGGCAATACTCATCTTAATAACGCTACTATGGCGGGAGAAAAGGTGGGATAAGCTACCATATCTTTTCGCCCTCACATACGGATTAGGACTTACCAACCATCTAATGCTGGGAATATTCATCCCCGCATTCATCTATTTCTTCTGGACAAATAATCGAGATTCCATAAAAAAGAAACAAATTTCTGTGATGATAGTCTTGTTTTTACTGGGTTTATCAATCTACTTGTATCTTCCAATAAGGGCTAAGGGCAACCCATTATTTTATTCAGGTAAACCGGATACTGTTGGTGAATTGATAAAATATGTGACGGGCGAAAGATACCACAATGAATTATTTAGGATTTCTTTCGAGTTTGCGTTGAAAAATGCAGTTGGTTTTCTCTCTCTATTGCTCAAAGAATTTTCAATTTACCTCTGGTGGCTTATACCCTTGGGTGCATTAAAAATATTTAAGAAAGACAAACAATTTTTTATTTTTCTCAGTTTAATTTTCATTTTGGATATTGTTTACACAACACACTTTGATTTATATTATGTTGGCGAGGTTGAAGTTTATTTCATCCCTGCATACATCACCTCCCTTATTTGGATGGCTTACGGAATAAAGTATCTAATCGAGGCAATTCAACAAAAACTGGAAAAATCCAAGTCTTCTAGCAAAATAAGCTTGTATCTGACTTCACTCCTACTTATTTCACTACCATTTGTACCCTTAACAGTAAACTACAACTTAAACGACAGAAGCAATGATTACGTAGCCTACGACTTCGGGTTAAATATTTTCAAGACTGTCGGAGAAAATGCTGTAATATTTGTTGGAAGAGATAATGAAATGTTTACAACAACCTATCTTAAGCTTGTGGAGGGGCGAAGACCAGATATTATTCTAACTCAAAGTAAACAAGAAATACTAACGTTGTATGAAGAGTCTAACAGACCGGTTTACTCCACGGTAGAATTAAACCTGCCGAATGCTGTAGTAGAGCATACTGGAATAATTTACAGACTTAAAAGGCCTGGTGAGATTGGTGGTGAGCGGGAGATTTACTGGAATAGCTATAATCTTGGAGCCTTGGAAGAAGATTGGTCTAAAAGGAACATCATGACTCGAGAAATCATCGCAAGGTACTACTTCCATAGAGCACAAGACTATTTTTTAGCTGGTGATATGCAGATGGCCAAAGATGGGTTTGATACCGCAAGTTTAATCGGGCACAACATATGGTATATACATTACGCGATAGGACGGAAGTTCGTGGAGTACGGCTGGTTTAAGGATGCGGAAAACGAATTCAAAAAGGATATTGCCCTCCAACCATATGATGGGAAGGCTTACAATGAACTTGGGACAGCCTATACAAGACAAGGGCAATATCTGAAGGCGGTTGCAGAATTCGAAAAGGCCATACAAAAAGACCCCGGATACGTTCACTCATACAGGAACGCTGGAGTAATCTACTACAACAACCTGAAAGACAACGAAAAAACATTATACTACTGGAAAAAATACCTCGAACTAAACCCCGGAGACAATCAAATAAAAGCGAAAATACAAGAGATGGAGAGTATTTAAATAAACCGGATTGTTTTTAACCTAGAATGATTTTTTTAAATTTTTATTCTAGTGATCCCCAGATTTCTCCGACGCTTGCGTGTGTTATTCCGGAGGCGGGGTTGTTATAGGATATTGTGACTTTCAGGCGGAAGTAGTCTCCTTCCCCCCCGTCGAATGAGCAGCCGGATAGGGAGAGGCTTGAAGTTCCTCCGGGGAGCACGTCCCCGCTTCCGACTCCGCCGCCGCATCCGGCACCGCTTACTCCGGTTATTGTGAGTTTTGTGCCGGCGTCGTTTATGACTTCCATGTTTACGTCGCCGGTATCCTGGGCCACCCAGTCGAATGGCCTGACCTGGCTGAAACCGGATTTTCCGGGAGCTATTTGTTTTTGCATGCTAAGGATGCCAGACTGCCAGATTACTACTCCCACGACTACGACTACGAGGATGACCCACCCGTAGGTTGCGAGGTATTCGATGGATGATTGGCCTTTACTGTATTTTCTGGATTTCATTTCAGACAGTATGTTATCGGAAGCCAAGTTTAAAAAAATCGTTTATGAGAGTTTACCCGCTAACTCCCGGATTTTCCTGTGGAATTCCGTGTTCTTAGGGTAGGGTGAAATCCTGCTTTTCAACGCGAAGTCGGGGTCGATTGGGAGAGAATGGAATACGGGGAGACTTTCCTCGATGAATTCCAGGTCTTTTTCGCCTTCAATCTTGTTTGCAATGACATGCGCTTTTTCAACGCCCAACTCTTTCGCAAGTTTTAGGATTCTTTGAGAGACTGAAACCGAGTTTTTACTGGGCTCGCACACGACGAGTATTGCATCGATGTTTCTTATAGTTCCCCGAGTCATAGGCTCAAATCCTGCCTCAAGGTCAATCACAACCACCTCATTTCTTTTGAGAACGAGCTTGGATAGGAGCGACCTTAATATTGCGTTTTCAGGGCAGAGGCAGCCTGAGCCCGCGCCTGTTACAGTGCCCATCACAAGGAGCCTTAAGGTTTCCGAGACTTTTTTAGAGTATTCGTCTATTAATCCTTCGACTTGCGGGTTCATCCGAACTAGTCCGTTAGACAGGCGGGCACGCTCTTTAGCAATCTCTTTGATTTGTGAGAGGGGTTTGGGGTTTTCGACTCCTAGTGTTGTCGCAAGGTTTAGGCTGGCGTCCGCGTCCACTGCCAAAACATCCAGTTTTTCTGAGTAGGATATTGCTAGCCCACAGGCTATTGAAGTCTTTCCCGCACCCCCTTTGCCAGAAACCGCGATTTTCATTTTTTACTGGTTTTTTATCGAAACTATTTAAGGTTTTTTTTATTAAATTTTGTTTCCATTTGTTTTGATTTGGTTTGGTTCGGAATGAAATATTTTGCAATGTGTCAATAGCCTGTGCAGATAAGATACCCATCTGCACCCGCAGTACTTGTTTTATTTCACCATGTGTCAACTAAATTACGCATTTATATATAAATACTGCCAATATATGTCAACTAAAAATGTGTGAAACAAAAATATTTGTTAATAGGGAGGAAGCAATCCCAGAGGCGGCAAGAGTGCGCTTTGACGGAAACAAAATCATCGTCTCGGATTTGCTCGGAGAAGAGACGATAATCGAGAATGCCATAATCGAGGAGATCGACTTTCTAGGACACACGATAAAAATCACGAGGAAATGATTGAAGGCGAAAACATAAAAATCACAATCGGGGAGATCGAGGAGGAAGACGACTGGGAGGAAGAAGGTCCTCACGTCAAACCCGGCTTGGATGACCTTCGAGCCTGGGACGCAAAACTTTTGGCCAGATACAAGCCGAAATACCACCCGGTTTCAAAGACCTGCACCCTCTGCGCCTTCGGACCCTGCGACCTAAACGCGGAAAGGTTGGGAGCCTGCGGAATAAACTTGAACACACAACTTGCCAGAGAAAACCTCCTTTTGAGCATAATAGGCGCTTCCGCCCACTCAGCCCATGCAAGACACGGATTGGATCACCTGATAAAAGAATACGGGAAAAACGCGAAGCTTGATGTTGTCGCAAACAGTGAAGTACACGCGCCATGGACCATGCTGGTTGCGGGAGTGAAACCGAAAACCTTGGGTGATCTTGAAAAGCCCATGAGATACGTCGAACAACAGCTGACACACCTTATGAGCGCCATGCACACTGGCCAGGAGTCGGGGGAATTGGATTTCAATTCGAAGGCATTGCACGCGGGAATGATAGACCACCTCGGAATGGAGATCGCGGACATAGTGCAGATTTCAACGTTAAACTTTCCGAAAGGGAATGCGGAACCAACGCTTACCGAGATAGGATTCGGATCAGTCGACGCGAGCAAACCAGTAGTCTTGTGCATAGGCCACAACGTCGCAACCGGGGTCGAAGTCATAGACTACGCCGAAGCAAACAACGCGGACGTGGAGATCGCAGGCATCTGCTGCACGGCACTCGACATGGCAAGATACAACCCCAAGACCAAAATCGTAGGCCAACTATCCTACCAACTACCTTTTGTTCGCTCAGGGATTGCAGACGTCATAGTCTTGGATGAGCAGTGCATTAGAGTGGATACGGTAGATAATGCTGAAAAAATGGGGATTCCAGTAATCACGACTTCCGACAAGAATGTGGGAGACCTTCCAGACTACTCGGGCAAAGACGTTGAAGAAATCATCTCAGACCTTACGGGAGGGAAAGCCCGCGGATGCTATATCAGAGACTTGGAGCTTGCAGGCGAAGTTGCAGTTCGAGTCGCGGAGATTAAGGGTAAAAATAAAAAAACCTCTAAAAAAGATGTGACTGAAGAGACCATCAAGTGCACTGCATGCGGGCTTTGCACGGAAGCGTGCCCTGTGAAAAACGACGTTCGCGGCATGATCAGAAGCGTTAGAGCAAGGTATTTGAAGCTTCACGACGTGGACGTGACGACCAAAGAGGGAGGAGACACCCTCAAGGCTGCGGTGAATTTACTTCTCAAGGAAAACGCCTACACTCCGACAGAACTCTCTGAAAAGCTTGACGTTTCAAGGCAATACGTCTACAAGGTCCTTGAGAAACTTGACGAGGCCGAGAAGGTGAAGAAGGGGAAGGAAGTCTACTACTCGTTAAACGAAAAGTCTATCAAGCTTCTAAAGGAGGGTGGTTCCGATAAAAAAGGGGAGAAGCCGCTCTCAGAGGAATATCTAATGGAAAACCTCTCCCACTGCGTCTACTGCGGAAGGTGCGAAACATACTGCCCCCAGAAAATACCCATAGTATCAGTCTTCACCGAAATCTACAAGAAAAAATTCCTGGCTGACAAAGCCAAGATAAGCCCCGGCCGGGGAGGCATCCAAGACACTGAAATACGAGAGATCGGAGCGCCGCTCGTCTTCGGGGAGATCCCGGGAATAATCGCGCCGGTCGGATGCAGTTACTGGCCGAGGGGAGGCGCTGAATTAGGAGAGATGATGGAGGAATTTCTAAAAAGGAATTATATTGTCACCGCCTCAGGGTGTGCTGCGATGGCGCTTGCCACAGACTACTCTGGAACACACGGCCTCTATGAAAAGTATGGGGGGGGATTCGCGGGAGGAAACTTGGTAAACGTTGGATCCTGCATCTCAAACGCCCACATAACCGGAGCGGCGATTAAGGTTGCAAGTATTTTCGCCAAAAGATCGCTTCGCGGAAACTTCGAAGAAATTGCCGACTACGTCCACAACAGAATCGGTGCGGTAGGCCTAGTCTGGGGGGCTTACTCTCAGAAGGCAGTATCCATCGGAGCGGGAGTAATGCGTCTTGGAATCCCGGTGATATGGGGCCCTTCAGGGAGGAAATACCGCAAGGAGCTCGTTGGTGATGAGAGCTCGGATTGGAATGTTTACGATACTCGAAGTGAGGGATTGTATGATGTGGGGCCCGTACCATCGCATCTTTCAGTCGTCGTGGACACGAAAGAGGAGGCTATGGTGTTGATTCCAAAGCTTACTATGAGGGCGAGCGACGGAGTCAAGGGGCGGCAGATTAAGGTCGCACACTATATTGACGTAAACAAGAAATTTTTCGGTAAACTACCGGAAGACTTGCACGGGTTTATTAGAACTGAAAAAGACATTCCATTAACCCTTAGGGAGGAAGTTGGATCCTACCTTAAAGGTCATGGGTGGAAGCCGGTTGAAAAGATTCCGGATCCCACACTGCTAGAAAGGTTTTCAGGAGGTTTTAAAGGATGAGCAAAAAAATCGATGTTGGAGTGGTTTATGAGGGGGAGCGTATCCGTGGGCCCGAAACATTCGTTGAATTGGGTGGCCCTAAGGTCGATTACAAGGCTGAGCTGGTTCAGATTCGGGGTGAAAAGGAGGTAAAGGATGGGATTGTTAAGGTCAATGGCCCAGACTTATTTGAGCTTGCTGAAGGTGGAAAGCGTCCCTTCGGAATTTTAATCGAAGTTTGGGGGCAGGATCTGGAAAAAGACTTGGAACCGGTTATTGAGAGGAGGAACCACGACTTTATGAATTACGTGCACGGTGTCATGCACTTGAACCAGAGGTACGACATCTGGATTCGTGTTTCAAAGGAGCTTGCGAAAGAGAAAGTCTCCTTTAAAGACGTTGGAAGGGCTTTGATCGGTTTGTTCAAGATTGAGATGCCGTTCATCGAGAAGATGCAGTTCACGTTCATAACCGACGAAGCGGAAGTTAAAAGATTCCATGAGAACGCACTTAAAGTTTATGGCGAGAGAGACGCACGGGTGCGCGGTATGAAGGATTCTGAAGTTGATGACTTTTACGGCTGCATACTCTGCCAGAGTTTCGCGCCAAACCACGTCTGCATTATAAGTCCCGAACGGCCTTCCCTTTGCGGGGCGCTGAGTTGGATTGACTGTAGGGCTGCTGCGAAAGTCGAGCCTGACGGCCCGATATTCGAGGTGAAAAAGGGGGAGGTCCTGGATGAGGAGAATGGAGAGTTTGAAGGGGTGAACGAGGAAGTCTTCGACAGGTCCAACAGCAAGAACGAGAGGTTTTTCATGTACAGTATGGAAGGGTTCCCCCACACGTCTTGCGGTTGCTTTGAGGCGATAGCGTTCTGCATTCCGGAAGTGGACGGTGTCGGAATTGTTGATAGAAACTTTAAGACTGAGACCATTAACGGGCTGAAGTTTTCCACCATGGCAGGGCAGACGGGCGCGGGCGAGCAGACTGAAGGTTTTTTGGGTTTTGGACTTCAGTGGCTTTACTCGGAAAAATTCCTGTCGGGTGACGGGGGATGGGAGAAGGTAGTTTGGATGCCGAAAAAACTTAAAGACAGGTTCAGCAAGTCCATTCCAGAGGATCTTGTGGAAAAGATTGCGACTGAAGAGGATGTTTCAGACATAAACGGGTTGGCAAGTTTTCTGGAAGAGAAAAAACATCCTGCAGTATCCGGTGTGGGAGCTGATAAACCGGATTCAGGCTTGAATTTGAAAGACAAGCTAGTCGGATACATCGAGGAAAAAGACGGGGAGATTTATCCTGACGAGGCATGTGAGAGACTTGGGATAACCGAAGACGAGCTTATGAAACTAATCGATGTTTTAAGAGATGGGGGTTTATTGGAGTAAGGAGGAAAGATTAGATGACTGAGAAAAAACCATTGAAACTGAAGCTTAAGAAAAAGCCTTTGAAACTTACGCTTAAGAAAAAGAGTGTGAAAGAGGGATCAACACTTGAAGCGGTTGATGAGCCTATTGTAACTGTGCCTCAATTAAGTCTTCCGGCTGGCGGGGGCTTTCAGATAATCCTGAAGAACGCGAAAATCCATGCCGACAAAGTGATAATAAAAAAAGTAGAGAGAATGTAGGAGATGGGAAAAGTCATCGCGGTTTCCGGTAAAGGGGGTGCGGGAAAGACTCTTGTGTCAACACTCATCGTCTGCGAACTTGTGAAAGCTTCCGCTGGAAGCGTTCTTGCAATTGACGCCGACCCTGACGCAAACCTTGCGGATTCGCTCGGAGTGACAGTCGAAAAGACTATCGGAGACTTACGCGAGGAGATGAGCGGCGGGCTCCCCCAAGGAGTTGAAAAAAGAAATTACTTGGAAGCGAAAGCATTTGAGATCACAGTCGAGTCGGACGGATTCGACCTGATTTCCATGGGAAGGCCTGAAGGATCAGGCTGCTATTGCGCCTTAAACCACATGCTCCGTGAAGTAATCGATGCGACAACGAACGCCTACGACTACACGGTAATTGACGCTGAGGCGGGATTAGAACACTTATCCCGCAGAACCACCCAGAACGTAGATCTAATGCTTGTCGTAACAGACGCATCAAAAAAAGGATTGAACACAGCAAAAAGAGTGAAGGATCTAGCCAGAGAACTCGAAATAGGGTTCTCAGATATTGGATTAGTCTTGAATAGGATTTCAAGGGGGAATCAAAACGAGTTTAGGGTTCATGCGAAAGAATCGTCTATTCCCGTGTATGCTGAAATCCCTCAAGATAGTAATGTGGCGGAATTTGACTTGAAGGGAAAGCCGCTTTCAAGCCTTCCAGATGAAAGTCCCGCCAGAATCGCGGTGGAAAAGCTTTTAGAAAGGATTAAATGAAAAGAATGGAGGATTTACTTGAGGGTGTCGAGGAAGTCGAATTTGAGGACGTGGACATTGAGGCTGAGGAGATGGAATTCAATCTTCTACCCCAATACATATTAAAGGAGGCTTTATCGAGGATTTCAAGGAAGGTACCTTCCGCCACTTCAATTCCCGCATCGAAGGAGCCTTTCAAATTCAGGATTCCAAGGAAAGAGTATAGGAATCATGTCCGCGAGGTAGTGTGGGGAGCTACAAAATCGGAGGGTGGAAGTCGTGCAAAATCAATTACTGTTGGAGGCCATATGAGCCCGCCCTTCTATCTCTTCGAGGAGACTCCCCCCCACAAGCCTGTTATCTCCCACGACGTATTCGACATTCCGTTCAGGCTGCCGTCATCGGTCAAGAAACTGTTTGGAGACTCGATTAAAAGCCCAGTGTCTTGGGCGAAAAAACAGGTCGAAGACTTTAGCGCCGAAGCCATAACACTGCATCTTGTATCCACGGACCCTCTCTGGAGCAACCGTCCCGCAGATAAGGCTGCGGAGACTGTGAAGGATGTTTTAGAGGCTGTGAACGTCCCCTTGATAATATCCGGGAGCGGAAACTACGAGAAAGACGTTGAAGTCTTGACGAAGGCTGCTGAAGCCGCCGCGGGAGAGCGAGTGATATTGTCGTCGGTGTCGCCTGACATGAAAGATTATGCGAAAGTTGTGAAGGCTGCGAAAAAATATGATCACCTTCTGCTCTCGCTTGTTTCCATGGATGTTCCGGGAATGAAGCAGATGAACAAAAAGATCATGAAGGAAGGGCTTCCGCCAGAGCAGATTTTGATGGATCCGAATGTGGCATCCCTCGGATACGGTATTGAATACTCGATCACGACAATGGAGAGGATTAGGCTCAACGCCTTGTCGGGGGATAATGATATTTCAATGCCGATTCTGGGAGGCGTCTCCAATGCTTGGAGTGCGAGGGAGGCTTGGATGAAAGATAAAGCATTAGGGCCCAAGGAGCTTCGAGGCCCTCTCTGGGAGGCGACGACCGCAACCATTTCAATACTTTCGGGTGCGGACGTCCTTATGATGCTCCACCCGGGAGCGATAAAGATAGTAAAGACTTTAATCGACACGCTCTTTGACAAGGAGAGCAATGCTTCCGGATCAGAATACATTAATTGGGTGAAAATGTAAAAGAGTTATGGCCAAGATCACTGCTATGGAAGCCTACAAACTGCTTCCAAAGACCAACTGCAAGGACTGTGGGGAAGCAACGTGCATAAGCTTTGCTTTAAAGCTCGTGTCCAGAGAGACTGAGCTAGGCAAATGCCCACACCTTAAAGGAGGCAATCTTGAGGAGCTTTCTGACAAGGTCACTCCGTATGTTCGTCCCGTGGAAATTGGAGTGGGGGGCAGCGCCATAGTGGTTGGTGGGGAGGAAGTCATGTACCGGCATGAACTGAAATTTTTCAGCCCCACGAAAATCTTCATTGACGCGGGCGATAACATGTCTGAGGATGAAGTTGAAGACCGCATAAAGTTTGCTAAGGGTTTCACCGTCGAGCGCATGGGGGAAGTTTTGACCTTGGACGGATTAGCTTTAAGGTGCGGTTCGGACGATCCGAAAAAGTATGGTAAGTTCGTAGAGAAAGTTTCTAGAAAATATAATGGTCCGATAATCTTATGCTCTCTTAATGCGAAAGTGCTTGGACAGGGTTTAAAGATTGTGGGTGAAAGAAAACCTTTGGTTTACGCAGCCTCCAGGGATAATCTAGGTGAAGTGGGAGGTCTCGCCAAAAAACATGATTGCCCGTTAGTAGTTTATTCAAACTCCCTGCAAGAGTTGGGTGAGATGACTTCGAGTCTCGGATACGATAAAATAATCCTTGATCTTGGATTGGAGACCACGGGATCGGGCTTGGGAAAGACAATTGATCGATGTGTCATGCAGAGGAGATTGGCTTTGGAAGACGTGAAAGAGTTAGGTTACCCTCTTCTAGGTGCCCCCGCAGCCATCTGGAACAATTCAAAAGACCCGGTTGTAGCGGCAACCTGGGAGTCGATAATCGCGGCAATACTCATGGACAGGTACGCAAGCCTTCTCATAGTGCACTCGATCGAGCCATGGTCTATCCTGCCCTTGCTAACGTTGCGGCAGTGCATTTACACAGATCCTCGAAGCGAACCTCAAGTGGACGCCGGATTATACAAGGTTGGTGATCCGGATGAAAACTCCCCGGTCCTTGTCACGACGAACTTCTCCCTAACATACTTCACAGTCTCAGGAGACGTTCGAAAATACAACATGGACGCCCACATCCTTGTGATAGACACTAAGGGATTCGCAGTCGATACCGCAGTAGCCACCGGAGACCTCTCTGCAGCCAAGATAAAAGACGCAATAAAAGAGTTTAATGCAGGGGAGAAAGTGAAACACAGAAAGCTGGTAATACCCTTGTTCGCCTCGCACCTGCGGGGTGCCATAGAGGATGAAACCGGATGGGAAGTTTTAGTCGGACCACGAGACTCATCTTCAATACAAAAATACTTACAGGAAAAATGGCAGACCTAATGGACGTGTACAAGAACCTGCCGCAGACAAACTGCAAAAAATGCGGGGAAGAAACATGCATGAGCTTCGCCTCAAAACTCATCAAAGGAGATGTTGCACTTGGAAGTTGCTCGCCCTTGAATGAAAAAGCGTTTTCCGAGAAAAAAGAGTTGCTGGAAAAGGTGGTTGAAAAATCGAAAGACGCCTTGGAAAGCGGCCACGTAATGGATTACGACCTGTGCAACGGCTGCGGCAACTGCGTTGTAGTCTGCCCGGTCACCCCCGCCCAAGGATGGGCCGGCGGGAAAGACCCTGAATCAGAGGACGTCGTATTCAAGGTCGTGGACGGAAAAATCCAGATGCAAAACATCCAAAAATGCAAGAGGTTGGGAGACGATAGAAACTGCAGTCTTTGCATGGACGCCTGCCCGTTTGGAGTGATATATCTTGTCTAAGAGATGACTGCAATAGAGATTAGAAACGCGCAAGTATACGATCCAGCGCAAAAAATAGACGGGGAAGTAAAAGACATCCTCATAGAAAAAGGCCTTATCGTATCCGAGATAAAATCCAAGAAAAAAAAGGTCATCAACGCAAAAGGAAATATCCTTATGAAAGGCGGCGTAGACGTACACACCCACATCGCAGGATCCGCCATCAACTCGGCACGCCTCCTGCGGCCTGAAGACAAAACTTTTATCTGGAAAAAAACAGAAAACACCCATTCTGGAACAGGATTCTCCTGCCCCACAACATACCTTACGGGATACAGGTACGCTCAATTAGGATACAGCACGCTTCAGGAGCCGGCCACATCCCCGTTAAAAGCCAAACACACCCACGACGAACTACAAGAAATCCCATTCATGAGAAAACAGGCGCTCCTTCTTATGGGAAACAACCTTCTCGCAGCCCAATACATTCACGACAAAGATTTTGACGGTTTGACTGATTACTGTTCCTGGATGATGGATCGGACGAAAACAAACGGTTTAAAGCTTGTGGCTCCCGGAGCCTACTTGTCGTGGATTTGGGGTGGGAAGAAGACTCTTCCAGATTCGTTGGTTCCGAAAGTTGATGTTACTCCTAAAGACATTATTTCCGGGCTTGAGAAGGCTGTCGAGGCGCTGAATCTTCCGCACCCGATACACGTGCACTTAAATGGTATGGGATACTACGGGAATTTTAAGAGTGCTTTAGATGAGATGAAGGTTGCGAAATCTAGGATGCATGTCGCACACCTACAGTTTTCCTCATACGGCGGAAACTCTTGGGGAGAATTTGAGTCTAAGGCAGACGAGATCATTTCATACGTCAATTCCAACAATAAGATAACTTTCGACTTGGGCCAGATAACCCACGACAAGACGACCACTCTCACAGCTGACGCCCCCTTCGAACAATACCTGTCGTTTCTCATACGCGAAAAATGGAATGCCAGGGACGTTGAGTTCGAGCACGGGACTGGGGTCGTTCCCATACACTACCACAAAGACAATCCGGTAAACGCCGTGCAATGGGCTGTGGGACTTGAGCTCGCCCTTCTCGCCAAGGACTTGTCGAGAGTGTGCCTTTCGACCGACCACCCCAATGCAGCACCATTTTTCAGATACCCCAGGATCATCTACTGGCTTATGGACAAAAAATCGCGGGAAAAATACGCCGACGAATCCCACAAGGCAATCGCAGACAGAACCAGCCTGTACTCGATAGAGCGGGAGTACAGCCTATACGATGTCGCAACTATTACTCGCTACGCTCCCGCAAAAATCCTTGGACTTAAGGACACTGGACTTACGGAAGGGTCTGTTGCGGACGTAAGCATATACGACCTCTCCCGGGGGATTGAGGAAGGATTCTCTCAAACAGACACGACAATCATTGGGGGGGATGTCGTGGCGGTGAAAGGAGAGATCACAGCTTCCTTTAGCGGAAGCTTAACACACCACAAGATGGACGGTGAAAACAAGAAACTCGAAGAGAAACTCGACACGTTCTTCAAAAACTACTATTCCATATGCCTTTCAAACTATGGGGTGAACTTATGAACGAAGTAACCTTGAAAGTGAAGGAAGTTCCTGAAACAGGGCTTGAAGTCGAGAACATCACTCCGGACGCTTTCGCGGGAATGGATGTGAAGGACGTTTCGGAGCTTATTATTCACGCCGGGAAAAAGAAGGTGGGAATTTCCGATTTCTTCAGAGTATCAGGGAAAACCGCGAAAACCGCTTCCAAGCAAAAGATAACAATTGAAGGGTCAAACACGCTCCTTAAGAGAATCGGGGAAGGTATGAGTGGGGGGGAGATAAAGGTTTTGGGAGACGTTGGATACCACCTTGGAGAATACATGACTGGCGGGAAAATCCACGTTAGCGGGAACGCGGGATCGTGGATTGGAACTTGCATGAGCGGGGGAGAGATAGTAATCGAGGGGAACGCGGGCTCATACATTGGAGCAAGCTCAAGAGGTCTGCGTGAGGGTATGAGCGGCGGGAGAATATTAGTTTTAAATGATGTTGGGACAGAAATCGGTGTTGGGTTGATGGATGGTGAGATAATCGTTGAGGGAGCTGCAAGTTCATTTGTTGGAAGTTATATGAGCGGTGGAGTAATCCGGTTGAGTGGGATCTCAGGCAGAATCGGTTATGCTATGAGGGCGGGAGTGATCGAGGTTTTAGACAAATCTTTTAAGGCACCGTTTTACTTTAAACAAACTGGAGAGGAGGGGGAGTTCCAGATCTTTGAAGGGGACGTAAGCTTTAAGGGGAGGGGGAGGATCAAGGTTTTACGATGATTCACAGGGAAGTGACTTGCCCGGTCTGCGGGTGCGGGTGCGACGACATCACGGTTAAAGTGGATGGGGGGAAAATCTCAGACATCAGGGGTGCCTGCCTTGTGGGTAGGGCCAAGTTCATCGAAGTGTCAGAAGGGGGCAAACACAGAATTCGCAAACCACTCATGCGAAAAAATGGTAATGTGAAGGAGGTCTCATGGGATAAGGCATTGGATGAGGCTGCTGAAATCCTGACTTCTACCAAGAAGCCTTTAATCTACGGCTTCTCTGAAAACAGTTGTGAAGCCGTGAAAATCGGCGTCGACATCGCAGAGGAGATTGGAGGATTCATCGACAGCCAGTCAAGCCACTGTCACGGACCCACAATCCTGGGAGAACAGATGGTAGGGATTCCTTCATGCACTTTAGGCATGGTCGCAAACTATGCAGACCTCATAGTATACTGGGGTGCTAACCCAGTCGACTCTCATCCAAGACACCTCTCACGCTTCAGCGTATACCCCCGAGGATTATACAGGCCCGAGGGAAGACGCGATCGAAAGTTCATCGTAATAGACACCAGGAAAACATGTACCGGAAAAATCGCAAGCACATTCATACAGGTAGAACCAAACAAGGATTTCGAGCTTATATCCGCACTTCGGATACTTGTTGAAGGTGGAGAGTTGGAGGAAAGCGAGATTGCGGGAGTCCCAGTAAAAGAGATTAAAAAACTCGCAAAAACATTAACAACTTGCGAATACGGGGTCGTATTCGTAGGACTCGGCCTCACACACTCGGAAGGCAAGTGGAACAACATAGACAACCTATTAAACCTGGTCCGCTCGGTAAACAAGCACACCCGCCTTTCAGTCGTAGCCATGCGAGGACACTACAACGTCGCGGGATTCAACGAAGTCTTGACTTGGAGGACTGGATACCCATTCTCAGTAGACTTTCAGAGGGGATACCCCAGATACAACCCAGGAGAAAACTCGATAATCGACATGCTCGCTAAAGGAGAGATAGATGCAATGTTATCGATCTCGGCTGATCCGGCATCGCATTTCCCGAAGAAATGCGTGCAACATTTAGCCAAGATCCCGTTGATTTCCATAGAGCTTGCGAGGACTCCGACCACTGAGCTTTCCGACCTCGTCATCCCTGGTGTTGTGGCGGGGATGGAGTCTCCCGCATCGTATTATCGGATGGACAACGTACCTTTGATTGCCAAGAAATTCCTTGATCCGCCTTTTTCGCAGACTTCTTCGGACGAGGAGACTTTAAAGATGATTTACCAGAGGATACTGGATAAAGGAAAATGATTCCTGAGGGATTGCAGGATTATAGGTTGTTTTTAGGATTGGATTTAAAGGTTGTTTTGGATACTGGATCCAGCACTAGACAGGGAAAAGTCATGAGGAGCGGTGGGAAAATAACCGAGGGGGAGGAATACAAAAGGGCTTCCACAGTATGCTACATGAATGTGGGGGACATGTCTTTTTTAGGAGTGTTTAATGGGGATAATGTCGAACTCTCTTCAGAGGAAGGGTCGGTCGTGCTTTCCGCCGAAGCGAGTTCAAGCCCTGCAGGAGTGGTTTTTGTCCCGAAGGGACCTTGGATAAACTCGATTATTTCCTCGGAAACGTCTCAGAGCGGATCCCCACGTTTTAAGGGGATGACTATTTCGGTTTCGGCATCGAAAGGTAAAGTTAAAAGTGTTGATGAGCTAATAGGTAGGTATAGGAAGGCGGTTAGGAAGAATGAGAAATAATTATGTTGTGAAAATTCTTGTCGGAATATTATTGTTCGGATCAATCTGGGGTTTCGCTGAAGCTACTTTAGGTGCGATACTGCATTTACTGAATTCACCCCACAAGGGAGTGATAATGGCTTCTTTCGGAGTCATGGTATTGTCTTGCGCAGTGGCTGTTGTAAAGCCGAGAAAAGTATTGTCTTTCGCGCTCGCGATTGGGTTCATAGCCTCGCTTGTAAAGGGGATTGACCTTCTGCTCCTGCCGCTTGACTCGCACGTTCTTAGAGTCATGGTCGTCATTCCAATAGAGGCTTGCGCGTTCGGAGGCCTTGTGAAAGTGTTTTCCAGCACATTTTACCAGAATAGGAGTATTCGACCGTTCATAGGCGCTGTCTCAGTGTACGCGGGCTTTTTCATGCTTTCTACGGTGTACGTGTATGCAGGCATTGGATCGAATTTTTGGATTGGAAAGGGCTTGGAAGACATACTTTCATTCACACTCTCAAACGGGACTATGGCGGGAATACTCACACTCCTTACGACCGACACCGGATTTCGGATTGGAGAATTCTTGAAACCTTCCATTGATAAAGCAATCGAGCAAAACCGAAACCGTTTTTGGATTGTTAGCCTTTCTTTCACCCTGTTTTTATGGCTTGCCAGGGTGATCGCAAATTGATACACTTGGTCACAGGAACTCGGGGTGAGGGGAAGACTAGGACTTGCATAAATCTCGCAAACAAATTCGGGGAGATTGGACTATACTGTGGAGGAGTCATCTGTCCTGGAGTATACGACGGGGGGGAGAAGACTGGGTCTAGGATAATCGATGTGAAAACACGTGAAGCGTCAAGATTTTCCTCTCGGAAAAACGGCGGTGACTACGGGATTGAAGTGGGAGAATGGCTTATACACCACGACGGAATCGAATTCGGCATCCAAGCCTTGAAAAATGCCTTACACTGCCACATCATATTCGTGGACGAAGTCGGACCGCTTGAACTTTCTGGAAGGGGTTTTTCCAGAGCGCTCCACGACGTTTTCAATCACCGTCAGGTTATTGTGGTTTTGCGGGATGGTTTGAGGGGTGAGTTCGCCTCGAAATTTCATTACCTCAAGTTTAGGGAGTATGACCTGTCTAATGGGGTGCAGGAGATTGTGGCGATAACCGAGCGTGTTTTAAATGAATTCTGAAGGAGTGGAGTACACGCAAGACGGAAAGATTGGTGGGGAAGTATTTCTTGCAGACGAAGAGTATGTAATATTATATGTGAACAGCCTCAAGTTCGCCCGCATTTTCGCGACACCAGAGAATCTGGCGGAGCTTGCCACAGGATTTCTAGTAACCGAAGGCATCTTAGAGTATGAGAAAATTCATAGTGTGAAAGTTAAAGGTCCGGGCATCTTCATTGAAGTTGAAGGCGTTGAAAACATTGATCTTTTATCTGAACTACGCTCATCAGGGTGTTCGGGAGCAGTCTCCGAAGAACCTAAATCCGTTGAATCAGGGTCGAAATTCAGAAAGGAAATCATCCTCGCCTCGCTCCCCTTGCTCGATGAATGCTCTCCCATGTGGCGTGCGAGTGGGGGCACTCACACAACCTGCTTGATTGATGGGGAGGGAAATCTTGTCAAGTCTTTCGAGGATATTGGACGTCACAACGCCTTGGACAAGGTGGTCGGCTGGTCCATTCAAAATGAACGGGATTTGTCAGACAAGTTCATCCTCTTTTCAGGCAGGATTTCATTAGGAATAGTGTACAAGTGCGTACGAGCAGGGATTCCGCTTCTAGTCTCCAAGGCCGCGGGATTATCCAAGGCCGTGGAAGCGGCAAGAAAGCTTAAACTCACTGTCGCGGGATTTGCAAGAAAAGACACGTTCACGGTGTACGCAAACGAATGGAGGATTGAGTGAGATGAAAAACTTTCCTTGGAGGACTTCTTCAGCGGGGACTACGTCTTTACCTTCAAGTACGCGGGAGATTAATGGCGAGATATCGATATATCATCATAAAGAGATATTAATATAAAGGGGTATTATGGAGGAAGAGTTCCTTGAACATGAAATAACAGAGGAAAACCTGCTCGAAGTTGCGAAAAAAAGGGCCATGCAAGAGAGCAGACGCCCTAAACCAACTGGCTCACCCTCAAACAAGCTGTTGTTCCTGCCGATATTCTTGTACCTGTTCGGGATCATAAGAAGCTTGGAAATGGTCTTTTTACTTTACTTTCTGATTTTTTTCCTGAAGGGCGGAACACGACGTCGACGGGAAATCGAACCGTAAATTGAATCCAGCGAGGAATACGTTATCGTCGACGGAAAACCGAGAAGAGTCAACCGATCCAGATGAAAAAGGTATCTCAATATACCAACATAATAAATATAATAAATATAAGGATATATCGACATACAACCTACATTCCATTTGGAATCAATCCAATATTTTTTTTTTATTAATTCAAACAATTTAAGGAGATTTTATGACCAAGCAAATCCGAGAATTAGTAAAAAACAGCAAGAAGGTTATTTGCGATTGCTCCCTTCCAAATGGTGCAATCATTGCCGCGAATTCAACTAAACCAGATTTTCCAAAGGAAGCTAAATACTACAAATTTGTTTGGCCTAGAGATGCGATGTATACTTGTTTCGCCGCGAACATACTCGGATTAAAAATTCATGAAAAATTTTTCAAGTGGTGTATGAAGGCGGAAGGTTGGGAAAAAAGCGGATTATTTTATGAAAAATATTACATCAATGGAAAGAAGGCATTACATCACTTTCAACCTGATCAAACCGGAAGTGTTCTGATAGCAATCTACGATTACTACGAGAATAAAATCGAAGAATGTTGGAAATTTGAAGAGCTAATTACAAAAACTGCAAATAGTTTGTGCAGAGTGTGGGATAAAGACCATTTCAAATTGGTTTCCCAGGATTTATGGGAGGAACGATTATGTTTTCCCGACTTGAGAGATAACTTTACATACTCTCTAGCCATTTGCGCAAAAGGCTTGGAATGTGCAAATAATTTAATCCCGAAGAAAACGTGGGAGAATACTTCAAAAGAAATGGGAAAAGTTTTACAGAAAAATTTTAAAAACAATTTTTATCGCGCTTTCGGAAAGATAGATGATCAAAGAGTTGACGGTTCTTTATTGGGTTTAGTATGGCCTTCAGAATTGATTTCTACTAAAGACGAGAGAATGATGAAAACGGTAGAGACTATTGAAGAGAAAATTGTCGAGGATTTCGGCGTTTATCGTTATGAAAACGATGAATACGATGGATGGATGTATAAAAAGAGGATGCAAAGGGAGAAAGGAGCGGGTTATTGGCCGTTATTGAATTTCTGGATGGTTATTTATTATCAAAGAGATGGGAACAGGGGTAAGGCATTGAAGTATTACAATAAAGTCCTAAAGGATATGAAAAATAAAAAATGTATTCCAGAACAATTTTTTGATAATAAAATACAGGTTTCAGTATCTCCTCTATGCTGGTCTCATTCCATGTTCGTTATCGCATCCAAGATGTTAGGACGCATCTAGGATTGGTTTGAAGGAAATTGAAGTTTACATTGAGTAAATCCGTCACATAAAATATCTCGATATACTTATATATTGACATATTATTTATCCTAGCACTTCGAGGACGGCTTCTGCGAATTCGCCTGCTGCTTGGGGTCCGTTGGCCGTGATGATGTTCCCGTCAACTGTGACGGAATCGCCCGTGAATTGAACGCCTGCTTTTTCAAAGGCTACCAGGGTGCCTTCACCCTCAAACACAGTCGCATTCTTCCCTGACAAGAGACCTGCGTTTGCGAGAGTGACAGGTGCGATGCAGATGGCAGACACAATTTTCCCCTGCTCAATAAATTCTCGTGCAAGAGAGTGGACGACAGGATCATCCCAATACACCCTGGATCCTCCTCCGCCAACGAAGACGACGGCGTCAAAATCGTCCGACGAAACTTCAGAGTATTCAGCGTCAACGGAAACCACGCCACCCAACATCCCGTAAGCTGTAGACACGCCTTTAGACGCGACCGTCACGGAGGCTCCAGCCACCTCAAAAGCCGCTTTGGAGGCAAACAACTCCTCGTCCCGAAAGTTTTGCGGGGCGACGACCATGAGAATTCTTTTACCTGACATTTTGCACCACCTCACTCAATATTTTATTAAAGTTCATATTTAATTAGAGTAGTTTAAGCCCCGCACCCGCGGCTTGTCAAATGCGGTTGCATGCACCCGACGATCGTACTCAAAGAGTGGAAAAAGGATTGCGTGCTCCCGTTATGCACCGGACCTTAAGGATTAGAGCTTAAAGAAAACTCTAGGATTTCAAAACTTTTTGTGCTGGAGTAGCGGGAATGTATTTTAAATAATGTAGTGCACGTAATATTAACCAAGATGGAGAACATGCAAAACTGTGAGCACGGGAAAGATGATAAGTGCGATCACCCTGAGATGGGTGGGGGAGTTAAGGGTATGCGGGAGTGGTTTTGCACTATCTGCGAATATTTCACACGGAAGAAATAAGAAAATCCCTTGTTAGCCCCCCATTATCTTGTACACCACGTCATTCGGTCGGACCCTGTCTGGAACCTTAATTCCAACAGACTGACCCTTCACTGCTTTTTCAATCGACTTCCTATTAATCTGCAGGGAATCCACAGTAAAGGTCAAGTCGGTAGTAGCCCCCAGGATATTTATTTCATCACCTACTGAAAGACCCCCCACTTCAAGTTTTATCGCCGCAACCCCAACATTCGAAAAATAGGAAAATACCTTGCCGATTTTCTCACGCTCAGACATAACAACATCACCCCAAAGAGAATATTGGCAGAATAATATAAAAAAGGGTTTATAAAGTGTTTGATTAAGAAAAAGTAAGTCAGATGCTTTCAAGTATTTTGACGAGCGCCTCCGTTTTTCCTACGGGCATGAGGTGTACGCCGGCTATTTTGCCTTTGATGCATGTCTCTTAGGTTATTACTATTTGGGTTTATGTATTAAGAGGAGATGAGTCATCAACACAACTTAGAGTACATTAACTCGGTTTTCGAAAGGATTGTGGGTAATCTAGGGAGGGATGTTACAGTATATCACATCGGGGGGAATGCCATGTGCTGGCACGGGCTGAAGAACACGACCAAGGACGCTGACTTAGTGATTTTGGATTGGAAAGAGATCAAGGCCTTCAAGAGGGCTCTCATCGCGTCGGGTTTTATTGAGGAGATTATTGTTGGCTCAGAATATAAGTGGATTCAGCCTTACGGCATCTTCGACGAAGTAAAGGGCACGCCCTTAAGCGAGCCATTCAAGCCGGGGATCCGCGTGGACTTGTTCCTGAAACAGATTTGCGGTGGATTCAAATTTAGTGAAGGAATGAAGAAGAGGGCTAAGGAAGGTGGTGTAAGGGGAAAACTCACAGAGTATTATTGCTCTCCAGAAGACATTTTCTTGTTTAAGTTGATTACGGAGCGTGAGCGTGATCTGGTGGACATGTTTAGGATTTACGGGAGTAAGCCGGATTTTGATGTTGTTATAGCTGAATTGACGTTTCAGTTGGCTGCCGTGGATAAAAGCGTTAGAGAGTCTTTTGTCGAGTCGATTAAGCGTTCTCTTGATTCTTTGGGTGGGAGATATGGTGTATCTCTAGAATTATTGTAAATCGAGAATTTTCTTCTTTTTCAATAATTTTTATATTCTGAATTCCCATATCATCTCATGGACTTCAACAAAACCGAGCTCCGAACATTCAGGACCGTCACACTCAATCCTGGAATCAGCATAGAAGACGTCTCAGGGAAGATGAAATTAAGCGAGCCCAGAGTGTATGCCTTAATCCAAGCTTTAAGACAAAAGGGTATTGTAAAAACAGAAAAGAAATACAATATGAGGTTGTATCCCTCAGGCAGCCCGCTTTCCACACAATTAAGCAGGATTCTGAGGAGCCAGAGAGAAGGCATTGTCGAGGAGGCCCTGTCAGGCAAGCGATTAAGAATATTAAAGACCCTCTACAGGGGCTCAAAACGTGTGGAGGAAATCGCAAGGAAAGCGGAGTTGTCGGACAAGCGGGTCTACCATCACCTCTTGTGGTTTGAGTCCTTCGGACTTGTGAGGAACGTCAAAGGCAGGTATGTTTTAATGAAGGACCACCCATTGTACGGAAGCCTGGAGCTTCTGTTCTCTAAGCCCGCCAGCATACCGGCGGAGGTGGAGCAGGACGCCCATATCTCTTGGGCCGGTGACGAAAAATACATTGTGCACACAAGCAAGCCGGAGGAGTATCGGCGGAACCTCCCCGCCAATATCTCTGCAGCTAGTACCGCCTCTTCTGCCGTAGACGACTACGGCATCCACGTCATACCCCCGGACACCACACTGTATGTCGCAGGCAAAGACTCCGACACCATAAAACGCGCCAAAAAGTCGGGCCGCATGCCCCTCGAAGACCTCATCATCCACCTACTCTTAGACAACCCATACGACGAGGAAACTAAGCGCTACATCCGCTGGCTCATCATCAAACACGAAAACAAATTAGATTTCAAACTCCTCAAGAAAAAGGCTACAAAATACAATCTACGGAAAAACATCGAAAGCCTACAATACGACCTGAAACCGATACTCAAGAGAAGATAACTACAAGAACACTAAAGGCAAGCTGATGAGATTCCAGCCAGTAACCACCGTAATTTCTTGGCTCTGTGTTCCCGCCCCTATTGTGTAGTCGCTGAAGTGTTCAATGTCAGCCCACAAAAACTTTTGTGGTTTGTTTATGCCGGTAGCGTGAACCCAATCCATTGTGGCGACATCTAAGACTTGCCAGATTCCTTCGTCTTCATTAAACCAGTAGATGGCTAAATCGTCCTCGCTTATGTTTTTGCTTGAAAGCTCCTCGGTGGTATAGTATATCCTAAGAATAATGCTTGACACTGATTCCTCAAGTTCTGTGTTTGATTCTATTGACACGTATCTGCCCAAGTTGGGGACTGACAGATTCGAGATTTTACTGTCGTTTTCATATGATGCGATAACTATGCTGACGTTTGTGACGTTCTCTGTGACGTTGATCAGTAAGGTTGTTTTCGTCTCGTTTGAAGTGACGTTTGTTGTTTCATTGATTGTCGCATCAACTGGGGTGTTGCATACACTTCCCGCTGTCTTGTTTACAATAAATGCTCTGCTCTGGGGGGCTGAAGCAGACAGACTTGTGTCGTCAGTGCATTGAACGTTCCAAAGGTAGATGCCGTTCTCTAGTCCAAACAAACCAAAGCTATTCTGGGCGTTTACGAGTAGGGTCGTGTCTATCTGAGTTATCTGCCAGATACCTGAAACATTAGTGTAGAGAACACAGTTTGATATTGGGGATAAATCAGTTGGAGTATACTTGAGGAATATGCTTCCATCAGTATCCACGGCGTTGTCTTCCGGATAATCGAGCGAGACTGATGGCGGGTTCGTATCATTAACTCCCACATTACTGTATCCTGGAGTTGGCAACTCAAAGGTCGTCCACTCCACACCCCCATCTGCTTCCCTTCCAAGTGATATACCACGTTGGCTGTAGTAGTAGGTGTAGGAGTCTATGACACTGCCGTATATGCTGAGCAGTCTTACGGTGTCTCCTAGGTTGCCTAATGTGATGTTTGTCTCGTTTTTATAGAATACTGTGAAGTTTTTTGGCTGGATTACTTTGCCCTCTGGTAGTATGTAAGGGTCTGAACTGTTTCCTCCCACGTCGTCAAGTTTTAGTCCGCTAAGGTTGATCGCCTCCAATTGAGTGTTGTATAATTCAATCCACTCCTGGTGTGAACCTGACGGATGAGGCAGAAACTCGTTTATTACAATACTTGGCGGCGTAACTGTCGTGGTGGAGGTTGTTGTAGATGTCGTAGTAGAAGTGGTGCTGGGAATAAGTGTGGTGGAAGTGGTGGTTGTCATTGTTGTAGTAGTCGAGGTTGTAGTTGATGTTGTAGTAGTGCCTGTCGTGAAACGATAGTACCAGTCATCATCGTCCTTTATTCTACTATTGCCAGATGTGTCTGTTGCAATAACCATGTAAAAATATTTTATATTTGGTATCAAGCTGGTAAGATACACCAAATGTGCTTGACTCCATGTTGAGTTGACTGCAGTGTAAAACGGCCAATCAGTGTAACCAGAATTCTTAAAGTCAGAGTGCTGAGCAGACGTTATGCACCCACTAGTGTCATTAAACAACGTCATATTACACTCTCCATAGTTAACTGTTAGATTACAGTCTTCGTTGCTTGTAATGGAGAAAATAGCACTGGTGTTACTTATGGTTTCGGGTTCTGAGTAGCCATCTATCCTCGGTGCAGATGGATCATTTGAACTTATTGTAGTTGTAGAAGATATTATTGTAGTCGTCGTGGTTGTAGATGTAGTGGACAGCAGCCATCCACTGCACGTGTGCAAGCAAGTTGTTGTGCTGCTTTCGTTCTGATAGTTGTATGTGGTATCACAGGTGTTGTTGTCACCTGTATTGTTATCTCCATCGTAGAGGTCGTAGTAGCTGCCGCCAGATTGATTATTGGAGCAAAAGAAGTTGTTGTTGAGGGTGTTACCAGAGCTTTGAGTATTAGCATGAAACCCATGCTCTTGGCTGTTGTTTGCAGTATTGTTATTTAGAGTATTATTGTCTGCATCATCGAGATATATACCTTCCCCGTTGTTATTTAAGGTATTGTTGTGAATCGTGTTTTGGGATGTGCTTGTGTGGTAGACATAGGTTGTGAGCCAGATGCCGTAGTCGCTGTTGTTGATTAAAGTGTTATGACTTAATGTGTTGTTGTCTGAGCTTGAGAGAAAGATGCCGCGAGAGTTATTGCTTGCATTATTATAGGTTACAGTGTTGCTGTCTGATTGGCCGAGGTAGATGCCGTTTTTTGGGTTTCCGCCAGGAGTCCCATGATTATCTACAGTGTTAGCTGTAATGTTGTTGAAATGAGAGTTACTAAGGTAGATATTGGTTAAATGGTGAGATAGTATATTGCTTGATATTGTGTTGCGATTTGAGTATTCGAGGGAAACCCCTCGGTCATCATAACCAGGCCAATCTGAGCGATTATTATCTATGTTGCTATCAATGATGTTTCTGTCGGAATATGACAGGTGAATCATCCCCCCATTGTAAAAGATATTATTCGATAAAGTGTTATCATATGACCCGTTGAGATAGAATGTCCTTGAATTATTGTTTCCTGTATTATCGCTTAGATTATTGTTATCTGAACCATTAAGAAGGTAGACACCATAAACATTTTCAGTGAATGTGTTTTCTTGGACAGTATTGTTATCTGCATCATAGAAGTAGATACCGTACTCATAATCATCTATCACACAATTCTTTACTACAATGCCAGCATAGCTAATGACATTTACTCCAATTGAGTTCTGAGTATTATTTCCTTGTATTGTGAAGTTGTTACAATCGATTGTAATGTCATTAGCCCCTATTGTAATTCCTAGGCCCTCACACGATAGGTCTGAAGTTAATGTAGTATTACCAGTTATGTTGTCGCCACAGGATACTGCACTGACACTGCATACTAAATGAAATAGAATTAGTAAAACAGTTATTCTAAGTCTCATCACCCAACCCATTATTTCTTTGGCAGAGGCAACTATAAAAATAAGATTTTTTCTGTCGGCTTCGTTTTTCTTCCAGTTTCTTTCCCTAAATGCTTTCTAGTATTTTGACGAGTGCTCCCATTTTTCCGGCGGGCATAAGGTGTACGCCGGCGACGCCTAGCTCGCGGGCTTTGTCGACGAGTTCCACGCAGATGCTTACACCTTCTTCGAGGGGATCGTCTGCGTTTTTTATGCGGCGGCCAGTCTCCTCGGAGATCACGACTCCGGGCATAGTTCGCAGGAACTTGACGAGCTTGTAGTCGTAGAGGGGGACGAGGCTTACGCAGACTTTCTTCCTATCGTCTGAACCCACCGTCCGTTCATACTCCGTAAGGTAGTCTTCAACAAGTTCCGCCTCAAAGACTGCCTGAGTCTGGATGAAGTCTGCACCGGTGTTAAGCTTCCTCTTCATCTTATACATTTCAGGTTCTAGGGGTTTCACTCCCGGCGCGACCGCCCCGCCTACGAAAAAAGTGGTGGGTTTATTGAGCTTGTTTCCGGCAAGGTCGGATCCATCGTTCATCTTCTTGATAGTGGCAATAAGGGATGTTGAATCCAAGTCGAATACTGGTTTCGCGCTGGGATGATCAGACGACTTGCATGCCGGATGGTCTCCTGTGAGCGCTAACACGTTTTCTATGCCGAATGCGGCTGCGGAGAGGAGGTCCGCCTGAAGCGCGAGCATGTTCCGGTCCCTGCACACCATCTGGAAGACCGGTTCAAGCCCGTTCTGCTTAAGGATTATACTCGCCCCAAGCGAACTCATAAGGAGTATGCTTCCGGGAATGTCGACCACATTCACGGCGGAAAGTTTAGGCCAAAGAGGCTTAAGCTCGTCAATCTCTTTCAGGAAGGGGGTTAAGTCCGGGCCCTTAGGCGGTGCAGCCTCCCCAGTTACAATGAATTTTTTCCCGAAATTTTCCGAAAGCTTGCTCATTTCTTCACCTCAGGCATCCTCGGGGTCATAAAATCGTCAAGTCTCCCTAAAGCCTTCATCTTGTCGAAAATCTGCACCCACACGCAGGGTATGTCTTCGACTTCGCACAAGCCGTCGCGGACTCCACCGCAGGGTCCGTTTAATAGGGATTTTGCACACCGGGTTATCGGGCACAAACCAAGGGTCTTTTCAAGCACGCAGTTCCCGCAGGCAGAGCATACTTCGCGGAGCTCCATCTCCTCGGGGAGGGTTGCCCCAATTGACGTTGTGTCAAGTCCGGGGGTTACGTGTTTTTCAGGGTATTTTTCAGCGGCGACCTGGACTCCCGCACCGCAGGCTAGAGAAACTATAATATCAGCTTCCCCTACTTCTTTTTCAATTTCGTCGAAAAATTCGGGGTCGCACTGGCGGAGAATCGTGTTCCCCCTGATTTGTACGTTTTCACCCAACATTAACTTTAAGGCTTCTGAAAGCTCCCCCACCTGTTTTTCACCACCGACTTTCGATACGGTCGTGCACGTGCCACAACCTAAAACAAGGATTTTTTTCGCATCCCCGATCGCAGCTTTAATATCTTCAAGCGGCTTCCTCTCACCCGTAATCATTTTCCCTCAATTATTTCCCCCAAAACCTTATTTAAACCAAGTTCGAGCAAATTAGAGGCTTCGAAAAACCGAATCCGCCCACCCATTGAAATCTCATTTAAAGTCTCGTCGAGTTCGCCAATCCGATTACACGTGACCGAGTTCCCGGTCTTGTGGATGCAATCACCCTCATCACAGGATGCGACGATAACACCCTTGAAACCCTGACTTAAAAGATGCAGAAACCTCTCTTTAGGCAGTCGTCCAACACAATCCACGACAACCGAGGGAATAAGATTTTTGGAAAGCTCATCCTCAAGGAGATACCTTGCATTAGAACAGGATACTAAAACCACCCCAATATTATTTTCAGGGATGGACTCCACCACCTTTTCATCGAAATTAAGGTATACTTCACCACAAACCGTGATTGCAAGTGCAGGACACTCTGAAAAACAGAATCCGCAAGACTGGCATTCATTAAGATCAATTTCCGCAACATCATCAACCAGTTTTGGAACCTGGTAGGGGCAAATGCGAACACACGCAAGACATGCAGCGCACTTTTCACGCTCAACTATCGCGCCTGCACCGCAGTTTAAGCACCTCAACGCTTCTGAAACGATATCAGAGGAGAGTGAATCCGGATCCAATCCGGAAATCCTGTTGACTCTTTTAATTCTATCCAAGGTTTTCGGGGAAAACCCAGTAAGGCTTGAAGATCGCTCAGCAGGCTCAAATTCCCTTCCTGTTAAATAACAGTCGATTGATTCCGCTGCTTTCCTGCCTAAAGCCATGGCCTCAACCACGTAAGACGACCCGGAAACAACATCACCGCCCGCAAAAACTCCTCCCATGCTTGTTTCAAGGGTTTTGGAATTGACTTTAAAGAGCCCCCCATCAAGATCTAATCCCGCAAATGATGTTGAATCGGGCTTCTGACTTACTGCAATGATCACATCTGAAGCCTCAATCGTGTAATTAGAACCGGAAACATGTTTGGGGCTCCTCCTTCCAGACTCGTCGAGTTTGCCGAGCCTCATCTTAATACATTCAACTGATGAAACTTTACCATCCACTCCGATAAATTTACTTGGCGCAGACAAAAATTCGAATGTTATTCCTTCGATTTTGGCAGCCTCAAACTCTTTGGAACTTGCAGGCATCTCATTTTCAGAGCGGCGGTATAGGACTTTTACTTTCTGGGCTCCGCAGCGTATGGCTGAGCGTGCAGTATCAATTGCGACGTCGCCTCCCCCCACAACAATTACTTGGTTTTTGAATTTGATTTTTTCCCCGGAATTGAATTTTCTGAGGAATTCTATCGCCTTATGAACTCCTTCAAGTTCTTCACCGGAAATCCCAAGTGGTGGGGTTTGCTGGCAGCCTATTGCCAGGTATATGGCGTCAAATCCTTCCTTTAAAAGTTTGTTTAATTGTTTTTTTCCTTCAATCCGTGTCTTAATTTTTATCTTAATGCCAGTTTTTTTTATGTATTCAATGTCTCTTTCAAGCTCTTTTTTTGGAAGCCGAAATTCAGGGATGCCCCAGTAGAGCATTCCTCCTGGATGTGTTCTTTCTTCACATACTGTGACTTTATGGCCTTTTAGAGCCAGGTAGTATGCGCATGTTAGGCCGGAGGGTCCGCTTCCCACCACTGCTACTTTTTTTCCGGTTGGTTTGGCTAATTCCGGTTTCTTGGATTGTATGTGAGTGCTTACAAAACTTTTGAGTGCCCTGATTGATACGGGTTCATCCACTCCTCCTCTGCGGCATTCGATTTCACAGGGGTGATTGCAAATCCTTCCGCATACTGAGGGTAGGGGATTATTTTCAATGATCTTTTCAAGTGCTTTCTCGAATTCGGAGAGTCCTATTAATCTAATGTATCCTCTGGCGTCTACATTCAAGGGACATGATAGCGTGCATAGTGGAGTGTCCCTTTTCCCTTGGCTTTTATTCTTTGAATCGGTTTTATTGTTAAAAGTCATCGCAATGTATTTTGATTAAGATGAAAAAAATACTGGTTTATGTCACTCCAGATAAAAGATCGAGTTTTTTCGACATTGTAGTCGCATATGACTCCCAATTTGACGTGGTAGTGCCTTATTCTCTAATTGATGAGGATGAGGTTAGTGACATAATACATAATTGTGTGTTTACGAGGCACCCGAAAAATTTGAAGAATACTGCAATCTTTTTTGGAGGTGATGATCCGACAGCTTCTAAAAAACTTTTTGATGCAGCTAGAACTATATTGGAGGGTCTGCCAGAGGATAGTTCCGTGTCCATTTGTCTTGAGCCGAAAGGCGCATCTACTACTGCAAGTGCTTGTGTTGGAAAAATCAGGGAGGCGCTTGGAGGTAAGCTTTCAGGTGCGAAATCTCTTGTCCTGGCGGGGACGGGGCCTGTAGGCCAGAGGATTGCACTACTTCTGGCAAAGGAGGGTTCGGAAGTTAGTATTTCATCGAGGAGTAAGAATCGAGCTGCCTCTGTTTGCAGTAGGCTGAGTGATGAGTATGGACTTGAGGTTGATGGGGTTGAAATCAGTGGTGAAGACTCTCTAGCTTACGCATTAATGGAATGTGATGTCGTGGTATCCTGTGGCAGTAAGGGAGTCAGGCTACTCCCCAAGTCTGTTTGGAGTGGGAATGGTTCCGTAAAAGTTTTCGCTGATGTGAATGCGGTACCTCCTTATGGGATTGATGGTATTCAACCGTATGATGATTGTGTTGAGCGGGAGGGTAGATTATTCATCGGGCCTTTGACTATTGGCAGTCTTAAAATGAAGATTCATCGAAGCATGGTTGAAAAACTCTTTGAGAGTAATCGGCAGGTTTTTGATATTTTTGAGATTTACTCTTTGAGTGAGTGAACACTGTTTACTTGTATTTTTATAGTTGTTCGAATTAATTGATAAGAGGTGTTTTTTGGAAATAGAAAATGGAATTAACGTATATTTTTGCGGTTGCAGCGATTGCTTTCTACCTTTATTACGTTTATTTAAAAAACAAGAATAACCCTAAGTTAGGTTTTTCAGAACTCATTTATGATAGGAATTCCGGCCGTCTAGAGCTTACTCTTGATAATAGGGGGGATAGGACTTATTTTGTCAAGCCTTCACTTATGGTTGCAAGGCTTGCCTCCGCTTCCGAGTGGAAGGAGAAGACTGTTAACGGTAATGGTGTGGAGATGATGGAGGCTAAGGCTTCTAATGGGTGTAGTGTTATTGAGGGTTATGATCTTTTAGGGTTTCATGAGGACCCAGTGGGTATTGAGCCGGGGAAGACTGAGAAGTTTGTTTATTATCTGTCTAATGGCATGGAAGTTAAGGCTTTTGACAATATTAAGGTGGATTTAAAGTATGGTTTTGATTCTTCTATGGTCGATAGGGAGATTGATGCGAATATGACTGTGAAGTTTGATCGTATTGAATTGGATGATGATGTGATAGTTGATGATATTGACGAGCAATTCGGCTTTTTGCAGGAAAATGAGGTTTTAGGGTTTGGTCATGGCGCGCTTTTTGATGGGGGTGTTGACGTTATTTCGCAGGAATTACCGTTGGATGGTGGCATTCCAGAGCCTTTCATTGAAGTTCCCTTGGACGGGTGTCTAGCTGATGTTAGAGTTCGGAAGGAACTTAAGGAGTGTGGTTTTCCGATAGAGGCGACTTGCTTTTGCTGTGGTAAGAGTATGTGGCTTAAGTGGGTGTTTGAAAACCAGCACGTTTGTGATGATTGTAAAGATTTTCTCATGGAAAAGTATGATTTGGAGGAGCCTGAAATAGTTGAGGTTAACAATTCTCATATGGAGTTCATCCACCTTCTACGGAGAGAGGACACACTTTCTCTGAAAGAGATTTCTGCGAAATTGGGGAAAAATAAGAATTTTGTGAACAAGAATCTAAACGAGCTTCTTGCAAATGATCGTGTTGGCAGGGTCAAGCAGGGTAGATCTTATTTTTATTTTTTGAATGAGTAAACTTCTTTCATGAGGATTCTCGTAACTTCAGGGCCGACTAGGGAGTACATTGATGACGTTAGATTTATCACTAATGATAGTTCCGGGAAAATGGGTTTTGCAGTAGCGTGTGAAGCCCGTGACAGGGGTTTAGACGTCTGTGTGGTAGCGGGACCAACGTTGATTAAGCCCCCAACGGGTGTGGAATTGATTTCCGTGAAAACTTCAGATGAGATGATTGATGAGACCTTAAGGGAGCTTTCAAGCGGATATGATGCTTTTGTTTGTGCGGCTGCGATTTCTGATTTCAGGGTTGTTGGAAAGACTTCAGGCAAGATCAAGTCGGCAGGGGAGCTGACTTTAAGGCTTGCTCCGAATAGAAAGCTTACTAGTCTTTCCAGGGAGCGTTTCCCTGATCTTTTTATCGTTGGTTTTAAGGCTGAGTATTGTGTGTCGCAGGAGGAGCTTGTTGCCTCAGCCCAAGCTAAGTTGGAAAAAGACCGTTTAGACGTCATAGTTGCTAACGACATTGGGGTGCATGAATTCGGAGTTGATGAGACTGAAGTAAAGTTGATAGGAAAGGGGGGGTTTGTTGAGAGCGTTAAAGGCTGTAAATCGGATGTTGCCTGCCGTTTAATTGATTTAATCGAAGAGTTGTGTTGAGTCGGCTTTTTGTGACCTCAAGAATTTTCTAAGGGATATGGTCTTGAGTCCGAAGTACTCTTCCTTCACTTTGAGGTAAAATAGGAGTGCAACTCCTGAAAGAATATCTAGCAGGCGGATTTTATAATAGACTAGCTCTGTAATGCTTCGAAGTCCGAATAATAGTAACATTGAATATATTGTTAAACACAATCCTATATAGAATCTGAGAAGAGTTAGTTTCGTACCTCTCTTTTGATATACGACTGGCACCATAGTCAGGCATATTATTGCCGCTCCAAGATAGATAAGGTTTTTAGTGAGAATGAGTTTTCCTGCAAAGTATATCATGAATACGATTAACGTTGCGGAGATTACATGGCGAATATTGGTGACTAGGGCAAGGAATAGTATCCTACGGGTTTGAGTGAACCGGAGTATAATCATCCGTGTAATTGAATACTGAACACTAGTCTTATACACGATGACTGCAAAAAGTATTAAGAATAACCCTAAAATCGGATAAACGTTGTTTCCCAGATTCTTGAAATAATTTTGAAACATTACGTAGGATAAAATAAGTGAGGTGAAAACCAGAAAATCAATCACACTAAATTGCATGAAAGGTAGTGATCTCTTCCTCTTCCGGGACACAATCTTTTCAGGCTCGTTTTCCTCTGCTTGCTCGATAAAATCCCTTTCAAGACGCCTAAGCCTTTTCAAGGCGAATTCAGAAAGCTCGAAGATAGGATCATCCATATCCCTGTCAAGTGGTTTCAGCCAACCTCCCTCTTTAAGGGTTTCACACCAAGAGTCGATCACTTCCTCAGAAACCTGAAGCCTAAGAGATGATGCAGACCTGCTAATCCGGCCAGCTTCAAGAACAAGCTCTAGGAGATCCTCTCCCTCTGTCGGCTTTTTTTTTAGAAATTCCTCTAAAACGTCCGGGGTTGAATCCCCCACCAAACCTTTATCCCTTTTTCCCATCTCATTTAGGGTAGGAATTTGCTTTCCTTAATTTTCTGGGGTAAATACTCCTCAGCAACAAACTCCAATGACTTCGAGGCGAGAGCCTGCTGCTCTATTCTAACGCCCTTCTCAGCCATCATAAGAAGCTCAGTACGCCACTCCTTCTTCTGAAACCACGGGTACTGCAGGAGCTCGTTAATCCTCTTCTTGTCAACGTCCTTAAGTTTCTCAGTGACTTTTGTTAAGCCGTATTCGTCTATGTCAGTCATCGTCATGCCGATGAATCTAATGCTCGGTGTCCCCAAACGCTTGGATTCATGGGCTAAAGCCATTGAACCAGCCTTCATAACCGAGTAAATGTAGTATCCCCAAGGGTCTCCGTCAGTAAACATTAAGGTGGGAATCTTTTTTTCAGAAACAAGCCTGTTCACCAGACGCCTACACCCTCTAGCAGCCTGACCCTTAGTAGACACCATAATGCAATTATTTTTAATGTGGTATTGTTCCTCCACAAGCCGGTCAAACATAGCACCCGTTTCAATCAGAAGGATATAGTCTCCAGTAACCTTCTTAAACTTGTAGTGCTCGACGATAGACGGGATGGACAATCCACTCCTACCAAGCTTGGAACAGTCTATCGTGTCCCCTGAATCCTCAATGACGATGTTCCCGATAAGGGTCCCCTTGTCGTCTGCCTTAAGATGCAGTTCTTCCCGAAGCACTCCAAGACTAGTCTCAAGATCCACAATTAACGGATCGGACTCGGACTGATCTTCGAAAGTGTTTTCCTTAGTATCCGCAATAGTGTGTTTAAGCTGGTAGTAAAGCTCCCTAATACTTGCGGTTTTCCCACGAGACACGAATTCCTTGCATTTTTCAGATATAAGCACCGTCTGCATGAATTTTCTCGCATGAGCAATGTTTAGGAAGTTTCTGTTGCTCGTCTTACTCCCAAGACGAAGCAGGTTTTGGGTCTTGTCAAAGCTTACGTTTGAAAAACCCCTCACAGGGATAGTCATTTTAGGGGGGTTGCTTCCACTAATCTGTTTTTCAAGTGTTTTCCCGAAATCCGTTATTTTTTCTATTACTTCCTTGTCACTCATTTTTCATCCTCCTCAGACACTTCCTCAACAAGTGGAGCCTCCTTCCCCCCAACTTCGGTTGAGTCATCACCTGCAGTATCATCCTCGATTTGCAGCTGCTCATCAACTTCCTCCTGCTCCACCTCATACTTGAGTTTCCTGCGAATCAGAGATTCAAGTTTACTTAAAAGTTTCTCATCGTCTGCGCCAGTTAAACGGGCGACGGATGGAGCGAGCTCTGTCGCGTATTTTAGTAGAGTGTTTAATCTTGCCTCTCGTTCTATGTCGCGTCTTTTCTTGGAGTGGTATCTTTGGAATTTGCGTCCGGCTTCCATGAGTGCGAACCTGATTTCTTTCAATATTTCTTCTTCTCCTGAAACGCTTTGTTTTCCCGCTGACGTGTAGGGTACGAAAGTTGAGACCATGTTCACGCAAATCGTGACTGGAGCATGTTCGAAGTCTCGGAATCCGTACCTCTTCCAGTCCACGCTTTGAGTTGCCTTGGTTAGGCCACAGTCTCCTGGATCGAAAAGTAGGGGTGACCTGTTTGCAAAACGCATTATTTCTGAGCGTGTTTCCTCGCCCACTTTTCTTCCTGCGCTTCCGCCGTAGGCTACTGCAACTTCGACTTGGAATGGGACTCCGCCAGAGTATGTTGTGGGGTTTCTGGATACGACCGTCTCGAACTCGGGTTTCAGGACGTTTATCAGTGCTTTTCTGATCTGGTCTTCGCCTATGGGGGATAATCCGTCTGTGGGTGGGGCCATGAAATCGATTTTGTCTATTGCAGCTACGATTTCCTCAGTCTCCTTCCAGGTTAGTTTCCGAGGGTTTTTCTTCAAGTCGAATGATACGAGAGCCTGAATTTCTGCGACTTTGGCGTTGGTCACCCTGGAGAAAGAGGTTGTTAGAAAGGATCCGATGTGACGTCCTATTGACGTCTTCGCCATTTTTAAAAGATCGTCGGTGTCCATTCCCTTCGGGTGCGGTTTCATCTCTTTGGGGGGGTCTGGGATAACCTCGCTTACCCTATCAAAAACCGTTTTTCTTCCTTCAGGGTCGATGAAGGTGATTTTCATGTGAGGGTTTGCGATGGCCGTCCTCTTTACGTATTCGAAAGGCCCCTTGTCTCCAAGATTGAATTGCACGTTTTTCACTTCACCTTCGATTTCGGTTCCACGCCAAGCCTGCTCGAAAACCTTTTCCTCGACAATGTCGGCCTTGTTCTTCATAACGTCGAGCAAAAGCTTTACTTCATACACTTTATTGTCTCCAGTGCAAGTGCGGATGATAAGGGGCTGGCCCGTAGTCATCTGCGAGAACATGGTGACTCCTGCAACACCAATACCCTGCTGGCCGCGAAGCTGAACGTTTCTATGAAACTTTGTTCCAGCGAGCATCTTACCGAAGACATCTGCAATATGCTTGACTGGGATTCCGGGTCCGTTATCCCTTGAAACGAATTTGTAGTGATTACTACCCAACTGTTTGAGTTCGATAAAAATCTCCGGGAGAATCCCCGCCTCCTCGCAAGCATCCAAGGAGTTCGTTATAAGCTCGTGGACTATGGTTGTAAGAGAGCGCACTTTTCCAGAGTATCCTAAATGTGCCTTGTTTTTCCTGAAAAATTCTGTTACAGAAACCTCCTTAAACTCTTTAAACAGGTCGTCTGCATGTCTTTCCTTTACCGTGTTCGATGTTCCTGCTGCCATGTTAGATTCCTCTACATTGATTAGATATACGAGAATAAAAACGAGAGAATGAGGCCCGATTACATGGTTTTTCGATGACGTTTTGATCGCTCTAGAAACCGGTATACGTTTGAGTGTGGGCTTCCGCTTGCTAGCATGAGAATTGCCTCTCTAGCGACGGGTGTTGCATCGAGAGTGCCTATAATACAGACTGTTTTTCCGTAAACTGACACGTAACAGTCAGTCAGATTTTCGATTTTCTCCCTGCTTTTTCCCTGGGATCCTATTATCCTCCCTTTTATGCGCGCAATGGATTTGTCGGATTCACCTACTATGTCGGCTAGATTCAATACTTCAAAGGTCATGTCTTCCTGAGTGAGCATTAAGGATTTTTCTGGTGTGAATCCGCGGCCGACAGCCTTTAGAATATCTTTTGTGATCCACTCGTCAACCGGGTCTCCTTCGATGGACACTGACGTCTCTTCCACTGTTATTTTAGTCTTAGTCCGCTCCTCAATTTCTTTCAGGGTTTTGCCCTCCCCCCCTATGAGTACGCCCACGCGTTCTTTCGGAATCTTTACGTATTGCATGCCTAAGTTATTGTTAATAATCCTATTTAACTGGAAACAGAGATTATAGTAACCGATGAAGGAGGCCATGTTGTATTCGAAAGAAGGGGGTAAGGTGCGCTGTATTTTATGCCCACATAACTGCCTTATTTCCGAGGGTAAGCGCGGAATCTGCATGGTAAGGGAGAATAATTTTGGGGTTTTAAATTCTCTCGTTTACGGTGTTCTTTCAGCCGCCCATATTGATCCAATAGAAAAGAAACCGCTCTTTCACTACAAGCCTGGTTCGAATTCATACTCTATTGCGACTGTGGGTTGTAATCTAAGATGTGAGTTTTGCCAGAACTGGGATTTAAGCCAGGGGCCGAAGACCGGGAAAGTTTCAGGTAAAAAGATAAGTCCCAAAGAGGTTGTAGAGCAAGCGTTAGAAAACGATTGCGAGAGTATTTCTTTTACTTACTCTGAGCCTACCATTTTTTTAGAGTTTGCCAAGGATGTTGGAGAGCTTGCAAGAAGTGAGGGTTTGGGGAATGTTTTCGTTTCGAACGGTTTTATGAGTAAGGAGGCTTTTGATGAGACTGAGAGTTTCCTTGATGCCGCAAACATCGACATAAAATCTTTTTCCGAAGGGTTTTACGAAAAGTATTGTGGTGGAAGGCTTAAGCCCGTACTCGACACTTGCAAGAGGATGGTAGAGCGGGGTGTTTGGCTTGAGGTTACGACCCTAATAATCCCGGGTCTAAACGACTCTGAAAAAGAGCTTTCCCAGATAGCCTCGTTCATATGCGATGAGCTTGGTGACGGGGTCCCATGGCACGTTTCTAGGTTCCACCCAGACTACAAGCTCACAGACATACCTCCGACTCCAATGGAGTCAATCCTTCGTGCAGTGGAGTTGGGCCGTGACGCGGGCTTGAAATTTGTTTACTCAGGGAACACACCCTACGGAGAATATGAAAACACAAACTGCCCTAAATGCGGGCTCACACTCGTCGAAAGGGTTGGATACTCAATTTATAAAAAAGACATTTCAAGCGGAACCTGCCCTGAATGCTCAACAAGGATTGAGGGGTTTTTTTGATGGACGAAATATTGGCGGAGGTTTTACGGCGGATAACACCCAGTCCTAAAGAGCGTGCGAGGGAGCTTGACTTCGCGAAGAAGGTTGTGGATTTTCTTGGAGGATTGGACGTTAATGCTATTTTGGTCGGATCTCTTGCGAGGGGCACTGATCTTTCCGGGGATAAGGACATTGACATATTCATTTTGTTTTCAGAGGGAACTTCGAGGGAGATGCTTGAAAAGGAGGGTTTGAGGCTTGGCAAGAAAGTTTTCAATGAATTTAATGGGGAGTTTGAAATAGACTATGCCGAACACCCTTATGTGAAGGGGAGGATTGAGAATTTTGAAGTTGAGATTGTGCCCTGCTTCATGGGTTCTGCAATAAAATCGTCGGTTGATCGAACACCCTTCCACAACAGGTATGTTAAGAGAAAGATTAGATCTGATAAAAATCTTTCAGGCGAGATCAGGCTTTTAAAACAGTTTATGAAGGGTGTTGGAGTTTACGGTGCCGAGGCCAAGGTCCAGGGTTTTTCAGGGTATCTCACCGAAGTCTTAGTCATACATTATGGATCATTTAAAAAAGTGTTTGATACTGTCTCCACATGGAGTTTCAAGGAGATAATTGATACTGAAAACTTGTGGGATGATGAAGAGTCGCTTAAATATTTTTTCACTGACGCGAACATCATCGTCGTAGACCCCGTTGACCAGGACAGGAATGTGGCTGCCGCCGTCTCAAAGCAGACTCTCGCAAAGTTCATCGTAAAATCCAAGGAATTCCTAAAAAAACCGTCAATCGAATTTTTCTTCCCTAAGAAAGTTGAGGCGAAAAGTGTGAGTGAGCTTAAGAAAAAGGTGTCTTCGAGGGGTACTAGGATTGTGGCATTCAATTTTTCCCATGAAAAGATCAATGAAAACACTCTTTACTCTCAGCTTCGGAAAACTGAGATTGCTGTGAAAAAAACTTTTCGTGAGTCTGAGTTTAAGATCTTTAAGGGTGGTTTCTGGACTAATGAGAATAATTCTTCGGTATTGCTTTTTGAATTCGAGGTGTGGGAGCTTCCTCCCATCCAGCATCTTTTGGGCCCGCCTATTGATGAGGACTCCAAATACCAGGAAAATTTTTTACAGAAGCATAAGAGTCAGAAAACGTATATGAGGGATGGTAGGTGGGTTGCAGACGTTTCAAGAAAAGTTAGGGTGATTGAGGATCTTATCCCGAGTATATTGGAGAAACGCGAGGGTTTCGGGAAGAATTTGCGGGAAGTTCCCGTGAAAACACTTTTTGACGGGAAGATACTGTCGGTCAAGGACGATGGATTTAGGATTTTTCTAGACGAGTTTATTTAACGTGGAAAGAGAAGTGAATGCTGTCGGGGACTTTGAAGGTCTGGTCGAGCTTTACAGACCTCAAGCCGAGTTTGCGAATTCAATTGCAGCTGTCTACTGGGACTCTAAGAGGAATTGCTACTCGGATAATCGAGGACACTCCTTCGACTTTAGGCTGGATGACTCTTTTCTGAGACTTCATTTCGTCGAGGAGGATGGCGGTCTTGTAGAGCCCCGCTACGCCTGTTGTGAGTTGTGGGAGCATCAGGGGGGTTTTAAATTCAAACCGGTTAAGGATGAGGCTGAGGTTGCGGGTAAAGTCGTCCGCGCATTCTACATTCAAAAACCACTGGAACATATGGGTGAGCCGGAAAAAATAGGGGGAGTTACGACTAGAAGACCCGTCCCCGAGCACCGTGGAGGATGGGTTCTTCCCGCCTACGTCGCCCATTTCAAGCGACTTGGCGCTCAGGCTGTCATACAATTTCCTGCGAAAGCTGTGGCCAGACACTATGAGAAGGTAGGCTTCAAACCCACCGAGGAAGAAGGGTACGTGATATACGAATTCTGAAGTGGAAGTTAAACGCATAACAATCCAAAGTTACCCAAAAATCTTTTAAAATAGTACCTTACTTTCAGATTATTATTGAATGAATGCGTAAGTATTAACAAGTAAAATGAAAGTTCTACAAAAACCGATCACGGACACACCAATCACGGAGAAGGAAAGGATTGATGCCGCAAGGCAGGGTAGAGTATTAGAGAGTATATGGATGGGCGAGACAATAGAGAATATCGCCAAGGAACAAAAAGTGGAAAAGAGAGTCATTCGCGAAGACATAAACGTGATTAAAGAAGCGGCAGGAGAGGGCCCGCTGAAAACCCAGCTTGAAGAGATACTGGCAGGGGAAAAATTACCCGGCACAGTCGAATCCAAAGAACTATAAGCGAGCAAGAGTAAAACAAACACACTTAAATTACGCCTTACCCATTAGCCTTCTAAAGCTCTGCGGCATGTCACTCAGTCGGAGTTTGCCGACGACAAATGAGCCACCTACGCTCACTCTGTTCGCTAGTGGCTCCGCCCAAATCAAGCCTTACCCATCAAGCGTCTAAAACTTTGCGGCATGTCGGACATTTGTTCGCGCTGTATTTCCTCGTAGAATCTGTAAAGTATTCCCACCGTCAGAAGTATTCCCGTCCCGGAACCTATAGCTCCGATCAAGTCCGCTCCAGCGGCGAGAAGGCCGACTGCGATAGAACTGATGATGGTGAGCTGCGGGATGTATTTGTCAAGGACTTTTTTGACTATGCGCCCGTCCTGACGCCACCTGGGAATCTGCATGCCAATATCTTGGATCTGTTTTGCAATCCCGTCGGAGTCGATATTGGTAGTCTGAACCCAAAACTTTCCGAACACCACGCAAAGCGCCGTGAATGCGATCAAGTAAATGAGTAAGTGAAGTAGAACCTCTATGTTTAAAAGCCGGCTTACCCTCCCAGGGCTTATGATACCGTGAAGCTCGTTCAAAGTGACCATGCTCCCAACCTGGTAAACGATGTTTTGGACGATGGTCATGTCCTGCGGGGGATTGTATATATCTACTCCCGCAAAGCTCGCCCACATTTGGACGTTGGCTAATAGCGCCGCGGCAAGTATTACGGGTATGTTCGAGACGTAGAAGAACCTTAATGGATAACGACCCTTGTACCCTCCAAGACCCACATGAGATAACGGAAGCTCAATCCTCATTGATTCACCGTAGACGACTACTACGAAAACTATTATTGTGGCGAGAATCGGGTAGAGTAATCCCAACTGCATTGTGCCGGAAATCATCTGATCCAGAAAGTTCGGGATAATACCTGCAAAAGTTCCGGCAGGCCCGCGCAAAGGATTTATGGATTGAATTAGTATCGTCTCTGAGACTCCGGCCGCGATGAAAAGGCTGATTCCACTACCAATACCCCACTTTGAGACGACCTCATCAACATACATCAAAACTATTGAACCCAAAGCAATCTGAACTACCGTGAAGGCTATCAACGCCTGACCAGCCACCATCTTGGTCGCGATAACCAAGGCAGCAGCCTCGAAAAAAGCGATTATTATGGTTAAAATCTTCTGAGTCCCTTGGAAAAGCGCCTTACCCTCCTGAGTCTTAGTATCGATGTCGATCATCTCCGCCCCGTGCAAAAGCTGTAGAATAATTGATGCAGTAACAATAGGCCCGATTCCCGTTGAGACGATTGTTCCAATCTTAGAAGCAAAAATCATCTGAAGCTGAGAGAAACCGGCAATCTTCTCGGCAAGTGTTGCGGGAGAGACTCCAACAGGATAAATCGTCCCCATAATAAAGAACAAAAGCAGTGCGGCACCAGTCCAAATCAACTTTTCCTTGAAAGGAACATGCCGTTTAGGCAGCGAAACCTCAGGTAGATACTTTATCGCCGGCCTCAGAAACTCCAGGTTCATCCGAATCCTCCACAGAAGGCTCCTTCACGCCCCCCTTCAAATCGACAGCATCTACGACGACTTCCGCCTTATTCTCCACCTCAACTTTCCCCCCCAAAGCCTCGATTTTCTCTAAAGCCCTGTGAGAGCATGAATCCACTTTAACAGTGTATTTCCCCGAAACTTTGCCTGATCCTAAAAGCTTGTCGAATCCAAAGGATGATAAGTTCACTTCAAGGACTCCCTTAGCCTTCTTAACCTTGCCTTCCAACTCCCAAACTTCGCACAAGCCGTCAAGGTCTCCGATGTTGAGAAAACTAACCCTTTTTATTGTGGATTCGTGTCGTGTGAACCCGCTACGGCCAAAATGGCCTGGAAGGTTTTTCGAAACCCAATGCCATTTATGCTTTTTACTGCCAGCAAGCCCTCTACCACCTCGCGATCCTGCTCCACGGTGCTTCTTAGCGTTACCATAACCGCATGTTCGGGTACCCCGCATTAATTGAGTTTTCTTGTCTTTCTGTGCCATTTAAAGCATCCTTTCAATTAAATCGTTGATCTTCTCCCCGCGATAACCGAGGGCGCCCCCAACAGGGAACGACTTTTTAATGCCACCACGCTCGAACCCCTTCTCTGGCGGCTTGAGCCTGAATACAGGTTTAAGTCCTGCTACATCAGAGATTTTTGATTTCCCTTCCAAGAGGGTTTTAGCGAAATCTTTTATGGTTTTGTGTTTACTAGCTTTATTAATGTTTTCGTCGGAAAGCTTCTCATTGCCTGCAAGTCTACCGCGCTCGGAGAGCATTTTCACCAACGTTTTTTCTGACAGTTCACCCCAAGTGATGTAATCGTTTATTTTATGAATCATACCTTGGTTTACTGGAGTCTTATCTAAGAGTACACAATGGTTTTTCCGGGTTAGATTTAGCATGCGGAGTGTATCCTCTATCCCCCCTCGTACATGAACTCTGCCTCTAATCCGAACTATTGCAAGCTTGCTTTCTTTTTCAGCCATTCTGTGTTTGACCTGATATGATGTTTAAGGAATCGATGTCCGACTCCTTAACTTTTACCTTGTTCGTCTCAAACAATGCATTGAATATTGCGTGTGAAAAGTTCAGGCTAGTCCTTGTGTGCCCGCTCGTACTAACCCAAGCGTCTGATATTCCTGCAAGAGACAATATTTTCCGCGGTATCTCCCCGGAAACTAGACCCACTCCTCTCGGTGCAGGGCGGATTGACACTTGCACTCCACCGGATTTACCGGAAACCTTAAAGGGTACTGTGTGGGGTCTTCCGCACCCACACTCCCAACTTCCGCAACCACGCTTAATGCTGATTATATTGATTTTCGCGCGTTCAATCGCTTTTCTTATTGTTGGCCCCGCCTCCTTACCTTTAGCTTCGCCAACGCCAACATAACCGTTTTCGTTTCCAACTGCGGTGATAACCCTAAATCTCATACGCCTACCAGAGTCTGTAACCCGCTGAACACGCCCAACGTTAAGTATTTCCTCACTTAATTCAGGGAGAAGCTTATCCACCACTTCAACTTCCTTAATCGGAGTTGGAAGGGCAAGGACTTCATCAATTGTTGATAACTCTCCGCTTTTAACTTTAATGCCCAAAGCAGTCCTAGGTTCCCACCGCAAAAGCTCTTCTCTTTTAGCTTCATAGTCTTTTCCAGCACCCTTAATCTCTTCATTGAGGATTTCGGGGGTTTTTTTGGTGGCAGTCTTCTGCCAGTTTTTAAGTTTATCCTCGGAAAAACTTGTCTTGGAAGCTAAGTCTTTAGCATCCGCGCCAATCAAGTCTGCAACATCGCTTATTCCAGCAGCCTTAAGTTCTGCAAGCTTCTTCTCCCCCAATCCTTGAAGGTCGTTTAACTGGAATTTTTCAGAGGTGACTTCCGCCCCCACTTCCCCGGATTTAACGGTTTCCTCGACATTCTCGGAGTCGCCTTGATTTTCAGCTGCTTCCTTACTCTTTTCTTCCTCTGTCATTTTTTCTTCATTAAAGAATCCTTAATCTTTAAAAGGTCCTCATTAATCTTTTCGGATTTTTTATTGTGTGAAACAATGTGTTTTCCCGCAAGCCGGTCTTCGCTTGGGAAAACTGATTCATCGATTGGAAATTTCAATCCCCCGTCGAAGGCGCCCTTAACGGTCGCGTAGATTCTCCCGCCTTTGACGAGAGACATCATACCCAAATCAATTATTGAATCTGACACTCCGCTAGACTTCGCCTTAGACGCTACGAGAACTCCAACGAGATAAGATGCGCAAATATTTGATGTTGAATGCTTCCAACCAAGCTTGGAAAGCTCCTTTGAGTGGGCACTAGCAAGTATTTTATCCCCATCTTCAAAGTATTTGACGAGTTGCGCTGAAATATGTTTTTCTGTTTTTCTGATTACAAGCCTTGGCGTATGGGATTTAAGAAGGTTGAATCTTCGCTTATAGTCTGTTTTACCGCTCCTTCGCCTTCGATATTCCACAACATATTTTGGTCCAGACGCCATTTTTAAGTCTTCATCCTCTCTATTTGTTCCCGCAAGTGCCTTCTAGAATGGAATAAATTCCCTTTAGCCTGACGATAAATTTTTCTGTATCCGGAAGCTAATATCTTGCCCTCAGATTTGAGTTTTCTGATTTCGTCTCGGATAGCCCTGATTTTACTAATCCAAAGCCTCTTTTTCGGCTCCCTAGCTTTGTGAGTTCCCTTCCGCTTACCATAGCCTTTGTGACGGCCCTTCCTCTTTTGCAGTAGCCTCACCCTAATCCTTGATTTGGAGGGGGCATTCTCAATTTTCTTCTTGATTAACCCCTTGTGGATAAGAATTCTTACGTCCTCCCTAGTCAATGCTTCGGAAACCAGGTCTGAATTCTCTTGCGGTATCTGGACTTTACTCACTCCCACCCCAAGTATGTCAGCTGCAAGACGCCTCTGATTCTTAAGATTCATGTTTCACCTTTCCGGGGATTCAACACAACGATTTTTTGCTTGTTAGCCTCCTCAATTATCAAATTCCTCTTCCGCCTGCCAACTTGAGCCGCAATCAACGCTGCTTCAGCGGGGGGCTTAATGTTGGAAAGCTCGGAAACATTATGGATTCTAACAGGCCTTAAACCGGAAGGGTGTAATCCAATTTCTGTTTTTGACGACCCGTAACCGATTGAGGGTACAGCCCCCTTACCGCGTTTCCGCAAATGTTGCTTGCTGTCAATACCTCGCGGCCGCCTCCAAACGTCTTTTAATTTCTTGACTTTAGGAAGCTCTTGTCTTTTATACACTGGCGTTTTTTTTACTTTTCCAGAGGGAGTTTTTGGTGTAAACTTGATTTTCTCGATTTTCTTTGGTTTTTTCTTTTTAACTTTCTTTTTCTCGGAAGCAGGCTTCTCCTCGGGTTTGGCCTCGGCCGGTGCTTCGAGAGCTGCAGTTTGAACTTCACTCTTTTCCGCGGATTTCACTGGTTTTTCCTTGGGTGCAGCTGCTTTTTCCTTCGCCGTAGGTTCCAGTTTTTTCTTGACAGACTCCTTTGGTTTAGTTGCGGCTTTAGGTTGGGTTGTGGCCTTTGGCTGGGTTGTGGCCTTGGGTTTGGCTGTAGCCTTAGGCTTGGCTGTAGCCTTAGGCTTGGCTGTAGCCTTAGGCTTGGCTGTAGCCTTAGGCTTGGCTGTAGCCTTAGGCTTGGCTGTAGCCTTAGGCTTGGCTGTAGCCTTAGGCTTTGTTTTCTCTGTCTTATTTACTGACTTAACCTCTTTTTTAACGGTTTTCTCCTTGAGAGTGGTTTTTGGTTTTCCAACCTTCTTCTCTTTCACCGTCTCCTTTTGTTCAGCCATCTTATCTTACTGGTTTACCATCTTTTGAAGTAATGTAGATACCGTCTTGAAAAACCCTTGGATCAAGGTTTTTGATTTTCGTGACCTGCTCGATGTTTGCCGCAGTCTGGGAGACAGCATCCTTACTTAATCCAGAAACCTTCACATCCGCTCCATTGACTTCAACAGTCACTCCGTCATGTATATCAGAGATTCTAGGGTTTTTCTCGCCCAGGAAGTTGTCTATTAAGACATGTTTTCCATCTATTTTCACAGTCATAGGAAAGTGGGAGTACACGATTTTCATGTCGTATGTGATTCCCTCAGTTACGCCGTGAATCATATTGATGACGTGCGCCCGCAATGTCTTTAGACACGCTGTTTCCTTTTTTCTTTTAGAATTGTTTTTTATTAGAAGAATGTTATCTTTTTTTGTGAAAGTGATCTGCTGGTTTTTAAATTCCCTTGCCAAGTTCCCTTTTCCACCTGTAACGGTGATTTTCATTCCGTCTACTCCGAGTTGGATATTTTTAGGTAGTTCCACCTCAACCTGTGAAGAATTTTTTTTTGAAGTCATGATAAGTTAATAGATGTATGCTAGAAGCCGGCCCCCTTCCCCTGCATCCTTTACTTGAATGTGGCTTTTCAATCCCTTAGAGGTTGAAACCACTAGGATGCCGAAGTCTCTCGAAGGGAGGAAACGCTTCTCCCACTTCTGGAGCTCATCGTGTTTAGATGCGAAACGGGGTTTAATCATTCCACAGTCGTTTATCTTGCCGATGAGTTTCACGCGAATCTCACCGCCAACAGAGTTTTCTGAAACCTCGAACTCGCCGATATACCCTTCTTTTTGAAACACGTGGAGAATATCCACTAAAAGCTTGGAAGTAGGGGCAAGCTTGCACTCCTTCTTGCCTGAATGCTCGTAGTTTTTGAGCTTTGATATTGCGTCGTTTAGTAAGTCGTGTCTCATTTTTTACCTGTGTGGTTTCTCCTTCCGGCCTTTGACTAGCTCTTTTAGTGAAACGTCGTTTACTTTGATTACTTTGTATCGTACTCCGGGGATGTCTCCCATGGATCGACCTTTGCGTCCGCCGATTCCTTCTATTAGTACGTCATCGTGTTCTTCAATGAATGTTATGGCCTTGTTTCCCGGGCAGAATGCTGTGACTTGCTTGCCGTTTTTAATGAGTTGCACTCGGACGGCTTTTCTGATGGCTGAGTTAGGCTGTTTCGCCTCGATTCCGACTTTTTCAAGGACAATACCCTTTGCTTGAGGAGACCCTTCAAGTGGATCGTGTTTTTGCTTGGAATCGAACATTCGAATGCTATAGTCTGCCTTATGCCATCTGAACCTTCTCCGATCATCTCCGAGTTTTTTTCCTGCGAATTCTCCTTTACCCATTTTTCAAAAACACGTGAACTAAATAATAGGTGTTTCTAGTATATAAAAGCGGTCGACACAAGACTTTTTTACGCCTTTACCGCTTACACAACTTGTACTGTGATGTCGCCTATCTTATGGTGTCTTAAGGCTAATTGCCTTGCGATTTTTATCCTGCTTCCCTCAGAACCTATGATTTTTCTGCGATCTCGTTTATTTACTTCTATGAGGACATTCCTCTCTTCTCTTGTCTCTTTAAATTGGATTTTATTGATTTTCACGGGCTCGAAAAGCTTTTTTATGAATTCCTTCGGGTTTTCATCGGATTCGATGACCCATATGATTTTTCCTATTGTTTTGCGTACTTTCTCGATATTTGATCCTTTTTTCCCGATGGCACGACCCATGTCGCCTTTTTTAATGAGAAATCCAACTGTATTCTCTAATTGAAGACAATCCACTACAGTTGCCCCTGTCATTGATTCAAACAGGGTTATAAACTTTATTTCATCAGACCCCAACCGGATTTTAGACCCCATCAAAACCACTATTTTTTACTGAGAACTCCGAAAGCTGAGATAGAGTAGGGTTTACCACACATTGAACCCACCTCCATGCTGGTTTTTCCGATTATGTGACAGGGTATGTTTGAAAGACCTGCATAATATAACAGCTTGTTTACCAAGCTTTTTTCGGCCTTAGAGCTTACTGCCACGAATTTCAGTTCTTTTGTTTGAAGTGCTTTTACTGTGTTGGCTGAGCCTATTACTATTGTTTTTGCTTTTACGGCGTCTGCGATTTCTTTTTGTATGTCAGTCATTTTTTACTTCTTGAAGTGGGTTTTCCAATGCCGTCTTTTTTTACAGTAAGCTTTACGGTGCCTGTTCCAAGGTGTATTGGTTGTCCTACGATAATGTTTTCCGCAACTCCTTGGAGTCGGTCTATTTCGCCTCTGAGTGCTGCGTTTAGTATGTGTTTTTCGGTTTCCTCGAATGCTGCGCGTGCGAGCACTGACCCTTTGTGTCCGGAGATTCCTTGGCGTCCTACCGCCTGTACTTCCCCGGTTACTGTCATCCGGTCTGCTACTAGCATTATGTGCCTTAAGTCGACTTGCAGGTTTTGGTCGTCTAATACTTTTGTTGCCTCTATGATTATTGCGTTTCTCGCGGCTTCGATGCCGAGTGCCTCGCGTATTTGGGTTATGTCGTTTGTCGTGGTTTTTTGAGTGTTAACTCCTTCGATATCGAATACTCCTTTAAGGTTTGATCCTTCAACGTAGATTAAGTATTCATCACCGTGTTTTCTAACGAACGCCCTTTTTATGCCCTTTACTCCTGAAACCCGTTTTTTGTCTAGTTTAGACCTTAGTTTTTGCAGGTCTGCTAGGGTTTCCCCCTGAATCCTAAATACGTTTCGAGTAGGTTTGACTTCGGTAATTTTCTCGATTATCTCTTTTGCATTCGGATCGTCCGTCTTGATTATGAGCTCCTTGTTGGCTATGTCGATCTCTGTTTTACAGACTTCTTTAAGGAATATTTCGCGGAGTGTTTTTCCGACTGTGTCTGCGGTTTTTTTCGTTTTGTTGAATTTGTCGGTCAGGTAAACAGTCATGATCTGGTTTTTCGGGGCTTTTTTCGCATCGATTATCTCTATGAGCCTGGGCAGTCCTAGAGGTACAGACAATTCTACTACTCCCGCGTAGTGGAATGTTCTAAGAGTCATTTGAGTTCCCGGCTCGCCAATCGATTGTGCTGCGACAGTTCCAACCGCTTCACCGTCACAAACCCTCGATTTCTTGTAGGCTTTAAGAACCTTCTCCTGTTCTTTCTTGCTGAAACCTTTCAACTTTTTGATTAGCCCGTCAGGTAATTCCATTTCACTCATTTTGAAGCTTCGACCTCTGCCAGTGCATCCTCAAACCATCCCTTAGTCATGGGGTGGATGCAGTCTTCTCCGTATAAAAACTGTACTATTAGTCCGTCGTCTCCTCGGACTGTTCCGTCAGGTTGAACTGACAAGTCTTGAAGTGCGTTGATGAGTCTTCTTTGCATGTAACCGGATCGCCCTGTCCTGATTGCAGTGTCTACTAGACCTTCCCGGCCTCCCATAGAGTGGAAAAAGTATTCTGTAGGCCGCAGTCCCCTTTTGAAGTTGGATCTTACGAAACCTGCTGCTTCGGCGGAAACATCACCTCGCTCGAAATGCGAGAGAGTTCTCTCGTGGTATCCCCGGTTAATCCTTCTTCCCCGGACTGCTTGTTGTCCGACTGCTCCAGACATTTGGGTTACATTCAACATGCTTCCCCGAGCTCCTGTCAAGGCCATGATAATTGCATTGTTTAACCCTATGTGGCTGCCTGCGATTCTCCCCGCTTCAGATCTCGCCTTTCCCAGTTCCACCATAATGTATTCTTCAAGAGATTCTAGGGGTGATTTTCCGGGAATGGTTTTTAGGTCTCCACTCTTGTATTCCTCTATGAGCTCGTTAACATTTGTTTCCACTGAAGTCATAAGCTTTTTAAGTTCCTTCTTTCCCGCATCTTCGAGGTCTGACTCGTCGATTCCAACGCTGAAGCCGAACTTCATTACTGACTTAATCCCAAGATGTGTTGAATCGTCTATGAATTTTTCAGCTCTTTTCGGCCCATAGTATAGGAATATCCTTAGTAAAAGGTCTCCTTCAGTTCCCGCAGAGTCGATAACTCCTTTCACAATCTTTCCGTTTTTTATCTCGACATAATTTTCAGGAATCTTTCCTTGATAGTTCATAGTCAAGTCTTCGGGAAGTATCAGACTGAAAAGTTCAGTACCTGTAAAAGTCTTCTTTTTGGGTGGAAGCTCTATGATATTTGCGGTAAGCTGGAGTGCTTCACCTCGACTAAAACCTTTCTTGTCACGTGTAAGAAGATACAAACCAGTAACGTGGTCGTGGCGCCCACCGATTACGGGGGTTCCATGCCGTGGAGACACAATACTTTCGGAAACGCTCATTAATATGTCGGCCTCAGCCACAGCCTCCTCTGATTGGGGTACGTGAAGGTTCATCTCGTCCCCGTCAAAGTCTGCATTGTATGGAGCGCATACGGCAGTGTTTATCCTGAATGTGTTGTAGGGTAGCACCCGAACTTTATGCGCCATCATGGAAAGCCTGTGTAGTGAAGGCTGCCTGTTGAAGAGGACTATGTCCCCGTTTATGAGATGCCTTTCCACGATGTCGCCAATTTTTAGCGTCTTTGCAATCTCGTCTTTCGTGTCTTCAAGGATTCTCTTACGCCTTCCCTCGGAAAACAGGTTGTGGGCTCCAGGGTGTATTGAAGGCCCGTTTTTCACCATGTCCTTGAGCCGGCCTATGTTTCGCTCGCTCACCTCATCCGGGACGGTAAGCTCGAGTGCTACTGGATAGGGTACTCCAACTTCCCCAATGCTTAAGTTGGGGTCTGGCCCTATGACAGTTCTTGCTGAAAAGTTAACTCTTTTTCCTGAAAGATTGTTTCTGAATCGGCCTTCCTTGCTTTTTAGTCGTTGTGCTATGGTTTTCAAGGGTCTTCCTGACCTGTGTCGGGCTGGGGGGATTCCTGTTATACCGTTGTCAAAGTATGTTGCGACGTGATACTGCAACAGATCCCAGAGATCCTCTATGATAAGCTGTGGGGCCCCAGAGTTTATGTTCTCCTCAAGCCTTTGATTGATTCGAAGTATGTCCACGAGCTTGTGGGTTAAGTCATCTTCACTCCTATCAGATGATTCGAGAGTTATGGACGGTCGTGTTGTAATTGGAAGAACGGGTATGACTGGGAGAACCATCCATTCAGGCCTGATCTTTATCCCAAAGTACGCTAGATCATCCTCGGTAATTCTTTCAAACCTCTCCTTCACATCAGTTACCAGAAGGTTGTTTTCATCCTCATAGTAGGAGTACGGCCTCACAAACTTTATTTTGACTTGCTTGTTCTCGCAATGAGGGCACTTGCTCTGGTTGTTGGTAAGCTTTATGGACTTATCCCATAAAGTATCGATGTCGTAATCGGTAAGCTTTCTATTTTTGAATGGGGTTAAGTCGTCTTCTGGTACAAGGATTCTTGAGCATGACCTGCATGTTGCCCGGAGGAGATTGTACACTTCTCTTGCGTATCCGACGTGGATTACGGGTCGGGTTAGCTGGATGTGGCCGAAGTGTCCCTGACACTCTCCAAGTCTTCCGCCACAAGTCTTGCAGCGGATTCCAGGATCAATAACGCCTAACCTGGGGTCCATCAATCCCCCTTCAACAGGATATCCGTCGTCGTCGTATGTTCTTGGAGTGTAAATCCTTGCACTTGAAAACTTTTGAATCATTCGTGAAGAGAATAATCCGAACTCCATAGCCACGACTTTTTTCCGGACGATCATACCCTATCACCTAAATGAAGTTTCGGGTAAATACACATTCCCTCAAGCTCATTCAACAACAACTTGAATGCGTAGGCCATCTCAACGTTGTGGATTTGAACGTCACCGCATAAACTGCAGTAAGTCCGCTTGCTCTCATAGTCCCGGGTCGCGATTAAACCGCATTTAGAGCAAACTGGTATTATGATTTTGTCCGACTCGTCAAGGAGCCGGTCTTTAAGCATCATGGCTGCTCCGTGGGCGATGAGACAGTCTCTCTCCATTTCTCCGAATCGGAGTCCTCCTTCCCGGGCCCGGCCTTCTGTTGGCTGGCGGGTTAGCATTTGGACTGGTCCTCTTGACCGTGCGTGCATTTTGTTTGCCACCATGTGGTGGAGTTTCTGGTAGTAGATTACTCCCATGAATACTTCGCAGGGTATTCTATCTCCTGTAATGCCGTGGTACATTGTTTCTTTCCCGGTGTTTCTTAGACCCTGCTTTTCAAGTCCTTTCCGGATTGAGTCTTCAGTCGCTCCCTCAAAGATTGTTCCGTTCATTTCCTCGCCGATGATGCATCCGAGTTTTCCAGCGATCATCTCTAGGACGTGGCCGACTGTCATCCTGGAGGGTATTGCATGAGGGTTTATGATAAGATCAGGTACTATGCCGTCTTTTGTGTGCGGCATGTCTTCGTGTGGAACCAGCATTCCTACAACACCTTTCTGTCCGTGCCTTGATGCGAACTTGTCCCCGAGCTCAGGGTATCGCTGGCTTCTAACCCGAACTTTAGTAATCTTGTTTTTCTCGACTGTTTCAGAGAGGATTACTGCATCTACTGTTCCAGACTCCATGTGCCGGACGGTAGTGGACGTGTCCCTCCGCCTCTCCTTTACGATTCCGTAAGGTCCGATTTCCTCAAGGAATCTTGGGGGTGAAGTCTTCCCTATTAAAACCTCGTCCGTGTCAACGTCGGTTTCAGGGAAGATTATCCCGTCAACATCCAGTTTTTCATATGAATCTAAAGATTGAACTCCCTCAACGTCTTCCTCGGGAATTTCGAATGAGTCATGCTGTCCTGAAGGATAACCCCGCTCTTCCGCACTGTAAGTCCGAAAGAATGTCGAACGCCCCAAACCCCGCTCCACCGAACTTTTGTTGAGTACTATTGCGTCTTCCATGTTGTATCCTTCATAACACATTACCGCAACTACGAAGTTTTGTCCTGCAGGTCTTCTGTGGAAGTTTAGGGAGTCTGTGACATCAGTTTTAACTATTGGTTTCTGAGGGTAGTGGAGCAGGTTTGCGCGTGAATCTAGTCGTGCGAAATAGTTTGAGGCGTAGAATCCTAGAGCTTGCTTGGCCATTGCGGCAGCCATAGTAACTCTTGGAGAGGAGTTGTGTTCTGGAAAGGGTGCGAATCCCGCAGATACTCCGAGCATTAGTGAGGGTGTTACTTCTACGTGAGTGTGCTTGTTTGTTATTTTATCCTGGTATAATGCGATGTATGCGTTTTCCTCTTCCTCGGCGTCAATGTATTCGATGATTCCTTCCCGTATCAAGTCGTCCCAAGTGATTTTTTTGGCTTTAATATCCTTGATGTGCTTGTCAGAAAGGAGTGCCTTCCCGTTTTTTACGATGACCAGTGGCCTTAAAACCCTGCCCTTGTCAGTATAAATCTGGACTTCATTATTCTCATCCCTAAAGCTTATGGAAGTCTGGTATTGGATTTCCCCCTTCCTTCGGAGTTCACGGAACTTTGCAACCAATTGCTCAGGCTTCGGGTGCTCGCCAACAAGTCTCCCGTTCAAGTATACGTCAGACATCTTATTTCACCCCGAAGTTTACAAGCTGCTTCTCAACCCCACCTTCATCACCCTCAGTCGTTACTAAAGCGCCGATAGAGAGGTTTTTCACCAGCCCGCAATTTTGACCTTCAGGAGTCTCGTTCGGACAGAGCCTACCCCACTGTGTTGCATGCAGGTCTCGGGCTTCGAAGTGCGGGTGGCTTCTAGACAGAAGGGATGAGACCCTCCGCCTGTGGGCTATTGCTGATAAATAATTAGTTCGATCAAGAACCTGGCTTACTCCAGAGCGCCCTCCCGTCCAGTTTCCTGTTGCGAGCGCGTAGCATATGCTTTCCGTGAGATTGTTGCTTCGAACAGCAGTTCGAATGTTAACGGTCCTGTGTCTCGCATTCTGTTTTTCAAGCTGATACTTTATGTCTCTTGCAATCTTGTTGAACGAGACCCTGAAAAGCTCTTGCATCAAGTCTCCAGCGAGCCTCAGCCTCTTGTTCGAGTAATGGTCTTTATCGTCTTCCTCCCGCCTTCCAAAATCAAGCTCTAAAACCTTCTTCGCCATGATACCTAAGTATCTCGCCTTGTTCCTCCGCTCTTTCTCCGAGTTTCCGATGTGGGGGAGTAAAAAGTTGTTTACGACCTGGTTTGCACGAGTTGCCTGGTACTGTTTTGCGTGTCCGGCTCCCGCGCGCTTGCCCAAGTAGTCGAAAGCCTCCTCCCCGGAAAGTTTCTTTAGCTCGATGTTTAGGGAGACTTCAAGCTTCATTTCATCGTCGAACATGTCTAGTATCTCGTTGTCGGATAATCCCAGAGCCTTCATAAGGATTGGAAGAGATATTCTGTTGGGTATTCCTGGAAAGGTGACGAAGAGCGTCCCGCCACCCGCAGTCTCTCGTTTTTCGACTGTCACTCGCGAGCGGAATCCTTGTCTTACAGAGAATACTTTAGCGATTACAACGTCTTTTCCGGCGATCGTCTCTTGTGAAGTTACAATCCGGTTTGGCGCCAGATCCTCTACGATTATGAGGGATCTCTCTGTCCCGTTGATTATGAAGTAGCCGCCGCGGTCTTCTATGTCTTCGAATACGTGTATGAGCTCTTCATCTGATTTTTCTGCTAGAAGGCAGGCACTGGATTTCAGCATTACGGGTAGATGCCCTATTTCTACTGGAACGGGTTTTCCGTTTTCAATAAATTCCAGTATTATGGGTGCAGAGTAGGTGAGGTTTCGAATCCTGCATTCAGCTGGCATTCTGGGTTCCGGGCCTTGACCGGATTCGTTTACGCACGGAGTCTCAATCTTGATTTTTCCCATCTCGAGATTATAGTCGGGTATGTCTATCTCAATGGGTCCTTTCTCGTTTATGACTTCCTGCAATCCCGACTTTATCAGCCAGTTGAATGACTCAATCTGGAAGTCTGTTAAATCCGCCCGGCTTACGAAGTCATTTATTGATAACACGTGTTCACCTTTCCACAACAACCCTATAGTAGTACGATTCACCAATCAATGGTGTTGTACGAGTGATTTTGATGATTTCTCCCCCCCCAACTTCAAGCTTGGAAAGAGCGGGATCTGTAATTTTTATTTTTGGTAATTCGTCTCTTGTCACCGAATATTTTAAAAGAATTTTCTCAGCCTCTTCAGGAGGCATTACCTCGTGCTTTGGGACTAATATATTGTCGATCAATTTCGCTTGGTATAGAAACAGAAAAGGTGTCTTTATTATTAAACAGTCTCTATATAAAAACGTAGCGGTTTTTCCTGGCATTTTTTATTTCGTATTCAAATTAAAGTGTTTTGTAAGATGAAAGTAGAATTCACTAAAATGCACGGCACTGGCAACGACTTCGTCCTCGTCGATGAATGGGAGGGAGAAGTCATTAGTGAGAAGGCCAAACCAAACTTTGTCGAACGAATATCAGAGAGGCATACTGGGGTCGGCTCTGACGGAGTCATTTTCATTCAAAAGTCGGAGGGTTTTGACGCAAAGTTCGTATTCTATAATCCTGATGGTAGTGTCGCCGAGATGTGTGGAAACGGGATCAGATGCTTTGCGAAATACATTTACGAGAAAGGCCAAGTCGAAAAGACCGAGATGACTGTTGAAACTTCAGCTGGGGTGAAATACCTGAAACTTACTTTATTCAACGATACTGTTGAGCAGGTTAGAGTTGATATGGGTGCTCCTCAGATCAGGCGGGGTGAAGCCCAGGTTGCGGGTGATCCGGAGGATACTTTCATAGACCAGGAGGTTATTGTCGGTGATACTCCGTATCGTTTGACTGCTGTCGGCATGGGCAATCCTCACGCAATATTGTTTTTAGATGAGCTTGACTTTATCGAGGTTGTGAGTCTTGGGGGGAAGATTAGGAATTTGAAGAGACTGTTTCCAAATGGTGTGAACGTCCAGTTCACCTCCCACAAAGAGAACAATGAATTCAACATCAGAACTTTCGAGCGGGGCGTGGAAGACGAGACTCTCGCATGCGGGACGGGTATTTGCGCGGCAGCCGTGGCAGCAGTGTTGAATAAGAAGGCAGATCCGAGGAAGGCTGTTAAATTCAATGGCCCGGGCGGAAGACTTTCCGCGGAATTCGAACTAGACGGGGAAGGAAACATCACGAAAGTTTATTTGGTCGGGCCCGCAATAGAAGTGTTTAAAGGAGTGCTGAAATACAACCTAGGAGAAGCTTAAGTATTTTCAAAGAATTTTTCAAGATACTTTGTCGGCGTTTCCGTTACGATGTAGTCGTGGTCTGGTGGGAAGCATTTCGAGTAGTTCGCCCACCTGAACCTTTCGTCGAGTAGGACTATTGCTCCCCTGTCGTCTTCGCTTCTAATGCAGCGGCCTGCAGCCTGAAGCGACCGGTTCATGGCCGGGTAGATGTAGCCAAAATCCCATCCCCGCGCAAATTGGACGTCATAGTAGTTTATGATAGCTTGAGTCTCAAGATTTGGTTTTTCAAGCGGAAGTCCCACGACAAAGACGGCGGAAAGCATGCCTTCAGGATAGTCGACTCCTTCGGAGAAGGAGCCTGCCTGAACCCCCATGATAACTCTCCCCTCCCCCCCTCCTTTGGCGACTTTAAGATAAAGCTTCCTGCGATCCTCCTTAGTCATCTCCTTCCGCTCTACCATGAATTCCTTCCCGGTTTTCCGCTCGTCCGTGACGGAAATTATCTCGTCCATTAGGTGGTATGCCGGGTAGAAGACTGCCGCATTTCCCGGGACTTTCGAAATCATTTCGGATAATATTCTCCCATACTTTTTGTACATGAATTCACTGCGCTCAGAAAACTTTGTCGTAACCCCCGATACTATGAGTGTGAGCCTGTTTTCCGCCGGGAAAGGGGAGGAGTAAGCCTTCAAAATAGTCTTTTTCCCCTCAAGGCCCAAAAGGCTTGCGTACATGCCAAGGGGGGTGAGGGTTCCGCTCATAAGGATATTAGCCCAAGTATTGTCGAATACTGGCTTGGTCCCAAATGATGGGTCCAAGCACTTGTAGGAAAGGCTTAAATGCTTTTCCTTCCGAAGTATTCGAGCGTAACCAAAGTCCTCGCCCACCCAGTTTTTAAGGAAATTCGAAACCGATTTCGCATAACTTCGGTTACGGTTCGGGATTGTTAGAATCTCCTCGCCAACCTGGACGAGCTCGTCCGCGATATCCGTTGCACTCCGTCCAGTGTCTGAAAGAATTAGGTCTGTGAACTCGTGGCGCAAAACAAAACATTCCTGATCTTCCTTAAGAGTTCTGCCCAGATCCTTAAGCAGTCTCCCGATCATTTTGACTTCGGCTGCGAGATCGTGGTAGCCTAGCACACTCGCCTCCTTCGACGCTTGCTTCACGTTATGCTGATTTAAAGTTACACTCAAAATCTTTCTGATCCGCTCTGGAAGGTTGTGGGCTTCGTCAACGACTATCACAGAGTCTTTGAGTTGTTTTCCAAGCTTAAGCAGGAATGCTTCCCTGATTTTGGGGGGGAATATGTGGTAGTAGTCGCAGACTATTACATCGGCTAGTCTTCCCGCCTTAACACAGACTTCGTAGGGACACAACTCATTTTTATTGCAAAGAGCCTGTATTTTTTCGGAGTGTGAGGGCGTGGCAAGAATCGTGTCGACGAGCTCTTTTACCTTACCCGCGTTATTTCTTCTGTGAACGTTGTTGTAGGGCGTGCAAGTCTCTTTTCTCTTCCGGTTCCTGCAGAATTCGTGGAACTCCCGGTTATCAATGTCGCCTACGTTTTGAGGGCACATCCACTGCTTCCCGATGAAATCAACCATCGAAAATAGGGGGTTGTGTTTTTCCTTGATCTTTCTTAGAGTTTCAACCACAATCATGTGTTGAGTGTGCTTGGGGGCGAGAAAAAAAAGGTTTAAACCCTCTTTTAGAGAGTGTTCGAGTATTGGTGCTAATACTGCAGCGGTCTTTCCGATTCCTGTCGGAGCGTGGGCGATGATGTTCCCCTTATCTTTTAGCACTGAGGCTACGTCGTCTATGAAATCTTTTTGCCCCTTGCGTATTGACTCGAAGGGGAATAGTCGGTGGCTTACCATGTCCTAAGATGTTATTCAATGCTTATGACTCCGCCACATTCAAACAAAGCGTTTAAGGCCGCGACTTTCACAGCCTCAAAGTATTTTTCAGAAACCGCCTTCTTGTTAACCTGTATTGTGTATATCGCGTCCGTTACTCCCGCACTATCCAACACGTCTTCGATTGTGTCCCGCATGACTTCGACCGGCCCCTCCTCCAAGGGGAACCTGCTTAAAAACGCGATTGGGCGCAGTCCCTCGTCGATTGACGCCGGAATTAATGATATTTTCACTAGTTCTTTGTCATCGGAGCCAGACCCTGATCCTTGGAGGGTCATACCGCACTTCCTCCACTCGAGGATGTTTAAGTTCCCGACGCCGAGTTTCTTAAGCTTGTCTTTCACTTCCTCAAGGTCTTCACTGTTGACTTGAAGGGTTATTTCGCGCCCCACCATGGAAAGCTGGAGAATCCCCCTATCCGGAAGATTGTCTACGAACTTCTCCATGTTCGACCCTGAAAAAGACCCTGATAACGCAATCTTGTATCCCCTCATTTTGATGTAAGTATTTGGAGTAGAAGGTTAGCCGTTATTGTCGCGGTTTGCCCGTCATCAAGTTCCGGGCAAGCTTCGACGAGATCAGCTCCAACCACCGTGCTCGATTCAAGTATTGTATGATATAGGGATGTGAGTGTATTAAAACTTAATCCGCCCGGCTCGGGATTGCCGACGCCAGGAGCGGCCGATGGATTTAGAACATCCAAGTCGGTTGAAACGTAAATTTTCTTATCCCTTATTTTGTTCTTAATCTCTTTAATATCGCCGGCATTAAATTGTTGGACTCCTTCTTTTTCTCCGTACGCTTCCTCGTCCTTAGACTTGCTTCGAACCCCAACCTGGATTAATTCCAAGTTAAAGTCTTCAAGAATTCTTCTGGCAACGCTTGCGTGGCAGAATTTCTGGTCCAAGTACTCGTCTTTTACGTCGGCGTGAGCGTCAAGCCAGACTACTACTTCAGGCTTTAAAGTTTTCACAGCACCCCAGGATATTGTGTGCTCACCACCCAAAAGGATTGGGATAGCGCTTGACTCGGCCTTCACTTCGGAGAGGAGGGTAGCCAATCGCTCGCAGGTTTTACGCATGTCCCCGAGTACGGGCACAATATCTCCCAAGTCATGAAATGATATTTCATCCCAGTTTTTCTCAAGCTCGAGGAATGCTCGTCGTATCTCCAGGGGCCCGTGGCGTGCGCCAACCCGGCTTGTCTGAGTGTAGTCTGCTGGGACTCCGAGGATTGCGTGATTTGCATCCGCCAGCGGGTGCGTGGATTCAAGCCGCAAGTTCGCATCTAAATAAAGGGATTCCATAAGTAGTTTAATGTAATGGCCGACTCCTTTAAAAATTTGCGAGTAGAGTGCGCGGGAAAAGTGTATGAGCCCGCCGAAGACTCAACACTACTCGCAAAGACCATAATAATTAATAACAAAGAGACTTTACTCGATGTTGGAACGGGCTCGGGGTTTATCGCGCTTTCCGCAGCAGGGAGAGCGGCTCGCGTCCTCGGTGTTGATGTTGACTCTGAAGCTGTGGATTGCGCGCGGGGGAATGCGTTGAACAACGATATTGATAATGCAGAGTTTTGCGTCTCCGACTTGTTTGAAAACGTCGAGGGTAAATTCGATGTGATCACATTTAATCCACCTTATCTTCCAAGCGGTGAAGTGGAGGATAAGGCTGTCGACGGTGGGGAAAACGGGATTGAATTGGTCGAAAGATTTCTCATGCAAGTTTCAGACTATTTAAATCCCGGGGGGCGCGTTTATCTTCTAGTTTCAAGCCTAAACATCCTTGAGAAAGTGGGAAAATTATTCGACGAAAACGGATTTAACCGAGACATAGTGGCTGAGGAAAAACTATTCTTTGAAACACTCTACATCATCCAAGCTTCTTATTGACGGAGTTTTACCGCGGTTATGAGGTGGGGATTAGATCCCCCCTCTAATTCATGCAAAGCCTGGTGTGAACCTGTTCTCCTGACAGTTTCTCGTGTTAGCTGTTCAGCAGAAACTTCAAATCCCGCGTCTTTCAGTAACATGCTTATTACTGGAAGGTTTTGCCCGATTGTCTCACACTCGAACCTTCCTTCAGGGACGAGGGCGCGGTAAAGCTGGCTTGCATATTCGATGGATCTTTTCTGAAAAGGTGTTTTTTCTCCCTTTGGCGGGGTTCTACCAGCTAGGGCATACGCAAAGGCTATGTCCTCCGCCCACAAATCTTCACCGAAGTTGGGACTCCGAAAATCCCAAATTATTTCCTCGAAGGCGGCGTTGTCGACGATTCTTGCAACGCATTCATCAGGAAGCCCCTGCAGGTATTCGAGGATGCCACCGGTAACCCACTCGAGGGTTTCGGGTATGGGATACACGTGCTCTCTTAAGTCCACTGCAACAACGCGTCTGTTCCCCTTAGCTTGCGCGAGTTCCCTCGCCCGCTGGCAGGCCGGACCCTCGCGCATCCAACCCTCGCCGACATAAATCGTGTCGATTTCCGCTTGCTCCAAAATCCGCCTCCACCTCTTCTTCTCAAAAGCTGCTGCAGAATCCTGTTTTTTCTTTTTATGCACCATCTTCTTCCAAAGGTTTGACCGCAGTTATCTCGTAGATTTTGTTTTCGTTATCCATGAACTTGAGTGCTGTTTTCGAGCCGGATTCCCTCACCTCTTCGGGAGTGAGCTCTCGGCGGGTTACATCAAATTCCTCAATTCTTAGGAGTCTTCCAATGTCTTCTGCTTTCTCCTCTGTGGAAGTTATTAAAACCCACTTTCCCCCCGGCGAGAGAGCCTTTTTGACAGAACGGATGAATTTTTTCTGATTTTTTTCGAGATCCAGGAGTTGTCGAGGCATCTTCTCCCTGACGCCTCCCGCAGCAGCATATTGGCTGAATAGCTCGCCTTCAAGCCTCTCCTGCTCGTCGGGGTCGGCTGTAAGTATTCTAAAGCATACGTGGTCGAAGGCGAAGTTGTCGTGCACCTCGTCGATAACGCTAGACTTCCCCTCAAAATAGTCCATCGCATCCATCTGGATGACTCGCATATTGGGTGGAAGATCATAAGTTAAGGATTCAGGCTGGACTACTGCAACCTTCCTGGCCTGCTCGGGAGGTTTCCCCGAAGTCGCCGCTTCAGCAATATAATCCTCGGCAATTCGAAGCGCCTGCCCTGGCTCGGCCCCGTCGCCAACACAGAGGCAGTCAACGTGCAACTGTTCAGACCGCCTTTTATCCCGTTTTCGTGCCCTCCTTTCGGCTTCGGCTCTGGGATTATTCTTCCGCTTGTGGGCCATTTTACTGTTTAATTTATTCGGAGACTGTGAATTAATAGACATTATGAGCGGTTTCACTGTGAGAAAGGCTTTGCCTTCAGACGCGGAGCGGATTCACGAGCTCGCGTACGTTTACTCTAAGCGGGATGAGATGCTGCCACTCTCGTTCAGTGAAGTGTACGAGCGCATCCGGGATTTCGTGGTGACCGAGAAAAACGGCGAGGTCGTCGGCTGCTGCGCGCTTCGAATCAGCTGGGCGGATTTGGGGGAAGTGCGTTCCCTCGCCGTCGCCGAACAGTGGAAGGGTAAGGGTGTGGGAAAGCGTATGGTAGAGGAGTTGGTAGCGGACGCAAAGCGGCTCGGCCTGATTCGAGTGTTCACGCTCACCAACAAGCCCGACTTCTTCAAGAAACTCGGGTTTTCGAAAACCGACAAGAATAATCTTCCCATGAAGGTTTGGGGTGAGTGCGTGAAGTGCTGTAAGTTCGCGAATTGCGACGAGCAGGCGATGGTTAGGAAGGTGGATTAGGTTGGAGAAGCAGCGTAAAGTCGAGTTGATGGTGGTGGAGAGGCAGGTTGGTGAGAGGGTTGTTAAGGCCGTGCCGTTTGAACCGCCCGAGGAGATGGGAAGTTTTCTTGCTGAATGCGAGGTTCCGGGAGTGGGATGTAGGATTTGGACGATTTCTGCCGCTGAGGAGGAGGGGAGAAAGCGTGACAGTGAGAAAGCAATTGGAATAAACTTTTATCACCTCATGACGACGAATCGCATCCCCTTTGATTATGTGAAACGTGGAAGGCGCAGAATTAGGGTGATCTCGAACAAAACTTTTGAGACTGTTCTAGAGCATGGGCCGCCACCGTCCAAGCAGGAGATAGCCACTGTTCTCCCTCCCATGCCGATGAATGAGATTTACTCTATCGACTCTGAGCTGGGCGACGGATTATTAGAGCTTAGAGATTACATTGCAGACCGTTTTGAATTGATGGGTGAGTCTTCAGCCGTGGGCGAGGTTGCCAAGTCTGATAACCCGTGGGATTTCGAGGTGGATGAACCGCCTTTGATGGAAGACCTTCCGGAGCGGCCGTTAACCGATGATGCGCGACGATCCATCGGGATCGTTGATAACGCTTTCAGCTGCATCCTTCGCGACGAGACAATACCCGAAGAAGAGAGAGTTGACCTTGCCAAGGATTTTTTGGAAACACTTGAGCGAACGCACGGCTATCCCGAGAGGATAGACGATCTTATGGCAATCAACAATATGTGCCGGCAGGTTGTTGGACACTACACCAAGAAATACGATCACAGGTCCATTCAACAAGTCGTCTCAAGCCTTAAGGGGATTGTGGACAGAGTCTTCGAAACCGGCGACTAAACTGGTTTAATTCCACCACTCTTTAATCACCGGAGTTTTTCACCAGTCCTTTTTTCAGCTTCTGTGTGACCCTTTAAGAATTGTTGCATAGGCCCATAAATAACTCGTTTCGGATTTCTTGACACCCTCCCATCCGGTGTTATCCTTGTGATATGCCCTGGTTCGTATATCAGCAAAGCATTTTGAAGTTCATAAATCTCAACCTCTTCGACACCCGAAAATCGCATGTGTCCCTCATCGTCAATAATACCCGGCGAATTACCCTGAAATTTTCTTATCCTCTCACGGAATTCGGGGTTGACGTGTATGTCGACGTTATTATCCTCTACCCTCAATTTAATTCCACATAAGCCCCCCCCCCCCAGTATTCGCTGGGTCACTTAATGAACCGCGACACCAACCCTCAGCATCTGGACGACTGAACCCGGAAACTTCCACAGGCTGAAGAGCCTGAGGTTCAGTTTCAGGGGCTAATGGCTCGCTTGTTCTTTGAGAGCCGATTTCAGATAACATGTTAGTTGGTAAGTTGTCTGTCACGCTTGGAACGGGTTCCCCGGTTATTATGATTTTCAGTGCTTGAGGACTTGTTTTATTCGGCTTAGCGCCGTGCGGATTAAGAATCATTAGTTCCCTGCCTTCAGTCCTTAACAAGATTTTGTCAAGGATATCCTGCCATCCCTCAAACTTTCCTTCAGCAGTCAAAGACTCGCCTTCAGTAACTCCTGGAGGAAGATATTCAACTTCCACGGGAGTGTGAAGTCTCAGGGATTCCAAGCCTTCTTTTGTGAGATCAGGCCCGTCAATTACCTGACCAACTTCAAATCCTTTAGGATTGGTTCTTTTATTCTTGTCTCCTTCTGGGGGGATAGTTACTTCCATCTATTAATTTTCAGGAGTATAGCATAAAAATATCGTATTTCCACTGATTCCAGGAGAATACAGATACCCTGCTTGATTCCCTATTGCCACCACTTTTTGTATCGGATGGTGTAGGTTAGCTTCGTCTCTCCGTTCGCCTTTACTGGGACTCGCCACTTGATCTTGCGGTTGGATTCCTTGATGTGTTGGTGGGTTTCCTTTGTTATCTCCCAGTCGCCGCCAGTAGACTCGAGCACCGTGACGGTGATGTCCTCGTCCTTGTGGTTTCTAAGCTCGACCTCCCACTCGTACTCGTAGTAGCCGCCCAAGTCCTTGAAGTTCAACTGTTTTCGCTCTCCGAGCACGTCGAAGGCGTCGCCTAGGTACAGGCGGATGGTCTCGTCCTTCGGCGTGTGGTCGATGTTGTCTTCACCAATGAACTGGAGTTTGCCTTCACTGTCTTTCTTGAAGACGCGCACTATACCCTTTGGAAGGGGCATGCCCATGTTGTTGGCCTTCGTGTTGTTGAAATTGAGTTTCACATTCACCTTAGTGTTCGAAGTCGTCCAGTACGCGTTCTCGTAGACGAACTCTTTTTCGACGTCCACGCTTCCAGCCTCAAGAAGGCTGATCTGCTTTTGCTCCCGGTCGCGTAGCGTAGTCTTCCTCTGAAGGTCGTAGAGGTGGTATTCGAAAAGCGACTCCTCGGTGAACTGGGGGGCTTTCATCCCTGACGCACTCTCCAGATACATGTACTCATCCCTGGAGGGTGTTGGCGCTTGGGAAACCCTCCGGACGTCGCCTGCCACAAGCTTTAGGGAAGTGTCGTAGAATGTCGTGCCTGCGTTGTTTGTGACCGTGACCCAGCCATTCAAATCGAGTGCAGAGTCGTCACTGTTTACAACAGCCACATAATCAGACCTCCAGCCCAAACCGGAAGTCATGTAACTTAACTCGAGAGTCTGATTCTTAGACTCCCCGGACTCGATAAGCCACTCGAGTGTGGGCTTCGTAATAAGGCCTTCAGGAAGCTCGGGCAGAACAAGGCTGTCTGAAGAAAGAATCTGTATTCTGCCGTCCCGGTCCCGGATGATAAACTGGTTCCCGGAAGAGGATAGAAGGATTCCTTCAACAAGCTCCTTCTTGTCCCCGTAAATCTGGTAGGCAGTAATATTTTTATCCAAATATTTCTTTAGAATCTTGTCTTTGCTCAGCAGGTCGTATTGATAGTTTTGCTCGTAGACGTTCACGATTCCGTCGACTGCGCGGAGTTTCACACTAGTTGGGTCTATGTTTGCAGCAACTCCTTCATATAGGACGCTGTTCAATCCCTCGTGCAAGTACTTGGCCCGGTATTCCTTTACGACACCGAAGTTTTGGTTGTAGACTGTTACCTCAGTCTCCAAAGGTTTTTCATCGATTACGATAGGCTTCTTGAATAAATCAATCGCAAACACCGCGGAAACAACAACAATTACGGCCAAAGCAAACACGAGGTTTCTAGACTTCATGGTAAGCTATGAAGAATAGTATTATTTAAAGGAAGGGGATTTATTTCGGTTTAAGCCGAAAGAACAAGTACTGATGGAAAAGACAAGAGAACCGCAAGAAGCGTATAAACTTATCCCTTTTGAGGAGCAGTGCCAGCTTCTTGAGGGTGTCGTACGGCCCGGGTTTTTCCGGGAGGGTTTGATCGCGATTAGAAGCTCCGAGCTTCTCGAGAAGATAAGCGATATTAAGGGGGATTTTACGTCAGATCCCTTGTGGTTTGCACGGACGGGATTTTACTTGAGCAGAAATATCATCCCTGAATTAGGTGAGACGTCCCAGAGGTTTCATGAAAGACTTTTCGAATATCTGAAGGAAGAAAAAGGAGTTAATGCAGACAGGGTGCTCGTGGTCGCAGACCATGAAGGTGATGATACTATCCGACACGAACTCATCCACGACGTCTTGTTTTCCAGGCCGCGCGATGAGAGGGAGAGGCTCGTTCATTACATCTACAGGGGAGTGCAAAAGAAATTCGATAAAGACTTAGGCTACCACATGTTCCGAGTCGGCGAAATATTTTACCCCGGCCGGGAGATGAACGGACGACTAGGAGCAGTCTACGAGTTCACGTGCAAGTTTTTTGCACGGCAATGGGGTAATACCGGAGATAAGTACGAAAGGGACCGTACCGAGTCCGCAGTATACGTCCGAGATAATGCACCTGATGGACTTAAAAATATGTATGAGGAGATGGGCTTCATCTGGCTGTCTAATTAAATTCTTGTGCTCGTATGTTTTGACATTATGATCCAGTCTTGTCAGATCCTGGGGTTCACATTCATCCTGGTTTTATTAGTGTTGGTTTTCTCACTTCAAAAAAGCCTTCGGAAAAAAAAGATTAAGAAATTACCGGACAAGCTTGCGCGAAAACACTACCTGATCTTTTGGGCTGCGATACTTTTTGTGGGAGTGTTACCTCGGCTCATCAACTTGACAATGTTCTATCAAAATGACGAGGGATACTACATGTATGTGGCGAAGAAATTTTTCGAGGGATGCTCGCTATACAATACCCTGCTTTTCGGACACCCGCCATTGTATCCTATTGCGACGGCGCATGTTTTCAAGTTTTTGGGAGTTGGATTGTTTCAAGCCAAGCTCGTGCCAGTTACATTGTCGATCCTGACTCTGCCATTATTATTTATGACGGTGAAACGGTTTTGGGGTGTGAAGGAGGCAATGCTCTCAACTCTTATTTGGTCGTTTAATCCGCTCATCATGATTAACGCGGGAAATCCGGGCATGTATGCTGAACTAATATTCTTCTCCCTCGCATCAGCAATTCTTCTCTTAGTCGGGTTGGAGGAGGAGGGAAAATTAAAAATATTTTTCGCAGGATTTTTTGCAGGATTAGCTGCATCATACAGGATGTTTGGACTATACCTTATTTTCGTGGGAATCGTTTATCTCTGCTTACGGGATAGAAAACAAGTACTACCCTATCTTATGGGTCTTTTACTGGTTGTTGCACCACTTTTCATCCACTACTTTAATTCGTCTCCTGAGACTTTTTCATATATGCTGTTTGGATACCATGAGAGTAAAAATATTTTAGGGTTGAGTTTTCTTGAAAAACTCGGAAGCTTCGTGAAGAACTTCACAATTTATCCGATGTTTTTCATCTTCCCAATCCTTGCACTCCTTAACAGGAAAGAAGGTTTCGGTAAGGTGAAGGATGCCACCACATTCTTTTTCATGTGGTTTACAGGGATTATCCTACTCCCCTTCCTCCCAGTGCACAAGGCATTTCTCATCAACAATTACTCGATATTCTTCCTACCACCACTTGCGATACTATCAGGCAGATTTGTAGAATTCTTAAACGAGAAGTATGCTAGGGTCTTGATCACATGCATAATAATAATAAATATTTCCATGATTTGTTTTACATTTCTAATTAACTTTGAAAACTACTCGACAATCGGGAACGTGAAAAAATACGTGGAACACAACACGAGACAACAAGACACAATAACAGGAGACTTAACCCCCATGATATACTTTATCGGAGGCAGAGACCTCACATCTCAACGATTTAATATGACCCCAAACACGCTCATGAAGCTTTCTGAAGGTGCTGACGGGGGGAAATGCGAAACCGAATGCGAGATAATAAGTGAAAAAATAATTTCAACTTCAGCTTACGTGCTAGTAAGCGAGAGGGAGGATAATGCAGAGAAAATGAAGACGCAACTTGAGAGACTGGATTGCATTGCAGAAAAAAAGATTGGGGACGTAATACTGTACACGTGTGGGTAAAACACAGTTACTTTGATAAACTCTGACTTTTCTCAGTCGCAGCTTTGACTGCGTGATAGAGAATTTTTGTTAAATCAGACTTCTCAAGGACTTTCATACCCTCGATCGTGGTCCCCCCGGGTGAACACACAATGTCGATGAGCTCGGTAGGGGTTTTCCCTGTCGAAAGGACCATTTCCGCAGCACCCTTAACAGTCTTGGCAGAAAGCTTGAGAGAATCCTCTTCAGACAAACCCAGGTTTACACCAGCCTTGGAAAGCGCGTCGATTACATAGTAGACGTAAGCCGGACCACTCCCTGAAAGGCCAGTCACCGCGTCCATAAGATTCTCGTCGACTCGGACTGCGACACCCAAACCCTTCAACAATTCACCAACAAGCTCGCCATCCTCCTCGGAAGCATTTTTACCAAGGCAATATCCTGCGGCAAGCTCGCCTACGAGGGCTGGAGTGTTTGGCATGACCCTGATGACTCGGGCAGTTGAAATAAAATTTTCGATGAAACCGATCGTAACCCCGGCAACGATAGAGACGATAATTTTATCGCTACACCCCCCCTTTATCTCCTCTAAAACACCCTCAATGCTTTGGGGTTTAATACACAAAAAGATTACGTCAGATTTTGCAGCCAAACTAACATTATCTTCAATAGTTGCAACACCAAGACCTCCAAGCTCTGCAACCCGCTCATCAATTAGATCACTTACAGTTATGTCTTGACCGTCAACCAGTTTATTATCAAGGAGTGCGCGAATGAGAGACGAGCCCATCCTTCCGCCGCCAATGAAGCCGTAAATCATGGTAAAGTATTGATGTTATGAAGGTAAAAGTTAATTCCCCAGTTTAAAGATTATTTCGTCAGGTAAAACATCCTCTTTGTGGGATTTCACGGTTAATGCCAGGGCCCCACCATTCTTGGTTTCGAAAGCCTCGACGAATACGTCATAACACACTTCATCATCGCCTTCTCCAGGGCAGATGAATGAGAAACTCCCCTCTTTTTTATCATCCGAGAGTTCAGCCATCTCCTTAAGCTGGGAGACAATACTCTCCCCCATTCCCGAAACATCCATCGTGGAATGCTTTCGTAGAAAGTCCGCCAAATCCATCCCCACTAATCCGCTTGATTCCGCCATACAATATTGTATCCTCCACCGCCCTTAGGCTCAATTCTAACGGGACTTATTGGCGCGACAGCCTTGCAAAGGTCTCGGGCAACCTGCCTTGATGATTGATCAGCCCCTAAAGGCGGCTGAGATTTTACGCGCATCATCGATTAAAAAATATGGAATCCAGATTAATAAGAAACCAGGTTAAAGTTTCCTGCGCGTGAAGTTGTTTTTTTCACTTCACCAGAGTCTTTGTCATCTTGCCGGTGAGTGAATTCATGCCGTAAGCTGCGAGCATTATTAACAGGAATTCCGTGACCATTCTCATTCGGATCATGCCGAAGAAGAATGCGTGTGGGAGACTGTAGGAGGCGAGTACTAGGATTAGGATAGTAAGCTGGCTGTGTTGACCTTGTTTGAAGGCGAATACTATACCCGCGGCCGCGAAAATCATCATGGTAATGTACGGAATCGTGTAGGCGAGGTTCCAGAATAGGTGATTCATTTCGTAGTCCTCCATGCGAAAGTCCCAGTACCTTAAATACTTGAGCACTGAGTTTTTCAGGGTTAAAACAGGGTTTGTAGTGGCGTATTCAAGGGCGATTTTTTTGAGAATGTTGTCTCGCTTATAGAGATTGGTTTCCGCCAAAGCCTCGGGTGGGAGTCCATGGTCTCTTACGATATCTTCCAGAGACAGGATGTCATATCGCTTGACATACTCACTCACCCAAGCGTTGTTGCCGATGTAGAGGTTGTACCCGCTGTTGGGTGTGAACAGACTTGGATGTCCGTGAGAGAAAAAATTCAAAAGGACGAGGATACTGCAAAGTAATGCAAAGCATGCAATTGACGTAAAAACTCGCGTAACATCCTCCCAGGCTTTAAGAGTCTTACCTTTTGAACTTCCAATGAAGGTACGACCAAGAATGTATAAATACAATACTACAATAGAGGATATTGCATTTGGTCTAAGTAGTAATAATGAAAAAGACATAAGTGAGAATAGAAATCCTAAACGTTGGTTGAAACCATTCTTAATCCAGGCAACAAAAGAAACCAGCCACGCGCAAAACATCACTATGGTAAATCCCACCTGCGGCTGCCGCGCGGCGACCGAAACATAGTATGGCAGAAACGCAACACCAAAGACGCTCAGCCAAGAAGCGGTTGAGGGAAAATTAAATAACCTGCATAAAAGTAGAACAAGTGGACCTACAAGAGATTGTATCAATAAAAAGAGGCCAATGTAGATTAGGGGTTGATTGTAGCTAACCGTCCATAGAAGAAAGCTGAGAGAGTTATAAAGGGGATATTGATAACCGCAGTTGCTAGCGTCTAAGAAAACGTTGTTCGAGTTTGAAAATTCGCCAAAAAGGGAAAAAACGGCAACACGGGGGATTAGACAGATTATCCAAGCCCAAAATAATAACTTCCATAATCCATTTTTACTTGTTAAGACCATTATTCCTGGAAAAACTATTCCGTTGGGAGAATATTCAACCAATCCGCTTGTGTGTGAACTTGCTTTTCCCTTCGGCGAAGTCTGCGACAATCTGCCCTTTTCCTTCAAGCACCCACTTGTATATTACAAGGCCTTCAAGGCCGACGGGTCCGCGGGCGTGTATTTTGTTGGTTGAGATGCCCACTTCCGCGCCGAGTCCGAATCGGAAGCCGTCTGAGAAGCGAGTTGAACAGTTGTAGAAGACGCAAGCGGAGTCTACGAAGTCGAGGAATTTTTTCGCAGAGTCCTGGTCCTCTGTGACGATGACGTCGGTGTGGTGGCTTCCGAAAGTGTTTATGTGTTCGATTGCTTCATCAAGACCTTCGACTACTTTTATTGAGAGTATCAGGTCGTTGTATTCAGTCACCCAGTCTTCGTCGGAAGCCTCGACAACATCGGAGACGATTTCCCTAGTCCTCGCACAACCCCTAAGTTCCACCCCCGCCAACTTGAATTTCTCGCACATTTCCGGCAGAAACTGTTCTGCGATCTTCTCGTCAACCAGCATCGTCTCCAGGGCGTTGCAGACCGCAGGATACTGGGTTTTCGAGTCGAAACAGATTTCGTAGGCCATGGAAAGGTCTGCTTCCTTGTCAACGTAGACATGGCATATCCCGTCGGCGTGGCCGAGGACTGGAATCCGAGTGTTATCCATAACGTATTGGACGAAAGAGTTTGAACCGCGAGGAATCACAAGATCCACGTACTCGTCGAGCTTTAAAAGATCCGATACATCACCCCTCGTCTCAATGAGCTGGATCCAGCCGGACGGTATCCCGGAGACGGACTCTGAAGCGTCACGGATTAACTCGTAAAGTTTCCTGTTTGTGTTTAAGGCTTCGCTCCCACCCTTCATGATAACGCTGTTGCCGGACTTTAAGGCAAGGGATGCAATCTGGGGTACGACGTCTGGGCGGCTTTCAAAGACAGTGCCCACCACTCCGATCGGAACCGACCTCTTGGATAAAATCAGGGCTTCAGAGAGCTCGGTTTTCGAGAGCACTTCCCCTACTGGATCATTTAAGTTTGAAACACTTTTCACACTTTCCACAATCCCGGAAATCTTTGAGTCGGATAGTTTGAGACGGTCTAAGAGAGCTTTGGAAAGCTTACCGTCCTCAAGCAGGATTAATCCTTCCTTCACGTCCCCCTCATTTTCCTTTAATATGGCCTCCTTACCCTCTTCAATAGCCTGTGCAATCTTGTTGAGTGCCTGATTCTTTACTTCCGTCTTTACGTTGGCCAAAATGATAGATGCAGTATAAGCCTTACGAGCCTTTTCTTTTACGTCCATTTTCAGATTGAATTATTTATTATACTCGTATTTTAACCTTGATTTTATCGAATTTTCATATAGAGGATGCCGACTATCTTGAATTCTAAACCTTATAATCAGTTACGAGCAGGTAACTTTAATAAATTAATATAATGGCAATAGTAGTACATACTGTATTATGGAAGTGTATTTAGACCACGGCGCCACAACGCCCGTCGACCCTAAAGTCTTGGAGGCAATGCTACCTTATTTTACGGATAAATTCGGGAATCCGTCAAGCCTTCATTCAAAGGGCCGGGAGGCGGCGGAAGCTATCGAAAACTCGAGGAATGCTTTGGCAGACAGGTTGAATTGCAGTGTGGATGAGATTATTTACACTTCAGGCGGAAGCGAGGCAGACAACCTTGCAGTTAAAGGTATTGCATACGGCTTGAAAAGGAAGGGTAAGGATCATGTCATCACATCGACTATTGAGCATCCGGCAGTCGCAGAATCTTGCGCAAGCCTTGAAAAACAAGGTTTCAAGGTGACTTATTTACCCGTCGACAAGGAAGGGTTTGTCGATCTTGAGGAATTTGAGAGGTCGCTAACTGAGAAGACTTCGATTGTCTCGATCATTCACGGAAACAACGAGATTGGGACGATACAGGATATTGGAGAGATTGGTAGAATCTGCAGTGAATCGGGTGTGTTCTTTCACACCGATGCGGTGCAATCATTTACGAAAGTGCCGTTTGACGTGAAAAAATTCAATATCGCACTTGCCTCGTTCTCAGCCCATAAAATCCACGGACCCAAAGGGGTGGGAGCATTGTACACTAGAAGTGACGTGAAAAGAATCCTTCAAAAACAGGTTGACGGGGGACACCACGAGCACGACCTTCGGGCGGGTACGGAAAATGTTGCAGGGATTGTTGGGTTTGCCAAGGCCGTTGAACTTGCCAAGGAGAGTTACGCAGAAAAGATGAGTAGATTACGGGATAAGTTGATTGAGGGTTTGCTAGCAATAGAGGAGACTCATTTGAATGGGCCTTGCGGAGCGAATAGGCTTCCGAATAATGCCAGCATCTCGTTTCATTCCGTTGAGGGTGAGGGAATCCTCTTATACCTCGACGGGAAGGGTATTTCCGTTTCAACCGGGTCGGCTTGTTCGAGCAAAAGCCTTAAGCCTTCAAGCGTTCTCACAGCTATCGGGCTTGCCCCCGAAATCTCCCACGGGACGATAAGATTTACTTTAGGGAGAAATACAACTCAAAAGGAAATAGACTACACGATTAAATCTACTCGGGAGGTTGTTGGAAAGCTTCGGAGTATGAGCCCAACCTGGAAGAAATAAAAAATGTATTCAAAAAAAGTCATGGAATTATTCGAAAACCCGCATAACGTGGGTGTTATCGAAGACGCTGACGGAATCGGTGAGGAAGGGAACACAGTCTGCGGGGACTTGATGACAATCTACATCAAAGTCAAAGACGAGCGGATCTCGGACATTAAATTCAAGACCTTCGGTTGCGCCGCAGCAATAGCAACATCCTCGGCAATCACAGACATCGCAAAAGGGAAAACCATTGAGGAAGCCAAGAAAATCTCCAAACAAGACGTTGCAAGAACACTAGACGGACTGCCTCCAATAAAAATGCACTGCTCAAACCTTGCTGCGGACGCGCTCGGAAAAGCTTTAGAGGATTATGAAAACAAGATTTAAAAAAGACGGCGCTTAACCTTGATTAACTCTTCTTCAACTTCGTGAAACATTTTCTTCGCGTACTGCCTCTGGTCGGGGGATACTATGACTCCAGCACCCCAAAGTTTCGCTATCTTAGTAGCCAGCTTCTTGTGGGCTCCCGTAAACTCCTGCTTGTCGCTTAACACAATTTTTTCCATAAGTTGCATGACATTGACTCTCGTGTCAACACACCCGTCTCGAACAAGAGTCACCGACTGAACAGGAATCCCGATGGAATATATGAGGGCGGTCCCCTCCTTAACTTCCATGGGACACCCAACACCCAACACCGCCTTCGGACGGTACTGTTTGATCATACGCTTTACAAAACTCGATCCGGGAACGACAAAAAAGAGGTATCCCAGCTTTTCAGAGAAATCCTTAAGCTCTCCAATCCCGCACCTCCCGCAGTTGATGCAATTTATACCCTCCCCGGAAAGTTTTGCAGGACAATCAGGATGCCTTAAACACTGGGGCAGGAATATCGCCCTCGCCGCATAAGAAGTTTTTCTATATGATCTACGGTAAAGTGCGTTTCTAGTTGAAGTCAGCATGTTATCGAGAAACTCACCTTCAACACCCAGAATCCAAAGAACCTGTTTTATGGGAGCCTCGAAAACGTTTATCACCATTAAGGAGACGGTTGGAATGAAAACCTTCTTCGTCTTGATAAAGAGTACCACCATTAAGGCTCCGAAGAATATTAAAGAGACTGTGACGGTAACTGCCGCAATGGCTGCCGCACCAATAAAGTAAACCCAGTCTCCGTTTAGAAAATCCGCCAAAGCCATAATCTTAATATTCAAGCCCCCTGATACCGTACACACCTTTCTTCATGGGATGCTTTATCTCGCGCATTTCAGTGACGAGATCCGCAGCATCCATAATCTTTTTCGGCGCATACCTGCCGGTTAAAACCAGGTTTGTCTTCGAATGTTTCCTCCTGATTAATTTCAAGACGTCGCCGACCTTAAGGTGCTTTAGGTTTAACACGACGTTAATCTCGTCGAGTATTACAAGATCGTATTTCCCCGAAGTTAACGCTTCCTCTGCGAGCTTCAATCCCTTCAAGGCATTCTGCCTGTCTTTCTCCCCCGTCTCAAAGCAGTGCCTACAGTTACCGCAGTCGATTAATCCCTTCTCCATCTGCTCGGAGTAGGGGCAAGGCCTTCCAAGCTGGCGGACGGTAAAGTTTTTCAGAAGATCCTTGGAGGCGATATACTCGCCGATGTGTTTTCCCCCTTTAAGGAACTGGATTACGTAAACCTTCATACCGTGACCTAGAAACCTGAGCGCCAAGCCCATTGAAGCGGTAGTTTTCCCCTTCCCCTCCCCAGTGTAAACGTGGACGAGTCCACGACTTTTCTTAATCATGATCAAACACTACATGCCGAGTAACCACAGCTTGGACACTTTGAACAACCCTCCTCGAATGTGAGATTGCCATCGCATTCAGGGCAAGTTACGGATTTCTTCCCCGATTTTTTTTTCTCAGACTTATCCTCGGATCCTGACTCCTCACACTCATCACGGTTCACAGTCCCTATGTTCAATACCTGCTCTTCCCGGCTCTTGTCCCGATATATTGTAACTCCCTTGCAACCCAGCTTGTAGGCTAGGATGAAGACCTCCTCCACGTCCTCGGTTGAAGCATTAGAGGGGAAGTTCACAGTCTTTGAAACGGCGTTGTCAGTATGTTTCTGGAATGCTGCCTGCATTCTAAGGTGCCATTTCGGAGTGATATCATGTGCTGTCACGAAAAAGGCTTTCACTTCCGTGGGGACTTCCTCAAGGTGCTTAATCGAACCTTCCATTGCAATCCGCATCATAAGCTCTTCACTGTAGAAGCCTCGCTTCTTCGCAACCTCCTTGAAAAGCGGATTAACTTCTAAAAGCTCGGTTCCGTCCATGACGTTTCGTATATAGGATATTGCGAAAAGCGGTTCAACCCCTGAAGAACAGCCAGCGATGATGCTTATCGTACCCGTCGGTGCGATTGTCGTAACTGTTGCATTCCTCATGTGCTTGTGATTCTTCGGGAACACGCTATCTTTGAAATTCGGAAACGATCCACGCTTCCTCCCTAATTCCTCGGATTTTTTAACAGCCTCATCCCGGATGAACTTTATGACCTTCCCACCCATTTCAACCGCTTCCTCACTGTTGTAGGGTATTTCCAAGCGGATGAGCATGTCAGCCCAGCCCATAACGCCAAGACCGACTTTTCTGTTAGCCTTCACCATCCTGTCAATCTGGGGTAGCGGATACTTACTCCGGTCAATAACGTTGTCTAGGAAGTGGATTGCAGTATGAACGCACTTTTTAAGCCTAATCCAGTCGACTTTCCCATCCACTACCATAACAGACAAATTGATGGAGCCGAGATTACACGCTTCATAAGGGAGAAGCGGTTGTTCCCCGCAGGGGTTGGTGGACTCAATCTCCCCGAACTTCGGCGTCGGATTATCCCGGTTAATACGGTCCAGAAAAACTATCCCGGGCTCCCCGTTCTTCCAAGCCATGGCAACAATAAGCTCGAAAACAGATCTAGCTGAAAGCCTTTTAACGGGCTTTCTATCCCTGGGATTTAAAAGCTCGAATTCCTCGCCTGCAAGTACTGCCTCCATGAATTTCTCGGTCAGTCCAACTGAAATATTGAAATTATTCAACTCGTTAGTCTTCTCCTTGGCGACTATGAAGTCGAGTATGTCGGGGTGATCCACCCTAAGTATTCCCATGTTCGCCCCGCGGCGTGTGCCACCCTGCTTTATGACTTCAGTCGACGCGTTGAAAACTCTCATAAAAGATAGGGGTCCTGAAGCTATCCCTCCAGTCGATTTCACTACATCGCCTTTAGGCCTCAAACGCGTGAAAGAAAAACCAGTCCCGCCCCCGCTTTGGTGGATTAACGCAGTGTTCTTAACACCCTCAAAAATCGATTCCATAGAATCCTCGATAGGGAGTACAAAACACGCCGCAAGCTGCTGCAATTCCTTTCCCGCATTCATAAGAGTTGGGGAATTCGGAAGAAACTCAAGCGCTGTCATAAACTCGTAAAATCTTTCCTCCACCTTCTTTACGTCGCCTGAACCATATTTCTTGTCGGCTTTGGCAATATCTCTTGCAACCCTTCTAAACATTCCCCCAGGAGTCTCAACGATCTGGCGGTTCTCATCCTTTCGCAAGTAACGGCGTTCTAAAACCTTGATAGCATTCAAAGAAAGCTTGATGTCGTCGTTAACACCTAAAAGAGTCTTAGTACCCCTAAGCTTTGAATGCTCTTCCCGGTAGAGGATGTATGATTTAGCCATCTTAGTGCGACCTTCCTCCATGAGAACCCACTCGACAAGATCCTGGATTTCCTCGACACCAGGAGTTGTGCCTGCAAACTTTTTAAACAACTCTTCCTCAACATTCTCGGCGAGCTTTGAAGCTACGACACGGTTAGCCTCTCCAACGGATATCGCAGCCTTGTAAATCGCCTCAACTATCTTTTCGCGGCTGTATTTAACGAGTCTTCCATCGCGTTTTCTTATCCTGCTAACTTTTGCACTCATCGTCTAGTTTAAATAAGAAATTAGGGTGCACTCGCCTTTTTTTCAGGCACCCACCCCCTAATAATTTCGGGTGTTGAATACATTAGAATTGGGATATAAATAGTTGGCAGAAAACGTTAGTCTACCGACTCAACACGCTCAACTTCAGGAATCTCATACTTAAGCTTCTTCTCAATCCCCATCTTAAGGGTCATCTGGCTCATCGGGCATCCAGCGCAAGCACCTCGGAGTCTCACCTTCACTACCCCGTCTTCAACGCCCACCAATTCCACGTCCCCGCCGTCCGCCTGAAGCGCCGGCCGAATCTCCTCCAACACCTTCGCAACCTTATCTTTCATGATAGAATATACATGAGCTTTAGGCTATAAAAATTTAGTTCACGCACGCCCCGTCTTTGCATCCTTTGGGGCAGGGTTTGTCGGGTGCTTTTTCCAGTGTTGTTCCATTACAGTAGTATTCGGTTTGAAAGCAGTTTTCACCTTCGCATTCGTCAGCGTATTGGGGTAGCGTCTGGTTTTCCCTCTCGATTATGCGGTGGCAGAAGTCGGAGGCCGTGCCCCAATATCCGTCTTGGGTGTAAACATAGGTCACCATGCCTGGATTTTCAGGGTCCAATCCATTATCAGTGTCATTCAAACAGAGTATGCTGGGTTTCTCTTTTTTCAAGTCGAGGTTTCTAAGGTCATATACAAGATTGTCCACACCCCCGAAAGTGAGGATTAAGATGAACAAGGCTATTGCCAGACTTAATGCAAGCAGTGAGTTCCTTCTGGTAATAGAAATTTTCATAAGTCACCGAACGCTGTTGGCGCTTTCTCTTTGAGGATTGCGAGCATTTCTTTTGCAAGATTTTTAATCTCCCATTGGGCTGCTTTAGTCGTTCTAAGCTGGATGAACTCGCGGAGGCTTCGAAAGTTCGCAGTCACTATCAATTCGGTTGCAACAGCATTTGGCAGGAGGAAGCGAGCGTCCTCCTTCCTTATCCCTGAATCAACCAGTTTTTCATAGGCGCTCCTGGCAAGTTCCACTTGAGAGTCGAAATCTTTCTTGGCCTCAGCATTTCCTTCAACTTCGGGGGGAGTCACATACTCAAAGCCCTTCTCGTCGACGTAGCGCTGGCTCATCTGGCTGAAAGAGAAGTGCCTGTGGCGTACGAGCTGGTGGCTGCACGCCCTGGAAATCCCGGAAATCTTGAAAGTCGCCTTCGCATGCTCAAAAGTTGAGAGGTGACCTAAGGTACGAAGATGCTCAAGCAGCTTGACATTAGATTTCGAATCTTTTGCCTTGCTTTGATAGCAAACTCGCGCGCTATCCGCAATCAAGGTTTCCGATTCTTCGGTCAGATCAAGTAGCTCGACTTTCATACTGTCAATGTTTTAATTATTTTATTGTTTTTCATCGGATTCTTTTTGAAGTAGAATAAGTGGCTTGCGCATTTACAGTCGCTTGAGCCGAATTTGGGGGCTTTTTCTTCGGCGAGAGACTCGATTTTGTGGGCTATGGAACACTCCTCCATCTTTTTTCCAGGAAAGTGCATTTCCCCGACTGGGTGTGCGCTTTTCATGAAATAGTCTATGTGCCAGTGGGATTTTTTTCCTGGTGCGATGTGGCGGTCTATCCGGGCGATTATTCCGCCGGAGCCGAGTGCGCTTCCCACGTAGACGTAGAATCCTTTTCTGAAGTGTAGGCTTCCTAAAGCACCTACTTTGATTTCTTCTTCGCGCGGCTCCTCAACGACCAGGATGTATGTTCCCTTAACCTTCATTTTGAATTTGAAACCCCCACTCGCCCGCAGTAAGGGCGAATCCGGCAGGTACTGCATTTGGGATTTCTTGGAAGGCAAATCCGCCTCCCGTACTTCACCATCAGATTATTTAGTTCAATCCAGTATTTACTTGGAATGTTTTTTGAAAGCATTCTCTCAGTCTCCTCGGGGGTAATGGATTTCACCCATCCGAGCCGGTTGCTCATCCGATGAACGTGGACGTCGACAGGTATTGCAGGAATTTGGAAGGCGTATACGAGCACGCAGTTTGCGGTTTTCCTGCCTACACCGGAAAGCTTTAAAAGGTCTTTGAGGTTGTCTGGGGTTTTCCCGGAAAACATTGAGACAATCTGGTTTGAGACCTCCTTGATTCGGCGGGCCTTGATTTTGTAGAATCCGGAAGAGCGAACTAGACTCTCTAGTTTTTTGGTTGGAGCGTCCCCGATTTCTTTGGGTGTTGAGTAGACTTTGAAGAGTTTTTCAACGACTCGTACTGTGTTTTCATCGCGGGTCCGGGCGGAAAGAATGGTTGCAATCAAAGTTTTAAAGGGGTCTTTGCTCTGGATAACTGGTTCTTCCCCCCCGACCTCTGCGCGAAGTCCCTTAAGGACTTTCAAGGAAAAATCCGGCATCACAACTCATTTAATATTACCTGAATAAATAATTTGAGCGATGGACAAACTCCATTTTGGAACTGCCGGCACTCCGCACAGCTCTAGGGAGGTGAGTTCTCTCGCAGGGATTGAGCGTGTTTCCGAGCTTGGCCTCGACAACATGGAGTTGGAGTTTGTAAGGGGAGTTCACATGAAGGATGAGTTGGCGGGTGAAGTTAAAGTAAAGGCGAAGGAGTTGGACGTGAAACTGAGCGCGCACGGACCATACTTCATAAACTTGAACGCGCAGGAGAAGCCGAAGGTTCACGCAAGCATCGAGCGGATTTTAAAGACTGTGAGGATTGGACATCTCGCGGGGTGCTCGACAGTCACCTTCCACCCCGCCTACTATTTGAAGCAGGATCCCGGGAAAGTGTACGATGTTGTGAAGGATCGGTTGGGTGGAATCATGAAGACTTTAAGAGACGAAGGCAATCCCGTTGAAGTAAGGCCTGAGACGACTGGAAGGCTTACGGCCTTAGGAGACTTGGATGAAGTCATCAAGCTATCCCAGGATGTTGAAGGCGTGCTTCCTTGCATTGACTTTTCCCACCTCCACGCCAGGGAGGGGAAAGTGAACACTTACGATGAATTCGAGGAAGTCCTCAAAAAACTTGAGGAAGGCCTTGGAAAAGACATTCTCACAAACATGCACTGCCACATCCAGGGGATATTATACGGCGAGAAGGGGGAGAAATCACACCTAAACTTGATGGAGAGTGACTTCAACTTTAAAGAGCTATTGCAAGCCTTTAAGGTTTACAAAGTGAAAGGCCTAGTAGTCTGCGAGAGCCCGAACCTGGAGGAAGACGCACTACTTCTTAAAAAAACGTTTCAAGAACTTGGTTAATTAAGTCCCAATTCCTTAGTCTACTGTTATCGCTGTTACCGGGCACACGTTCACGCACGTCATGCACTTGGTGCACTCGTCCTGCTTGTCGCCTATGCTAGGCTTTTGCTCTCCGTCCTTGTCGACCATCTCGAGTATTCCGACGGGGCAGGCGTTTACGCATGCACTGCAGCCGATACAGGTTTCTTCGTTAATTGACCACATTTTCGTAGGTATGTACTATGCAGGATTACTATAAGAATGTGTGGTTGAATTTTGTTTTTTTTCCATTTCGAGTGAAAACCATTTTTATAGGATTTCTGTTAATGTTTTACTTCAGTTTTTTTTTTCAGAGGTGATAAAGTGATTAGAGTTAGAATTGTCGACGTACGATACGTTAATGACATCCAGGTAACCCCAAATGAATTGGAGGAAATCGCAGGTTCGATGAGCAAGCCTTTTGTTATTGGCCTTGTTGTTAAATTGTTCGGTAAAGAGTCTGTGAACTCTCTTATTGAGGTTTCAGTTTCCAAGAGTGAGCAGCTACGCTACTTTAGGATTGGAGGTGATATTGCGGTGGAACAGAAGAGGGAGCGGTATGTTGTCTCCCGGGATTGGGAGGAAAGCCAATTTTTTCAGAGAGAGGATGCTGCCCCTAAAGTTGTGGAGGAACTAATGCCTTCCGAAGTGAAAACTCACTTTCCCAAACCTAACCCTCGTTGGGGGTGAAAGAAGCTATCGTTTTCTGGTTTATATAAAAATTAGATTCTAGTTTCTTAATGGTTGTGAGCATGTATGCACCGAAAAATTTCCAATACTGAGGCTGAGTGCGGGTTCATATTGATCGAGAAGGGGAGTAGGAATCTTTTCCCCAATTCGGGGGAGCGATTCAACCTCATCTTTCATGGAAACCATCTGCCGGTTGTAGTGGACGAGATTGCCTGCGAGTGCAGAGGTGCTGGTAAACCCCACGAACACTTTCACTTGCATGTTCCCGTGGAATTTAAGGAAGGAGACATTGCAAAGATAAAGAAAATTGAGGGAGGTTATGAGCTTTGCTTTGAAGGTTAATTACGCACTATTTCAGGGAGTTTCCCCCAGGTTGCGAGTTCGTCATCTTTGATTATTAATACGCCTTGGATTCCGGGTATTGTCCCGGCTTTCTTGAGTCCTTTTTTAACTCCGTCTTCTCCCTTCACTTCGTTTGCGATCGCGGTTGCCGCAGCGTCTGCTAGGATGGTTGATTTCGCAACCACTACCACTGCGTCAGCCTCGCCCAATGAGACGCTTGGACCCACTTGCCCTGCGCTCGCAGCAATTCCAAGCGGAGTTTGATCGGGCTTTACTTTAAATGCCAGCTTGTCCGAGAAGGCTGATTCTCCCGCGTGAATACCCACAATTTTTTCCGAAGAAAGTTTTAGAAAAATGTCTCCCCCGTTTTCAACGATAACCTCGCCAGAACCTTCAGCCAGAATTTCCATTCCTAGGTGCTCGGCGATTGCCCCTGCAACGCAGGCCATGGGCCCGACACCCGAAATGCTTGCTGCATACACCATGTCCTTTACAATCTGAGGTGCTCTTACACCTACTTGAACTGGTTCATAGGATACTTGGAAGAAACGATCTTTGGAAATATAATCTTCGACTTGATTGTAAAGGATGGTTAATTTCGAAAGAAGCCAGTCAGAGTTTACGTCGCCTGCCAAAACCCGTATGTTCGCATTCTTGAAAGCAATTTTTAAGGCCACCGTAAAAAAAAACACCCCACTCTAAAACTCTTGTATCCTAATCGCTCGGAAAGGGCATGCTTCAACACAGGCGTTGCATTGAACGCAATCATCATTGTTGATAATAATCACATTCTCCTCGACAGTTATTGCGTCAGTCGGGCAGACTCCAACACACAAACCGCAGTCAGTGCACAAACCCTCATCCTTTACGATTTTGCCTGAAAGCTCCTCAACACTAATCTTGTGTTTTTCAAGAAAGCCTATGAATTCCTTTTCCTTCTTACCATCCGCGAGAATGGACACTACCAAGATGCCCCGATCGTAATCTACATTCGCCCTCAAAATATTTACTTTAGCGTTCGTTTTAAGTATGGCCTCAGACAATAAGGCGTCGCCCAACTTTTCCGATGGATAAGTCAACCTGTATTTTCTCATCTTCCCTTGCTCCTGTACGCGCGAGTAATATCCGACAAAGTGATTATTCCAGTAAGGCGCCCCTCCTTGTCCACGACGGGAGTCGAGTTTATCTCGTGCTTTTCGATTTTTCGAGTCGCGACATCAAGAGGGTCGTCCGCGTAGGATGTTACTACTTTTTTAGTCATAAACTCCGCAAGCTTTCTCTTTTTCTCTGCGATAGCTTTCGTAATGTCCCAAGACGTGATTATTCCGCAAAGCTTGCCGGCATCATCGGTTATGGGCACCTGGTTTATGTTGTTTTCAATCATGAGGCTCGAAACACTATCGATTGAATCAGACTTTCCGGCAGTCTTCAGATCCCGGGCCATTACGTCTCCGACATGAATCACCTTCTCGCGAAGCTTCATAAGCTTGCATTCAGAGTCCAGGGGAAGACGCACAACCGGCTCGGTGAGATAGAACTGCTTATCCTCGATTCGATGTGCCAGCTCACTCAATATTTCATTAGTAATCCTCAAACTCGACATAAATGCAGTCTTGATGGAAATCCCGTCAACTTCAACAGTACCGGAAAAAAGCTCTTCATAACTTACCTTCGCAACTTGGGGTCTTGAAAGCTTGGGCACGCTATAGTCGAGGATACTCGTTTCAATATCTGCGTTTCTCACGGCGGTCGCTTGAGCGATTTCGGGGGAGAGTATTGGGATTGGGACTCCGATTCCAATGTAGAGTGTGGTCCCGTATTTAGGCATGGTTGCCGCCCGAAGGAACCTTGTATCCATCTCCTTCAAGTTCCCGGAGACTGTGATGTTTCCGAATCCTGTTTTAGGGGAGTGTTGGGTCCCCTCAGAGATTATGTAGCCTTGCGCCCCGCACAGGAAAATCCGGGTTCCAAGACCCAGAGTCCTGTATTTCGGATCATTGTTTAATGGGGAAAGCTCTCCCGTCCCTGCGAAGTTTACGTTTTTAGCTCCTGGCAGAAGTGTTCCCATGTATGTGTGAATGATTTTGTCTGAAGAATTTATTGCGGCATTGTATCGCTGGTAGTTGTTCCGTGGATTATACATGACGGCCTGGTTTACATCAGCAAGACTCACTGATGTTTCAACGAATTTACGGGGGTAACAGTCCGTCCCGTAGGCGGTAGCTTTAAGGTCGACTTCCTTGCCATTCACCAGGTCTTCAATAACGTGGGCTCCGCCATAACTCATCCCCTCAGTCTCAGACAGTTGTGAGGCCCCAATGTACGCATCCACGGCAGCAAGCCCCGCATAGGCTTCAACTTCGTTAAGCCAAACTTTCTGCATCTTAATTGGCGGGTCAGAGTGCCCGAAGTTTAGGAAAGCTCCTGAACTACACATTGCACCGAAGGTTGCGGTTGTGACAACGTCGACTTTTTTCGCGGCTTTTTCAGCTCCGTCCTTTTCGACTATGCCCGGCATCTCGTCGGCACGGACTATGACTGCTTCGCCACATCTTATTTTTTCGTTGATTTCCTTGATGGTTTTCATGATTTAGATAAAAAAAATCCGTATTCATATATAAATACTTTATCCACTTGATTATGTTATTATGCATAAAATATTCGTTTTGAAATAAAAGGACACCCGTAAATAAGTAATTGAATGACAATCACCCTAACCGCAGTCTCAGGCTACAGGGAAGTCGGAAGAAACATGACCGGAGTCTCACTCGGCAACGACACCATAGCCTTAGATAACGGCATACGCCTTGACACACTCCAAATATACGACGAATCCATAAAGGACATACTCAAGCTCTCCAAGGAAGAACTCGTAAACTACGACATCATCCCACAAGCAAGCCGCCTGAAAAACGTGCGCGCTCAAGTGATCTCTCACGGCCACTTAGACCATATCGGCGGCTTAAGCTTTAACAAGCCTAAAGTCCCGATTTATACAACACACTACGCATCCGAAATCGGGAGGAAGGAGTACGCTAACGGAGACTTCATTTCCATGGACTATGGCGAGCGGAGGAATATCTCTCAAAATTTCAGTGTTGAATTCATTGAGGTCACACACTCAATACCCCAGGCATCGATTGTAGTCTTGCATTCAAAGATGGGGAAAATCGTGTATGCCTGCGACTTCCGCTTCGACGACAACTCAACAATCGCGAAAGTCGATTACAAAAAGCTTAAGAAACTTGGGGGGGAAGACGTTTCAGCTTTGATAGTCGAGTCGACTCGAGTCGCAAATGAAGGGAAAACACCCTCGGAATCCCTCGTACAGCAAAACCTTAGAGACACCCTGAAATTCATTGAGGGGGGTTTGATCACAGCCTCAACTTTCGCAAGCCACATCGAACGCATACAGACCATACTCGACGAAGTCGAAAAAACCGGGCGGAAAACAATAATTCTGGGGAGAAGCCTTCTCGAACACACCGAACTCGCCGACAGGTTCGGCCTCCTTGACCTGCCCTTGGATGCGAAAATCGTTGCGAGCGAGAAGGCGGCTAACAACGAGCTTAGAAAGATTAAGAATCGGGAGAAATATTTTCTCCTTGTGACCGGACACCAGGGCGAGCCAAAGGCGGCCTTGTCCAAACTCGTGGATGGGAAATACAACTTCAAATTCAGAAAAGATGATTCAGTACTACTTTGCGCCGACACCATCCCCACCCCCATGAACGAGGCCAACCGTTATGTATTGGAGACGAAGCTCAAGTCAAAAGGAGTCCGCATCTTCAAGGACATACACGTTTCCGGCCACGCCGCCAAAGAAGACCACAGGAAACTCATCCGAATGGTGAAACCAAAAAACATTATCCCCTGCCACGGAACACTCGCAATGAGGTCGAAATACGCCGAACTCGCAGCCGAAGAAGGCTACCAGCTCGGAGAAAACGTACACCTACTCAACAACGGGCAGAAAATTAGACTTTAAATGTTAAATAACCATTCTCCCATCCTTGAACATTAACGCTTCTCCTTCAGTATACTCGATCTTAAGCCTTGGCTCCCCATCTTCCTCCGAATAGTTGATGTCTTTGAGCGACGTAGTCTCGTCGGGTGCGACGACCGAAACCCCAAGTTTTGATATCTCCTGTGCTATACCAAAGGGGACGACAGTGTCGCATGAGATGAGACCTACAACCTTGACGCCGTGTTGTCGTCCCACCATTTTCCTGACGTCTAAAAGCGTTAACTGCCCGCTGTAATAGTCTTGTCCGAGCTGGACTGCTCCAGTGCTACCGTGAGCCATGGCAACGACTGCAACGGGGTCGCCGTAACCTTTCCTCCTGGTTTTATCCACCCATTTCCTGGTGAAATCCCCCCTACTATCGCACTCGATGACACGAACTCGCGTGCCGTATTCAGCCGCCTGATCGGAAAGCTTCATAAGAGAGGAACCACTAGCGTATCCCGCGCCGTTGAAGTCACTGTACGGGAAAACCGCAAGAATGAATCGGCTTTCCGCATCACCCCTCTCATGAAACTGCCTTAAGAGGAACTTGGAACCGTATCTCCCAAAATCCAAAACATCCTCGCTTACAGCAGTAACACAATCCAGCCCCTCCTGCGCAAGCTCCCGAAGACACTTCATGTTCCCTGTGAGAATCCTCTCGAACGTTAGCTCGTTATCCTTATGGAATTGCAACGGCGCGTAAAGTTTTTTTCTCCCGCTTTCCTCCCACGCCGCGAAAACCCTCTTACCTTCAAGCCCGAAACCGGAGGCATAGTCTTCGAAGAACCGCGCGAAAACGTCCCACTTAGCCCCCCTAAGGTTTCTCACACCCCCGAGAAGATACTTCACGCAATCATCCATGGTCGCGTCGTCCGCCAACAGTCCGTCGATTACCACCCGGTTTTCATCGATTCTATTAATCACTTTCTCGGAGACCTGTTCAGACCCCCCATGAGATAGATGAGCAAGCTGGCGCAGGCACGGAATATTCGACTTATCCCCCTTCAATCCGTCTGAGAGAGCGTCAAGCGCCTTGCCGCTTAATTCGGCTTCTGAACGGCCGAGACAGAGTGCCAGGGCCTGGGCGCATTCAACTGCCGAATCCCCGGAGAGGCCTGACTTAAGACAGCCGAACGCCTTAACCCTATCGGAATCTTGAGGAGCATCTCTTGCGACTACCGTCAAGGCTTTCGAACAACCTCCACGAGCCTTTTCGTCGCTCATCCACCCGATGAGATTGTCAAGTCGTTGGGTGAATGCACTTATTGCGTAAAACATGTTGGGTGGGCTCTCACCCTCACACGAGAATTCGGAAAGATTTTTCGCGCACGCTCCAACAACCTTTGGAGAGTCGCTGTCAAGCCCTCGTTCGAGATGATTCAAGCATTCTTGGGTTCTCACATCAGCCTGCACGAGCCTTCGAAGCTCGTAGGCGCATTCCGGGCAAGTGGTCTCACAGGTAAGTCCTTGAGAGAGTGTTTTAAAAGCATCCTCTCCACGCAAACCGCCTTCTTCTTTGACTGCCTCAAAAAGCTTGTTACCGTATGCATACGAGTTTTTTTTCGAGGCCAGTCCCTTCGAAAGCGCCTTCAACGCCTTCACCCTAAGGTCGTCTCCCCCGTCTGAAAAAAGGAGGCCCAAAACAGAGGAAGTCCAAAGGTGGGCATTCTCCATGTCGACGTGATGCAAGCTGTCCTTGTCTCCCAGCCCAATACACGACTCGATAACGTCCATCCTATCCTCAAGAAGCGAAACAGCATCAAGCTTACGCTCCCCCCGCCTCATAACCAGGGATAGCGCCCGATACGCCGACGGAAAATTCTCTTCAACGGAAATATTTTCCACAAGTTTGTCTAGATTTTCTTCCAGAAGCGAGAGCGTAATTTTCCTGTTCCCGGAAGCGACCTGTTGCTTGGGAGCGGAAAAATGACGGCGAGACGTGTGGTGCATTTCACAGAGAGTGTCCGCGCAAACGCGAAAGCTTTCCGTGTCCTTGAGTCCCTCCCCGAGCACTGTCAGAGCCTTACTCATGTAAGGGCTTGCGGGCGACTCCGCGATAAGACGCAGAAAATGAGCGCAACCTTCCCCGGAATGCACTCCCGAAAGACCCCCACAAAGAGTGTTAAACGCCTGCCCCCTCCACTCGCCCGGAAGATTCCCCCCCAATAATATTAGAGAATGCAATCCGCTCGTGCAGGGGCCGGAAGCATGCTCTTCTTCGAGTCCGCGCTTGTACAATTCGTGCGTAAGCTCAAAGCCGAGCTCGTCCTTTGACCCCCATTCTTCCCTCAGCCTGTGGCTGATTCCAAGGTGCCCTTTGCCCAGCAGTTCAACTGCTTGATCAGACACTCGACTCCAGAATTCGCCCCTTTTTTGATCGTCTACTCCAGCCTCCATTAACTTGCGGTAACAGTCGACGAAGAAATGGTAGCCTGACTTAAACTCCGATCCCGTCAGTTGTTCAAGCTCCTGCTTCATCCGCTGAACATCAGGCTGATTGTGGTAGATCAGATCACTTCCATGCTTTAAGATGAATCTGAGTTCATGATCCTTAATCGAAAGAATCTGATCAGTATTGATTTTTGATGTTGTGAATTTTTCCATCCCGTTTAACTTACAGGTAGGACAGGATTAAATCAGATTAATCTTTTATTTGCACACTCCGATATGAAGCGTGATGTTAAGAACAACCGCTCAGAGACGGATAGCATGATAAAGGATTTTTGACAATATCTCGATACATAAAAAAATGGAGGCACTCAATTAATTAGTCCAAAAATTGGAGAAAAACGTATTTATTCAAATGATTTCCTTATTTATTATTGATGAGGTTAAAACGCAATCTGGGGGATCCGTTGTCGGGTGTCGAGGGGGAAAGGGTCTACCACCCGGGGGGAATGTTCTACCACCATCCGCCGGATCCGTCACTAATGGTGGGTGGCGGTGGCCGGGAGATTGTGGAGCATATAGTCGACTTGGGTAAATGCAGTCTTGGCGTGCACCTTGGAGACATTGCCGATCCACCCATTCATGAACAATCTTATAGGAGGCCTTTCGTGGCTGCTGTGACGACCAACCACTTTGGAGGCTATGGTGATGGGAGTCCCGCAGGTATAGTAGCTCGGTCTCTTGGGATGGATCATCCCTTATCAAAAACTGTCGATCACCTTTCAACTCGTTATGAACCGCGCCCCGACCCGGATGAAATTTTGTATGGGGGACCACGCAGGGATCGGCCTCGTTTCCGTCCCGACACATACGAGGGCGTCGTTTTCGTGGCGGACCATATGCGTTACGACGACCCCGGGGAAGTCGCCAAAGCAGGACTTGCAAGGGCGATGGCGGAAGGTGCGGGCACCGTTGTGATGCCCCTCTACCACACAGGCCCCGCCTTCAAAGACAAACAAACAACCCTCGAAGAAAGAGTCGAAAACATGTTTTCAGGAATACGAGAGTTCGTCGAAAAAGAGGGTAAAGAAGGGGACAATCTTCCAAACATCTGCATCATCGTCTACGAAAACAGAGGCCTATACGAAATAGCAAAAGGAAACATAGACGAAATAGCTTCGCAAGTAGAGTAACACCTTAAAGCTTTTGCTCAAGCAGGGACTCGAGATAGTGGGCCAGCCCAGTAATAAATTCCCGAGCCCCATACTCATGGCTTGTCGTATCCACTTCAACCCCGATAAGACCGGGCACCTTCCTAAAGGTGCCTGGCATGCGTGCAAGCCACTGTGCTTCCTCAACCTGCTCTCGAAGGGAAGTCTGCTCATCCCTCTGTTTTTTCTGTTGCCACCTTTTACGCTCCTCCTTCCGAGCCCCCTCTTCTTTTCGCTCGTAGTCCGCAATTGAATCCCACCTGCGTATTATTAATCCGGCCAAACTCTGAGCAACTGAAGGATTATTCCTTAGGAATTTATCCATCTCTTGCTCGGCTTTTTTAAGGTCGTCCAATCTCATCGACTCAACAGCCTTTTTCATCGCAACCTGATGTTTTAAAGAACCTTGGGATCCGATTATAAAATCTAAACTTCGACTCTCCTCGCCGATATGATAAGCAGCATTTCTAACATCCTCATGCTGTAGGATATTACTCTCCCGTCGTAATAATTTGAATCTCGGTCCCGTAGCGGCGTCAATCTCATTTTCCACAACCTGGAATGCCCTCCCAGTAATCTCCTCGTGAACTGCCATCTTCTGGGGCATACCCGCAAGTTCGGGTCCACCAACAGGCACACTACCCCAAAACCTTTCCGCGAGTTCAATCTCGAAATCACCTTCCCCTACTTGCCGCCAATCTTCACTCCCGGCCATAGAAGCATGAGACCTGCCCCGAATCAAGGGCGCTCCGAAACTTGACGCCATTTTCGCCATAGCGGCCCTACGAGACTTGCGCCTACCCTCCATAATCTTGTCGTATTTTATAACCAATCCCCTTGCATTCTCCATAAGCTTAAGGTTCTTGTTCTCAACTACGGATTCACTCAGGATTTGCTGAATAGTAATTATCTCGCAATCCAAAACTTCCCTCCGCTCTCGTGAGGTTGATAAGCTGGGAAGCCATGAACCCTCAGCCCGAATAAGCTTTACACCACTGATAACCCAAGCAGCCAACCGATACGGAATTCTTTCTTCAATAGTTTTATCTTCCCTTTCCTTTTCGATGAGATCATACATTGCCTCCACTGTGACCGGATTTTCTACGGATAATGGATGCTTTTTCACTCCAGTATGAGATGTGGATTTCTTAACACGGGACTTATGAACTGCCATCGCATATAATTTAGAGACTACTCTTTTTTATTTCCGAAATCACATATCAGAGCTTATGGTTAACGCGGTTTTGGAGACGGATTTACCGTACCCGAAATTTAAGAAGGGCAAGGTCAGGGAGGTATATGACCTGGGAGACAAGCTTTTGTTCGTGGCTTCAGACCGTATCTCCGCCTTTGACGTAGTGCTTCCAAACGGTATTCCAGACAAGGGGAAGGTTTTAACTCAGCTTTCAATGTACTGGTTTACGCAGATGAAGGATCTCGTCGGAAACCACATGATCACCGCGGACATAAACGAGTACCCCAAAGAACTTCAGGAGCACGCTGGAGTACTTGAAGGCAGGAGCATGCTCGTGAAGAAAGCTGAAGTGATTCCCATAGAGTGCGTGGCGCGCGGGTATCTCGCAGGCTCTGGGTGGAAGGATTACCAGGCGACGGGCGCGGTCTGCGGCATCGAGCTCCCGGAAGGCTTGCAGCAGAGTGAGGAATTGCCTGAGCCGATTTTCACTCCCGCGACCAAAGAGGACTCCGGCCACGACGTAAACGTGAGCTTTGAGGAGGCGAGCGAGAATGTGGGGGAGGACACCATGAACAAGATCCGCGACTTGACTTTATCAATCTACAAGAAGGCTGCGGATGAAGCGCAGTCTAAGGGGATTATTATCGCAGACACAAAATTCGAGTTCGGCTTCGCAGACGGGGAAATAATTCTCATCGACGAAGTATTAACTCCAGACAGCTCACGCTTCTGGCCTGCCGACACTTACAAGCCGGGCGGACCCCAAAAAAGCTTCGACAAACAATACGTCCGCGACTACCTGGAAACACTCGACTGGGACAAGACACCGCCAGGACCAGAGCTCCCCCAAGAAATAATCGAAGGCACAAGGAAAAGATACCTGGAAGCATACGAAAAAATCACCGGGAAAAAACTCTAAACAACTCCCTTCCGTAAAATAGCAATTCTTTTCTCGAGTATGGTTTTTGCCAATGAGTCCTGAAGGTGAGTTGATTCCAATTGTGCCCGAAAAGATTCAGCTTCATCAGGTGAGCTTAACAGTAATATTTGGCTGCGGCGGTGAGCTTGCTGTGATAGCTCATCTGGCGGCTTTCTGATTATCGATTCGAGATGAGCCTCGTACTGTTGGTTGTTTTCCGCAGGGCTTGTACCTAAAATAAGCAGTGAATCCCGCATGCGTGCGGGCGAACCACGGATTATCCGGCTTGCATAATGGCAGGCGCGGGCGTGATTTACCTCCCCTGCACCATGCATCCATACTAATCCAGTGCCCCCAGTCAGGGGGCTGTATATATCCTGCCACATAATTCCGTTGGCATCTATACCTCTTCTCCTTCCAGCTGAATCAATTCCTTCCTCGTCTAAAGTGATAACAGTCTCAACCTCGTCGAAGATTTCATGCACCCAACCGGGATGCATGATCCCAAGTGCCGCCTCGATCTCGCAGAATACAACGTGGGAGGCTTCGGAGCGGCAGTGTGGACGAGATTCTCTCCTTCAGAGACTTTTGGGTTCACGTAAACAAGGTTGCGGCGCCTCCCGGATTCCACGTCCTCAATGCCCCACATGGCACCATCAGGGGGGCCATCCCAGCTCGGCCAAAACGGAGGTTTGTCTAGATAAGCTTGGGTTAACTCCGCCACGGATATACCCTGACGCTGGGCTTCCTCGGCCAAATCCCCTCGTTGAAGCCTGCCTTCAGACATCATAACTTTGAGTAGCTCCTTCACGTCATCGAACAATTCGACTTGGGGCACTGGCATGCCATAGCGTCCTGCCATGTTCGTAAGGATTGTGTTGAAGCGCCGTGCGTGCGGGTGGGGTGGTTTTTGTCCGCTGCCTTTTTCCTTGTGTGCCACGGAATAATTTTAGGTCTCCTGGGTTTTTATTTGAGACTTCACATACTTTAAGCCCTCCTTGGTGAGGGATGCGTTTGGGTGATGTGTTTTGAGGGATAAGATTTCCGCGTTTTTGGAGAAGAAAGAGAGCGAGATAAAGAAGCTTGGCGAATTCTATCCTGAGGAAAAAAGCGTTTTAATCGATTTTCTAGAGCTTGAGAATTTTGACACTGAGCTTGCTGAAAGCCTTGTATCTGAGCCGGACCAGGTGTTGCCGGTTTTTGAGGGACTGGTCAATGAGATGGGCATTCCCACTGTGATTGAGAACCCGCATTTCAACGTGAGGTTTTTTAACCTGCCGAAGGAGAAGGGTTACACCGTTATGGTGCGGGAGATTACTTCGGATTACATAAGCCGGTTCATCGCGGTCGACGGGATTGTGAACAAGATTTCCGACGTCCGCCCTAAAGTCGTAAACGCAATGTTCGTCTGCAACGCTTGCAGTGAACACAATCCCGAGAGGCAGGATACTCGCTTCCTCGTAGAACCGTTCAAGTGCAGAAACTGCGGGGCTAAAGGAAACTTCAGGTTTATGCCAGACGTCTCCGATTTCATCGACACCCAGCGGCTTGAAATCCAGGAGCCTTTAGAACTGTTGAAGGGTGGTGAACAAGCCAGGCGCATTGAGATTTGGGTTGAAGACGACATCACAGACTTGGTTACCGCGGGAGACAAGGTCATTGTCACGGGGGTTGTGAGACTTAATCCGCCGAAGAATCGGGGTGCCATCTACCAACAGTTCGTAGAGGCCAACCACATTGAAGGCCTTGAGCAGGATTTTGAGGACATTGAGATAAGTGATGAGGAAGAAAAGGAGATTAAAAAGCTTGCCAAGAACCCTAAGATTTACGACAAGATAATCGGCTCTATCGCACCCTCAATTTACGGATACAATGAGGTTAAGGAGGCTATAATGCTGCAACTTTTCGGGGGGCGACCGAAGAAAAAGCTCCCTGACGGAACGAGCGTGCGACCCGACATACATCTTCTTTTGGTTGGAGACCCGGGGGTTGCTAAATCGAGGATACTTCAGTATGTAGACCAGATCGCCCCGAAAAGCATTTACATGTCGGGGAAAGGTACGAGTGGGGCGGGGCTTACCGCCACAGCCGAAAAAGACGAGCTCGCCGACGGCGCCTGGACTCTTAAGGCGGGGGCTCTCGTTCTTGCCGGTGGGGGAATCGCGTGTATTGACGAGTTCGACAAGATGGACAAGGAGGATAGGTCTGCAATGCACGAGGCGCTTGAACAACAGACCATTTCGATTGCTAAGGCTGGAATCATTGCGAAATTCAAGGCGAATACATCGGTTCTTGCTGCTGCGAACCCCAAGTACGGGCGGTTCGATACTTATAAGCCCCTTTCCGAGCAATTCGAGATTCCGCCGACTCTTATGTCCCGTTTTGATCTGATATTCCCAATCCGAGACATTATTGACAGGGAAACTGACCGAAGGATTGCGGAGCACATGCTTAAGATGCACAGTACGGAAGAGGAGATGGAGGAGATTACTCCGGATATTAATCCCGACCTCTTTCGAAAGTACATTTCTTATGCCCGCAGGAACGTGAATACTCAGTTAACTGAGGAGGCGGCAGACAGGATTAAGGAGTTTTACGTGGCTTTGCGGGGAAGATCCACTTCAGGGACGGCTGCGGCAACTCCAAGGCAGCTTGAGGCGCTTGTCAGGCTTGCCGAGGCTTCAGCTAAGGTGCGGTTGGCGAAAACCGTTACCGTAGACGATGCGGAACGCGCTATTAATCTTACCAACTTTGTGTTGAGGGAGATTGCTTTCGACGAGAAGACTGGTGAATTCGATATTGACAGGATTGTTACCGCTTACCCCAAGTCGACTAGGGATCGGATTAGAAGTATTGACGACATCATAAGGAGCATTATCGCCGAAAGCCCGGATGACACCGCGTCTAGAGAAGATATTATTTCACAGGCGTCTGAGAAGGGTATTGACAAACACGATTCGGAACAATTGATTTCCGAGCTTAAGAAGAAGGGTGACATATACGAGCCAAGGCAGGGTAAGTTCAGGTTGACTGAAGAATAGACCATGAAACCCTTGCATTCTCTGATTTATTTGACTGTTATTTTTCTTTTAATCCAGGGTTTGGGTTTTTCCGTGGGCCTTGCGATGATTTCAGGTATTGCGGAGGGGGTGATTGAGCCTGCAGTCTCCGAAGGGGATAGCCCTAAATCTTCGGTCAATATTTTTATTTACGTTCTCGTGTTGACTGCAATACTTTTGGGATTATTCAAGCTGGGATTGGATCTAATAATAAAAGTTTTAACCTATTTTGCACTTTACGGAGGGGTCTTCCTGACTTTCACCGCACTCTGGGATGACATAGGATTCATCCTCTCCCTTATATACTATCCGATAGCCATAATACTTCGGGAAAGAGCGCACGTATCGAATCTGACCCTTATTTTCGTTGTCTCGGGGATTGGGGGATTTCTCGGCGCTTCCCTCGCAGCCTTCCCGGCACTGTTTCTCGTATTGATTCTAGCCGCATACGATCTCGTTGCAGTATTCGGGACGAAGCACATGGTAACCCTCGCTGAAAAAGCCAAGGGGAAGATTCCGTTCATGTTCATAATACCAGTGAGAGATCGGGAATTAGGATTGGGGACTGGAGACCTCGCAATACCCCTAGTGTTCACAGTCTCAGTTCTTCGAGACTACGCCATGGCGAATGCAACGCTCACCGCCCTTGGAGGCCTTGCAGGAGTAATATGGCTTTTCACATACACATTAGACAAGGAGGGAGTGACGCTTCCCGCACTACCACCGATCGCAATAGGAGCATTCTCAGGGTTTGTTGCAAGCCTCATAGTGCTTTAACTAACTTTTTAAGGGCGAACACTGCTTCCAGCTTTCACACCGCTTTCGTATGAATCCAACATCACGTCTCTTAGCTCGCGCACACCACTCCCGGTGAAGAGGTCGAGCATCCAGGGAGTCTGCAGAAACCACCGGTCGAGCTGGTCTGTGACACGGTCTCGCTCATCCAATGCGTCGGCTTCACCCACCCCTTTATTGGAGACTCCGAAGTCGCAGCAGTAGGGTACGGACCCGACCTCGTTTACCTCCCAGTTTCCGATGTGAGCTTCCAATCCCAGAGAGATGTTGAGGCCGTGGCATAAGCCCAGAAATCCCATAGGTTTTGAAACAATATCCCTTGCCAGGTCGTCAATAGATTTTCCCGAGGACGCAGAGATATAGGTTAGGTGTGCGTCATTTATGGCCAGTTGTTGGCCCATACTGAAAAGCCTGAATCCGGGGACGTAGCGAAAGAATATCATCCTGGAGTCTTCAAGCCGCCTCTCACCGTAGAAGTCGACTTCCTGTGCGGGGAAATCGAGCATGACGACCGGCTCGATGACGTCAACGTCGACTGGGGTCTCGCAGAGTTCAGCGCCGAAATAAAAGTCTTTATCACTTACGAATCTATGTATCGGACATGAAGATTCTCCTGGAATCTTGACTTGTAGGAGGGATGGGCGCCCACCAATCTTGCATTCGACGGGGAGGGTGTGCCGCCTGAAAGAAGTAGTCTTTGAACAAACACCAGCAAGCTCCCTGCTTCCTCCCTGATCCAGCCACTCCCGAAGCTGAGGCCTGCGCATAAGCGGACTATCCTCATCAACTGAAAGCCTTAACGCAGAAATCTCCTCCATGAATCCGACTCCACGCTGCGTTAAGGCATCGAAGTCTAAAGGAGGATAACTTCCGAACTTAGGTAAAACATTCGGAGCGTACACGGATACTGAAGACGCGCTAACGCCATCACTCGGAAGAACCAAGCGCAACACCTGATTCGGAAGCCGCTCACCTTCGCGGAGGAAACTCTCCCCCCAGTCACCAAGACAGCACTCACGTGAAAAAAATTTTTCCATACAAATTAAAATGCGTCTTCAATATTATAAAATCTCTGGCCACCAAATAGTATACCAGATGAAAGTAGTATCTAAAAGGAGGGCGCCCGAGGAAACCCGGAAAATCCCCTCCGTAATCCTTGCCGGGAGATACCAGTCGTTCCCGTTAATAGATATGGCTACTCACGCAAACGAGTCGGGCGTGGCCGACGTCAAAGTCTACTCCCATATTCAACCTAGGGAAGAGTTGCACGGTACAGACTACTTAAATGAATTTCAAGCACTTGAAGGTCTAGTCGAACCTGATTTGCTCGAGCGAATGAAAAAAGACCGTTTCAGTCCGACGCTCGCCAGGGCTTTGCTCGGGAAGCCGGATTATTTCGGCTTCAGCGTGTACTCTGAGGATGTGCTGAGATCCTCCCGGATGGTAGACATGGTAAGGGAGCTTGTTCCCGGTGTTAAGATTTTTGTTGGAGGGCCGGCTGCGATTTTGAGCCCGCTTCACATGCTCGTCCACACGGGAGCCGACTACATTTACCCCGGGGAGGCTGACTTCTCGTTTGCGGAGGCGTTGGATGCTTGCGAAAATCTCCCGGACGAGGAGCGGAGAGAGCGGCTGCGTGAGCTCGGTTTCTATTTTATTGAAGCTGGCAGATTCTATAGGCCAGACCGTCCAGACGTTCCGAGGATTTCCGAAGAGAAGTTGCAGAAAGTGCGCTTGGACTACTACGGTGTTATAGGCGACTGGGGAATGTTTACAGACAGCAAACGTAGGAAACCCTCAATTGAAATTAACACCTCCCGTGGCTGCGGGTTCATGTGCCCGTACTGCTCGAAGACGGGCGGCGACGTCCACAGGGCGTGGAGCGCCGACCGCATCATGGATGAGATCGGGAACATTCACTCAAGCCAGGAGAGTGGTTTTCTACCACCCCACATTTCAATTCTCACTTTCACAGACGACGACTTCTACCAGAAACGGCGTAGATCACTTGATTTTCTAGGGAAGTTTCGAGACCACCAAATTTACCCTAAAGAGTACACTCTCCTTACGATGGGGTCTCCAGCATCATTTTACACGACTGGGAGCTTCGACGAACAGTTGTTGAAAGCGATTAAAGAAGTCCCGAAAATTGAGATTGCCTTCGGTGCGGAACACTTAAGCGAGCAAGGCCTTAAGGATTTGGGACAACCCCACAGTCTGGCGCAGATCAAGGAGATCATGGACCGTTTCACGGAAGCGGGCATAGACCAAATGTATTTCCTCATCCTCGCAAACCATGAGACGACTCCGCGAACGCTTTTCGAGCTCGGGAAGAATCTTCTTGAAATCGCAGCCGACCCAGAAAAGAACTCGAAGATACGATTTACGATTACGCCATACGAGAAAATCTATCCCGGCACACGCTTCGAAGAGAGCGCTAAAAGAGAGGGATTCTATGAGGAAGGGGTTGTTGATTCAAGGCAAGTCATAACTGGGATTCGCCCACCTCTTAATGTCTACCAAGTCCTGCATCTTGAACCGCAAGACCCGGTAGCCAACGCCGTCATGAAGGACGTCAAACCAGCACTCCCCGATTACTGGAAGTCCCAGCAGTTGGAAATAATCCCCCTAGTACTCTTAGAATCCCTCAAAGAATACAGCGAACGCGCAATCCAAGACCAAACAGGTGACAACACCTACCGCCAAGAACTCGCCCAAATCATAGAAGAAATAGACCAACTAAAACCAGTAACAGAACAACTAAAACCACTCTGGATCCGGAAAAAATAATAAAAAGAAATAAAAAAGTTCATTAACGGGGGAA
>Ga0268279_1000035_pt1 | contig 120683 bp, 110 predicted proteins | sample saktaG_6_FD_190142 | JGI IMG/M metagenome (GOLD analysis project Ga0268279, IMG submission 190142) | Saline water microbial communities from Sakinaw Lake, British Columbia, Canada - sak_2010_1_5_80m | ecosystem: Environmental > Aquatic > Non-marine Saline and Alkaline > Saline ...
AAGGCTGGCAGAAAGTGGGCAAAGACCGCTACAGCACAGTCAATAAGGCCTTTTATGCGGACATAGCAGGCACTGATCAATTCTGGTCAGGCGTGACCTTGAAACTGCATAAGAAGTACTCCTTGATCGGAACGCAATACGTTGTCGGCGGAGACGGAGCAGCGTGGATCAAAGAAGGTGCTGATTATTTTGGCGGCCGGTATCAGCTATGCAGGTACCATCTTAACCGTGCCCTTTGCCATGCCCTGGGGCATGATAGGAAAATTCTCTGGTCGGTTCAGCATCAGTGTAGCCAGGGCAATTTCGACACTGCGCTTGCAACGCTAAAAGAAGCGGCAGGCAGAGCTCAAAACGATAAGCCGAAAGATATCAAGCAGGTTATAAGATATATGATCTCCAATGCTTCCGGGTTAAAGGACTACCGGGAAGATATGACTAAACATGATAGTTCTCTGAGGAGAACCGGAGCTATCGAGGGTAATATCGATAAGTTAATTGTAAGAAGGATGAAGAACCAGGGTATGAGCTGGTCACCGCAGGGAATACGCCGGATGTTGTGGCTGAGAATAAATATACGCGAAGGCACACTTACAGATCGTCTACGCATGAATAGAAGCAATACCATGCCGGTTAAGTTGCCAGAAAAACAAGTGAACCGGGTGATCGATCACACTATGAAATATGACTATGCCGATTACTTTAGCGCTGGACTGCCAGCAATATCCGGTCCACACGCATCACGTCCCTGGGTTGAACTATTAAAATCTCTATCCAGGATAGCGGTATAATGTTTTGCATGGTCTCTCTAACTCAAAACCGACAAATCAGAGACAGTAACATTTTAGTGACAAATGTTGACAAAGTATGCCAATCTGGTATCATGAATATATCACCACCGGCGGAGCAATCTGACCGGCCCCCCCTAGGTTGCGGTCTAGGGGGTTTTTCTTTATAAGACCAATGAACAGAGTGATATTTCTGATTGACGGTTTCAATTTATATCACTCTATATGCGATATCAGTAGCATCCTCAAAGTTCCGTGCTTAAAGTGGCTTGACATTCGTGCTTTTTGTACCTCATTTTTATCCACTATTGGTAGTGGCGCACAGTTGGAAAAGATTTATTATTTTTCGGCCTATGCCTATCACTTGGGTGACATTGATGTATTACAAAGACATGCTGACTATATTGAATGTCTAAAATCTACTGGCGTTGAACCAATACTTGGTAATTTTAAGCGTAAAAAGGTTATGTGTTCTATGTGCAGGAGAGAATTTATAAAACACGAAGAGAAGGCAACGGATGTTGGTATTGCCGTGAAATTATTGGAAGTACTGTCAAATAAAGATTGTGAGACTGTTGTATTGATGACAGGTGATACTGACATCATACCTGCGATAGAAACTGCAAACAGGATGTTTCCTGATAACGAAACACTAGTAGCATTCCCGTTTGCGCGGAAGAACGATGAACTTAAAGATGCCGCCCCAAGATCATTTAAGATACGTGTAAATAGCTACACAAATAATCAGTTTCCTGATCCTGTAGTCTTGCTAGATGGGACAACTATAACTAAGCCACTAATTTGGTGCTGAAAGATAACCTAATCTTTCTTCCTCTACCGCTTAGGAGCAGCCTTTTTAGCAATATCTGCGCGTTGTTCTGCTGTTAACTTCGCTTGACCCTACTGACCTTACCCTGAATTTAGCTTCACTGGCGCTTAGAATCCAGCCGTTATATTAGCATTCTCCTCCTGCGTTCTGTGATTCAATGAACTGTGCGGCCTGATTTCGTTGTAATCCTTGCGCCAGTCTTCGATAATCTCCCGGGCTTGTTTCAAAATGATACACTACCAAAACTTCAATATTCTTTACATAAGTTCCAATCGGGTGTATACTTCTAATATAGTTCAAGTTTAGGTTATTACAAGCTCCTTATATCCCACCAGATCTAATCAAGCATTGGATGGCCCGAATACTGACTAAATTTATTTAAGGAGGTCATCCGATGAGTTTTGAAGACAAATCGATCAAGTGCACCGATTGTGGTACTACCTTTAGCTTCACTTCAGGAGAACAAGAGTTCTTCGCCACCAAAGGTTATACCAACGAACCGAAGCGCTGTCCGTCTTGCCGCAGAGCTAAGAAGCAGCAGAACGGTAGCTCAAGCTACAGTGATCGCAGCTACAGCACCAGGTAAGTAAAGTCGCACACAATTTGAACCGGGGACATATGCAGGTCTGTTAAGGGCTTACGTGTGTCCCCGGTCAAGTATTAAGGGGAGAAGAAATGGAATTCGATAAGAGTAAAGGCTTTTGCAACGGGGTCAATATTCACGACGGGAGCTGTAAGTTCACCTTTCACCTGGTAGACCACTCCCACAGCGAGATCACGATAAAAAACTGCAAAGCCTGCAGTTGTCCTCTGGCCAGGAGCCACAGGGCACAGTATTCTGCGAAAAAAAGACAGATAGTCGGGTAGCGGACGGCTTATAAGGAAAGGGGCGGCATGTACATGCCGCCCCTTTTTTATTACACGTGATCCGGATCGAAAAGTTTATACCCAGCCGCGCAGCTTCATCGCTTCCACGACGCGTTCCACAGCCCTTACGTAGGCAGCCTGCCTCATGTTGATCTTGTATTCCTTGTGTGTGTCCCAGACCGAGCGGTAGGCGGTGGTCATCTTCTCATCCAGCCGGTCGTAAACCTCTTTCTCCGTCCAGTAGTACATATTGAAATTCTGCACCATCTCGAAATAGGATACGGTCACGCCGCCGGCATTGGCCAGGAAGTCGGGTATGACATGCACACCCTTCTTGTAGAGGATATCATCCGCTTCGGGTGTGGTCGGGCCGTTGGCCAGCTCAACCACGATCTTGGCCTTGATATTGGCCGCGTTTTTCTCGGTTATGACGTTCTCCATGGCCGACGGGATGAGGATATCGACGTCAAGTTCGAGGATATCTTCACTGGTGATCTTGTCCCCGACCTTGAGGTTGCAGACCGATGTGGTCTTGGTCTTGACCTTCTGCGCCTCCTCGGCGTCGATTCCTGTCTTGCAGTAGCAGCCGCCCTGGCTATCGCAGACGGCCACTATCTTGCAGCCGAATATCTGCTTGGCCAGCTTGGCCGCATAATACCCGGCGTTGCCGAAGCCCTGTACGGCAATGGTGGCCCTGGACAGGTCTATCTTCATCTCTTTGGCGGCCTCGCGTATGCAGTACATTCCGCCCATGGCTGTGGCGTCGCCGCGACCTTTGGAGCCGCCCAGCGCCAGGGGTTTGCCCGTGATAACTCCAAACTGCGATTTGCCGGCCATGGCCGAGTACTCGTCCATGATCCAGGCCATGATCTGCGGCGTGGTGTAGACATCAGGCGCCGGCACGTCCCTCTCGGGGCCGATGAACTGGTAGACGGCGCGGGCGTAAGCCCTGCTCAGGCGCTCAAGCTCGCCCTCGGACAGCTCCTTGGGGTTGCAGATGACGCCGCCCTTTGCTCCGCCCAGGGGCAGGTCGAGCAGGGCGCATTTCCAGGTCATCCAGGCCGCCAGCGCGCGGATGGTGTCGATGGTCTCGTCCGGGTGGAAGCGGATGCCGCCCTTGGTGGGGCCTTTAGCATCGTTATACTGCACGCGGTAGCCCTGGAACACCTTGACAGCGCCGTTGTCCATGTGGACGGGTAGTGACAAGTGCAGTTCGCGCAGGGGGCTCTTCAGCACATCCGTGACGTCAGGGTCCAGCTTCAGGATGCGCGAGCATTTATCGACCTGCTTCCTTACGATTTCAAACGGGTTGATCTGAGACATATCTCCTCCTCTTGAATTTAAATGAAATTGCATAAAATGGCTATTTGGTGAGCGGCTTGACCGGGATCCCTTTGCTCATTAGATAATTTTTGGCTTCACCGATGGAGATCTCGCGGAAATGGAAGATGGAAGCTGCCAGGACGGCTGACGCCTTGCCTTCGACCACCGCCTGGTACAGGTGCTCCAGCGTGCCTGCCCCGCCCGAGGCTGTTACCGGCAGCGAGACGGCCTCCGCTACCGCGCGGGTCATCTCGATATCGTAGCCTTCTTTAGTGCCGTCGGCGTCCTTGCTCGTCAGCAGTATCTCTCCGGCGCCCAGTTTCTCGATCTTGCGCGCCCAGTCCACGATGGCCAGTCCCGTCGGCTCGTTGCCGCTTTTAATCACTACTTCCAGCCTGGGACGGCCGCTGCCGGCGGGGTTCTTCAGACCGTCCACTGCCACCACGATTCGCTCCCTGCCGAATTCCCGGGCAGCCTGTTTGATCAAATCCGGGTTGGTGACCGCGGCGGTATTGATTGAGACCTTGTCCACCCCCGAGTCGATCAGCAGCTTCATATCGTCCAGGCTGCTGATGCCCCCGCCCACGGCGAAGGGTATGGTCACCTTTTCCACAACCTTGCGTACCCAGTCCAGGCGGGTCTTCCTGTTCTCCACGCTGGCATATATATCGAGAAAGACCAGTTCATCCGCGCCCTCGCGGCAATAGGCTTCCGCGGCCTCTACCGGGTCGCGGGCATCCCTGATGTCAACGAACTTGACACCCTTGACCACCCTGCCTTCGCGGATATCCAGGCAAGGAATTATCTTTATCTCTTTCATTAAAGCAACTCCTCGAAATTACCAAGTTCCCCATATTCCACCACAGTGCTCATGGCGTGTGATTCCACTGGTATGCCTGCTTCTTCCACGGCCGCCACCGGGTTGAGACCGCCCAGCAAGACAATACCAACACGGTTCAGTTCCACCGCCACCTCGCAGACCGGTTCGCTGACCGACCCGAAGACCAGCACGCCGTTGATACTGGCCCTGGCCAGCCTGGAGATGACATCGTGGGCCACGGGGCGGCAGATTGACGGTATCTCGCGGAAATTGGCAAGGATATTGCCGCTGCCCGTCCTGACGGTGTGCGAAACGGATGTCATGCCGGCTTTGATGAATATCTCCGAAGGATCGAGCGAACATCCGGCGTAATGTATCAGCTCTACGAAACGTAGCGGCTTGTGGTCCTGCATCTGCAGCAAGCCGCCGAACTTCGAATCCATGGGTATGCCGGCTTTGAGCAGGGTGCCGTTGACCACTATGCTGCAGACCGTGGCCAGTCCGACACTGTCCGGCGGGACTATGAAATCGCCGATCTTCTCGCCGGCGCGTTCGGCTACCACCAGGTTACTCACAGTCAAACGCGAGCTTATCACCGGTTTCATTAATTGCAGAGCTTTCTGGAAATCGGCCCTTTTGAAAACAGTGATGTTGACAGGGACCATACCCGATCGCCTCTCCAGGTCGAAGGTGGTACGAAAGGCCAGAAGCTCGATGCGCGACAGCGCAAATCCTACCTTGTCCCTGACCATGCCCTGCTTCAACTCCTTTTGCCCCTGAGGTGTGATGACACGGCCGTCGCGACGGCCTGCCAGACGCGTCAGGCCTTGCTCATCCATCATCCTGAGGTGATAGCGCACCGCCCTCTCACCCAGGTCGATGCCCAGGTCCTTGAGCTTGCGGGCGATTACGATGGAGCCCACCGGCTCTTCCTCGCCGGCCAGTACCTTGAGGATGGAGAGGGCTTTCCTCTCTACGTCCTGTGTTTCAAATGTCATTTTCTTACGGTTAGCGGAAACCTATTGCCGTATAATAGCAAAATTAGCAGGTGGATGTCAATAGCCATTTCAGGGTGGCGCCGGAGAACTGCAGGCAATGCTTTACTCGCTGCCCAATCCTGTCAAATCCAGGCATATTGCGAGGCTGTACTGGAGCACAACGAATGCAAGCCCGGTTGACCTTATGGACGACAACAATGAATATATTAAGAAGGACGCGGAGAAATCGGGCTACTACGATGTCGTCCTGTCCGTGACAAGCACGTGCAATCTAAGGGTGACGGGCCCCTCGGATACACTCGACCTGCGCTACGCTATCAAGGTGGAGTGAAAAGCGGTATCAGATGTTACTTAGATTCCAGTATTTTATCCGCTTCTTCTTTATCGACTTCGCCGACAAAGCATATTCCGCTGATTTTAGCCGCTTCATCTGTCAGTGCTGTGATGTCATCCCGGCTGATATGTTTCAGGGCGAATTTACGTGAGCCGGCCATCATCTGGCGCAGGCCCTGCGTCAGCCTTTGCATATAAGTGTACAGTCCAAGTGCGCCCGTCGGTATCTTTTCGAAGTCGTTTCCGAATTTCTGCTTTAATTCCGATGCGGTGATAAATACTTCCTCAGACGTTGAGCCGAACCTTTCAATATATACAGGCACCTGTTTTTCCGCCATCCGTTTGCCGATGGTCTTGCCAACCATGGCGGCTGCCATTGGCGCCCTGGCCATGGTTATAGCCTTCACGTAGGGTGCGCCCAGCGCCAATCCCTTGAATATCTGGTCTTCAAAGACAAAACCGCCGGCGATAGCAAGGTCAGGCACATACTCTTTTCTCCGTGCGAGCTTGTCGGCATATTTGTATAGCATCGACCACAGAGGCACTCCCGGTATGCCCCACTCGTTCATCATCCTCCAGGGGCTCATGCCTGTGCCTCCGCCTGCGCCATCTACAGTGAGCAGGTCGATTTTTGCTATTGAGGCAAACTTCAGCGCCCTTGCCAGATCAGCCGGCCTGTAGGCCCCCGTCTTCAGCGATATGTATTTAGCTCCTGCTTTACGTAGCTCTTCTATTCTCTTAAGGAACGCCTCTTCGTTAACCATACCTACCCTGGAATGCCTTTCAAATTCCCTGAATCTCCCTTGCTTGAAGGCTTCGGCTACTGCTTCAGAATCCGGGTCGGGAAGCAATATGTAACCCCTCTGCTTGAGGAGCCGGGCCTTATTCAGATCTTCGATCTTGACCTCGCCGCCGATGTCCTTGGCGCCCTGTCCCCACTTGAGTTCGACATGTTCAATGCCCAGTCGGGATAAGGCATATTCCTGAACGCCCAGCATGGTGTCCTCAATGTTAGCCTGAACGATTACGGCGCCGTAGCTGTCCTGCTGCCAGTCTCTATACAATTTTATCCTGCGTTCAAGCTCCGGGGAATTAACCACCTTGCCATTCTTTATTTCTGCCTTTGGATCCATCCCGCAGACGTTTTCGCCGATGGTGAGCGGTATTCCTGTTATGGCGGATCCCACAGCCAGCCCCTCCCAGTTATTCTGGGCGACGGCTGTCGAGCCCATGGCCCCGATGATAACAGGCAGTTTCGTTTTAATCCCCTTATCAAGCCCGAGCGTATTCTCCAGGTTTACGTTGGCGAAGATAGCCTTCTCGGAGCTTGCTTCAATGCCATAAGCGCCGATTACGGTTCCCAGGATAGAGAAGTGCGACAGGTCCACCGGGTAATTCTTCTCTGCACCGGTAGTGATGATGCCAAAGGGCTGCGGATAGATTGCCTCCGCACCCCTGTAAGCCGATTTCCCTATTTCACACATCCCGATGCATCCGTCTACACAAGTAACGCACATTCCACTTATCGGGCTGATGGAACCCTCAGTCCTATTTTTGGACAGTGTAGCTGCAGATGCATTTATCCTTGATATAACCATTATCCCCTCTCCTTTTTAAATACTTATCGCTATCGGTCTCACACTTTATTTTCCGACTTAGCCGGGCTCTTTTTAACTTCCCTTATACATGTCCCGCAATCGCCCGAGGAACCCATATAGCACATCTGGTCCGGGTAGAACTCAAGGCAGGTAGGCTCAGGGCGGAGGCAGCTCCCGCAGACGACGTTAGTTGCGTCCGGCCCCTGGCAGCGGAGCTGACAGGCAGGGCAGATATACATGCAGGCGCCGCAATGACGGCAAACCTCGGATTGGCGGTCGAACGGCGTTGTTATCTGAATCTTCCCCCCTCTGCTGACAAAACCTATGGCTTTGGCGTTCATTTGTTCGGCGCACATCCTCACACACAGACCGCAATATATACAGTCGTCATGATCAACTTTAAATCTCACCCTCTGGACATTAAGCGCCGACGCAAGGTCCTGAATGGTCTTGGAACTCGGGCAGGTTGATAACAATAACTCAACCATCACCTTCCTGGCGGCTACCACCCTCCTGGAATGGGTCCTGACAACCAGACCTTCGGCAACAGGGTAGGTGCAGGAGCTTACCAGCTTGGTGCTTTCGCCTTCACCTATCTCCACGACACACAGGCGGCACCCTCCCCATGGGGAAAGCCCGTCGTTGTAACACAAGGTGGGTATTTCTATGCCGTAGAACCTGGCTGTTTCCAGCAGGCTCCACCACTCCTCAGCCCGAACGTCTGCGCCGTTTAATCTAAGTGTCAACATTTATCTCTCACCTCTGCCCTCAGTGGTTCAGCGCTTCTCCAAATCACATCTCAGGCATCGTTCTGTTTCTTCAACCGCCTTAGCTTGATCATAGCCAAGCTCCACCAGGGCAAAGCCATTCCGTTTATCGGGCGCTAACATACACATCGGCGGACGGCGCCGCTCCCCTCCTTCGACGGTAAAAGGCCTTATCTCTTCCGGGGGCGCGAGATGTTCATCTATATCTCCCCTGCCGCCGAGATGCCTGTCTATAGCAATAGCGGCCTGCCTTCCCGCCGCAATCGCTTCTATTACCGATGCCGGCCCGCTTACGACATCGCCCCCGGCGTAGACACCCTCTCTGGAAGTAGCCAGTGTGTCGGGATCCACCTCGATTTCCCCTCCTTTCCCTAGCGTCAACCCGTAGCCGCCGGGAACCTGGGGATGATCACCGATATTCTTTATTATCGTGTCATACTCGCACACAAACTCGCTGCCTTTAATCGGCACAGGCCGCCGCCTGCCGCTTTCATCTATACTGCCTAATTCCATCCGCACAAACTCAACCCTCAACCTGCCGTCCGATCTGGTAATCCTGACCGGCGTTACCAGGAAATCCAGCTTCACCCCTTCTTCAATAGCCTCCCTGACTTCTTCGGCGCTGGCCGGCATGGCAGCGTAAGTGCGGCGGTAGGCGATGCCGACTTCTTTAACTCCCAGGCGAAGCGCAGTCCGTGCAGAGTCTATGGCCGCATTTCCTCCACCTACCACCAGAACCTTGTTACCGAGTTTCATCTTAACGCCCAGGTTCACATCCCTGAGAAAATCGATGCCATTCAGCACTGCTGCATCGTCTTCACCCTCTATCCCCATATCCCTGCTGCGATAGGCGCCGATACCGGTGAAGATCGCAGCGTAACCCTGCTTGAACAAATCGTCCAGCGACTCAACCCTGCTGTTCACCTTTATATTTACGCCAACCGTCTTTATCTCTCCAATCTCACTATCGAGGACCTCCCTGGGTAACCTGAACTCCGGTATCCCCAGCCGCATCATGCCGCCGGTTACCGAAGTCGCTTCAAAAACCGTGACCTCATGCCCCTGCTTGGCCAGATAATACGCCGCGGTGAGCCCTGCCGGCCCCGAGCCTATCACGGCCACCTTCTTACCCGATGGGGGTAAAATCCTGGATTTCTTTTTCCACGATCCGGTGTCATGGTCGGCTGCAAATCGCTTCAGCATTTTTATCGCCAGCGCTTCATCTACTTCGCCACGCCTGCATTTCTGCTCGCAAAAATGAAGGCAAACGTAACCGAGCACCGCCGGAAAGGGGACCTTTTCTCGAATTACGGCTACCGCCTCGCCCAATTTGCCATCATGGATCAGCCGAATATAGCGGGGAACATCTATCCCTGCCGGGCAGGCATTCTGACAGGGCGACTTGACCAGCGCCTTGCATACCCCGGCGCGGCAACGGTGCTTTTTTATATGCTCCTCATACTCTTCCCTGAAATAACGGATAGTCGCCAGGACGGGATTGCCGGCAGTCTGGCCCAGGCCGCAAAGGGATACATCTCTTACGGTGGAGGCCAATTCCTCTAGCAGTTCAATGTCGCCTTCCCTGCCTTTTCCCTCCGTTATGTCGGTCAATATCTCCAGCATTCTCTGAGTACCCATGCGGCAGGAAAGGCATTTGCCGCAGGACTCATCATTGAGAAAACCGGTGTAATAGCGGGCAATATCCACCATGCAGGTGTTCTCGTCCATCACTATCATCCCGCCCGAACCCATGATCGAGCCTACTTTCTTCAGGCTTTCGTAGTCGATGGGCAGGTCGAGCTGTGAAGAAGGTATACATCCGCCCGAAGGGCCACCGGTCTGGACAGCCTTGAACTGCCTGTTGCCCGGTATGCCTCCACCGATGTCGTAGATAATTTCGCGCAGCGTTGTCCCTAACGGGACCTCAACAAGGCCCGTATTGTTTATCTTTCCCACCAGCGAAAATATCTTTGTGCCCTTGCTTTTTTCGGTCCCTATCTGTGAATACCAGCTTGCCCCCTTTGTCATTATCAAAGGGACGGCAGCCCAGGTTTCAACGTTATTGATATTAGTGGGCTTGTTCCACAGCCCACGCTGGGCCGGGAAGGGCGGCCTCTGACTGGGCGTACCTCTTTTCCCTTCAATTGAAGCGATAAGGGCGGTCTCCTCTCCGCAGACAAAAGCGCCCGCCCCCATTGAGATCGTTATATTGAAGCTAAAGCCGGAACCCACTATGTTATCGCCCAGCAATCCGTATTCCCGCGCCTTTTCAATTGCTATTTTGCAGTGTCTCACAGCCAACGGGTATTCATCACGCACGTAGATTATGCCCTCCCCCGCCCCTATTGCATAACCTCCCACTATCATCCCCTCAATCACGCTGTGAGGATTCCCCTCCAGAAGACTGCGATTCATGTATGCGCCCGGATCCCCCTCATCGGCGTTGCAGATCACATACTTCACGTCTCCCTTTGCTTTCCTGCAAAGCTCCCACTTTCCCCCCGTGGGAAAACCGGCGCCGCCGCGGCCACGGAGACCGGATTTTTTTACCTCTTCAATCACTTCATCCGGAGTCATGCGGAGAAGAACCTTGCTCTGCGCGGAATAACCCCCGTCAGCGATATAATCTTTGATCTCAGTAGGGTCAATTTCTCCGTTGGCACCCAAGATAATTCGCGTTTGTTTCTTGTAGAAGGGGACATCGGGCTCATAGATTATTTTCTTACCAGTCAGGGGATCGACATAGAGCAACCGCTCAATGATATTGCCCTTGACTGCGGTTTCCGAGATAATTTCCGGGATATCGTCAGGTCTCACTCCCTGATAGAAGATCCTCTGTGGCCCGATGACTACAATCGGTCCCCTTTCGCAGAAACCGTGGCAACCCGTTTCCTTTAGCTGCACATTTATTTGCAGTCCCTGCCTTTCGATTTCTTGTATGAAAGTATCCCTGACTTCGTCACTTCCGGCAGCACGGCAACCGGTGCCTGCGCACAACGATATGCACGTTACGGTAGATGATCTCCCTGCGATTATTCTCTTGCGCAGGTCCTCCAGATCACCGGCGGTTTGTATTCGCTCTATTTCACTTTGGATAGACATTGCTTCTCACCCAATGTTTTCAAGACGGACTCAATTTTTGCCGGAGACATCTGTCCGTAGTATTTTTTATCTACAACCATAACCGGCCCTATGGCACAGCACCCCAAGCACATCACCGTCTCCAGAGAGTATTCGCCATTTTCGCTGGTCTCCCCGGGTTGTATGCCCAGCCTGCGTTCCGTCTCTTCCAGAATTCTTTTGGAGCCTCTGACATGACAGGCGGTGCCAAGACACACTTTAATATGATGCCGCCCCCTGGGTATAAGGCTGAAAGACCTGTAAAAGGTAGCGACGCCGTATACGTCGATGAGCGACATGCCGAGCTTTACGGCAATTTCTCTCAACATTTCTTCGGGCAGGAAACCGCATTCCGACTGGACGTCCTGTAACATCGAGAGCAGGTTTCCACTGTTTTCTTTGTCAGATAATCCCATCGTTACACGCTCCAAAATATTGGCCCTTTTTCTGAGCCTGCGTATTTCAGGTGATGTCAGGGCTGCAACGCCATACCTGGATAGGATGCTGATAAATGGATTTAAGCAGCGCTGCATAACCTGTGCGGTTCTTTACATCTGCATCGTCAATCACCTGAACATCGAGCACACGTTCCACGTTGACAAGTCCCAGCATATGCCTGTGGTGATGCACCATTGCATGATCTACGGTTTCCACCAAGGCGTGCACAGCCTTTGTCTTGCGCTCCACCCAGACGATCATGCGGATAAGCGAAAATGACGAGGTATTTTCAATACAGTCTTCCTCGGCTGTAGCACCGTCAAAATCGTGGGCATAAACTGCCCTGACGTTTTTATCCCAAGAACCCAGGAGCTCTCCCAACTGCTTGGCGATGTTGTAATTGTAATAGCTGAACGCCATGCAGTCGCCTTTTTTCATGAGGGCTATCAAGTCCTTTACGTTGCCAAGCCCCATTTTACCGGCGGCGGTTTTCAGGGCTTTTTTCACGACGGATTCGATAGTAATTACAGGGTCCAACTGACGGGGCAAGGATGTTTTAAGTTCTTCATTATGCCGCTTCTCGTGCTTATCAATCAGATTCCTATCCAATTCATCCTCCTGCAGCAAATACATTTTCCCAGGATATCGTTTAATCCAACGCCACTATCATAGTCCTGAGTCCATGAAAATCTCATAAAAAACAGGTATCATTTCATGAAAAATTCATGAAAAAGCAGGGCTGCAGCCAGGATATAAATGCGGATATACGATGATTAACCGGGGTGAAGCTTAGCGGCGGGGCAGCTTGTACCTATTCTTTGCCCTGACAGACCAGTGTGTATCCGATCCCGGGTGAGGTAATAATATATTTAGGATCGGAGGGGTCTTTTTCCAATTTTATCCTGAGGTAGCGTATATAGGCGCGCAGATAGTCGATGTCATCCCGATATTCCTGCCCCCACACCGCACTCAGCAAGTCCCGATGCAGCATGACCCGGTTGGAGTTGAGGGCGAGCTGGCGAAGCAGTGAATATTCAGTGCGGGTTAAGGGCACATCCTTGCCGCTGAGTTTGACACTGTGACGGGCGAGATCGATAAACAACTCCCCACATTCCAAGGGGGCGGCTATTGCTTCATTGGGCCGGCCGGTACGGCGTAAGACCGCCCGCACACGTGCCACCAACTCCTTGGCGCTGAACGGCTTGGTCAGGTAATCATCGGCCCCCGCGTCGAAACCGTGCAGCTTATCGCTCTCTTTCGCCTTCGCAGTTAGCATGATAATGGGTACATCCGAGAACTGGCGGATGTGTCGGCATACCTCATAACCATCGAGGCCCCGGGGAAACATGATGTCGAGCAAGACGAGGTCCGGCTGCTCCACAGCCGTCATTTCGATAGCCGCCTCGCCATTGCCGGCAGCAATGACGTCATAGCCGACAGCCCGTAATACTTCAGTGACCAGGCGTATTATTTGCGGCTGATCTTCAACGACTAAGATTTTCTCTTTTATATTGTTCACGTTCAGTCTACCAAATCTTGTCTTGGCCCCTTTAACGGCAAACTAATGTAAAAAATGCTGCCCTGTTTCAGTTGACTCTCTGCCCAAATACGACCACCATGCGCCTCGACAATGGCACGGCTTATGGGCAGCCCTAATCCTGTGCCTATGATCTGAGTTCCTGAGTTCGACTTGGCGCGAAAGAATCTATCAAACAGCCGGTTAAGGTCTTCCGGAGCAATTCCTACGCCCTCATCGGCCACGCTGATCACAGCATTGTCTTTTATTATTCTTCCACGCAAAACAATCAACCCGCCTTCAGGTGAATATTTGGCGGCATTATCCAACAACTGGCGAAGCACCTGCAAGATACGATCGGGGTCAGCATCAACCAACGGGAATTCACTGGCAAAATCAACGAGTAAAAAATGTTTGGGAAAGCGATGCCGTACCTCATCAGCGGCTTTTTTAGCCAGGCGGGGCAGTCTAACAGGCTGGATATCGATTTTTAGAGTGCCTGCGTCGATGGTGGAAGACTCCAAAAAATCAGAGATCAGGTTTTCGAGGACGTCACATTCCCTTTCGATGATTTCTAAGAATTCCCGCTGCGTCTCGGGTTTGAAAGCAGCTTCTTCCATCAGCAGTGCGGTAGAATAACCTTTGATCGATGTTAACGGGGTACGCATCTCGTGAGCCACGGTGGAGATAAGCTCGGTCTGGTGATCGTCACCGCTGCCCAATGTCCCGTTAACTCCTGAATCTTTGCTCAAAGCAGCGTTTTCCATGGCCAGAGTGAGTAAATTAGCTATGACCTGGAAAAATGAAGCATTCTTACGGGTAAACCTGGTCCCGCGCCCCAGATTCAAGAGTGTCAAAATGCCAATTTTGACCCTGTCTGTTTTTAGCGGTATGCAGACAACAGATGACGGTGAATCCAAACCCGGAATTTTCGTGCCGAATATTTTTTTAGCAGCAGCTCCGATATTTGATATCGCTTTACCGGCCGGGTACATTTCGCTTTTTCCTGTCTGAAATACCCTGCCAACCAGCTCTTTGCCTGTATTTAATCGAAACTGCTTCAAAGTATCAGGGTCTAAGCCGGAGGCGCCATAAGCAATCAATCGGTCAATCGAAGAATCGTTGATCCACACGATACCAACATCAGCGGCTTCCAACCTGTGAATGAGATAGTCCAATACTGATTTTACCGCGGTTTCTGTTTCCCGGCCGCTGATTAAGATTTTAGATACGTTTTCAATGGCTGATAACCACCTGATCTCAGATAATGTTTGAGTCTGCTTAGACATACTGTTGCCTATGGACATGTCGTGATACTATGCCGTTTGAGCTAAGTAGCAAATACCCATCCATTTTACCTATCATAACGATGCGACTCAAATTTAACGCATGATACTCTTATGGCAATAACCTTCCCCCGGTGTTAGCATAACCAGCTGATTGTCGCATGAAAAATTGGGGTCATACGCTTTCAAGATTGACGCACGGTAGCGGACAATATCCTGATAAACCCAATGCACAGGGCCGTGATTGCACGTAGGAAAATTGCTTTGTTGAAGTATGCCAGCGTGTATCACCCATAAGTGGGAAACTGGGCTGCGGCAACGTCAATTATTTGCAGCAGATATCAAGGAAACAGACGGCCTTGTGAACGGTTGGGTCGGCCAGTATATGCGCGTACAGGCCGGTTGAGCTGCGGGTGACGTCGATAAGGTGAATGATCTCGGCGAATTCGGACACCTCGGGCAATATTTCTGTGAGCACGTTCGCCGAGCTATAGAAAAACGTGTCGTTAAACTTCGTTTCGGGATCGGATGGATAGACCGGAAGGTACATGATGCCGGATTCCACCAGGTCCTGGAAGAAGTGCGTTCCGTAAGAAACCTCCGGCATATGACCTTTTTCCTCACGCGCCATCTCCACCAGTACTGACGTATTGTCGATATCGGCATAGCCCACGTTTACGCCCAGGTTGACGTTGCTGCTTCCCCACCTGCCGGGCCCCATCATGATTATCCTGCCGTCAACCACATCGGGATGACGGTTGATCTTGCCCACGGCGCGGCCCAGTGATTTTTTAACGTCCAGGGAATCGACGGCCGCATATTTTTCGGGATCGATGAAGAGGATGTAGCGGATGTTGTGCAAGGCGCCGCCGCTGATGAACCGGTTGGAAGTGAAGAGCAACCTTTCATCCGGGATGTGTTCGGGGAACTCTACGTGGCCGGCTGTGCCGGGCAGCCTCAGCGAGCGGCACTGCAGCAGGTTGATCCTGACCTGGCCATCAGGGTCCACCCGCGCAGTGAACTCGGTATCAACCGGCTGCCCGTAAGCCTGTTCCAGCCTCTCCAGCATAACGTCCATGGTTTTTATAAACGTCGTCCGGTTGATGAAATTATTGAATGTCAGCACCAGGTCGTCGGCCCGGCCGCGCGGGAAGTTGCCTACCGGCTCCCTGGTATAGCCGTCCTCCACCAGCGAGGCAATAAGGTTGAGATCAGGGTAATCACAATCAACCAGCAATTCGCTTACCGGGATCGATTCGAAGCTGTTGCTCTCGATGTTGAGGACGTCGGCCGTGTGCTGCGAATATTTAACGATCTTCGTCCCGGCTTCCGGCCTCAGTTGCGGGTGGCTGACCGCCACGATACGGGTATAATCGCCGCCGATGCGATTAACGGCATGCGTGCCCAGTCCGAAGACCAGACGGATCATTCCCTTGTTGGGATCGATCCTGTTCGACCATGCATACAGGTTGTGCGAGAATGCCACGCCGGCCAGCGGCGGGAAGAAATATTGCTTATAGGGCATACCGGAGACGCGCTGCACCAGTATTGCCATTTGCTCATCGTTTTCGCCCAGGCCCTGCTTGTGCCGGTAGGACAGGGCGTCGGGATTGATGGCGCTGGCGTAGACCAGCTTAACAGCGTGCAGAAAGGCCTGCATGCGCTGCTCTGGGTTGCCCTGGTTGGCGCAGAACTCGCTGCGATACTTGCCGGCGAAGGCGTTGCCGAACCTGTCTTCCAGCAGGCTGCTGGACCGTACGATGATGGGCGCCTGGCCGAAGTAATCCAGCATATCGCTGAACTGGTCCATAATATTTGAGGGGAATTGCCCCTGCAGGAAGCGGCGTTCCACTTCCTCGAATTCTTCGTAGGACATTTGCGAATCGCGGGTGAGCTGCATGCGCAGCTGGAAAAGGTTGTTCTTGACCAGGAAGGTGAAGAAGACGTCCGAGCCGATGTAAAAAGAGTCGTGCGCTTCGAGCACCTGCGAAAAATCCGGTGTTTTATCGCCGGAAAGCAGAATGCGTCGCGAAAGCAGCATGCCTGCTGCTTTGCCGCCTATGCGCCCGGTCCCGATCAACCTGTTTCGTATGGCGGTGAGGTCGTCGATGGTGAAGTGCTGGCCCGCCAGTCTGTTGAAGGAAGGGTGGTCGCCGATCATCATGCGGATCAGCTCCTGCTTGAGCGGTGCGATCTCGGGCGAGTCGGCCTCCTTCTCCTCCGCGCCGGCCCGGTGCTGGAGCAGCCGGTCGTAGACCACCTCCCAGGGCGCCATGGATACGATCGACGAGGTAAGCGGCTGTTTGAGCGCACTGGAGGATACGGCGGCCGCGTCGTCGCTGATGGAGACGGGCGTCCAACCGTTCTCCGATACACGGTGCGGCAGGAACATCTGGGAGGAGTAGCGGTTCCATACCTTGATGGGGTGTATGTACATGGCTTCCCGCGCATGATAAACGTCTATCAGTATTTGCGTTGTATCGCGGATGCGCGCCACCGCCGTATGCAGATGCTTGCCGCGCGTCAGGGCGAAGTATGCAACGGGGCCGAGCTCGAAAATGTAAGGGCAGGTGACCATGAAAAAGTTGGCCAACAGCTCGTCAGTGGCCCATGTTCCCACCAGCGATGAGAGGTTGTCGAAGATGATGCGGGCATCCCTGCTGCAGCACTTTATAGTGTTATGCACTTCACCGGAAAAGTAGTCGAATCCCGGTGCGGGGTCTATGTTCACCACGCTGACACCCTGTATATCAGGCAAGATGGGGGGATGTGAGCCGAACCTGAAGTAGATACACTCGAGATTCCCGGCTATGGCCTCGCGCGCAAACCTCTCTGCGAAAAAGGAATAATCCTGCAGGTCATCGATCTGCCAGACGATGTTATCGCCAGCCAGCAGCCCCTGCAACAGATCATTAAGATCTTTTATGCCCGTGCTTATTTCCAAGTCAGCATGCTCCCGGATTGGTGCGCCAGCTAAATATACAGGATTGCAGTCCTTCTCACAATTGCAGAGGCATAACAGCGATGATGCTAATTTGCCCGGATATAAGTATAATTAAGCGATTATTACTTGAAGGATTGAAATGATAGAAGATATTTTACCCGGACTCTATAAAATCGAGCTGCCGCTGCCTAAGAACCCGCTCAAATCGGTCAATTGCTACGTTATCAGGGGCAGTGACAGGAACCTCATCATCGATACAGGGATGAACCGCCCGGAATGTAAGGAAGTGATGTTCCCCGCGTTGCAAAAGCTGGGCATCGACCTTAACAGGACCGACCTGTTTGTCACGCACCTGCATGCCGACCATTTCGGCCTGACGGGGGACCTGGCAACCGACAGCTCGAAATGCTATTTCGGTCGGGCTGAGACAAAGATTGTGAAAGGCCCGCGCCACTGGGCCGACCTGCTGGAATATTACACGGCCAACGGGTTCCCGGTCGAGGTCCTCAAGGAGTCGATGGCGAAGCACCCCGGCTACCTCTACAGCCCCAGCCGCCTGGTGGATATCACCGAGGTGGACGAGGGACAGATTATAGAGGTTGGGGGCTACTCTCTGAGGTGCATCGAGACCCCGGGCCATTCGCCGGGGCATATGTGCCTTTATGACGACAGCAAGAAGATACTGTTCTCGGGCGACCACATCCTCTTCGATATCACGCCCAATATCGCCCACTGGCCGGAGATGGGCGATGCTCTGGGTGACTATTTGCAGAGCCTCGAAAAGGTCGTAACACTGGACGTCGAACTGGTGCTGCCGGCGCACCGCAGGTCGTGGCACGAGCACAGGCAGCGCATCGAGGAGCTCAAACAGCATCACAAGGTGAGGCTGGAGGAGGCCATCGCCGCGCTTGAGGAGGGTGATATGACTGCATACGAGGTCGCGCCATATATCACCTGGAAGATCGAGGCTAAAGAATGGAAAGATTTCCCCATAGTGCAGCAATGGTTCGCCATGGGCGAGACCATCGCGCACCTGGTTTACCTGCTCGAAAGGGGTAGGGTGCAGACGTATACAGAGGACGGTACTACCTACTATGCGCTGGCCTGATGCCGCTGCAACAGCCGGACGTGGTAAACTAAATGAAGTGAAATTTCATTAATCAGGTTGTAGAGATATGTCTAATATACGCTACCGGACGGGTGAGGGGGAGCTCATCCCCATCATCGTCATCATAATCATCAATGTGCTTGTTTACCTCGGCGTAAATATCGCCGCCTTTAACGGCGCCAACATCATTCCATACCTTGGATTGTATGGATCGTGGAGCGGCCTGATTGAGCGGCCGTGGACACTCATCACATATATGTTTACGCAGGTGGGTTTTATGCATCTGCTGACCAATATGCTGACTTTCTATTTTTTCGGCAGCTTCCTCAACCGCGTTGCGGGCATTAATAATTTCCTCCTGATTTACTTTGGCGGCGGTATTCTCGGGGGGCTCTTTGTCCTCGCGTTATCATCGCCCTATGTCGCAACCATCGGTGCGTCGGGGGCGGTCTTTGCCATCGGCGGGGCGCTGGCTATAGTTGCGCCCAAGGTAAAAGTGTTCATCTTCCCCATACCGGTCCCCATGCCGCTGTGGGTCGCCGTAGCCATCGGTTTCCTTATCCTGCTGCCCTTCTCATTCATATCATGGCAGGGGCACCTGGGCGGGCTGCTCTTCGGCCTGCTGGCAGGCCTTTACCTCAGGCACAGGCTGAAAATCGCCGTATGATGCGCTCTTTGGCAAGCCGGGCCGGCAGGATGCCTTGCTACTGCCAGGCTGCGGCGACCGTGCCGTCCTGCGACCGCCGGTATGGGAGCCAGGCCAGGCCGACCAGTTTGATTACTATGTCCTTTTTAGCCGGCCGCAGGGATATCTTCTGCAGCTCTTCTGTGGCCGGGTCGGTCTTTGCAGCGAGCTCGTCCAGCTCGGCCTTAAACTCCGCTTCCATATCTTCCAGCGTTTGCTGATGCGTCGCCACGCTGTCCTTGGCGCGATTAACGTCATCCTTCTCCTTAAAAATGCGGCCGGCGCTTTTGGCCGTCGTTGCGGCCTTGCCTATGGCGCCTGCTCCCAGGCCCTTGCCCATGAACGCTCCCAACAGTGTAGAGCCGACGTTGATCACCGTCTGCATCTGCTGCTGCTTCTGCTGCTCGGCTTCACGGTCCACGGCCTGCTGCGCTTTACGAACCCTCTCTTCCAGCGTATTTATCTTGGCCTGGTATTTCTTCTTCAGTTTATCAACCATGTCGTCGCGCTGTTCCCGGGCGCTCTGGCCGACCCTGATCCTGAAGTCCCGCTCCGATTCGCCTGGTTTGGATACCTGTTTATAGGTCGGGCTCTTGAGAAGCTCGTATTTCTTGCTGCCGTAAAGCCATGTGGCGAACGCCTTGCTCCAGTTGTCGTAGCTGCGCGCCTTGCCCGCCACTGCCGGCAGATTCCCGAACTGGGCTCCCTCGCGGGGCGCCTTCTCCAGGTCGGAGATGCTGAACCCGGCCTCCCTGGCGTTGTCCCAGTTCACCGGTATTGGATCGTCGGTAATATCTGTGACTGCCGCAGTATCATCCGTCGTATCTATACCTGACCTGGTATCGATGAAATGCACCTGCGCAACGCCAAGCACGGCCGGCCTGTATAAAAGGGTGCTTCCAGACTGGCTGCCCCTGGCGGGCACGAAGTATTGCGATACGTCGGGTGGGATCACGGGCCGGCCGGCCGGCGGTGTGGTGAATGCAGCCGCCTGGGCGGCGCGCGCCGCTGTTTTGGGCATCTGGGCTTTGACCGGGTCCATCAGAACCTTGATCTGGGTGCGGGTGAGTGGTCCCCTCAGGTAGGACATGGCCCAGCGGGTTTCCAATACCGTCGGCTCGTCGTCGTGGACGTTGTTCATGAGGAAGACACGGTTGCCCAGGCCGGCCAGCGTCTGCTCCATGGCCTGGCGGTCGAACTTCGCCCCCTGGCTGGCTGACGCGCCCTCGAGCCCTTCCAGCACGCGCGCCTTGTCGCGCTCGGTCTGCAGCCGTCCCAGCAGCCATGTTCCGGTATTTGAAAGCCCCTTGTAGTCGAGGTCTACCGGGTTCTGCGTGGCCAGCAGTATCCCCACGCCGAAGGCGCGGGCCTGCTTGAGAAGCGTCAGCAAGGGCTGTTTGGATGGCGGGTTGGCCACCGGCGGGAAATAGCCGAAGATCTCGTCCATGTAGACCATGGCGCGCAGGCTGGTGGTGCCCGGCTGCTGGCGCATCCAGGCCAGCACCTGGTTGAGCAGCAGGGACACAAAGAACATGCGCTCGGCGTCGCTGAGATGTGCGATGGAGAAGATCGACATGCGCGGCTTGCCCGACGGGCTGTAGAGCATCTGCCCGATATCGAGCGCCTCCCCCTCCAGCCACGCGTTGAAGCCGGGCGCCGCCAGCAGATTATTGATCAGCATGGCCAGCTCGAACCTGTCTTTGGCCGGGTAGAACGAGTCGAGGTCGATTACGCCGATCCTGCTTACGGGTGGTGACTGCACTTGCTGGATGAGGGCAGCCAGATCGAGGTCGATGCCCTGCCTCCAGGCATTATCGAGTATCGTCGAGATCAATATATGTTCCCTGCTCTTGATGGGGTCCGCGTCCTTGCCCACCAGTCCCAGCAGGCTGGTGACCGTGGAGTTGATCCTGTCCCTCAGCAGCTCGTCGTCCTCGATCAGCGCTGCAGGTGGCGCGGCAAACGATTTCAGTATGGAGACGGGGATCCCGGCTGTGCTGCCGGGTGTGTAAATCACGAAGTCGGCCGCCTGCTTGAGCTTGGCGATGCGGTCGCCGCTCTCCCCCCAGGATTCCAGCCCGTTCTTCCACATCTCGGCCTGTTTGGCCGCGAAGTCCTGCGGCGAAAGGCCCTTGCGGCGGGCATCGTCCTCGTTGATCCAGGGCAGGAAGTCCTCAGTCCTCAACTGGGGGAAGGTTAACATCATGTTGGGCATATCACCCTTGGGATCTATGATGATGGCCGGTATGCCGTCCAGGGCAGCCTCCTCCAGTATGGCGATGCAAAGCCCCGTCTTGCCGCTGCCGGTCATACCCACGCACACGCCGTGTGTAACCATGTTCTTGGAATCGTAAAGGACGAGGCTTTCGCCCGATTTCTTGCTGGCCAGGTCATATTCCCTGCCGAGGTAAAACACACCCAGTTTCTCGAAGTCTTCCATCTTTCGCCGCCTCTTTTTAATAATAACTATACTTTGCCCTCGTCTGAGATGTCGCCACCGCTGCACTGCTCCCGGCGCTGTCTCTGCTGCTCCTGTGCCAGGTATTCCATGGCGAATTCGCTGAATTTGATGACTCTCCCGTTCCTCACGCGTTTCTCGGGCTGTTCGATGTAGATGTTGAACATCTCGTCCAGGTCGATATCCACGCACAGGTCCAGCACCACCTTCTTTCCCCACTCGAAGCCTTCGCGGAATGGGTTCTTGTCGTGGTACTCCGGCTCGTGTATGTCGGTAAACAGGATTTTAACTTTTCTCATAACGTCCTTATATCATCATTGAGAGCCTGCAGGGGCGGGTCTTCAGACCCGCCCAAATTACTCGCACCGGGCGCACCTGAAGGTACACCCCTACCTGCACCTGATTTAATAATATGATGTTGCCGTTCAACTGTGCAAGCCCTCCTGCAGCGTTAAACCAGCGGGATGGTGGTGCCGGTTGCCGACGCGATGAGCTTGCCCTCCCGGTTTGTCACCTTGATCTCGGAAATGCATACGCGCCTGCCGCTTTTCATGACCCTGCACTCTGCGGTCAGCTCGTCTCCTGTGCCGGCTGCTGCTATGAAATGGATATTGAATTGCGACGCGACGTTGGGGCTGATCACCGAGTTGGTAGCATAGGCGAAAGCCTGGTCGGCCACCGCTGAGACGATACCGCCGAATACCGTGCCGTTGAAATTGATGTACTCAGGCTTCATCTGCATGGATACGCGGGCGAACCCCGGGGACAGCTCCAGTAACCTCATCCCCAGGAACTCCGCGACCGGCTCGTTTTTACCCATCTCGAGAAGATGTTTTAGTTCATCCGGCATATCCTTAATCATCCCCTTATATTTTATGCACAAAATACGGCTGTGTGCTATTATAGTACACGTTTTGTTCAGTTAGTGGATACTGAAGAGTGGCCGGTCATATATGAATAAAAAACGTTTCCCCAGGCAGATCTATCTCTGCTTACTGGTGGCTGCGGCTGTGGCGCTGCTGCCGTCAGGCTTATTGGACCCACCCTCGGCCGAAGCTGACCCCGGCATCATGCGCTGGGATACCGTTACCACTCCTAACTCGGTCCTCAACAAAAATGACATCCTGAACCCTTATATCGGCGATATTTTCACCGGCAGCGAGATACGCGACCTGGCCGTAGGAAATGACGGCAGGACACTGATGGCCGCCGTCACGGTTGATAACAGGACGATTCTCGGCGCCAATAATCCCGGTCCCCTGGGAGTTCTTTATACCACAGCCGACGGCGGCATCTCCTGGTCCACTGCGGCTTACCGGAGGCTGGCGGGCACCGGCGCCTGGCCGGTCGACAAGCACGTTTATAACGTCACCGTCGCCCCGGATGATGCCAGGATTTGGGCCGTTACGGCCGGCGCCACGGCCGCCGGGCCGGTCGAACTCTGGGTGACGACCGATGCAGGCGCAGCATGGAACAATGCCAATATCCCGGCCCTGGCGGCCGGTGAAGCTATCGGCGCCATGGACATATCTGCCGATTACGGCAACGCCCGCGATTTCATGTTTGCCACGCGCACAGGCGTCGGGCAGGGAAGGTTGTTTATCATGAAAGGCAGCGGATTCGGCTCCTGGGCGCAGCAGGCCGACCCCGAGGCTGCCATAGACTATTTCGCAACAAAGTTCTCTCCTACCTATAGCGGGGACAACTCCGTTGTTATGGTCTATGCCGATGATAACCGGACCAGCTATAACGTTGGTTTGCGGGATATAAGCGGCAACTCCATTTTATCCTACGTTTTTCCGGGCACAGGCATCGAGGTCTCCACCTCAGATAATCTATCCCCCTCCTACGATAACCTGGCTGTGGCGGACCTTTGCCTCCCCTCTGATTACAGCGGTATGTCACCGGCGCTCAGGCGCGCTTTTATCAGCCTTTATTCCACATTTCCCGATCCCGCTGATAATGCTACAGGTATATTCAGGATTGATAACCAGGTTCCTGCAATTCTCTACAACTCCTCCGCTGTCGCCAGCCGGCAGGTGTACAGCATAGCTTTTTTCGGGACGTATTCAACGGGTAAACTCCTGGCGGGTTTCGCTTTCGGCTCACCCTGTAATGCCATGGTCCCCACGTTGTTGATGGATACACCCTGCTTGTGCGCCGGATCATGCGGTTACGTATCTCTTAAGCCGCCTACAGGAGCTGGCAACCAGGGCAACTGCGGCAGCGATAATATTACGGTGTGCAGCGATAATTTGACGGGTGTCGGGGCCGCCCTGGTGGCCTGGAATCCCAATGGGTCGCTGGCCTATGCCGCCACCGGGTCGGGCATAATCGGCGACAATACCACCTGGTGGAACTCGCCTGTAAATCCCAGCCCCTGGATTTCTACTCTGATACCCAACGACGAATCGGCTTTTTCCATCAGCCGTAATAACGGCGACACCTGGAACCAGCTCTCGCTGATTGACACCACCATCGACTGGTTCAACGACGTCGCTGTGTCGGCGGACTGCACCACGCTGTATTTAGCGTCGGTGCACAGGAACGTGGGAGTAGGCTGTAATGAGTTCGATAGCGTCTGGCGCTCCACCATCAGCCCGGGCGTGGCCGCTCCCCTTCCTGCGCTGGCCCCCATCGGGACTTACTGGGAGAGGGTCTTCTTACACACCACATCGGCCTGCTGCCGCGTACCTCAGACAGACCTGCCCATTTTGCGCACGGTGCAGTCCTGCGCCGATTCCACTGACGGTGGTGTGGTGGCCTGGGCCGCCAGGTTCGCGCCTTCCTCTCTTTCGGGGGCAGGTGTAATGGCGTGGTCGCCCGATTATGGCGATTACTGGTCCGCCGTTACCCCCAGGTACATGGTGGAGGATTTCACATTCGAATCCAGCAGGGTCATGTACGTCTCCGGCGTAACCGGCATGGTGCAGAAGCTGGTGTATACCGGCACCGCCTGGTCCACCAACCTGCAGGGGGCAGATAGCGGCGTTATCCCCCATACCATCACCGCACGTAATGGCAAGGTGCTGGTGGGGGCCAACTGGCACTCCACACTGAATGGCACGCCAGTGTCCTACTCAGCCGACGGCGGCCTGAATTTTCAGACATACCGGAATGATATGCCTTTCAAAGGGAACGTACACGCCATATTTGACACGGATTTCGAGAATAACCGGTTTATCTACGCCGCGGTTGGTGACAACGTAACAGGCACTGTTTATCGCAATACCGTGCCGGTCTTCACACGCTGGGCCGATAATGACATGATGGACGTGACCAATGGAGCAACAGGTTCAAATTGGTTGGCTGAGACTCCCCCTGTTGGTCCCAACCCTCCTCACCTGCGGGGCTATTACGGCATTGTAATGGCTTTCACCGGGAATGGGCAACCTGCCTTATATGCTGCGCACGATAATATAACCACGACTCATTTTGGCCTTACCACTTCGAACAGCGCGGTTTGCAGGACGCTGGAACCGCGAAACGGTATGCCCAAGCCGGGAATTTACTGGGACTGCCTGGACATCTTCCAACCCCCGACTCAGACCGGGGTGCATTTTACGCTGGAGCCTACTTCGCTCAAGGCCTGCGGTTGTTGCTCGCCCAATACCAATACATCGTTATGGGCCATCGATAACCAGTCCGGATTCAGCCTGGATAGTATTAATATTAGTTACAGCGGCAACATAAATGCCTTTATTGCCGCCTGGTCGGGCGTTCTCAATGGCCGTTATATGAAGACACCCGGTTATAATCCGGGCCAGAGGCAGGGTATGCTGTGGGCATACACTGACTGCCTGGCCAAGAAGGGTCCCGTGCTGAGAATGCCCGCCGATGGGGCTCTGGTGGGAGCTGACCCGGTGACGGGTCGCAACCAGCAGATCGACCTGTTATGGGAGCAGCTTTGCCTATCCACAGTTTACGACCTGCAGATAGCCAAGGATAAAGAGTTTACGCTGAGGATCAACCCCGCGGTCTCCAACGCTCGCAATATCGAGGCAGTCACCGGCTCTATCAGGGCCAGCATGGATGAGGTCAATATGACAAAGCCGGGGATGTGGCTTTCCCCGGCGGCGTTGCCTGAGGCCGGGGCGGTTTATTACTGGAGGATAAGGACCTACCGCTCGGCCACCGGGCAGATTGCGGTCAGCCCGTGGTCGGATGTACGCAGCTTCAGCGTTAAGCCGGGATTTATCGTCAATTCACCTTACTACGGCGTGCAGTTGCTGGCCCCCGACAACGGGTGCATGGGCTGCAAGATCAGGCCTGCTTCGTTCTCCTGGTCGCCGTGGAAGGAGGCCACAAAATATGAGTTCGTTCTGTCGGAAGACTCCGAATTCAGCCAGGTCTTGAAACAGGTAAGCACCTCCTCGACCGGGTACGAGTATGACGGGACGCTGGACTACGATACCAACTACTTCTGGAGAGTGAGGACGACCGAGGTGAACGGCCAGGCCATCCCCAGCGATTGGAGCGCGACCTTCAGCTTCCGCACTGAGCAGGCGCCGGCGGAGCCCGAAGGACATGCATCCGGGCAGGAAACCCCGCTGTGGGTATGGCTCATCATCGGGCTTGGCACGGTGCTGGTTATCGTAACGCTTGTTCTGATCCTCAGGACCCGCAGACAGATCTGACCTTATTGTGATGTCATTGCGGGGAGCATAGCGACGAAGCAATCTCAAGGTCTTATGCTTTCGGTTTAGAAAATTATTTCGCTTCGCTCGCAATGACATGGGACCAAGGCGCAATGACAGGGTAATAAAAGCCCACAATTAGATTCTCTTTCAGCGATGTTTAACTATGAGAATATCCGATGAATGCCATGATTGTCTGAAGAATCTGGCCCACCAGGCCTCCGCTTTCGCCACCGACGACCCTGCCCTGTGTGAGGATTCCAGGCGCGCCGCCGAGAAGGTGATCAAAGAGAAACTGAAGCCCGGGGTGGTGTCTATCGAGGTCGCCGCGCCCATGCACCAGGTGATCAAGCAAGTGACCGGAAACCATGATCCTTACCGCAAGTTCAAGGATATCGAGATCGATGAAGCGCGGAAGTTGTTCGCCCTGGTCAGGGACAGCTACCGGGAGGGTTTTGTTGAGTATCTCCGGCTGGCGGCCCTGGGCAACGCCATCGATTTCTTCAGGCCCATCGAGGAATTGAGGAAAGAAGCCCATGAAAACAGGTTGGAGTTCACCATCGATGATTCACGGCTCCTGGAAGGCAAAGTAAAAAATTCCAGGTTGGCGCTGTACCTGGCAGATAACACCGGGGAGGCATTTTTTGATATGCCCCTGCTCAACCTGATGCGCAGGTACGCCAGGACGATTTACGTGGTGAAGGAGTTGCCGGTACAGAACGATGTCACCATCGCCGATATCAGGAAAGCCGGTCTGCAGAAGGAGGCGGGGGAGGTCATGACCACCGGGACAGCCACGCCGGGAGTGCTTTTGACACTGGCCTCGGACGAGTTCAGACAAGCTTTTGAAGCGGCTGACTTTATTTTTACCAAGGGCATGGGATATTATGAGGCGCTCGACGAACTGGAGCCGCAGGGCAGGATATTCTTCTGCCTCAAGGCCAAGTGCGGTCCTGTAGCCAGGTCGCTGGGCGTGCCGCTCAACAGCTACGTGGCAAAATTGCACTGATCACAGGGGCGAAAATATGACATTTGAACGACCGGAGATAATCAGACCGCCCAGCGAGCATGCCAGCTACTACCTCCCCCTCACGTCCGGCTGCTCCAATAATACCTGCGCCTTCTGCGCTTTTTCTTTCACCAATCTCGGTGTCCGCGACCTGAAGGACATCAAGAGCGAGATCGACGCAATGTCACTCTACATGAATTCCCACGTCGTGCAGCCGGGTCAGCCCGATATAGTCTATGCCATCCTGAGGCGGTGGGACGGCAGGCGCGTCTTTCTGCAGGACGGCGATGCGCTGGTATATCCATACCCCGGGCTGGTGGAGGCGCTGCAATATCTGAACGGGAAATTTCCCGCCATCGAGCGCATAGCCAGCTATGCTACGCCTCAGGATATACTCCGGCGCAGCGTCGATGAACTGAAAGCGCTGAAAGCTCTTAAGCTGGGCATACTTTATATGGGCGTGGAAAGCGGCGATGATGAGGTGCTGAGAAAGATAAAAAAGGGCGCCACACATGCCGGGATGGTCGAAGCGGCCGCGAAGGTCAGGGAGGCTGGCATACTCCTCTCCGTGACCGTGATACTGGGCCTGGGTGGTGTGCGCGGCAGCCGTCAGCACGCTATGGAGTCGGCACGCATTTTAACGGAGATGGACCCCGATTACGCGGGCGCCCTCACGCTGACGCTCATACCGGGCACCCCGCTTTACAGGGAATGGGAGAAAGGCGAATTCGAGCTTATCACGCCATTTGATTCGTTGAAGGAGCTGAGGACCATGGTTGAGCACGCTGATTTTTCGGACTGCTTCTTCAGTTCCATGCACGCCTCGAATTACTTCGCCATACGCGGCAGCATGCCTGCGGACAGGCTAAAAATGCTGGCCCGGCTTGATTCTATCCTGTCCCAAAAGGACCCCACACTGCTGCGGCCCGAGTATTTGAGGGGTCTCTGAACAGCTGACTCAGATGTGGTCCAGCACCTGTGACAGGTCGGAGATCACGACGCAGTCGAAGTCTGTGGCGCCGTTGCGGCTGATCAGGATGGGTTTCATGCCAACGCCCCTTGCACCCACGATGTCCTGTTCATAGACATCGCCAATAAAAATAGCCTCAGCTGCCTTAACCCCGGCCTTATCCAGCGCCAGATGGAAGATCTCCGGCCTGGGCTTGTCGTAGCCGACCTCGAAAGAGGTGACCTTGTAATCGAGGAGAGGCTCAAAGCCCAGTTCCAGGCAGTAGGAATCTATCTCCTGGCCGACATTGGAGATAAGCCCGGTTATCAGCTTCCTTTCCTTCACCAGCCTGAGCGCCGGCACGGCGTCACCGAACGATTTGAAGACCCAGCCCCTGCTGAAGGCCGTGGCCAGCATCTGCAACGCCTGGTCCGGCGTCGCGCCCGTCCCGGCCAGTATCCTCGTCCCGTATTCCCTGTAAACCGCCACCTTGTCATCCTGCTCACGCTGGCGTACAGGCTGCTTGAAATTTTCCGCCCGCCAGTAGGCGTCGGCTTCAGGTAGAGCTTCGGCTATCACGGCCGGCGTGACTTTGACGCCGAGATCGGCTGCAATCCCTGCGTACGTGTCCTCCCGCGAAGGTTCAAAATAGGCCAGCGTATTGAAGAAATCGAAGAAAACAGCCCTTATCATGGCAACCATAGATTATTATATTTAGGGCCTGTCAATGTCAATGTCATCCACGTATTACTCCGCCGGCTTGACCTCTTTAGTCTTGATGCCCCATTTGAACTTGGCGTAGAGCATGAACATGGCAAGTATAAATGTGAAGCAATTCCACATGATCAGCGAGAAGAGACCCAGGAAAATGCCGTAGAGCAGCCAGCAGGTGATGCTGGCCAGCCACATCCAGAGGAATGGCAGGCTTATCTCGTAGGCGGTCTTGTAGCGGAACAGCTTCCAGACCTGCGGTATAATACCGAAATTGCCTAAAAAGCCGCCCAGTAATCCCAGCATCTCCTGCCATTGCATAGTTTACCTCCTGATTGCAGGGGCGGGTTTTTCAATCCGCCCGGAGTAAATCTTGACATGCATTATAACACTTGCTTATGATGCTACGGATAATATGAAACTAGCCGTTATAGATGCCTTGAGCTTGGGCGACGCCTGGTACCAGTGCCTGCAGAAAGCCCTCACCGAGGGCCGCGAATACAAGATCGAGCAGGGCAGCTTCGAGGGCATGCGCCGTAAAGAGATAGAGCTGGTGGCCATTAATATCAGCCGGCCCGGCATACGGCCGCTCAGCCCGGATGTGCCGACCGGCGTGCCCCTCCCCACTACCGATGAGGTGATCGAGGAGTATATGTCCTACCTGATGACACCCGACAGGCAGGAAAACGAGGAATATACCTACGGCGAGTTCCTTTCACCGCAGATCGAGGAGGTCATCCGGCGCTATCGCAAGGGTTTCGACACCAACCAGATGTGCATGTGCGTGGGCAATGAAAAAAGCCTCTCCCAGGCTGACCCGCCATGCCTGCGCCTGGTGGACACGCGTATACAGGACGGCGCCCTGCATTTCATACTCTACTTCCGCTCCTGGGACCTGTGGGGCGGCATGCCCACCAACCTGGGCGGTCTGCAGACTCTGAAAGAATATATGGCAAACGAGATCGGCGTGCAGGACGGCGAGATACACGCCTTCAGCAAAGGCCTGCACCTCTATGAGCACGCCTGGGACCTGGCCAGAATGGTGCTCCGGTTGCCGCTCGAATAGATACGTCAGATACGGTACCGGGCGAGTCACAGCAGGTACATGTCTTCCGCCGCCCTCAGGAGCTGGTCCCTGAAGTCCGGGTGGGCCAGGCTGATTATGCCCAGCGCGCGGTCCCGTGTGGACTTGCCTTTGAGGTTGACCGAGCCGTACTCGGTGACCAGGTATTGGATATCCATACGCGGTATGGACACCACCGTCCCGGATTTGAGTTGGGGCACGATGCGGGAAACCGTCCCCTTGCGCGCGGTCGAGGTGAAGGCCTGGATTGATCTGCCACCACTGGAATTGTAGGCCCCACGGACGAAATCGAGCTGCCCGCCCGTGCCGCTGAACTGTGAACCGGCCATATGTTCGGCGTTGCACTGCCCGGTCAGGTCCAGCTCTATCACCGTGTTGACGGCCACCAGATTATTATTAAGCGCGATCACTGCAGGATCTTCTGTGTACGAGGCCGGATGGCTCTCCATGCTGGGGTTATCATGGATGAAGTCGTACATCTGACGCGTGCCCTGCGCCACCACGAAAACGTGCTTGCGGGGGTGAAGGTTCTTGCTCTGCCCGTTGACCACACCCTTCTCTATGAGATCGACCATAACGGGAGTGAAAACGCCGCTGTGGATGCCCAGGTCCCTGTGTCCCGACAGGTATTTTCCTATGGCGTTGGGGATGCTGCCGATGCCCAGCGCGATGGTCGCCCCGTCCGGCACCATCTCCGCGATACAGCGGCCGATTGTCTCGTCCCCGGGGCCGGGGTCGGGAGGGTGGATTTCCAGCAGCGGCACATGGTTTTCCACGATAAGGTCCACCTCTGATATATGCAGCAGCGTGTCTCCCAGCACGCGCGGCATATTATCGTTCACCTCGACTATCAGGGTTTTACAGGCGCGCGCTGCCGCCCCGTTGTAATCGTTGACGGCGCCGAATGTGAAATAGCCGTATCGATCCATCGGGGAGACCGTCATCATCATGATGTCGATCTCCATATGCTCCTTCAACAGCCTGGGTATCTGGTGGATATATGTAGGCACGTAGTAGCTCAGCCCTACCTTATGGCGTGACCTGTCGGCCTCGGTTACAAACCAGGAATGCGATTCTATGCAGTCGGAAAGATCGGGGGAAAGGACCGTGCGCGCCGCATGATGCATGGGCAGGCTGGAATATACTCGTAACCCGGACAGTTCTCCCCGCCTGGCGCGCTCCGCCAGCGCCGTCAAAAGGGCTGGGGGTTCTGAGATACTGGCTCCATGGACGATGGTGTCCCCGCTCTTGACCCTGGCAATCGCCTCATCCGGCATTAATAGTTTGCGGCGGTACTCACTGTAAACACCCATAAAGGCCTACTGGTTCCAGGTTGCGCCGTTATTGAGGCTGTGCGAGAAGGCGCTCTCCGTCCCGCTGGCGCCGGCATAGGCTGTGATTCCATTCGGTGACCATTCTACCACAGCATCGCGCGATCCCGTGGGCGCCTTCTGGCTGGGCTGCCATACCGGGTACATGGAAGTTGGATTGGCAGAATAATATGTCTGCACCTGGTAGCAGCCGCCACCTCCCTGGCACTTCACGGCGCCCGCCATCAGCTTGCCCCGTGAGATGCTTCCGTGGTAGGCGATGGACGCAATTGCTTCCGGAGCGTTCATGCGGTAGACCTGGTAATCGGACACCTGATAAATGTCCCGTCCCGGATTGTTCTTGTTCCACGATGCAAAGGCTCTGCGCGAAAAAGGATTGCTGCCGCTATAGTCGGAGGGCAGGGCTATATCGGCGTGGTTAAGGGGCCCGCCGGCCTGCCCTATCTCCACGGGGTAGCCCGTCCATGAGTTCCAGGTTATAGAGTTTGAGCCGAGGTCCCGTACGCCCGTATACATATATGTTCTCGTTGCGCTGGAGGCTATTATTAACAGGGCGCCGTCAGAGTCGTAGGACGGGGAATAGCGGATGGCGGCCACGTCCACTCCGCCGCCGCCGGGGGGCGCCCAGCCGGGAGTGCCGCTGCCCGCATTGAACCACCCGCCTGAAAAACTGGTCAGTATGTTTATCAGCACGCTGCCACCGGCTGAGCCGCTCCAGGCGCCGGCAGCCAGTTCGCGCCTCGGTGAGCCGTAATCCTGCGATATGGCTATACACCTTACCGCCTGGCCGGCCCCCAGGTATGACGATATGCCGGTGCTCTGGAATGTGTCGCCGCCGTCCCCGGAGATATATACCTGGCTGCCGCCAGCGGTAACCACGGCTATGAAACCCGGATCGTCAGGCGCCACGGCCAGGTCTATCCACGGTGCGCCGGCGCCCAACGCTGCAGAGATGTCCCTCCAGCTAATCCCCGCTGTTGTAGAGCGATAAAGCCGCGATCTGCTGGAATCCAGCGCGTAGATAGTCAATCCATCGCCGCCGACGGCTATGCGGCTGACATCGGCGCCGATCAGCAGTAAACCGCCTCCGCCGCCCGGCGCAACAGGCAGATTCTGCGCTTGCGGCGGGACTACCCCTGAAACGGTGAAAGCCTGGCTTGGCGCCAGAGGATCGATATTGCCGTTAAGGTCCTGTGTCTTTACATAAAATACATAGCTCCCGTTGGGCAGGTTGCTGAAGGAGCGTGAAGTATCCGGCAGGAAAGGGGTGTAGTCTTTGTCCCATCCCTGCAGGAATGTGGCATAAATGAAGTTGGAAGGTTGGACCGAGGAAAGCCCGCTGCCCCATTTAAACAGTACCGTGTTGTAGTTGATGGCGCCCACGGGTCCCTCGTAGATGATCGTGGAAAAGCGGGGGCTGTCGCCGGGGGGCAAAATGGGTGGAGTTGATGGCGCCGGGAGTGTCGTGGACTGCGGCGGCTGCGGGTTACAGCTGGCCAGCGGGCAGATCAATGCCGCCAGGGTCAAGAGTAAAAGGATGCTTATTTCCCGGCGTCTGCCGTCTATAAACAATCGCTGCCTCCCGGCTCTAATTATACAGCCTGTCGGCAGGGACGGCCCAGCCGCATATTTCCTATTTTGACTGTATCTGCTTTTGCTCCTATAATCAAATCCGTATGCCGCCCGTGGCTTGTTTCATTCGCTGCCCTGCTTAACCAGCCTGCCCCGCCAAGCAATGGTATAATTTAGCAGCCTTTGGTATCTCATCAGGAGGATAATGTGCCGGAAGAAAGTATGAAAGTCACCATGGAGAAGATCGTCTCGCTGTGCAAAAGGCGGGGCTTTGTTTTCCAGAGCAGCGAGATATACGGCGGACTGGGCAGCTGCTGGGACTACGGGCCGTTGGGCGTCGAGTTGAAGAAGAATATCAAGGACTACTGGTGGAAGAAGGTTGTACAGGAGCGCGACGACATGGTGGGTATAGATGCCAGCATCATGATGCATCCGAAGGTCTGGGTGGCCAGCGGCCATGTGGCGGGTTTTTCTGACCCCCTGGTGGAGTGTAAGGATTGCCGCCAGCGGTTCCGCTCCACCGATATTGACCTCAGCAAGTGCCCCAATTGCGGAGGCGTGCTTTCTGAGCCTCGCATGTTTAACCTCATGTTCAAGACTTTCATGGGGCCTGTCGAGGATGCCGCCAACATCGTTTACCTGCGTCCGGAGACCGCACAGGCGCAGTTCGTCAACTTCGAGAATGTGCAGTCCACCACGCGCAAGAAACTGCCCTTCGGCATTGCCCAGGTGGGCAAATCCTTTCGCAATGAGATAACTACGGGCAATTTCATCTTCCGCACACGCGAATTCGAGCAGATGGAGATTGAGTACTTCGTCAAGCCCGGCACGGATGGTGAGTGGTTCGACTACTGGGTGAACGAGAGGCTGAACTACTATGTAGGGCTGGGCATCAGGAAGCAGAACCTGAGGCTCAGACAGCACGATAAAGAGGAGCTGGCTCATTACGCCAAAGCTTGCTTCGACGTGGATTATAACTTCCCCATCGGCTGGTCGGAGATAGAGGGCATCGCCAACCGCGCTGATTTCGACCTTACGCAGCACTCCAAGTTCAGCGGCAAGACCCTGGACTACTTCGATGAGGAGAAGAACGAGCGTTGTGTACCCTATGTCATCGAGCCGTCATCCGGCGTGGACCGCACGCTGCTGGCCGTCCTGTGCGATGCCTACGATGAGGAGGAGGCTGACAAGGAGACCAGGGTTGTGCTGCGCATTAACCCGCAGATAGCCCCGGTCAAGGTGGCCGTCCTGCCCCTCAGCCGCAACGCCAAGCTGTTGCCCATGTCGAAAGAGATCTCGGCCATGCTGAGGCCGCATTTTATGACGCAGTACGACGATGCCCAGAGCATCGGCAGGCGCTACCGCAGGCAGGATGAGATAGGCACACCCTATTGTGTGACTATCGACTTCCAGTCGCTTGAGGACAACCAGGTTACCATCCGCGAGCGTGACAGTATGCAGCAGTCCAGGGCGCCTGTTCCGGAGCTCCTGGCAGCTTTGAAAGAGAAATTCGGACTTTGAGAGTAAAATGATGAACGGAGAGACAAATGCAGGCTAAGGTTGCCAGCCAGATCGATAAGATCAGGATCCGTTTCGGTATCAGGGACAAGATCCTTATATCGTTCCTGGCGCTGTCCCTTATCTCTGTAGGCATAATCAGCTCTCTTGCGCTGCGTTATATCGGCTCCGTGGGTACACTGACCAAGGAATACAGCGCATCCATGGGCGAGACGGTCATGTCGGTCTCCATCGCAGCACTCGAGGACCAGGGCAGGCGCACCATTTACCAGAAGGCTTCTGACGTTGCCAAGGAGATCTATTTCTATTTACAGCTTAATCCCGAGCTGGACCAGGCCGCGCTCGTGCGCGACCAGAAGCTGAACTCCATCGCAGTGCAGAAGGTAGGCAGGACGGGAAATACCATAGTCTACGATAAGACGGGGAAGGTTATCTTCTCCTCTAACCCGAGCATAGTGGGGGCAAACCTGCGCCAACTGGGTGGGGAGCCATCTTATTACTCGTCTATTTTCGAGCGCAGCCTGCTGGGGGGCGAGGTCTCGGGTTACTATAAGTACAAGGGGCCTAACGATCTCGAGGAGCGGACCAGATATATGTACACGGTGCCGGTGGAATCCTCTGACCTGATCGTGGCTGCTGCTACTTACCTGGACGAATTCTCCTCGGCGGCCGAAGAGACCAAGAACAGGATCGCATCGGCTGTGGAGGAGATGAGCGAACAGGTAGACAAACAGGCCAGAGAGGCCGAGCTGATATTTATTGCTGTAATCGTTTCCATGGTCGTGGTAGTGTCCGGTGTTTCATTCCTGCTTTCGGAGACGATCACCAGGCCTATCATGGCGCTGACCAAGGGCTCGGAGCATATCGCCAATGGCGAACTGAGCTACAAGTTCAACGTAAATACGGGCGATGAGATGCAGGTGCTGGCCGAGCAGTTTAACGTGATGACCAGGGCTTTAAACGAGTCATACACCGACCTTGAACAGAAGGTAATCGATCGTACCGAAAAGGAGAGGCAGAGGGCAGAACAGCTACGCACTATTAACGAGGTCAGCCGGAAGATCAGTTCCATCGTGAACCTGGATGAACTGCTGGCCTATGTGGGCAACCTGCTGCGTCAGGCCTTCCATTTTTACAATGTTAATATCTTCCTTTTCGAGCCGAGCTCCGGTAAGCTGATGCTCAAAACGCTGCATTTCAGCGGCCAGAAGAACGTGATACCTGTGGGCGTGCCGCTGGAGATGGATGAGGAGGGTATCATAGGCAAGGCTGCCCGGACAGGCGAGTACGTGCTGGTCAGTGATCTCAAGCTGGAGCCGGGATTCAGAAAACCTGAAGGTTTGGGCGAAACCAGATCGGAGCTTGCCGTGCCTTTGAGTATGGGAGGCAGGGTACTGGGTGTGTTGGATATCGAAAGCACTGAGGTGGATGGCTTCGATGAAGCAGATGTATTTACGGCGCAGACGCTGGCCGACCAGCTGGCGGTGGCTATCGAGAACGCACGCCTTTACCAGGAGACGAGGTCCATGGCTGTCACGGAGGAGCGTAACCGGATGGCCCGCGAGATACATGACACACTGGCTCAGGGATTCACCGGCATCATTCTGCAACTGGAGGCCACGGAGCAGGCGCTGGGCGATACCAGCGGGGACGTGCAAAAACACCTTAACCAGGCGCGCAGCCTGGCACGCAAAAGCCTGGCAGAGGCGCGCAGATCGGTCTGGAACCTGAGCCCGCAGGCTCTTGAACAGCTCAGGCTGGATGAGGCTGTTAAACACGAGGTGGAGAGGTTCCGTCAGGATAACGGCATCGAGACCAGCTTCACACAATACGGTGACAAGCGCGACATACCGCCTGAAACCGGGACCGCCATCTTCCGCATTTGCCAGGAATCACTGGTCAACGTAGCCAAGCATGCGCAGGCCACCCGGGTGGATGTCACACTGAATTTTGAAGACGCGAGAGTTGAGCTTACGGTCAAGGACAACGGCGTGGGGTTTGAGCCGGATCCCGAGGGCAGGATCGGTAAGGCCGGCGGCTATGGGTTAATCAGTATGAGGGAGAGGGCTCTGGGCCAGAACGGCAAATTTGAAGTGCAGAGCGGGAAGGGCGAGGGGACCGTTATCAGGGTGTCGATCCCGCTGACGCAGGAGGTGTAAGCGTGGAGCAGATCAGGATACTGATTGTAGATGATCACGAGGTGGTCAGGGATGGGATTGTGGGCAACCTGGTGCGCCAGCCGGATTTCGCCATCGTCGGCCAGGCCTCCAACGGGCTCGAAGCAGTTCAGAGGGCGGAAGAGCTGTCTCCCGATATTATTCTGATGGATCTGCGCATGCCTGAACTGGACGGCGTGGAAGCCATGATCAGGATCAGGCAGGCTAAACCTGAGATCAAGTGCATAGTTTTTACGACATACTCCGATGATGAGTACCTTTTCGCCGCCATTAAGGCCGGCGCCAAGGGTTACCTGCTCAAAGACGCCCCGCGGGAAGACCTTTTCAATGCCATACGCGCTGTATCTCGCGGCGAATCGCTGATACAACCGGTCTTTACCACCAAGGTGCTGGACAAGCTGGCGTCGGAACTCTCGAGGAAAAGCACAGGAGCGGACGCCCTGTCCGACAGGGAAACCGAAGTTCTCGACCTTATGGCCAAGGGCGTTTCCAACAAGGATATCGCCGACCAGCTCTCAATCACGCAAAGCACAGTTAAAACTCACGTGACCAGCATTTTCCAGAAATTGAATGTGACTACCCGCACTGAGGCCGTGACAACCGCGCTCAAACGCGGCATTATCCATCTCTGATCATACTTTAGTATGATTTCCCCCGTCCGTTTGGACGGGTTTTACGGTCACCTTATAATGGTCGTAAAATCAACCTATATCCCGATTATGCCCGCCCGGTAAATACGTTAGACTTAGAATGTATTAAATATGTGAATACAAGTGTATATTGATTCATAAAGGTGAGAGATGGAAGAACGGATTAAAGTGCTGATTACAGATGACAACGAAGTAGTGCGCGAAGGGCTCAAGAGCATCTTCGAGGGGCACAAGGACATTGAGGTCGTAGGTCAGGCTGTCGATGGACTGGACGCCGTGGAGAAAGCTGAAAAGCTGAAACCCGACGTTATACTCATGGATGGACAGATGCCGCGTATGGACGGGCCCACGGCCATAAGGGCCATCAAAAAGATCATGCCCGACGTTAAGATACTCTTCCTTACGGTATACGGAGATTACGCCGGCGATGCCCTGGCATCCGGGGCAAGCTGGTACCTGACCAAGGACTGCCGCAGGCAGGACCTGCTCGAGGCCATACGTGTGCTGGCACAGAGCGCGCGCCTGAAAGCCAGGTCGGCCGGTTAAATCTGTTAACGCAATCTGAGGTGAGCCCCGCCTTGTTCAAGGCGGGGCTCAGTTTGTCTGCTATTCTTTCTTTTGCCGTGACGCCTTTTCCTCTTCCACCAGGGCGCGACGGTCCACCTTGCCGCTGGCCAGCAGGGGAAGCAGCGGCCGCACCTCGAACTGTTTGGGTATCTTGTAGTTGGCCAGGCTCTTTTTACACAGCTCGCGTATCCCTTCTGCTTCGACATTCTTGCCCGGGACCGGCATGATATAGGCCTTGCCCACCTCCTGCCAGGTCTCGTCAGGGATGGGGATGACCGTCACAAAAGCTACGTCGGGATATTGTTCGATGACAGCCTCTATCTCGCGGGGATATACGTTGTAACCGCCCGATTTGAACATCTCCTTGGTGCGTCCCACGATCTTAATATAGCCGCGTTCATCCACTGTGGCCAGGTCGCCCGATTTAAGCCAGCCGTCCCGGGTAATTGTCTCGGCAGTGGCCTCGGGGCGGTTCCAGTATCCCTTCATCACCAGGTCGCCTTTCATCCATATCTCGCCGACCTCGCCCCGTGGCGTCTCCTTTCCTTTGGCGTCCACCAGTTTTATCTGGAAGGGGGGATAGCATTTGCCGGCCGTCTGTATGAGGTCATCTATCGAGTCGCCCGGTTTGGTATAAGTTATGAAGCCTGCGTTCTCTGTCTGACCGTATCCGGTCATCAGGGTCGCGCCGGTCTTTAATAGTCTCCTGACCATTGATTCCGGGGCTGCTGAGCCGGCCCAGATGATGGTTTTCAGGCTGGACAGGTCGTAGCTGTCGAAATCGGGAAGTGTGAACTGCAGCATGAACATCGCGGGCACCTGTCCCATAAACGTAATCTTCTCATCCTGTATCATCTTGAGCGTGCCGGCCGGGTCGAAGCGGTCCATCAGCACCATTGTCGAGCCCCAGTGCAGGCAGCCCATGACAAGTTCCACCGCGCAGGCCACGTGGTTAATGGGGAAATGTATCAGTGCCTTGCCTTCGCCACGCTTTCCGATGGGCGCCATAAAGCGTTCATTCTGGGCGGCGGCGCTGGCGACAATGTTTTTATGAGTGAGCAGCGCCCCCTTGGGCTTGCCCGTGGTCCCCGAAGTATAGATAATCAGGGCGGGATCATCCTCTTTCACTTCGGCCATGCGCTTCTTCAGGGCGTCGTCCAGCTTGCTGCGGTCCCTGGCCAGTTCCTGCTCCCAGTTCAGTGTATCCTCCCAGGGGTTGTCTATAATGATCAGTCGCTCGAGCTCCGGGTTGGCCTCTTTAAGGGCGACCAGGTCGTCTTTGTAATCCCGCATCAGGGCATCGTAGTTCCTGACCGCGAACCCGATTTTGGGCTTGGCGTCCCCTACCATGTAAAGGAACTCGCCGAGTGTGTAGCGGGGGTTGAGCCCGAACCAGATTCCGCCCACCATGGCCGTGGCCATGTAGGTGCAAAGGGCTTCGTCGCGCGCCGCAGAAAGCATAAATACTCTGTCACCCTTTTTGACCCCCAGTTCAAGCAGCAGTTTTGCCACGCTGACCGTCCTCTCGTAGAACGCCTTATAGGTAATCCGTCTGTCCTTGAAGACCAGCGCCTCTCTGCCGGGTATTTCGTCCGCCCATTTTTTTACATATTGCCAGATCAGCTTCTCTTTATCCATTGCCGCAACCTCCGTATTTTTAATTTACTTATCGTAATCTATCGGTTCACCCGGATACATCGAACTTGGGCACGCCGGCCTCGGTTTTGAAGTCGGGCGGTCTTCTCTCTATAGAGGCCTTGATGCCTTCCTCCAGGTCCGGGGATATCTGGTTTCGCTCCCACAGCTCTGATTCAAAGAGATTGAGGTCGGACATACGCGCCACCGAGGCCGCGTTCACCTGCTTCTTGCAAATGCGTATGGCCAGCGGTCCCTTGCGCATGATTTTGCGGGCAAGCTCGTAGCTGGCCGGAATCAGTTGGTCGAGTGTAACCACCCTGTTGACCATGCCTATCCTGTAGGCCTCGTTGCCGTCAACCGGGTCGCCCGTCATGATGAATTCCTTGGCGCGTGAGGGGCCCAGCAAGGACACCAGCCTGGGAGTTGAGCCCCAGCTCAGGAATACGCCCAGGCCCGTCTCAGGGACACCCAGGCGGGCGCTCTCGGCAGCTATGCGGAAATCGCAGTTCATGGCGATGCAGCACCCGCCTCCCATGGCGGGACCGTTGATAGCCGCTATGGTGACCTGCTCCAGGTTCTCAATTGACGACATCAGGTCCAAAAAAAACAGCTGCCAGATTCTTTCATTGGGCATCTCTCGCTGGGACATGTGCTCCGTCAACGCATCGACACGTAAGTCGAAGCCGCCCGAAAAAGCCCGGCCGGACCCCGTGAAGATGATGACTCTTGTCTCCAGGTCATACCTGAACTCCGCCAGCAGGTCTCGCAGTTCCAGGAAAAGCCTGGTGCTGAGAGTGTTTAATTTATCGGGACGGTTCAAGGTCACCAGCGCTATGCCGTCCTTTTTTTCTACCAGCAGCGTTTCATAAGCCATGCTTTCTCCTCTTAAAGATCTTTTAATAGTTTAAACCGGGTTACATCCACTATGCCCATGTCGGTAAGGCGCAGCTCGGGTATGACCGGCAGCGCTATGAAGGATAGCAGGGCAAAGGGCGCCGGGGGCAGCTTTCCCAGCCCGGCTGCCACCTTCTCCAGGTGTTCGAATTGATCTGAGACCACCTCCGCCGGGTCGGGCGAGAGGAGCCCGCAGATGGGCAGCGGCAGCCTGGCCACGGGCCTGCCACCGCGGCAGACCACCAGCCCGCCCTGCATCTCACGTATAGCTTCCACTGCCGCCATAATATCTGTATCGCCTGTACCCACGGCGACGATGTTGTGCGAATCATGCGCCACGGTGGATGCGATGGCGCCCTCCTTAAGGCCGAACCCCCTCACGATTCCCAGGCCGATATTGCCGGTGGCCCTGTGCCTTTCCACTACCACGGCTTTGAGCAGGTCCCTGGCTGTATCGGGCTCGAATTTGCCAATGCCTACTTTGACCATCTGTTTCTTCGTTATTATCTGGCCGGGTATGATCTCGATGACGGGAAAGCGCTCATTATTGGATATCAGCTCCAGGGCTGTCGGCTTGAACGGTTTATAGTTGACCGACTTCTTCAGTATGGACGGCGTTTTTACCACCGTGCCGCCCAGGTACCTGCCTCCCTTCGCCGCCAGCTTGCCGTTATAGAAAACCATGTCTATGTCCAGCTTTTCCAGGCTATTGATAGTAATGAGGTTGGCCCGGCTGCCCGGCGCGATGCGGCCCAGGTCATGCAGGCGGAAGTAATCGGCGGGATTGAGCGTGACCAGTTGTATGGCCCTGATAGGATCCAATCCCATTGCAATAGCCCTTCTCACCACGGCATCCACATCCCCGTCCCGCAGCAGGTCTGAGCAGCTGCGGTCGTCCGTCACGAACATGCACCTGTGCCATGTCTTATCGGTGATCAGCCAGATCAGCTCTTCAAGGTTCTTCTCGGATGTGCCCTCCCTGATCATCAGGTAGAGGCCGCGGGAGAGCTTTTCCCTGCTCTCCTCGAGCTCGGTGTTCTCATGGTCGGAGTAGATGCCGGCGGATACATAGGCGTTCAGCGGTTTTCCCCGCAGTCCGGGCGCGTGCCCGGCGATCACATGGCCGGCGCAGGCATTTATCTCGTCGATCACCGGCGGGAAGGCGTTGATCACGCCCGGGTAGTTCATCATCTCACCCAATCCGATGTTGTTTTTCCATTTAAGCAGCCGCCTGATCTCGGGCGCCCCGATGGAGGCGCCGGACGTCTCCATGAGCGTGGCGGGCACACAGGAAGCAGCCTGGAAGAAGATGTCCAGCGGAAGATCCCGTGCGCAGTTCATGACGAACCGGATGCCTGCCAGGCCGGAGACGTTGGTTATCTCGTGGAGGTCTGTCGATATGGAGGTCACTCCGTGAGGCGTCACTGCTTTAGCGTAATTCGCCGGGTGCAGCATTGAGCTCTCTATGTGTATGTGGCCGTTGATGAAGCCCGGCGAGAGGTAGGCTCCTTTGAGGTCGATGATTTCCACGGCATTTGTATAGTCGCCTATTCCAGCGATGCGTCCGTTATACACGGCCACGCTGCTCTCTTCGATGCTGCTGGTAAAAACATTGATGATACTGGCGTTCTTCAACACCAGGTCGGCCGGCCTGTCGCCCCGGGCTACCGCGATCAAATCTGGCAGGTTCATGCTTCCTCGGTCACTCAATATAACAGATATCGGGCAAATTCCGATATCGTTCATTCCAGTCGATGCCGTAACCCACGATGAATTTATCGGGGACGGTAAAACCCAGGTAGTCGATTTTCACATCGACTTTGCGCCGGGTGGGCTTTTCAGTAAGGGCGCACAGGACGGCCGAAGCCGGGTTTTTTCGCCTGATATAGCGGATGAGGTAATCTACGGTCAGCCCGGTATCGACGATATCCTCCACCACGATGATGTGGCGGCCTTCAACCGGCCTGCTTAGCCTTCCCAGCATCCTGATCTTGCCCGAGGACTCCGTGCCGCTGCCGTAGCTGGATAACCGCACGAAATCCACCTCCAGGGGCATATCCAGCCTGCGCACCAGGTCGGCCATGAAAATAAAAGACCCCTTGAGTATGCCGATGAGTAGAGGGTTCTTGCCCCGGTAATCCATACTTATCTCGGAGGCCAGCCTCTGCACGGCGCTGTCTATCTCCTGGCTTTTAATCAGCTTTTTCAGCTTGGGAGACATGTCAGGGATTATAGCTGCACGGTAGGACTTTGTCTATTTATTACATCCAGTACTCCCTAACAGGGTCTGCACCGGTCCTTGATTTATATAATTAAATAACCTGTATAATAGGTATTATATGAACATTGATGCTGAAAAAGTAAAAAAACAGGTCGCGGCTATTCTTAAAAAGCACGGCGTTAAAAGGGCGTCTTTTTTCGGTTCTTTCGCGCGCGGGGAAGCCGTGAAGGGCAGTGATCTTGATATCCTAATAGAATTTGAGGGTGAAAAAAGCCTGCTTGATCTTGTCGGGGTGAAGTTGGAAATTGAAGATATGCTGAACATGAATGCAGATGTATTAACCTACGACGCCCTGTTTCCTGCAATCAAGGACAGCGTACTCAAGGAAGAGATGCCAATACTATGAAAGACCCTATAAAAATCGTCGGGCACATGCTTGAAAGCATGGATCTGATACGTGAATACACACGCGGGTTTTCCGTAAATGATTTCCTGGCTAATAGGGAGACTCAGGATGCCGTGATCAGGCGGTTAGAAATCATAGGCGAGGCAGCTAAAAACATGCCGGACGATATTAAAGAACGATATTCGGGCATTGCCTGGCGTAAAATTGCAGGTATGAGAGACGTCCTTATACACGAATATTTCGGCGTTGATCTGAATTTAACCTGGAAAGTGCTTGAGCGGGATTTGCCTGAACTTGAAAGGCAGCTTAAAGAGATACAATAAGACTGAACTGTATTCTCTTGAAGAACTTACAGGAAACGCACAGTCATTTTGAGCGATAATAATCTTTGCCGTGACAGGTTGAAGTGACGTCTCAGCGCTTGGTGACCAGTTTCTTGACCGAGCGGTTGAGGCCTTCCAGGGAGAGGTTGTACATGGGGAAGAGCTTGGCGATAATCTGTACCGTGGGGTAGCTGCGCAGGACCGACGTCTCGGGGTTGAGCCACACAATATGGGTGAAGTGGGCCTTGAACTGCTTGAGCCTTTCGATGCCGGCGTGTTTCTGATACCCGTGGTAATAGAGGTCGCCGAAGCGGTCCATCAGCTCGGAATAGGCCATGCAGGCATCGCCCACAAAGATGACCTTATAGTCGGGCTCCAGGACCTTCAGCAGGTGCTCGATAGAGTCCCCTTTGCGCTGCTGAATATCGCTGTAGAGCACATCGTACGGGCAGTTGTGGAAATAATAGTATTTGAATGCGCGGAAATGGCTGAGCGAGTTGGCCGCTGAGAAAAGCTGGCTGCACAGGTCTGCGTATGGCTCCATTGATCCGCCGGCATCCATGATGAGAAGCAGCTTGATGCTGTTCTTGCGGGGTCTTTTCCATTTGAACTCGAGCTCGCCTGCGTTTTTGCAGGTGGCGTCTATGGTCTGGTCCAGGTCAAGCTCGTCCTCGGGGCCGGCCCGGTTCAACTGCCGGAGCTGCTTGAGCGCGACCTTTATCTGGCGGATGTCCAATGTAACGTCGTCCCTGTAGTTGCGGAAGTAACGCAGTTCAGCGATACGGACCGCGCTACGCATACCTCCCGGTCCGCCCACCAGCATGCCCTGGGGATTTTTACCCGAGTGGCCGAAGGGCGATGTGCCGCCGGTGCCTATCCAGTAATTGCCCCCGTCATGCCGCTCCTTCTGCTCCTTCAGCCGCTTCTCAAACTCCCTGAGCAACTCCTCCAGGTCCATCTTCTGGATGGCAGCCATCTCCTCGGATGTAAGCTCAGGCCTGTTCCTGGGGTCCAGCAGCCACTGGACCAGCTCTTCGGTGACCTCGAGAGAGGGGGCTATGCCGCTGAAATACTCCTGGAAAGCGACGTCGTACTGGTCGAAATGGGTCTCGCTCTTAACCAGTATGGAGCGGGCCAGGTAATAGAAATCGCTCATGTTATGGATCAGGCGTTTATCCAGGGCTTCCATCAGGATCATCCATTCGTTGATGGAGACCGGCACCTTCTTATCCTTAAGTGTAAAGAAAAAGGGAGTAAACATAGCAGGTTTTAATAGCGGCGGGTGAACTCAATTGCCGTATATATTATAGCCTCGCGTCTGCGCCTTCTTTTTCACGTGGTGTGTCACGTAGAAATCGATATCGTTTTCCTTTTTTATCAGCGTGCCCAGGAAAGGTATCTCGCCTTCCTTGATTTTGCCGTCCAGGCCGCTGGCCATAAGCGCCTGTATCCAGTCTATCAATTCGCTGGTCGAGGGCTTTTTGCGGAAATCGTCGATCTTGCGCAGGGTGTAGAAGGTCTCCAGCGCTTCCTTGAGCAGAGCGCTCTTGATGTCGGGGAAGTGCACCTTGACTATCTCCTCCATCATCTCCGGGTCGGGAAACTCGATATAGTGGAAGATGCAGCGGCGCAGGAAGGCGTCCGGCAGCTCCTTTTCGTTGTTGCTGGTGATGATGACGATGGGACGGTGCTTGGACGAGATGGTCTCGTCGGTCTCCGGAATGTAGAAGCTCATCTCGTCCAGCTCGTTGAGCAGGTCATTGGGGAATTCCAGGTCGGCTTTGTCCACCTCGTCGATCAGCAGGACGACCTGCTCGGGCGCGGTGAAGGCCAGACCCAGCTTCCCCAGCTTGATGTAGTGCTTGATATTGGAAACATCCTTGCCTCCGAAGCGGCTGTCGTTAAGCCTCTGCACGGTATCATACATATACAGGCCTTCGACCGCCTTGGTGGTGGATTTAATGTGCCAGCGGATCAACGGCTTGCCCAGCGATACGGATATGCTGTGAGAAAGTAGCGTCTTGCCCGTGCCCGGCTCACCCCTCACCAGCAGAGGTCTTTTGAGCACGATTGACACATTAACGGCATTTTTAAGGGCATCCGAGATAACGTAATCAACCGATCCTTTGAACTTTTCAAACTGATCCTGCTTCATGATTTTTCCTCCGGGGGCATCTTGGTTCACATTTAAACCCCCCGGCCACAGGACCGGAGGGTGAAGCGATGCTATCCTGAATTTATTCCGAGGGAAATTTTAGGTTAACCGCCGCTTAAAAGCAAGTTAAGTCGGCTTTTAACTGATTTAACTCGATCGGTATCATGGATGGGCAAAGTGAGTAAAATTCACCGCTGTACATGATATAATCACGGATTAATACCGCAGTGTTAGATGAAAGAGTACATAATTGAATTCAAGCCGTCCGGACGCAGGGCTTCCTGTGTCGAAGGCGCTTCTATTCTCAGTTGCTGCCGCGAGAATCAGATACAAATAGCCAGCACGTGCGGCGGGCAGGGCAAGTGTTGCTCCTGCAAAGTGCGCATAGAGAAGGGGATTCTTTCCGCGCCGACCTCGAACGAATTAAAGCGTTTATCTGCCGGCGAGTTGGAACGTGGCTGGCGGCTGTCCTGCCAGGCCAGGCCCGCCGGCGACCTTGTCGTTTACCTGCCCGTAGAGAATAGCCTGACTTCAACCCCCGCGTTCAAAAAAGAATTAATAGTCAAGATAGTCCCGGATTACGGGGGTAGATGTCCTGGTGAAGGCTATGGCGTTGCTGTCGACCTGGGGACTACCAAGATAGCAGGATATCTGGTCAACCTCTCTGACGGCGGTATCCTGAGCAATGATGCTGTGGGCAACCCCCAGGCTGTTTACGGAGACGACGTGATCAGCCGCATCACATATGCCATGAGCTCACCAGCTAACAGCAGAAGGTTGAGAAAAACGGCAACAGGAGCGATTGACAACCTTATAATGGACCTGTGCCGGGTGGCAGGCTATAAACCCGGGACGATTAGTAAAGTAGCCGTCTGCGGCAACACAGCGATGCACCACCTGCTGTTGGGATTGCCGGTCACACAGCTTGCGCAGGCGCCTTACCTGCCGTGCGTAAAGGACTCTGTAAATATCAGTGCAAACGAACTGGGGCTTAAATCGGTGGCGCATGCCGGCGTATATTTGCTTCCGAATATCGGAGGGTACGTGGGAGGCGACCACGTGGCAGTGCTTGCGGCAATAGATGCCTGTAATGTTGTGGCCCATACCCTTATCGTCGATATTGGCACCAATACCGAGATCTCGCTGGCGGCCGGCGGCCGGGTCACCAGCGTTTCCTGCGCCTCAGGTCCTGCCTTCGAGGGAGGACACATAAGACACGGGATGAAGGCTTCACCCGGGGCAATCGACCGGATCGTTATAAAGGACGGCAAGGTCAGATACAGGACTATCGGGGGCAGCGGGCCAATGGGGATATGCGGCTCGGGGATGCTTGACGCTGTGGCGCAGATGGTCGATAAGGGCATAATCGACCCCGGCGGCAGGATGGATAAGGGGCGCCCCATCGTCCGCGCGCTGGGAGGGCAGTCTGAGATATTGATCGCCGGCAGGGATAGGTCGGTCAGCGGTGAAGATATCGTGATCACGCAGGGAGACATAAGGGAGCTGCAATTGGCCAAGGCCGCCATCCGTACCGGGATCAATGTATTATTGAAATCGGCGGGCATCGCCGCAGGGGATGTTAAACGAGTAATTATCGCCGGAACTTTCGGCAATTATATCGATATAAAAAGCGCGATAAGGGTGGGAATGCTGCCGGACCTGCCGCTGAGGCGTTACAGCCAGGTCGGCAATGCAGCCGGAGCTGGCGCATGCATGGTATTGGTGTCCGACAATGCCCGTGATAAGGCGGAGGCGATGGCACGACAGGTCAAATATCTCGAGCTTGCGGACAGGCCTGATTTCATGGAGTTATTCGTCAAAGCATTGAATGTCGGCCCATGATTTTAACAGTAGAAATGGACAAATGGGCAGCAAGAATAAAGAAAAAGTAATTGTAGGGATGAGCGGAGGCATCGATTCATCGGTGGCTGCCGCCCTGCTGGTAAATCAGGGCTACCGGGTGACCTGCGTCACCATGAAAACCTGGAATGATAGCAGTCCGGCGTGCCGGGGTAGTTGCTTCGGGCCGGGGCAGCAGGACAGTATCGAAAGCGCCGGCCGGATCGCCGTCAAACTGGGAGTGCCTTTTCACGTGATAGACCTGGCGGATGAGTTTAAACAACATGTGCTGGATTATTTTTGCAGGGAGTACCAGTTGGGGAACACGCCTAACCCCTGTGTGCGCTGCAATCAATTGATCAAGTTCGGCGTGTTGTGGCAAAAGGCGCTGGCCTGCGGCATTGAAGCGGACTTCTTCGCCAGCGGACACTATGCGCGTGTATGTATGGGCGCCGGCGGGCGTTACCTGTTGAAAAAAGGACGGGACGGAAAAAAAGACCAGTCTTATTTCCTCTACGGGCTGGGTCAGCAGCAATTAGCCCGTACACTCTTCCCGCTGGGCGAGTACCTCAAGCAGGATGTGCGTAAAATGTGCGCAGAAATGAAGCTGGATATCGAGGCCGGTGATGAGAGCCAGGATTTCGCCGGGGGTGATTATTCCCCACTCTTTGCGGGGAAAGGCATTCCAGGCCCTGTTGTGGACAGGCAGGGCAATGTGCTGGGAAGACACAAAGGCATTGTCTATTACACGCCCGGGCAGCGCAGGGGGCTGGGCATTGCCTCCAAAGAGCCGGTATATGTGATCGACATCAGCGCTGAAACAAACTCGGTAGTCGTAGGTAGTTTGAAGGACCTGCATACTCAAGAGCAAATTGTGTCTGATGTCAACTGGATAGCCGGGGAATCTCCAGCGGCTGCCACGCAGGTAACAGCCAGGATCAGGAGTTCGCACGCAGGTTACGAAGCTGTTATATTTCCGCGCGATGACCGGAGAGTAGTCGTTACATATAAAAAACCTCAGGTAGGCGCCGCGCGCGGGCAGACCATTGTGTTTTATGATGGCGACGTGGTCGTGGGAGGCGGCATCGCCGAATGAAGGTTCAGCGAAACCGGACTGAAGTGGATTTGCGCTAAAATATAGGGATTAAACCAGGAGTTTGTCAGTATCAGTAAATGAACATTGAAAAAGAAGCCCCAGGGTTGAATGGGATAAAAATCCCTGTTTTTAAGCGCGGCATCGCCAGTGGCCCCATGCAAATAATAGGCAACACCCCGCTGGTCAGGCTGAATAAAGTCACTAAAGGAGCAATGGCGGAGGTGGCAGTCAAACTGGAATCTTTCAATCCGCTGGCCAGCATCAAGGACCGTGTCGGTGTGGCCATGATCCTGGATGCCGAGCAGAAAGGCCTGATCAAAGGCGATACGGTGCTGGTGGAGCCTACCAGCGGTAATACAGGCATCGCGCTGGCTTTTGTCTGCGCCTCGCGCGGCTACCGCGTAAAACTGATAATGCCTGATTCGGTCTCACTGGAGAGACGGAAGCTGCTTTCCATCCTGGGTGCGGAACTGATCTTGACGCCGGGGAGCGAGGGTATACCGGGCGCCATAAAGAAGGCGGAGGAGATGGTAGGGCAGAGCAGCAATTACCTGATGCTCGACCAGTTCAAGAACAAGGCCAATCCCGCAATACACCGGGCCACGACGGCGGAGGAGATATGGCGTGACACGGATGGCAGGGTGGATATGGTGGTGGCCGGCGTAGGGACGGGCGGTACCATCACCGGCATAGCGGAAGCCTTAAAGCCGCGCAAACCCGGATTCAAGGCCATTGCCGTGGAGCCGGATTCCTCGCCTGTTCTTTCTGGGGGCAAGCCGGGACCGAATAAGATACAGGGCATCGGGGCGGGCTTCGTACCGGACATACTGCGCGTCGACCTGCTGGATGAGGTTATGCGGGTTTCAGCGGAAGATGCGGGCATAATGGCCAGGCGCCTGGCCAGGGAAGAGGGGATCATGGCGGGCATATCTTCGGGCGCGGCCGCCTGGGCAGCGGTACGGGCTGCGCAGCGGCCGGCAAACAAGGGGAAGTTGATCGTGGCCATACTGCCCGATAGCGGGGAGCGTTATCTCTCCACATGGCTGTTCCAGGAGGAGAACCAGGTATGAAACACATTTACATGGACTATGCCGCCACCACTCCCATGCTGCCGGAGGTCGCTGAAGCGATGCAGCCTTATTTCAGCCGTAAATATGGCAACCCTTCCAGCATCCACTCGATGGGGCAGGAGGCCAGGGATGCCGTTGAGCATGCCCGCTCGCAAGTCGCAGCCCTCATTGCCTGCAGGCCGGAGAACGTCGTTTTCACAGGCGGTGGTACTGAGTCTGATAACCATGCCATCAAGGGCGTATGCCTGGCCGGCAGGGGAAAGAGAAACCATATCATCACAACGGCCATCGAACACCATGCCGTTCTTAACACGTGCAATTATATGAAAGAGCTGGGCTTCGATGTGACGGTGGCGCCTGTGGACAGGTACGGCATGGTGGATCCTGACGACATTAAGAAAGCCATAACCGCCAAAACGCTGCTGGTATCGGTCATGCACGCCAACAACGAGGTCGGCGCCATTCAGCCGATCGAACAGATCGGCAATATCACCAGACAGGCCGGCGTATATTTTCATGTCGATGCGGTCCAGACCGCCGGGCACCTGCCCATCGATGTTGACAGGATGGGCATAGACCTGCTGTCGGCGTCGGCGCACAAGCTTTACGGACCCAAGGGAGTCGGCATGCTCTTTGTGCGCGCGGGAACCCGCATAGTGCCGCTGTTACACGGTGGCGAACAGGAAAATGAGAGACGCGCTGGAACCGAAAACGTGGCCGGCATCGCCGGTTTCGGCAGGGCTGCTGAGATTGCCCGCGCTGAAATGGGCAAAGAGTCAGACAGGCTACTGGAATGCCGTGACAGGTTGATAGATACGGTGATGGGGCGGGTGGCTGATGCTTACCTCAACGGCCACAGGACGTCGCGCCTGCCCAACAACACCAATTTCAGCTTCGATTTTATCGAGGGGGAGGCGATACTCATGTACCTGGATGCCGAGGGGATCTGCGCATCCACGGGCTCGGCTTGCAGCTCGACCAGCTCGGAGCCGTCCCATGTCCTGCTGGCACTGGGCATACCGGTTGAGCGGGCACGCGGCTCGGTCAGGTTTAGCCTGGGCAGGTGGACATCGGGAGAGGATGTGGATAAGGTTGTGGAGGCGCTGCCACGCATCGTTGAGAAACTGCGCGCCATGTCACCCCTGGTAAAGGAAAAGTGCGACTGGATAAATTACCTGTGAATGCAAATTGAACTCAACCCCGAATCGGGGGGCCGCTTTTGTCATCTCCACCCATCCTGACATCGCCATCGCTGAAAAATTTAAATCTATTCCTGCCGTGACCCTTGGAGTAATACATCGCTGCATCAGATTTCTTAATCAGTGTTTCCATGTCTTCTGCGTCTTCAGGGTAGATGGCGATTCCTATGCTGGTGGATAAATGCACCTGGTGCCCGTCGATTAGCAGCGGCTCTGCAAAGGAATCCAGTATCTTTTGGGCTATAGTAGTGGCGTCTTCCGTGCGTTTGGTCTCCAGCATCACCAGTATAAACTCATCCCCCCCGATGCGGGCTATTGTATCGCTGGAGCGTATTATGGCCGAAAGCCGCATGCTTACGATTTTAAGCACCTGGTCACCTGCTTCATGACCGAGTGTATCGTTAATTGTTTTAAATTTATCCAGGTCCAGCGACATAACGGCCAGCCTGGCTTTATTTCGCCTGGCCAGCGCCTCCGCCATCGAGAAGCGGTCGGTCAGCAAGACCCTGTTTGGCAATCCGGTCAGATAGTCATGCGTCGCTAATTCCTCCAGCTTCTGCTCCATCTGCTTACGTTCGGTGATATCCGTCATCAGGGCTGTGATACCCACGATCTCACCATCTTTATATAGCGGCCGGCTGGAGGTGCGAACAAATATGGTCCTGCCGTCTTTGTCCAATATGCGGAATTCCCATGGTTCCAGTTCCCCGGATACCAGGCGGTTGAGACTGTCTAAAAGGCCCGGCAGGTCGTCCGGGTAAATAAGCGGGATAAAAGGTTTTCCTATCAAGTCACCGACCTTGTACCTGGTAAAGCGCTCGACAACCGGGCTGACATAGGTTATGTTTCCCTGGTTATCCAGCGTGTAAAAAACATCGTTGATATTCTCCACGAGTGACCGGTATTTTTCCTGGGATTCTCGTAATGCCTCCTCCGCTTTCCTGCGGTCGGTTATATCTCTGGCCTCGGCCAGTACAGATACCGGCTTGCCGCTCGTGTCCCGTATGACACTGAACTTGGTTTCTGCCCACACGGTTGTGCCGTCCTTGCAGTAATACTCAAGGTCTAACACTCGGACGGGATTATGGCTCAGATCGGCATTCACCCGGGATATCTCCTCTGACAACACTTCAAACGCCAGTTTGAGCGATTCCGGCGTGGCGTGTTTCTCCAGAGGCAGGTCCAAAATCTCCTGGGGTGTGTAGCCGCGTAGCTTTATCGCGGAGGGGCTCTGATAGGTTGTTTTTAGGTTCATATCCATCAGCCATACGGTGTCCGTCATGTGCTCTGATAGCAGTCGGTATTGTTCCTCGCTCTGCTGCAGGGCCGCCTCGACTTCCTTGCGATCGGTGATGTCGCGGCTGATAGATCTAAAACCGATAGTCTCACCCCGATCATTTTTCCGTAGGGAAACCGATGTTTCCGCGAATGCTGTGCTGCCATCTTTGCGCATTATTTTATGTTCAAGGCCTTTATTCGGTTCTCCTGTTCTAAACACCTGGTTGAAAGCATGCAGCAGTAGCTCAATATCCCCTTCAGGTACTGTCATGCTGTAATTATTTCCGATCAGTTCTTCACGCGAATACCCGAGATTATCGCAGACCGAATCATTGACATAAGTAAAATTGCCGGCCAGGTCCACTTCGTAAAAGGAGTCATACATCTGCTCCAGTACAATGCGGTATTTCTCCTCCGACCGTTTTAAGGCCTCCGTCAATTCATTGCGTTTATCCCTCTGGTTAAATATGAGCACCGTAAGCACGCTGAATACAGCTGCTATTATCACAAAAGCGACCGTTCTCAAGGTGGCATCAGGATAGAGGGGAATTAAAAAAGCGCGCGGCAGAAATATGAGCAGCGAGATAATATTTGCCAGCAGGGCTCCACGTAACCTGTAGTAATAGCTGGAATATAAAATAGGCGCCAGAAAAAGCATTCTATGCGGGTCATGTACCGTGTACAAGATGTCCCAGCGCAGTGCTTCCCATCCAAAGAGTATGACCAGTTCGCCAAAGTAATAAAAGATAGTGCAGGCAACAAAGAGGGCAAGCAGTATGTAAAAATGCTTGTCCCTGAAAATAGGCCGTTTCATCAAGAGTACCTCTCCTTCGTTTGCCCCACCATGTAACGGGTTTGCGCTGATATGTTACCATAAATCGTCATTGTGACGAGCCGAAGCTGCGAGCCGAAGACGAGGCAGGCAGCGAAGCAATCTCAAGCTCATGCACTGTAGGGGCGGGTTTTTAAACCCGCCCGAATGCGGGCGCACCTTAAGGTACGCCCCTGCATTCTGCAACCATGTAGGCATCATACGGGCTTAAACTCGAACTTGCCGCTCTTGAAAATCTCCAGGCTGGTATCCACTACATCCGGATCATAGAGTCTGCCCCTGTTCTTTGATATCTCCTCAAGCGCCTTATCGATGCCCAGTGCCGGCCGGTATGGGCGGTTGGAAGTCATGGCTTCAATCACGTCTGCCACAGCCAGTATTTTAGCTTCCAGCAGCGTATCCTCACCCTTTAGCTGATTGGGATAACCTGAACCATCCAGCCTTTCATGGTGCTGCAAGATGGTCTTTGCAACATTACATGGGAAATCCATGCCTTTGACAATATCGTAGCCGCTCTGAGCATGAGTTTTTATCAAGCTGAATTCTATATCGGCAAGTTTTCCAGGTTTACTGAGTATATCTGAAGGGATATACATTTTCCCGATATCATGGATTACCGCCGCAGTCCTGAGATTTTCAATACGGGTATCTTCCAACTTCATTTCCCTGGCTATGGCGGTCGCCAGGCGGGCCACACTCTGCTGATGGCCTGCAGTATACGGATCTCTCGTTTCCATGATTTTGACCATGGTATTGATAGCGTCATTCAAGGTCTTCTTTAGAGACTCGTAGCTTTTTAATAGTTTTTCATTTGATAGTCGGCGCTCGGTGATGTCCTGTAATGAGCCGACCAGATGCACAGGACGCCCGCCCTGAGACATTTCGGCTACTCCACGTGCCACACACACCCGTGTCTCACCGTCTTTCCGTATGGCCCGGAGTTCAAGCTCGTAAGGGGTTCCATCGGCGACGGCGGCCTCGACGGCCTGCCGCAGGCGCGCCATATCGTCGGGGTGATAGAAGGCTGGATGCTCGGCAAAACTCGGTGCTCCTGCCTGCGGGTCCCGCTGGAAGATCCGGAACAACTCGTCCGACCAGGTCACCGTGTCCGTTGCGATATCCCATTCCCAACTTCCGATATTGGCAATACCCTCGGTCCGCGCAAGCATTAGCTGTTTACTCCGCAACAATTCCTCGGCCTCCTTGCGCATAGTGACATCTTCGTAGATGACTACGATTTCACCTGAAGACAGCCTGTACACGTAATTATCACGCCAGCCGCTTATCCTTTCATCATGATACCGTGAAATGGGATGACTCTCTGGCACTCCCGTGCGCCACACTCTCTGGAGGACCCCAAAGAGGCCGAACTCCCTGATGCCCGGGAAGATCTGGAGGATGCTTTTGCCGATGATGTCTTCTTTCTTAATATTATCTATGCTTTCGGCAGCGCGGTTGAGATCCTTGAAGATGAAATCTTCACAATCCGCCGCGGCCTCGTAAATAGCCACACCGTTTTTGGAATTATTAACCAGCTCGTGGTAGCGTAACTCGCTCTCCCATAGCTCCTCCTCGATTTTCTTGCGATCGGTGATGTCCGTGATCAGCCCTGTGACGCCCTCGATCTGTCCGTCTTTATATATTGGTTGACTGGACGAGCACACAAATATGATCTGGCCGTCTTTATCCAGCACGCGGTATTCCAAAGGTTCCAGTTGCCCGTTCATCAGGCGATTGTAACTGTCCAAAACGGCCGGCAGGTCATCCGGGTAAATGATCGAGGTAAAAGGTTTCCCTATCAAATCACCGACCTTGTAACTGGTAAACCGCTCAACTGCCGGGCTGACATAGGTTATATTCCCCTGGATATCCAGAGTATATAGTACCTCGTTGATATTCTCTACAAGCGCGCGGTATTCTCCTTCTGATGCGCTGAGCACCTCATACGCCTTTTCCGCCAACGCGTTCTCAGCCTGCCGGCGCTCGGTGATGTCCTCGATGGCCAGGAGAATGACCTGGTCTTTGCCCACCGCTCTTTGAATTTGCCGGGCATTCAGAAGCAATGTACGCCTTCCAATGGTTGGGAAATCATATTCAATCTCGTAGTCATCAAAGGTTGATGTCTGGGGGAGGATGGATTCCAGCAGTTTCCGCAGCCTGGGGATATCCAACTGCTTATTGCCCAGGTCAAAAATATGCTGTCCCACGGTCTCTTCAGGTTTTACCTTGAAGGTTTCATAGAAAGAGCGGTTGACTTTGACTACTCTTAAATCCTGGTCCAGGGCGACTAAGGGTTCATGCACGGTGTCGATGATATTCTCGGCATATATGAGGGCGTCATCTGCGGATTGTTTAATTACAACAGATTCTTTATGGGGTATTTTTCTTACCATTTTCTATCTCCTTGCATAGCCCCTAATGCCTTCATTTTGCCGTTTGCCTCCAATCCAGGTTGATCGGCTTGGTGACAAAGTAATTCTTATTCAGGCCATAGTTCCCGCTGTATTTGCTACTCAAATCTAAAACCCTTTTCCTTGAACAGATTTATGCAAGCATCAACTATTTCGGCATCATAAAATTTGCCGCTGCCGTCGGAAATAACCTGCATCGCCTTCTCCGACCCGGGTGCTTCAGGCTGCCACGGGCATGCATTACAGGATTGATCCATGACGTCAGATACAGTCAGTATCCTTGCCTCCTGCGAAATCTGACTTCCGCGCAGGTTATGCGGGTAACCGGACCCGTCCATATGCTCATGGTGCTGCATTATCACCTCGGCAACGGGCCAGGGGAACTTTATCACTTTAACAATGTTATAACTCCCCTGGACGTGAGATTGCAGAATGGTGAGTTGAAGTTTATCCAGTTTATCCGGCTTGATGAGTATCTCCATTGGCACCGCCGCCATTCCCAGGTCATGCAGAAGGGCTGCCGTCATGACAAAATCGATCCGGTCTTCGCTGAAACCCATTTCCGCCGCGATTCGGCCGGCCAGATCCGCTACGCGCCGCTGGTGTGCCGCGGTATAAGGGTCGCGCATCTCGGTTACCCTAACAAGCGCATCAACAGCCCCTTCGACTATCGCTTTTTGCTGATCAAGGGATTCCTTGATTTGAAGCTTCAATTTATTACGCTCTGTCGCATAGCGGAGTGAGCAGCAAATCTTGTAAGCATCGATCTGACCCTTGATCAGGTAGTCCTGAGCCCCCTGGCGCACGGCTTCGATACCGATAGCGTCGTCTGATAGACCGGTTAGAATAACGATAGGCAGTTCAGGGAACTTTCCACGGATACTCTTCAGTGTATTCAGGCCCTTACTATCAGGCAACCCAAGGTCAAGCAGAACGGCTGTGAAATCACCTTCTAATAGTCTTTCAATGCCGGCTGCCAGTGTTTCCGCGTATTCGAGCTCGATGGTTCTCGGGGCATATTCAGTGATCATCTCACGTATAAGCCTTGCATCGGCAGGATTATCCTCGATGACTAATGTCTTTGTTTCCTCATTCTCCAAATTAGTAACCTCCTGGCTCAATGCCGTTCAATATAGACCAAACCGTTATAATAATTTAATGGCTCTTGGAGCTTCCGTTAGGCGGCAATTTCACAATTTCAAACCAGAAATTTTCAATCCCCGTCACTACCTTGGAAAACTCATCCAGGTCAAGAGGCTTGGTTACAAAGCAGTTCGCATGCAGGTTGTAGCTCTTAATGATGTCCTCCTCGGCATCTGAAACTGTCAGTACCACCACTGGGATCCGTTTCAGTTCGGGATCTTCTTTTATCTCCTTAAGTGTCTGGCGTCCATCCTTGCGAGGCATATTAAGATCGAGCAGGATAACGTCCGGGCGGGGCATCTTTGCATATTCGCCCTGTTTGCGCAGGAAAGCCATTGCCTCCACTCCATCGGGTACATGATATAGCGTATTACGAATTTTGATTTCCTTCATGGCTTCATTTACCAGCCTGGCGTCAGCTGGATTATCCTCGACCAGCAAGATAGTAATTGGCTCTCCATGTTTCCGACCTGTCATTGCTTGTTACCTCCTTTAATTGGAATAGTAAAATAAAAGGTTGCTCCTTTGCCGGGTTCTGATTCTAACCAGATACGCCCGCCGTGCCGCTCCACAATCTTCTTGGCGACGGCCAGACCAAGACCTATGCCGGGCACCTCGCGACCCTGCAGACGCTGGAAAATTACGAAAATCTGCTCTTTATATTCAGGGTCGATGCCAATGCCGTTATCCTTGACCGCGAAGACGTAGTCGCCATCCCGCGTCGCGGCGGAAACGTGTATACGCGGTGGTCCGCTGCCGTGGTACCTGATGGAATTGGCTACGAGGTTCTGGAAGAGGCGGGTCAATTGCATCTGGTCCGCGAAGATTTCAGGCAATGGGTCATGTGTAATATTAGCCTTGCTTTCATCAATAGCCTTCTTGAGGTCTCCGACCACGTGGTCCAAAACCCACTCGCAACTCACCATTTCAAAGGGGTCGCCGCGTGTTTCCACGCGGGAATATTCGAGCAGGCCGCCGATCATATTTTGCAGGCGATTAGCTCCGGTAACGGCGAAATCTATAAACTCCTGCGCATCCTTATCCAGTTTTGGTTTATAGCGCTTCTCCAGCAGTTGCATGTAGCTGGATATGGTGCGCAACGGCTCCTGCAGATCATGCGAAGCTACATAGGCGAAACTTTGAAGCTCGGCATTTGACCGTTCCAGTTGTTCCGTCTTCTCAGCCAGCCATTTCTCGGCTTTTTTACGCTCGCTGATGTCGCTGCAGGCCCCGATCATTTTCACCGGCTCGCCCGCATCATTGCGTAATGCAGTACCATGGTCCACCCAGTAGCAATACGTACCATCCTTGCGTTGAATGCGGTACTCATCCGCATAGGGTGTCGCTTCCTTTAAATGCTGTTCGAGTTTAGCATTGACATGGCCGATATCATCTGTGTGAATGGCCTTTTCCCAGGCCTCTATGGTTCGCGGGAATTCACCGGGCTGATAGCCCAGTATTTCATCGATCTTGCCGTACCAGTCTAACCTGCCGCTGGGTATATCCCATTCCCAGATAGTATCGCTGGCACTGGCAGAGGCGATACGGAATCTCTCCTCACTCTCTTTCAGATTGTCCGCTGCTCGCTTAATCTCCGAAATATCCCTGATGATAGACACTATGTTAACCGGGTTTTCATCTCTATCCTTGAGCATCACTACACTGAGCAGGATTGGCACTTCCCTTCCGTCCTTGGTAAGAGCCGTATGCTGGACGTTTTTAGCAAAGCCTTTTTCCATTGCGTCTTTAATTACGCCGAAGACGACGTTTGCCTCCCTTTCAACAACCAGTATGGTGGGAAGGGTACCGATTATCTCTTCACCGTAGCCCCAGAGGTCTGTGGTTGCCCGGTTGATCGCTTCTATCCTGCCGTCAGGGCTGGCCAGGATCACGGGGTCGCTCATGTTTTCAATCATATCGCGGGCCACGCGGGCTGCCGCAGCCACGCCCTCGGCCCGTAACTTTTCAGCTTCTGCCCTATCTCTTTCCAGGGTAGCAGCCTGCAGGGATTCCGCCATGCGGTTAAATTCACCGCCGAGCTGGCTGATCTCGTCTTTGCCCCTGACCTGGATCCTCTGGCTGAGGTCGCCGCCGCCTATTTTTTCGATTGCTGTAGATAGATGCCGTAAAGGGCCGGTGACCTGCCGCGTTATTAAAAGAGAACCAAGCCCCATGAGGATAACCATTAATAAAGCCAGCCCTATCAGGTATACTAATAGTCTGTTAAGCGGCTCAAAGGCCACCTGCGCAGGCACCCAGTATTCTGCAGCCCAGCCCGTTCCGGGCAGCGGCATATAGGCAGCCAGTTTATCAATCCCATCGATGGGGCTGATAAAGCGCATGGTCCCCTGTTGCCCGGACAGTGCCGCCCGTATCGGCGGCACTGATCTGAAGTCGGTCTGCTCAAGCACATAATTGGGATTAGCCTGGTGGGCGATGATCAACCCCCTGCTGTCGGTGATTAATCCATAGCGGAGTGGCTGTCCGGACTGCAGACCCGTCATGCCTATCTGTGATAGCTGCTCAAGATTCAAGCCGCCGGCCACTATTCCGATAATTTGCCCTTCCGGGCCGTGCAAGGGTGTGGCAACAACAACAGTAGGCCGCTGGGTGGCGGGTGAGATATGCAGGTCGCTGGTAACAGCCTGGCCGGTGCTCATGAGTTTCTTATACCAGGCTGTGTATCCCAGATTATTCCTGCTCAGGCTTTGTCGCAGCTCATGGGGTCCCATGACGCGAACAGTCCCATCCGTATCCAGGAACATGATATACTCGAAAGTTTTCGAGTTCTCCAGTATGGAGGTAGCAGTGTTATGCACGGACTGGTGCAATTCTTCTTCACTGTAGCCCGGCGTGGATATAGTGCGCAACCAGGGCGCCTCAACCTCACTGGCGGTAATCGCCATTATATCCCGCGCCTGGTTAAGGTAGAAACCTACGGAGCTGGCGTATCCGTTGACGCTGTTTATGTTGGCCTCGTTTTCCCTGTTTATAATGCTGGCCTGCACGGTGAGAAACTGCAATATGCCAACGGCAGCAGCCACTATAGTTGCCGACAGGATGATGAGCAGGGGAAGCTTGACTGACAGTTTCATTTACGCATTTTCCTTCTACCTTTTTTCGCTGAGCACCTCGTTGAGGAGCGTCTCATCGTAGAGCTGGCTGGCGGGTATAACTTCCTTGAGTATGCCAGTTTCTACCAGCACCGGCTGCATGCTCTCCAGCAAAACGGGGTCATTGCGCATATCTGATGGCCAGCGCATCATTTTCACATTCTTTACCACCTCTGGAGTTAAGGATAATTTTCTGCCTAAGACGGACCGGGCAGTGTCAGGGTTTTTTTCTATCCAGCGGCAAGCTTCCATATGAGCGCGCAGATAGGCTTTAACAGCTCCGGGATTATCCCTTACGATGTTGGTGCTGAAGACATTCGCAGTGAACTCCATCTTTTCGAAAGGTTCACCACCCATGACCCACCCCAGTAGTTTCCCATCTTTCCGTAGTAAAGATTGAGTAAGATAGGGTTCCGACATAACGCCCGCCGCTATATTGCCGCTGGCTATAGCCAGGCCCGTATTGCTAACCGTAATCTCGACCAAAGTATAATTGGTTACCCCTTCCTGCAACAGGCGAGCAATAATAGCTGCCGCAAACATGGTCGTTTTTGAGGGAACACCAATATGTTGGCCTTCGAGGTCTTTCCAATTCGATACAGAATTAGCCACCACAACTCCTACGATCGGATGCTCAGGGTCGGCAAAGGAATTAGCGGATACTGCGGTGACCTTGTCCGGTATGATGCCATCTTGCGCAGCAAGAAAAACGTTTATAATGCCACCGGATGGGGAGCCATCTATCGAGCCTTCTGCAACAGCTTTGAATATAGGATCAGCACTCTGATAAATTGTCTCTATGATAGTAAGACCGTTTTGCTTAGCAAAATCCTGGTCAAGCATCACATAATAAGGCAGGGAACTCAATGTTCCGACCATGCCTATTCGCAAAGTGAACTGCTGCGGCGATGCGACTGGCGTACAAGCCGCCAGCGAAAGGGCCGTTACCAGCATTCCTGCCAATGCCACGCAAAGTGACTTCTGTGCTTTCAACATTTAATAAATCCTCCATCACATGTTACTGATCCGAACTTTAATTCTCCTCTCTCAAAATAGACTATTAGATGGATTTAAACTCGAACTTGCCGCTGCTGAAGAGCTTCAGGCTGGTATCCACTACATCCGGATCATAGAGTCTGCCCTTGTTTTTTGATATCTCCTCAAGCGCCTTATCGATGCCCAGTGCCGGCCTGTATGGACGGTGTGCAGCCATGGCTTCTATCACGTCTGCAACCGCCAGTATTTTGGCTTCCAACAGCGTATCCTCACCCTTTAGCTGATTGGGATAACCTGAACCATCCAGCCTTTCATGGTGCTGCAAGATGGTCTTTGCAACATTACATGGGAAATCCATGCCTTTGACAATATCGTAGCCACTCTGAGCATGGGTCTTTATCAGGCTAAATTCAATTTCAGAGAGCCTTCCGGGTTTGCTGAGGATATCAGAAGGAATATACAGTTTCCCGATATCATGGATTACTGCCGCCATCCTGATCTGATCGATCCGGGTATCCTCTAACTTCATTTCCCTGGCTATAGCGATTGCCAGGTCGGCCACTTTATGCTGATGGCCTGAAGTATACGGGTCTCTCGTTTCCACGATTTTGGCCATGGTATTGATAGCGTCATCAAGGGTTTTCTTCAGGGATTCGTAGCTTTTTAATAGTTTTTCATTTGATAGTCGGCGCTCGGTGATGTCCATGAAAGTTACTACGGCACCTACCAGCCTGCCATGTTCATAGATTGGCGTGCTTGCATACTCGACGGGGAAGCTGGCGCCATCCTTTCGCCAGAACATCTCGGTGTCTACGTGATGCAGCAATCCATCACGATAGGCAGCATAGATCGCACACTCTTCCTGGGGGTAGGGGCTTCCGTTAGGTCTGGTATGATGCCAGGTGCTGTGGCTGGGACGGCGCAGAAGCTCTTCGACTTCGTAGCCCAGCATTTTCGCCGCGGCTGGATTGACATACACGTGGTTACCCTGCAAATCCAACTCTATAATCCCTTCCGTCACCGTGCCCAGGATGAGTTCATTTTGCTGGTGGAGGCTCACCAGTTTCTCGGCCGCCTGCTTGCGCTCGGTGATGTCCCATCCTTCAAACAACATACTCGTGGCTTCACCCTTCTCGTTCCTTAAAAATTTCATGTTAGTTTCTGCCCAAAAAGTAGAGCCGTCCCTGCGGAAATATTCGAGTTCTGCTATATACGAGCGGTCTGGAGAGAGATTCCCTTGCCTCTCATGTTCCATAATTTTTTCGAACTGATCCATGGCCCTTTGAAAAGACTCAGGAGTCAAATGCTTATCCAGCGGCATGGCCTTCATTTCCTCTGCAGTAAAGCCCCTTAGTTTTTCACTTGAAGGACTAAACCATAGAAACTTCAGTTCCATGTCCATTAGCCAGATGGCATCCTTAACATTGTTGGCTAACATTTGATATTGTTCCTCGCTCTCCCGCAGTGCCTCCACGGTTTTCCTGAGCTCGGTGATGTCCGTTAAAATGATGACGCTGCCGATTGTCCTGGAGTTTGAGTCCCGCAACGGGCCGGCGCTTATCAGCAGGCTGAGCTTCCGGTTGTCGGCACAGGTCAGGGTACACTCGCGGCGGCCTATCCCTCCACCCTTCATCAGGTCATTAAAACGCAAAGGACTTTCTGCACCTGTGCCGTGTGATGTACCGGAATTACTATCAATGACACCGATATGGAACATATCTTCAAATTGCTTAAATAGCGGGTCAGCTCCGCAAAGGTGGGATGCAACGGCGCTGGCACGGATGACCTGACCGTTCTCGTCGCACACCAGTATCGCCTCATTTGCCTGCTCGGTGATGGAAATCGAAAGTTGCTCTGCAGCTACCATTTCTCCCATCACCTTTTGCTGTGTTAAATCAGTGGCGATTACTACGGTAACCGTCTTTTCCTCCAGCTTTAAGACATTCATAGACAGATTAACCGGTATCGATGACCCATTGGCGGTTATGAGGTTCAGTTCTCCTTTGCTACCCGCTATCCCCGCTCTTTGGAACAGCGCATCGAATACTCTATAGTCAGGTGGTGATACCAGAGGGCGAAATGGTGACGTTACCATCTGCTCAAGCGGCATCTGCAGCATCTCAGCAAGGCGCTTATTGCAGTAGAGGATGATTCCTTCGGCATCGAGCGTCGCCGCACCCTCGCTCATGTTTTCCACCAGGGAGCGGTAGGCGTAGTCAGCGCCTTTCAAGGTGAACACCTGCTCACCCTCGGCTCCTGAGACAATCAGCGCATCTACCTCGCCACTTCGAATGGCCTCCAGCGTCTGATCAGCCTCCTCCAACCGCCTGCGGAGCTCTTCGTTTTCTGCCCTAAGGTGTGCTACCGTTTCCTTTGAACTACCCATGGTGTATCAGTTTTACCCCTTTGTTTTCAAATCAAGCCCATAGAGTACCCGCTCCCTATCCGACAGGTCGCCGATAATCCGGCGTAAAGGTGGTGGCAGTTTTTTTATCAGCGTAGGTACGGCGATAATCTGCTCGCCCTTGGCCAGGGCTGGCTGCTGGTATATGTCAACCACCGAGAGCTGGTAGTGACCTTTCAGGTGGGTTTCGCATATTTCCCTGACATTGTCAATCGCCCGCATCGCCCGCGGCGTGGCGCCGGTGACATACAGAGTCAGTGCATACTCTCCTTTGCCCAGGCTGCGCAATCCTTTCTCAAAGGCTTTGGTGGAGTTTTTAGCCCCGTCTTTTTTCTCCATTTCTTTACCCTCACTTTGTCCCAACGCGTGGCCTCAGGTCAAGGCCCACCAGGACACGCTCAGTTTTGGACAGGTCTCCGATGATTTTCTTAACCGGTTCAGGCAGCTTCCGCACCAGGGTCGGGATAGCCATTATCTGGTCACCCCTGGCTAATTGCGGATTCTCCAGGAGGTCGATTACCTCTATCGTGTATTTGCCCTTCAGATGATCTTCGCAGATTTTTTTCAGGTTGGCAAAAGCCCGCACCGAGCTTGGCGTCTGTCCGGCTACATATAAGCGCAGTTCATACATCTCCTCTTTTTTAACACCACGGGCCTCTATGACCCTTTGTCTTTTTTCGGCTGGCATTCAATACCTCCTTCGTTTTCCTTTTCCGCAACACGCCGGTCACCTGGTCTTATTGGGATTTTTGTCCTCTCCCCGCAAATGCGCCATTTTGCCCTTTCCTCCGGCGAGTACCTTTTCCCGCATCCTGGCTTCAGCAATAGCTTTCTTCAGGAGTTCTTCCTCGGTATCGAAGTCGGCGTGAACGGCAGCGAGTTGCGCCTCCATTGTCTTTCGCTTGCGGTTCAGCTCGCGTTCCAATCGCTCAATCTCCTCCTGCCGCACAATGTTAGCCGCATCCTCTTCTGCTTGTTTGCTAATCCGAGCGCTGCCGGTAACCACACCACCGGCGCCCACGTAGACGTCCAGTAATTCAATGCCTTTATCGGTCAGCAAGAATTCACGTATCTGGTTGGAATGCGCCATGCCGCGGGATTTAAGGATGTACAGGCCGCGATTGCGTTCCCCGCCGCTTTCGATATCACGCACCAGGATCCAGGTATCTATTAAGGACGAGATTTTAGTTTCCGTAGCCTCCATGTCACCAGTATGCGACAGATCGGTGAACAGGCTGGTGATTCCCTTCGCCTTCATGAAATCGATAAGACGGGTCAATATGCTCTTGGACTCATGTCCTGTTGCCATAGCGGTTAGGTCCGAAATGGGGTCAAGGATTACCATGTGCGGCTTGAAATCGTCAATCTCCCTGTGCATTATTGACAGGTGCATTTCCAGGCCGTAAGACGTAACGCGCGCTGCCCGGAACCGCAGATTGCCGCTCTTGACCCAGGGTTCCAGGTCAATTCCTATGGAGCGCATATTGCGCGTAATCTGGTCTGGTGATTCTTCAAAGCAGAAATAGAGGCAACGCTCACCACGCTGGCAAACAGCGGTAGCAAAAGAAGCGGCGACACTGGTCTTGCCCGCCCCTGAAGTGCCGCTGATCATTATGCTGCTGCCCCGGTAGCAGCCTTTTCCTCCCATCATGGTGTCCAGCCGTGGAATGCCCGTGGCAACTCTCTCGGTACTAACCTGATAGTCCATGCGCAGCGAAGTTACCGGTAGAACAGAGAACCCGCTGGTATCAATCAGGAAGGGATACTCGTTGGTGCCATGCTGTGAGCCACGGTACTTAGCCACGCGTAAGCGGCGGATGGCGATTTGATCAAATAACCTTTGGTCCAGGGAGATAACACAATCGGAGACGTATTCTTCAATGCCGAAGCGTGTCATTGTCCTTTCGCCCGGCTCGGCCGTGATCACGGCCGTAACCCCCCTGTCTTTTAGCCAGCGGAAGAGTCGGCGAAACTCGGAGCGCAGGATGTTCTGGTTGGTGAATCCGCTGAACAGCGCTTCAGGTGTATCCAGGGCAATGCGTTTTACATTGATAGAATCGATGGCGCTGCTCAGTCGGATGAACAACCCTTCCAGGTCGTACTCGCCGCTCTCTTCTATCTCGCTGCGCTCGATGTAAACATAGTCGATCAGCATCTTTTTCTGGCTGACCAGCTTATCCAGGTCCCAGCCCAGCGACATGACGTTCTGTTTAAGGTCACGGTCGCTTTCCTCAAAGGAGACAAAGAGGCCCGGTTCATCGTATTGCAGCGCGCCGCGCACCAGGAACTCCATGGCAAACAGCGTCTTGCCCGAGCCAGCGCCGCCGCATACCAGTGTGGGACGCCCCCTGGGCAAACCGCCGAGCGTGATTTCGTCAATGCCCTGTATGCCGGTGGGGCACTTCGGGAAAGGTGCTGCCGGGCTCTTTGCTTTGCGTGTTGCCATTTGTATCCTCCTTACCTGTTTTTATGACCTGACCCCGGCTGCTCTGCAGGCCGGCCTTTTGCCTGAGCTGTTTCATTACGGTAAACAGCTTGTCGAAATCAGCTGATTTATCCAGGAAATAGTCTGCCCCCATGTCGAGGCATTTTTTACGGTATTGCGGATAGGGATAGTTGGTCAGGATAATTACGCAGGGGGCGGGTTCAAATTTCTTGAGTTCCTGAAGGACTTCCATGCCGTTCTTGCCTGGCATGCGGATGTCAAGGACGACAACATCAGGTTTCATCTCCCCGATGGAATTCACAGCTTCTATTCCATCGGCCGCCTGCCCTATCACTTCCACTCCCGTCAATTCTGCAAGCATGGCTGGCAACCGTTCGCGGATGAAAACTGAGTCGTCAGCAAGGAACACAGTGAGCTTCCTATTTGATGGCACGGCCACCCTCCAGATTCAACAACTTACCATAATATTATAATCAGGAATCTGAATTAAGTATGTGAGCCGGAGGCCCGGTATCTTGTAGGATTCAGCCGATTTTTTTGTAGGCTAAATCCTACAAGAAAAGATGGATGGTTGGGGTGAGGTTATGGGATCGCCGCGTCGCCCCGATTTATCGGGGCTCCTCGCGATGACAGGGGAGGGTTGCCCGGCAGATCAGCCGAGCAACCGGTTCTCGATGGCGTAGCGCACTATTTCCGCGTCAGTCTTCAGCCCCATTTTATTTAATATCCTCGATCTATAAGTGCTTACGGTTTTGGGGCTCAGTAACAGCTCCTCTGCAATTGTTTTCTTGGCCTTGCCCGCAGCAATGAGGCACAGTACGCTGTATTCACGATCGGAGAGGAGCTGGTGAGGCGGGCCTGCGGCTGTAATACCCGGTGTAGCAGCCAGTATCTGTGCCAGTGAAGGGCTGATATACTTTTTACCTGAGGCCGCCGCCCGGATAGCGCTTATTAGCTCTTCGGGCGCTCTGTCTTTAGTTATATAGCCCGAGGCGCCGGCTTTTAAGACCCTCAGCGCGTACTGGTCTTCAGGATGCACGCTCAATAGCAAAACGGCAAGCCCGGGTTGCTGGCTTTTGAGTTGCTTGAGGATATCCAGCCCGTTCCTCACAGGCATGGAGATGTCCAACAGCACCACATCGAACTCATTACTCCAGACCTGGTTCAGCACCTCCTGCCCGTCAGCGGCTTCGGCGGCCACAACCATGTCGGGGTTATCCGAGATAATCTGTTTGAGGCCCTGGCGCACAATGGGGTGATCGTCAGCCACCAGTATTCTTATCACTGACGCACCTCCCCGGCAGGTAAATTCACTGTAACAGTGGTTCCTTTTCCCGGTTTGCCCCTGATATCGACAGAGCCACCCAGGTGGTGACATCTCTCCCGCATGCCTATCATGCCCAGTGATTTGGAGCTGTTTATCATCGTCTGCTCTATTCCTTTGCCGTTATCCCTCACACTCAATTCCAGTACTCCGTCTCTCTCACGCAGATACGCATCAACTCTGGTTGCCGCAGCATGGCGGGCGACGTTTGTCAGCACCTCCTGGAAAATACGGAAGAGGGCTGTGGCCTGATCATTATCCACCATAATATCATCTGGCTCAAAGCTCAGTTCAGTTTTGATGCCTGTCCTCTCCTGGAACTCCCCGGCCTGCCATTCCATGGCAGCCACCAGTCCGAGATCGTCGAGCAAACCCGGCCTTAACTCGGTAGATAGTCGTTTAACCGTCTTCACTGTGGTATCCACCAGCTTTAACATAGAGGCTATTTTTCCCGGCAGGGGTCCATGCCCTTCAGGTAACTTTTGGGATAACCAGGATAAATCCATTTTCAGCGCAGTCAGCGCCTGGCCCAGTTCGTCGTGTATCTCGCGCGCCAGCAGTGTCCTCTCCTCTTCCCTTAAGCTTGTTAAATGCATTGAGAGGCTCCGTAGTTCCTGGCGTGATTTCTCCAGGTTCTCCTCCACCCGCTTGCGATCAGTGATATCTTGCAATGAGCCGAACAGACGGACAGGCCGCCCGCCCGGCGCCATTTCGGCGGCGCCACGCGCCACACACACCCGTGTCTCACCGTCTTTCCGAATGGCCCGGAGTTCAAGCTCGTAAGGGGTTCCATCGGCGACGGCGGCCTCGGCGGCCTGCCGCAGGCGCGCCATATCGTCGGGGTGATAGAAGGCTGGATGCTCGGCGAAACTCGGCGCTCCTTCCTGCGGGTCCCGCTGGAAGATCCGGAACAACTCGTCCGACCAGGTCACCGTGTCCGTTGCGATATCCCATTCCCAACTTCCGATATTGGCAATACCCTCGGTCCGCGCAAGCATTAGCTGTTCACTCCGCAGCGACTCCTCCGACTTCTTGCGCGCGGTGATGTCCGCCTGATGAATCATGGCATTGATGATATGCCCGTCTGTGTCTATGATGGGAAAGATAGAGATGTCCAGAATGACGAACGCCCGGCCTTCCAATTGAAGCGACTCCAGTTCGGCAGTGTCGTAGCGTATCTCGAACCGAACAGTTTTGCCTTCCTCGAAAACCGATTTGACCTGTGGCATAAATCCATATTTTTCGACAATGTTGTCCTGGAAAATATTGTATTTGCCGAGGACTTCCTTCTCGGTGATGTTCAGCAGTTCGCAGCAGGCCCGGTTTATCCTGATGAGCGTGCCCTTCTCGTCAGAAATCCACATGGCGATAGGACTTTGGTCAATAGTACGGTCAAGTAAATTGTTTGATTTCAGCAGCGCTTCCTCCGCCTGCTTGCGGTCGGTGATGTCTGTTTGTGTTCCAACAACCCGCAGTGGCTGACCCTCCGTGGTCCATGTTATGGTCTTGCCACGGCCCAGCATCCACCGGTAGATACCATCCTTGCAAAGCAGGCGGTACTCGCTCATGAATACGGGAGCTACTCCTTCAAAGTGGCGTCCCAGTTCATTGTATACGTGCTCGCGGTCCTCCGGATGCAGGCGCTTGTCCCATTCATCCAGCGTATTGCCGATCTCATCATCTCCGTAACCGAGCAACGCCTTCCACCGCGGGGAGAAATAAAGCTGGTTGACCGGCACATTCCAGTCCCACAGGCCGTCCCCGGCTCCTTCTATGGCGAACTGCCAGCGTTCCTCGCTCTCCCTCAGTGCTTCCTTCGCCTGTTTGCGCTCGGTCAGGTCCCGGTTGCTGATTTCTAACTCCACTTTTGACCTGATCAGAATCTCCTTTTGATCAAAGATATTCCGTAACGCACGGTGGTTGACCATTAAAAGCAAGACCAGTACCAGCCCGATGGTGAGAATTTGACTGATGAGCAGTCCGGTTGCATCCCAAAGATTCATGTCAAGAAAGTCGCCGGGAGCGGGTATAAATAATACAAGTATGAGCCGGTAGCACCCTGCCAATGCAAACAGCAGGCATAAGATTCCGGTGGCCCGGCTGAGCGGTTTTAACTGAGTACCAACCCGGCGCAGCATGAGCCAGCTTGACTGTAAGAACATCAGCATAAGCGCTAAATTGAGCAGGACTATGCGGATTGCGACATCCGGCTGGAAAAATGTGAAATAAGTGAAGAGGCCCACAAAGATCGCCAGAATGATGTAATTATGGCGTTGGGAGCTCGGGCAAGCAACAAAACGCTCGAGGCCGAGATAAAGGATGAAAGCCGCTACAACCAGGCAGGTGTTGGCTATAAGTATTGAAACTATATCCGGTATTACGTTTCGAAGAGAAATCAGCACAAACGCCGCTGTCAGCAGAGCGAAGCTGGTCAGCCAGAGGGAGATACCATGGAATTGTTTCCGGCTTTGTTGCCAGAGCGCAGCCATAAACAGCGTGGCCACTAAACTGTTTATAAAAAAGATGATTGCGACGGTTCCAATATCAATCATTTCCACTATCGCCCGTCCATTTCAGGTCTGCGATAGAGGAAAGCTGATGTGTGGCCTATGACCTGTGCTGCCATTGCCATAGCCTCGCCTCCAGGTCCAATAAAATTTCAAGTTAACAATTTTATATTACGTCATTTCTGTGAGGCAGTCTACTAATACACAGACAAGGGGCATGATGCGCGACCTTTACAACCTGCAGTGACCCTTTCCTGTCGCTGGCAACGGCTTACCTCGATGCGCCGCGATGTTCAAGGACGGCGGCGCCGGAAAGGACGCAGTTCCTGCTGGAGAATTTCATAGACGTTATGGCCGGGCGAAAATAGGCTATTTTTATCCTACTTATTTTAATTCCCCGAGCAGCCTGTAGACGTTTTTATAGGTGTCCGAGAAACCGGGGTCAGCTTGTTCGAATTTTAATTTGAGGTAAGCCATCCTTTCAGCGAAGCCTTTTGTGTCATGACTTTTGACCATGTCTGACCAGATCCCGGCTTTAGACAGGAAAACATCCTCGATCTCAGCGACTTTCGGCAGGTTCATCTGCAGGGAGGAGTAAAAATCGGGGTCCTCGGAGACGACGGCCTCGACCAGCGTGAGCAGCAGCCGGTAGCTGGCGCCGCTTACCTCAGCAGCCTCTCTCAGCTTTCCCAGGCTCAGCAAAGTATCGGCCGATACGAGCGCTATGAAATGGGCCAGGCCCAGCACGATGCCCATCAGTTCATCGTGCTCCAATGGGGACATAATAGCCACACTGGCGCCCCTGGCCTCGAGATACCCGCGAAGCTGTGCCGCCAGTGACTCCTCCCCGTCATTTGCAGGTGTTAGCACAAACCTTTGTCCGGCTATTGATTCAGCCCCGGGGCCGAACATGGGGTGTGTGCCCAGCACGCGGCAGCCGCTGAAATATCTATGCATCGTCTCTACCGGGCGCGCCTTGACCGAGGTGATGTCGAATACATATTGCCCCGGCTTTACGTACGGGGCTATCTCGCGGGCTATATCCTCGAAGCTATTAACGGGCACTGACAGGACGACCGCGTCGGCCTGCTTCACCGCTTCCCCATTAGGTGCGGCCTGGCAGCCCAGCTCCCCGGCGGCCTCCTCAAGCTTTGCCCGGTCGCGGCCGGCTATAATGACCCGCAGGCCCTCGCCCAGCAGGGCCCGGGCAAACCACCTCCCCATCTTGCCGTATCCGCCTATGATAGCAACCCGGGTAACTTCGACGCTCATATCTGTTTGGCCTTTGGATAGGACCCCAGCACCTTGAGGAAGAGCGAGATATCCTCCAGTTGCGCCAGTGTCTGTTGAACCGCGACATCGCCGCGGTGCCCTTCGAAATCCAGGTAAAAATTGTATTCCCAGGGCTTCTGCCGTGTAGGACGCGACTCTATTTTGGTCAGGTTGATCTTCCTCTCGGCGAAGGCGCCCAGCGCCTGGTACAAAGTGCCGGGTTTGTGTTTTAACAGGAATACGATGGAGGTCTTGTCATCTCCCGAGGGTGGGGCATCCTCCCGGCTGAGTATGAAAAAACGCGTGGTATTGCGCGGGTTATCCTCGATCTCGCGCGCTATGATTTTCATGTCGTATATCTTCGCGGCGCGGGCGCTGGCGATGGCTGCGCCGTCCAGTATCTTCTTTTCCTTGATCATCTTCACGCTGCCCGCCGTATCGTACGCGGGTATTATCTCGCAACCCAGGCGCCGCAGATAGGACTGGCACTGGGCCAATGCCTGCGGATGAGAGTAGATCCTTTTTATGGACGACATCGAAGCGCCCCGGTTGGAGATCAGGCAGTGCGAGACCCTGATCTGCGTCTCCCCGCAGACCATGACGTCGGCGTCCAGCAGCAGATCGTAGGAACGGCTGATGCTTCCCTCCTGCGAGTTTTCGACCGGCACTATGCCGTATGGCAGGCCGCCTTCCTGCACCAGCTTGAACACCTCGTCCAGTGTCTCGCAGGGGCGGGTCAATACGGAATTGCCGAAGAAGTTTAAGGCCGCCTCCTGGCTGTAAGCGCCGTCCTGGCCCTGGAAGGCTACTTCTATGCCTTGAACGCTCCTGGAAGCCGCCATTACCATCTGGTAAAGGCGCTCCACATTTTCCGGGTTGATGTCCTCTTTTACCGCCAGTTGCCTGACGTGTTCAATGACCTTATTCTCACGTGCAGCGTCATGTACCTGCCGGTTTCCCTTTGTCTTGAGCGCTCCTATTTTTCGGGCCGCTCTTTCCCGCTCGGCCAGCAGCTTCACCACGCGGGTATCGATGTCATCGATATCTCTTCTTAAATCATCGAGGCTCATAAGATTATTTTCCCTATAAGGCCGGCCCTCTGCGCGAAGTCGCACAGCGCCACTGCCATCATCGCTTCTACTACAGGCACGGCCCTCGGCACGATGCAACTGTCGTGCCGGCCCTTTACCGATAAATCGACTCTTTTGCCGGTCTCAATATTAATAGTCTTCTGGCTTTTTCCTATGGAGGCTGTGGGCTTGAATGCCACCCGGGCCACGATGGGCATGCCGTTGCTCAACCCGCCGGATATTCCTCCTGCGTGGTTGGTAAGTGTAACCAGCTTTTTGTTTTTAAGGCTGAAAAGATCGTTGTGCCGGGAACCTCTCATGGCTGCCGCGCCGAAGCCGGCGCCGAACTCGACGCCCCTGGCGGCGGGGATAGCGAAGAAAGCTTTGGCCAGCTCTCCCTCAAGCGTATCGAAGACGGGCTCCCCCAGTCCGCCGGGCACGTTGAGTGCCAGCGCTTCCACCGTGCCGCCGATGCTGTCCCCCTCCTTCTGCACGGCTTGAATCATTGTTATCATTTTCCTGGCTGCCTCCGGGTCGGCGCACCTCACCGCGCTTCTGTCGATGTTCTTTCTTGTGATATCCGCAGGACGCGGGCTGGCCTTGATGTCCCCGATCTGCAGTGTGTGCGCGATGATCTCGATGCCGTGCAGGGAGAGCAGTTTCCTGGCGATGGCGCCTGCCATGACGAAGCCTGCCGTGATGCGGCCGGAGAACCTGCCGCCGCCGCGGAAATCGTTGTATTTCCCGTATTTGAGGAAGGCTGTATAGTCGGCATGACCCGGCCTGGGGATGGAGGTTACCTTTTCATAGGCGCTGGAATCGGCGTCTTTATTCCAGGCCAGCAGGCAGATGGGCGCCCCGGTGGATGTTCCATTCAATATGCCGGAAAGAGCTTCCACCCGGTCTTCTTCCCTGCGACCCGTGCCTCCGGCGCTGCTCTGCGGTTTGCGGCGGTCTACCTCAGCCTGTATCTCATCCAGACCGATGGGCAGTCCCGCCGGGCATCCGTCTATGACGACTCCCACGCACCTGCCGTGGCTTTCACCGAAGCTGGTTACAATAAATTGGCTACCGAAACTATTGCCCATTTATAACCACCTCCGCTCCCAGGCTTTTTAAGACCGTCCAGAAATCCGGATATGTCTTGGAAACGCATTCAGCGCCGTCTATAACAGTGTTTCCCGCCAGCACGCCCAGTATGCTGAAGGCCATGGCGATCCTGTGGTCTCCCTTGGAATCGATCACGCCGCCCGCCGGCCTGGTCCCCGTGATGTACATGCTGTCCCTTTCCTCCCTGACCGGTATACCCATCCGTTTCAGCCCCTCCTTAACGGCTGCCACCCGGTCGGATTCCTTTAGCCTGGCGCGGCTGATGCCGCTCAACACGCTCTCGCCCTTCGCCGCCGCAGCCAGCACTGCCATCGTCGGCAGCAGGTCGATGCAGTCGGACAGGTCCGCCTTGATGGCTTTGAGTTGTGACTTTTTTACCCTGACATAGTCATTGCCCGACCGTATATCGGCTCCCATAGCGGCCAGGAAGGCCGAGATCTCCCGGTCCGCCTGGAGGCTGGACTTGCTCAGGTTCGACACGTAAACGTCCCCTGCCACAGCGCCCAGGGAAAGCAGGTAAGACGCCGACGACCAGTCCCCCTCCGCCCTGTAGCTGGCCGGCCTGTATACCTGGGGTTTGACCGTGAATCTGGCGTAATCGGACCGGTGCTGTACCCTGACGCCGAATTTTTTCATGCAGTCAAGGGTCATGCGGATGTAGGGTCTCGATTCCACCGGCGGGGTCAATTCAATAGTCATACCCTGGTCTGCCCTGGGCGCAACAAAAAGCAGGGCGGAAACAAGCTGTGAGCTGATATCTCCCGGCAGCTCTGCCGTGCCCCCTTCCAGCCGGCCGCCTTCAACGGTTACCAGGGCACTGCCCCACTCTGTAGAGCAGTTCACGCCCAGTTGCCGGAGGGCTACTACGAGAGGCGCAATGGGCCTCTTCGACAGAGAAAGCCCGGCTGTCAGCCGGCAGGCGCCCGGGACCAGCGAGCAGATGGCCGTCATAAAGCGCAGGGCGCCGGCCGAGTTGCGGCAAAACAGCTCTGACCCGGGTTGCCGGAAATTGCCACCCCTTACCATCCAGGCGCCGTCTTTTTCCGCTATATCGACGCCTATCTTTTGCAGCACGTCGCGTCCGGCTTCTGTATCGTCGGCGTAAAGCGGGCGCTCGATTATGCTCAGGCCGTCGGCCAGCGCAGCGCACATCAGGCCGCGCAGCGTGTAGCTCTTGGAGGACGGCGCAGCCGCCCTGCCGCTAATCTTGCTTTGGGAAATTGTGACTATCATTCTTCCTTATCTCCACGAGGATATTTTGCGCCACGCCTTCGATATCAAGCGCCGAAGTATCTACTGTCAGGTCGGCCGCCGCCTTGTATAATGGCTCCCTGTACTTGAGCAGGTCGTCCATGGCTGTGGCCGGATCAAAAACCTGCAACAGCGGACGCTTTTCACGGCTGTTCAATACGCGGCGCAGCAGGATGGACGGCTCGGCCGTCAGGTAGATAATAACGGCGTTGCGCCTGAGCGCCTCGATGTTGGCCCCGTCCAGGATCACTCCACCCCCGCAGGCCATCACCGTATTTTCCCTGCCGCCGGCGTCATTAACGATTGCGCTTTCAATGCGCCGAAAAACGGGTTCACCCTCGCCGCCAAATATCTCGGAGATCGACCTCCCGGCCTTTTCCTCGATCGCTGTGTCCAGGTCGATGAAATCCATCCCGGCGGCAGATGCCAGGGCCCTGCCAACGGCAGATTTGCCTGCTCCCATAAAACCGATCAAAGCGATATTAGTCTTCATAGCTTTTCAGCGCCCCGGCCGCCGCCCTGCGCATCAGGTCCAGCGGCGCATTGCGGCCGGTCCATATCTCGAAGGACAGCGCCCCCTGCCATGCCAGCATATCCAGGCCACCGACAGACATGGCGCCGGCTTTCTCAGCATCCCTCATCAGCCTGGTTTTGATAGGATTGTACACAATATCCACCACAGTGTGCCTGCGCCCCAGTAATTCGCGGCTGACGGGGCTCTTATCCACGTCAGGCGCCATTCCGATACTGGTGGCATTGACCACGAGCTCGGCCTTTGCCAGGGACCGGGCAAGGTTGGCGGGATTCATCTCCAGCGCTTCAAATGCGCGGCCTGTGAACGCCGCCATCTCTGCGGCACAGCGAGCCGCCCCGGCAGCGGTCCGGTTTAAAATGGTTATTTCCGCGCCGCGGGAGGCGAGGGCGAAGCAGACAGCCCTGGAGGCGCCCCCTGCGCCAAGCACCGCCACCTGCAGGCCCTGCGCATCGATGCCGCGCCCTTCCAGCAGGCGCAGGAAACCGCCCGCGTCGGTGTTGCCGCCAATCAGCCTGCCTGCTTTATTGTGGATGACATTGACGGCGCCGATCCTCTGTGCCAGGGGGTCGATCTCGTCCAGCAGAGGGATTACAGCCACCTTGTGCGGGATGGTGACGTTCATGCCCGCGATATTAAGCGCCCGGATGCCTTCAACAGCCCCGGCCAATCTCGCTGCGCTCACATTGAACGGCAGGTAAACATAGTTCATCCCCAGCGCGCGGAACGCGGCGTTGTGCATGGCCGGGGACACGCTGTGTCCCACCGGGTCGCCCATTACGCCGCATATCCCGGTTTTGCCGTCTATCTCAGGTACTGTCTTCACGATATCATCCCGTATATTTTGCGCATGGCCTCCACGCTCATTTGCCCGGGGGCGGAGCCGCTGTCCTCGTCCAATGATGCGTAGGTCAGGTAGCCGCCTGCCAGCGGTGAGAGGACGCGGCTGAGCGCCCCGACCGGGCCCATGGCGAAGGAGATTATATCGATCCGGGGGAAGAGCCCCGGAAGTTTGAGCGCCGCCAGGTTATCGTTGACGCTGTTAGCCATAGTTACGACTTTGCAGATGTCGGCGCCGGCGGCAAGCTGGCGCTGCACCGTGCCCGATAACTGCTCGAGGGGAGGCGTGCCGTCCCAGTTGTGATACGATACCAGCAACCTGGCCTTGCCCTTTACGCTTTTCGCCATCTCTTCCAGCGCCGGGCAGTCTATTTCAACATCGATAATAGAAGCCCCCAGTTTAACCGCCTGCGTCAATCCGTTAATGCGCTCTTCCTCGCTGCCGGTGAACTTGCCGCGGTGCGCGCCGTCCCGCATTGTGGCTATCCAGGGCTTGTGCAGGCGCCCGGCCACCTCATGCCAGCCGCCGCCTATCATGTCCATACGCAGTTCCAGCATATCTGCCAGCGCCTCGGCCTTTTTAATAGTCTCCGTGTCGTCGCTAATGATCACCGCGCAGATCCTGGGCTTATCCATTATCACTCTCCAGCACCTCTACAGCCAGCGCGAAGCTGACGTCGCTCGAGATAAACACGCGGCCTATCCTTTGCGGCAGGATAAACCTGGTCTTGCCGTTGAGCACTTTTTTGTCGTGGTCTATGGCATGTAATACCCGGGCCATGTCCACCGGGGGCATGCGCACGGGAAGTCCCGCCATGGTCAGCAGGTCTTTTAATCTGGCCAGGTCCCCGGACGGGAAGATGCCCAGCCGGTTTGAGACGGCGGAGGCCTTAACCATCCCCACCGCCACAGCCTGGCCGTGACCTATCTTGAAATCGGAGGCAGCCTCTATGGCATGGCCAAAGGTATGGCCGAAGTTCAGGATATTTCTCAGCCCGGTGTCCCGCTCATCCTTTTCCACGATGCGGGCTTTGATGTATGCGCAGCGCTGGACCACTTCTTCCAGCAATTCATCCTCGAGGGCGCGGATACCGGCCATTTTCTTCTCGAGCATGTTGAAAAAAGGCCTGTCGCGGATCATCCCGTATTTGATTACCTCAGCGAGGCCGTTGCTGACCTCGTTTTGCGGCAGACTATTTAGTGTAAAGGTGTCTGCGATAACCAGTGCGGGATGGTGGAAAACGCCGATATTATTTTTAACGGGGCCGTGGTCCACGGCCGTTTTCCCGCCCAAGCTGCTGTCCACGTGCGCCAGCAGGGTGGTGGGCAGGGCTACCAGCGGCAGTCCCCGCATATAAGTGGCAGCCACGAATCCGGACAGGTCGCCTATCACACCGCCTCCCAGCGCCAGCACAGGAGTGGACCGTTCTGCGCGGGCGTTGTGCAGCCCGGCATACAGCCTGGCAGCGGTATCAAGGGATTTATGCCGTTCACCCTCGGCCACCAGCAGCGTCACTGTTCTAAAGCCCTCTTTTTCCAGCCCCTGCCTGACCATGCCGCCGTAAAGCCTGTCGACGTCCGGGTTGCTGATGATAACAGCCGTCTTGCCCGGGAAGATCTCCCTGGTCCATTTCCCCGCCTGGCAGAGGAGGCCGCCGCCGATGCGTACATCGTAGCTTTTCCTGCCGCCGGTCCTGACCCTTACTGTCCTCAATCTTCAATGCCGCCTTATCAATTCCCTGCCCCCGATAATACCATAGCGTGTATCTCCCGGCAGGCCTTTATTATATCCTGTAATTCGCCCGGTGTAATGGTCTGTCGGCCGTCGACGATGGCCTCCTGCGGGTTGTAGTGCACCTCGATCATCAGCCCGTCGGCGCCGGCGGCCACGGCCGCGCAACTCATGCTGAAGATGAGATCGCGCCGCCCCGTCCCGTGGCTGGGGTCGACGATAACGGGCAGGTATGTTTCTTTCTTGATCACCGGTACGGCGGCAAGGTCGAGCGTGTAGCGCGTGTACTCCTTGCCCTTGCCCACCGGCACGATGCCGCGCTCGCAGAGGATGATGTCTTTATTGCCCTCGGCGGCGATGTATTCGGCGAAGGAGAGGAACTCTTCTATGCCGGCGCCGAAATGGCGTTTGAGCAGTATGGGCCTGTTCTTTTTACCTGCCTTGGCCAGCAGGTCCTGGTTGTACATGTTGCGAGAGCCGATCTGCAGGATATCGACATATTCGGCCGCTATATCTACATGGTCCTCGCCCCTTACCTCGGTGACCACCGGCAGACCGAATTCCCTGCCTGCGTCGCGCATCCATTTGAGGGCCTGCTCGGCGTCTTTGCGGTCGGCGCCGCCCACTCCCTGGAAGGAATGGACGGAGCTCCTGGGTTTGAAGATGCCGCCCCTCAGTATGTGGGCGCCTGCCTTTTTAATAGCCTCTGCGATCATGAAGAGCTGCTTCTTATTCTCCACGGCGCAGGGGCCGGCCATGATAACAGGTTCGCCGTTCCCGATATGTATATTGCCGATATCAATGGTGCGGCGCAGCCCGCCGCTGCCGTCGGCCGCGCGGCCGTACTCCCTGCTGATCAGCTTGTAGGGAGTTTCGATCTTGACTATCTCCTTGACGCCGGGCAGTATGGCGAAATTATCGAAAGGCACCTTCCTCTCGTCGCCAACCAGGCCGATAACAGTCCTGAAATCGCCCCTGGAGACGTCCGCCCTGAGTCCGTGCACCTTGATCTCTTTTATCACGTTCTTGATCTCCTCTTCCGTTGCGTCGCGTTTCATTATCATCATTGCTTGTTTGCCTCCCTGCTGTTTTTATGTATAAAAAAAGAAGAGCCCTCCGCCTGGAGGGCCCTTCTTGGTATTTCTTTATTTAAGTAGTCAAAATTCAGGTATGTTGCATCGTCCCCCAGGCAGTTGGCCGGGCGTAAAGTAATAATAGGCGTAAAACCAGCGGGACGCTATGCAGTTAACCATGGACTAAAGATTACTATAAAATCACGGGAGTGTCAAAATTTTTAGCCTGGCGCGCAACTGCTATAATAGTGGCTTGAACGCAGTCAGCGTGAAATATGGGAAAACGAGATGATTTCAGCTAATAAAAATCCCTGGTATAGCCTGTCAGCTGCGGAAGTGTTAAGCAAGCTGGGTTCTGACCGGGACGGCCTGAGCCAGGCTGAGGCCGCTGAGAGGCTGGAGAAATACGGGCATAACGAGCTGGAGGGAGACGACAACGTATCGCCCCTGCGTTTACTGCTTGAGCAATTCAAAAATGTTCTGATCATCATTTTGCTGATTGCCGTTGTTCTTTCCGCTTTCCTGGGTGAAACCACCGATGCTATCGTTATCTTCATCATCATACTTTTCGCTGCCGGATTGGGCTTCTTCCAGGAGTACCGGGCCGGGCAGGCTATTAAAGCACTCAAGAGGATGGCGGCGCCCCTGGCCTCGGTGCTGAGGGGAGGAGCGGAGACCGATGTGCCTGCCAGGGAGCTGGTACCGGGCGATGTAATCCTGCTTACCATGGGTGACATGGTGCCTGCTGATGCCCGTGTTATAGAGGAATTCACCCTGAGGACCAACGAGGCGCCGCTCACCGGGGAATCCAACCCGGTGGATAAGACGGGTGACCGTATTGATGGAGATGTCAGCCTGGGTGACAGGCTTAACATGGTATTTGCCGGCACGGTGGCCGTGTACGGCAGGGGTAGGGCGGTGGTGGTCGAAACAGGCAGCGGGACCGAATTCGGCAAGATAGCGCGCATGCTGAAAGAGGTGAGGGAGGAGAAGACCCCGCTGCAGGTCAACCTCGACAGCATAGGTAAATACATAGCGATAGGCGCGCTGATATTGTGCGCCGCTCTGGCTGGCATGGGCATCTGGCGCGGGCATGCGCCGCTGGAGATGCTGATCTGGGGTGTCAGCCTGGCTGTGGCAGCAGTGCCCGAGGCGCTGCCGGCGGTGGTGACCATATCGCTGGCGCTGGGGGTTAAACGCATGGTCAAACGCCACGCGCTGGTGCGCCGGCTATCCGCAGTGGAGACGCTGGGATGCACCACCGTGATCTGCTCCGATAAGACGGGAACTCTGACCGAAGACCAGATGACGATGAAAAAGATATACCTGGACGGTCAATTCATCGACGTCACGGGCACGGGTTATGAGCCGGAGGGCGCTTTTTATCGGGATGGTAAAACGCTGGACCCCGCTGATGCCGCCCTGCAAAAGTATTTAAAGGCGGCCAACCTCTGCTCCAATGCCAGGCTATACCAGGAGGATGGGCGATGGATGATCAAAGGCGATCCCACGGAGGGGGCCTTCCTGGTGGCGGGAGCCAAGGCCGGCCTCAAGGAGTTTCAAGTCACTAATAATAACCCGCTGGTCGGCGAGATACCTTTTACCTCGGAGACGAAGAGGATGGTGGTCGCCTACACAGAGCCCGACGGCGTTGTGGCCTATTCCAACGGTGCGGCGGAGGTGATGCTGGGAGTATGCGAATATGTTTATCGGGACGGCCGGGAGATCAGGCTGGATGATGAGGGAAGATCCCTCATCCATAGCACGATCCAGAAGATGGCCTCGGAAGCCCTCCGGGTGCTGGGCACGGCTTACAAGCGGCTGCCTGGTGAGTTCAGCACAGACGAATCCACAGTCAGGGAAATGGTGCTGCTGGGCCTGGGGGGCATGATCGATCCGCCACGCGCGGAGGCCAAGGGGTCGATCGCGGTTTGCGATCAAGCAGGCGTCAAGACGGTCATGATTACGGGCGACCACAAGCTGACGGCCGTTACCATCGCAGCCGAGCTGGGCATCATGAAAGGGGGCCTGGCCCTGACCGGTGATGAGATAAACGCTATGACTCAGGATGAATTCAACGATGCGGCGGATAAAGTGGACGTCTATGCCAGGGTCTCGCCCGAACACAAGCTGCGTGTGGTCGAGGCGCTGGCCCGCAAGGGGCACGTGGTAGCCATGACAGGGGATGGCGTCAACGACGCGCCGGCGCTGAAAAAGGCGGATATCGGTATAGCCATGGGTATTAAGGGCACGGACGTTACCAGAGAAGCTGCCGACATGATTCTGACCGATGATAATTTTGCCTCGATCGTGGCGGCGGTGGAGGAGGGGCGGGCTATCTACGACAATATCAAGAAATACCTTGTCTTCCTGCTCTCGTGCAACCTGGGGGAGATATTGCTCATGGCCGCCGCCATCCTGTTCGGGACCTTCATGGGCATACCGGGCGGCGCGCTGCCCCTGATTGCAGTACAGATACTCTACGTCAACCTGGCCACCGACGGGTTGCCGGCGCTGGCCCTGGCCGTCGACCCTTACTCGAGGGATATCATGTTCAGGCAGCCTCGCCCGCGTAACCAGACTGTTTTCACGCGCAATACGGTAAATTACATGATAATTACGGGGCTGTGTACCTGCCTGGCTTCCCTCTTTGTATTCGTGTGGGCGCTGAACATGGGCAAGGAACTCATGGAAGCGCAGAGCATGTGCTTTGTCACCCTGATCATCATCCAGTTTCTCAACGCCTTCAACTGCCGTTCGCTGGAGCGGTCGCTCTTCAATCTCGGCGTCAGCCAGAACAGGTGGCTGCTGGCCGCCGTGGGCTGGGAGCTCACACTGCTTCTACTCGTGGTTTACCTTCCCGTGCTGCAGGGCGCTTTTAATACCTTTGCCCTGAGTATTGAAGACTGGTTGGTGGCGCTCTCGAGCGCGCTGACCATCGTTGTGGTCGCTGAGATTTACAAGCTGCTTTCCGCCAGATTTAACAGGTAACGATCCACTGCGATTGGGTCTTCACCACGTGGCTGTTCCGATATTAGAATAGGGCGCGCCCCAAGGTCAACTGCAGCAGGAAGTAGGTTGCAGCAGCGATGATTGCCGCGCCCGGTATGGTCAGACCCCAGGCCCAGACGATGCGCAGGGTCACGCCCCAGTGGACCGCGGTCCAGCGGTTGGCGGAGCCCACGCCGGAGACGGCGCCTGTGATAACGTGTGTGGTGCTGACCGGCACGCCCAGGTGCGTGGCCAGGAAGATGGAGAAGGCGCTGGCGGTCTCGGCGCAGAAACCGTCGATTGGTCTCAGGCGGGTGATCCTTTGTCCCATGGTCTTGACGATGCGCCAGCCGCCGGTGAGTGTGCCGATGGCGATGGCAGCATATGAAAGCAGAACGACCCATATCGGCACGCTGAACTCCGTCAGGAATCCTCCGGCTAAAAGCAGGCTGGTGATGATGCCCATGGTCTTCTGCGCGTCGTTGCCTCCGTGCCCCAGGCTGTAGAGCGCGGCTGACACGAGCTGCGCTAAGCGTGACCATCTGTTCACCACGCCCGGCCGCTGGTTGCGCAGTATCCACGACGCCAGCACTTTCAATAAATATCCCAGGACGAGGCCGATGGCAGGCGCCAGGACTATGAAAATCAATGTGCTGTACCAGCCGGCGGGAATAATCACGCCGAAGCCGCTTTTAACGATGGCCGCGCCGGCATAGCCGCCGATCAGGGCGTGCGAGGAGCTGCTGGGTAAACCCAGGTACCATGTGATCAGGTTCCAGCTGATGGCTCCGATCAGTGCTGCCAGTATGACCGTTTCGTTGATGGAGTTGACGTCGATCATACCTTTGCCGATGGTCTCGGCCACCGCCGTGCCGAAGATAATGAACGCTGCGAAGTTGAAAAAGGCCGCCCAGAGTACGGCCAGCCTGGGAGACAGGACGCGTGTAGAAACGACGGTGGCGATAGAGTTGGCGGCATCGTGCATGCCGTTGGTGAAGTCAAAGGCCAGGGCAACAAGTATGACGAAGCCGATGAAGATTATGTTTAAATCCACGCTGGTACCGTTTAACTGACGGATACTTCCGGAGGGATATTATATATCTTTTACCTGCTCGCTGTCCGGCTATTGAACCATGTCAGGCTTATAGTAAACGCGGCTAAAGCTCGGCCAGCGGCTCGTCCATGGGCCTCGTAGCCAGTGTGACTGTGAATTCCACCGTTTCCCCTTGGCGCAAACAGGTGATCTTGATTACGTCGCCGGCATTCAGGCGCCATAATATCCTGGTCAATTCGGCCACCGATCGGACCTCCTGGCCGTCGATGCGCAGGATGATATCCTTTACCTTCAGCCCGGCGGCATCGGATGACGTGCCCTTCTCCACGTTGGTTATGATGACGCGCCTGTCTGCACTCATGATGGCAGCGGTAAACTGCGGCTTCATGTCCTCGGCGATGATACCGATATAAGGGTGGTCATCCGTGCCCAGGGTGGACAGGTCATCAAATAAGTGTTTTGCCGTATTCATGCCCATGGCGAATCCAATATTCTGGGCGAACAGCGCGTGGGCGCTGTTGATGCCCACCACTTCGCCGTCCAGATTTATCAGCGGCCCGCCGCTGTTGCCTGTGTTTATTGCGGCATCAGTCTGGATCATGTCATAGTACGGTACGCCCTGCATTACGAAAGAGCAGTCGAGCTTGCTTACGATGCCGACCGTGGCAGTGGCGACGCCGTCCACAGGAGACATGCCCAGCGGGTTGCCCAGGGCGATCACCCAATCGCCGACTTTTAAGTTATCGGGGTCGCCTATACGTGCCGCCGGCAGGCCGCTCACATTTATTTTAACCACGGCAATGTCCATCATGTTGCAGGCATGTACCGAGGCAGCCTCGAAGGTACTCCTGTCGTAAAGAGTCACCCACACCTTTTTTGCTTCATCAACAATGTGTCGGTTGGTAAGTATATAACCGTCGGGGCTCAGTATGACTCCCGAGCCGCCCTCGAAGGCCGGCTTCCCGCCTGCCAGCTTGTTTTTTTCAGCATAGATAAAGACCACGCTCGGCATAGCTATTTCGATGGCAGGCGCCAGGGAGGGCGGTTGCGCAACGGTGGTGATTGCCTTTATCGGTGGAGTAGTCTGCGTCTCCGCTGTCTCAACTTTTACGGCCGAGCATCCCAAGGCCAGAGCTGCAGCCAGGCCACATGTCAGCATTAAGTTCCATCCCCGCACCATAATACCTACCTCCCCGCCAATTATTTTCATTATTAACTGATAATGATTACATGCCCGCTGTAAAGTTAAATCCTTTTTCCCTGAAGAGCTTGAGGCATAGGTCGGCGGCTTCGGTGCCGTAGAGGACCCCGCGGTTGAGCTCGATCTCTTCCAGGGCGCGGTCGATGCCCAGGGCCGGGCGGTAGGGACGGTAAGAGGCCATGGCCTCCACGACATCGGAAACAGCCAGTATTTTAGCCTCCTGCAGGATGTCTTCTCCAATCAGGCCCTGAGGGTACCCCGAGCCGTCGATCCTTTCATGGTGCTGCCAGGCGATCTGTGCAATGGGCCAGGGGAACTCGATCTCTCTGAGTATGTCGTAACTGCTCTGGGAATGGGTGCGTATCATGGCCATCTCTATCTGGGTCAGTTTGCCCGGCTTGCTGAGTATGTCGGCCGGCACGTAGAACTTGCCGATATCGTGTATCAGGCCTGCCAGGTAAACATACTTTACCTCCTCTATTGAGAGCCCCATATCACCGGCTATGGCGGTGGCCAGCTCCGCCACCCGCTGTTGATGGCCGGTGGTGTAGGGGTCCTTCATCTCCACCATTTTGGCTATGGATTTTATAGACCCGTCCAAAGTCCTGCGCAGCGCCTCATAGCTTTTAGCCAGGTCTTCCTCCGCCTGTTTGCGCTCCGTGATATCCCGCCTGGCGCCCCAGCCGCAAACAAGGAAACCGTTGTCCAGGACACCCGTCAGATTGTTGGAAAACCACCGGTGTTTTCCCTGCCTGTCAACTATATGCGATTCTCCATCGGTGAGTGTATAGCCGGAGCGGATAAATGCCCTGAGGAGTTGCCGGTCCAGCGGGTCGTCCATGCTGGTAAATTCACTCATCCGCGCGCCGGTAAAATCCTGTGCTTTTTCAAAGCCGTACATGCGCGCTATAGCGTCGTTGCATTCCGCCACATAGGCATGTTCCAGCATCCGCCTTATCTGCTCGTCTTCGGGCAGCGACGTCGGCACCGGTGATTCCAGTTCGAGCCGCCAGATACCTTCGGAGCTGTTGGCGATAAAGGAGCGGTAGCGCTGGTCGCTTTCCTGCAGCGCTTTCTCCGCCCTTTTTCGCTCGGTGATGTCCCGGCTGATGCCCCTGAAACCGACCGGCTCGCCGCGCTCGTTCCTCAGAAGCGAAACCGAGGACTCTGTATATAAGATGCTGCCGTCCTTGCGCGTTATATGGAAATCGTATCCCCTGTTGGGCTCGCCAGTCCGGTAAATTTCATTGAAGATGCGGAATATCCTGGGGATATCATCTTTGGGCGCTGTGTCCTTGTAGTTAAGCCCGATCAGCTCCTCACTTGTGTAGCCCAGTTCACGGCAAACCACACTGTTGACCATGGTGTAATTGCCCGCCAGGTCGACCTCGAAATAGCCTTCCTGTATCTCGTCGAGGACGTCCCTGTATCTGTCCCGTCCCGTATCCTGGGATTTCATATCATTGGGGCGGTCTTCCATTCAGGTAAATATACGATGATTAAGAAAAAATTACAATTCCGACAATGTGAAGGGGGCGGCCCGATCGGGCCGCCCCCTTCAATGGCCTGGTTGCGTGGTTAAATGAACTTGACTTCCAGCATGTGGGCGGAGCATGAGATGCAGGGGTCGTAGGCCCTGACCAGCATCTCCATGGCCAGCGTTATTTCAGCCTGCGGCCTGTCCAGGATCTCGGGCAGCAGCTTGTCGAAATCGTGCTGGATGCTGTTGTGGTTCTCGTTGGTGGGGATGATGATGTTGGCGGCGATGAGCTTGCCGGCATCGTCGAAGGTGTAGTCGTGGAAGAGGATGCCCCGGGGGGCCTCCACCGCGCCCACGCCGCGCCCGGCCTTGACTTTAACTTCGGGCTTCTCCTGCTTGATCCCACTGGTCAGCAGTTTGTCGAGGATCATGATGCTGTTCTCTACGGCGTGCACTGTCTCAACGATCTGCGCTACACTGATAAAGTAGGGGTTATAGCAGGGCGCCTTGAGACCGAAGGTCTGCGCCACCTTCTTTGCCTTGGGGTGCAGCTTGTCGTGGTTGACGTTGAAACGGGCCAGCGCTCCCACCTGGTATGAGTCGCGCAGGTGTTTGGTGTACTTGGCGGTTGACCATGGTACACAGAACTCGTTGGTCACCTTCATATAATCGTTGACGGGCATGGGCTTGCAGTCGGTGGAGCCGATGGCGCCGCCGATGAAGCTGTATTTATCTGGCCTGTAGAGGCCTATGTACTCGGTCTCACGCGTGAAATCGGGGAACTTGAGCGTCTTGAACAGTTCCACACTGGCGTCGAGGTCTTGCATGTACTCGCCTTCCAGTGTCTGCTTGAGCCACCTGAGCTGCTCGATCTCCGGCCACTTGACGAAGCCTCCGGCCACCATGGAGATGGGATGTGTCTTGCGGCCGCACAACATATCCGCCCAGTTGTTGGCTGTTTTCTTCATGCGCAGTGCCCTTAAAACAACGTCGGTGTGCGTGGAGGCCAGGGGAATAACGCTGCCCACGCCCAGAAAGTCCGGGGCCACCAGGAAATAGTAGTGCAGCACGTGGCTGGTGACGGTTTCGGCGTCGAAGAGCAGTTCGCGGATGAGAGAGGCCTGCTCGGAGAGCTTAACGTTAAAGGCAGCCTCTACCGCCTCGATGGATGCTGTAGCGTGCGCCACGGCGCAGATGCCGCAGATGCGCGGCGCGATGAAGTTGACGTCGGAATAGCCGAGGCCGCGCAGCATCGATTCAAACATGCGTGGCGACTCCGGGACCTCCCATCTACATTCCTCTATCTTGCCGTCCCTGGCGTTGACTACGATATTGCCGTGGCCTTCCACCCGGCAGACGTGATGGACTTTAAAGTTGACTGTCTTACTCATGCTTTGGCTACCTCCAGGTTTCCATTAAACAGCCTGAACTGAACAAGCATATCATCCACTGTCAGGCCGTATTTTTTCAGTATGTCTTTCTCAGAATTTACGTTGGGGTCGTCCACCAGCGAGCGGCAGCCCCAGCATTTCCGCCCGGCGGTGATGCAGACTGCATTGCAGCCGCCCCGTGTGATGGGGCCGAGGCAGAACTCGCCGCGCTCGAAGGCGCAGATATTTTCGGCCAGCTTGCACTCAACGCAGACCGGGTTGTGGCACTGCTCGAACTTCTTGCCGGTCAGCACACATTTGATCAGCCTGACTATCTCCAGCCGGTTGGGCGGGCAGCCGTGCAGCATGAACTCCACCGGCACTATCTGAGGAGCGCCCTTGGCAGGTATGGTTTTGTAATACCTGGCATCGTCGCCATATACGATTTTACGGTTCTCTTCCTCGCTGAAGCGGTTTTTCAGGGCGTTGACGCCGCCCGTGCAGGCGCAGGCGCCCATGGCCACCAGCACCTTGGCCTTTTCCCTTATCTTCTGCAGGCGCTCGACGTCTCCCGGGGTGGACATGCTGCCCTCGATGAAAGCGATATCGTATTCGTCCGAGCGGTCGGAGCTGGCCTCGCGAAAATTGACGATATCCACCGCGTTGATCAGGTCAACAATCTCGGTGTAGAAATTAAGCACTTCGAGCTGGCAGCCCTCGCAGCCGGTGAAATCGAAAAATGCTACTCTGGGTTTCATTTATACTGCCTCCTTTAAAGACTTTACCTGTGCATAGGTGAAGACGGGCCCTTCCTGGCAGCAGTAAAGCCCGTTTATCTGGCAGTGGCCGCACTTGCCCACGCCGCATTTCATCCTGCGTTCCAGGGACATGATGATATGATCGTCGGCCAGCCCTTTCTTGAGGCACTCGGCGATGACGAAACGGTACATGATGGGTGGGCCGACCACGACGGCGTATGTGATGGCCGGGTTGAACGATATCTTGGGGAAGAGCGTGGTTATCACGCCCACGTTGCCCTGCCAGGAGTCATCCGGCACGCGGTCAACCGTCTCCAGGAAGCACATGTCCTTGCTCTTATCCCATTCGGCCAGTTGCCCGATGAAGAGTCTCTCCTGCGGGGAGCGGCAGCCGAAAAGTGTGTTGACCTCGCCGAAATCCTTGCGGTTATCCATGACGTAGTTGATCAGGGAGCGCAGCGGGAAGAGCCCGATGCCGCCGGCCACGAAGAGGATATCCTTGCCTTTGAGCGTTTCGATGGGGAAGCCGTTACCGAAAGGACCCCTGATGCCCACTTTGGCGCCTTTTTCCAGTGTGTGCAGCTTGTCAGTCACGCTGCCCGTGGCCCTTACTGCCAGCTCGAACGAGCCTTTGTGTGTGGGGGAGGAGGTAATCGAGATGGGGGCTTCACCGATGCCGAAGATGGATACCATGACGAACTGCCCCGGCCTCTGGCCGAGCTCCTTGCCGTCATCGAATTTGAACTCGAATACTTTTTCCCGGTCGCTCAGCTTCTCTACTTTGATCAGCTCGGCTGTGCGCGGGAGGTGGATGGATTGTTTGGCGGTTAGCTGCATGACCATTACTTTGCCTCCTTGAGCAGGTTGTAAGTTTCAGCCGGGCTGGCTATCTCGGCAAGGCAGGCGATGGCGCAGCGGCCGCAGCCGACACAGCCCAGGTATTTGTATCGCTCCAACAGGTACTTGCCCTTGCGGTACATACGGTGGCGGAAGCGTTGTTCCTTATGCTCGCGGAAATTCTCGCCGCTGGCTACCTTGGCGAACTCCGGCAGCATGCATCCGTCCCAGCGGCGGTAGCGCTCACCTTCTTTGAGGTTGAGCGCCATCTCGTCCTGTACATCGAAGCAGACGCATGTAGGGCAGACCATCACGCAGGAGCCGCAACTGAAGCAGGTGGCGGCTTTGTCCGCGAATATCTTGCTCTCCCAGGTGGCGTCCAGCAATCCCGGTATATCCTCCGGCTTCATTTTAAGCGACACCTTGTATTTCTTCTCGGCATCCTTGCGCGCCTTATCGCGTTTCTGCAGGTCGGATTCAGTAGCCTCCCTTGTTTTGGCTTTGCCGATAAGGTTGTGGCCCCTGCTGCTGCCGACCGTGACGAAATATTCGCCGCCGAGGTCGGTGAGCATCAGGTCGAAGCCCTCATCCGTGACATTGGCGCCCATGCTGGCGGCGAAGGCCTTGGGATTGGGAGACAGGCAGTCAACGCCTATAATAATAGCCTTGTTCCTCTTGAGGAAATAGTTGGGGTCGGGGTCCTTGCCTCCGTATACGGCGTCGAAGAGCAGGAGGCCCCTGATATCATAGGGGTGCACGCCTATGATGCACAGCGCCTTTTCGCCCACCACCGGTTCGACCCTGGGCGACTTGCCGACCTCGTACTTCAGCACCGTTTCCGTCTGCGGGAAGAAGTACTTCTTGGGCGGCAGCAGGGACACGTCGTAATCGAGACGTAGCTCACCGCTGCTATCGAGCGGGCCGAAGTTGAACTTGTTGCCCTGCGCCTGGATGCCGATGACCTCACCCGCAGCCTTCGTCTTGATCAAGTCATCGACGAAGCCTGCCAGGTCCTTCCTGGAAATCACCCGGTTCTGCATACACAACTCCTTAAGATTATTTTTGTTTGCTGCGCTAATTGCTATGCAGCATATTTACATATGTTCATATGTAGATACCAGTTAAAGACACTAAACCTTACAGTATTTAAATCAGGTAATCAAATCAACGGGTCAGCCGTCTGACCAGGTTGCCTCCGGCGTCGAGGACGGTTATGTCGAGGGGCATGTTGCCGGGCAGCGTATGGGTTGAGCATGACATGCAGGGGTCGTAGGGCCGCCAGGCCATCTCCACCTGGTTGAGCAGGGACTCCGGTATATCCCGGCCGGGCTTGATCAGCTCCTGGGCCGCTTTTTTAACGGACATCAAGATCGCAGCCTGGTTATTGGTTGTTCCCACTATCAGGTTGCATTTTTTAATACAGCCTTTCTCATCGGCAACATAGTGATGGGTGAGCGTCCCGCGGGGCGCCTCCACGATGCCTATGCCCTCAGTTGGTTTGGATGTGGGGATATTCCTGATGTTGGGGCCGGTTATCTCCCTGTCCTGTGCCAGCTCCAGCATCCTTTCGCCGGCGTAGAGTATTTCTATCAGGCGCGCCCAGTGGGTAGCCAGTGTATGGTGCACGGGCTTGCCGCCCAGGGTCGAATACATCTTCTCGTACTCTTCCTGCGCCAGCGGCGTGGCCATGCCGTCGGCGGCGTTGAGGCGTGAGAGCGGCGTGGCGCGGTAAACCCCGCTGGCCTTGCCGTCCACGAAACCCTTCCAGCCCACTTTCTTGAGGAAGGTGAACTTGGTGTAGCTCCAGGGCTCCACGTGCTCGGCAACGTGGTCGAGGTATTCGTGCGGGGAGTATTTGACGAACTCCTTGCCGGCCGGATCGACGACCCTGACCTTGCCGTCGTAGAAGTTGACCTTGTTCTTATCGTCGACCAGCCCCATGTAATAGGTCTGGTGGGTAAAGGCGTCGCTGGTTATCATATCCACGTAGGCCTTATTCTTGAGCACGATGTCCGCGAACACCTTGAGTGAAAGCCGGGCGAAATCGACATCCCTTTTAGCTATCTCCTCGATCTTTGCCCTGTCTTCTTCAGATATCTGCTTGCTGACGCCGCCGGGCAGCCCGAAGCAGGGGTGTATCGGGCGACCACCTACTGCCTGTATGATCCAGTGGTTATCCCTGCGTGTGTTGAGCACCTGTCCCGACAGCTCCCTGCCCACCTTGGCGATCACGCCGAGTATATTGCGCTGGGCGACAGGCGCGTCCGGGCCCATGATGAAATCGGGTGCTCCCAGTATGTAGAAATGCGTCGTGTGGTCGGTGACAAAAAAGGCGCTGTAAAGCAATTCGCGGATCTTTTTGGCCGTGCTGGTGGGCTCGATATGGAACATGTCGTCCAGGGTCTTGGTGGCTGCCACGTGGTGCGCTTCGGGGCAGACGCCGCAGATGCGCTGTGTGATCTGGGGCATTTCTTCTACCGGGCGGCCCTCGCAGAATTTCTCGAAGCCGCGGAGCTCCGGTATCTGGAGGTAAACGTTGGCCACGCTGCCATCGTCTTTAAGGAAGATGGTTATCTTGCCGTGTCCCTCCAACCTGGTGATGGGATCGATGGTGATCTTTCTCATGGACTGATCCTTGCCCTGTTGATCATGGAGTCGGGCAGGCTGTAGCGGTAGACATATCCCGCCGGGTCCACTATGCCGTCGAGAATCTTGTTGATCTCGTCGGGATCGTTGGAATCGATGATGGAGGCCCAGGCTGTCAGGATATGGCTACCCTGGTCGCGCACGCCTTCAACCGGGCCGTAGCAACCTGTGCAGGGCATATTGGCCTTCGGGCAGAGGGCGCCGCAGCCGCCGCGGGTGCCTATGCCGCAGCACAGCAGGCCCTGTTCCAGCAGGCATATGTTGGGATCCGGTATGATCTCGTAGGGCCTGTGGAAGGCCTTGATCTTCTTCTCGTTTTTGATGCGGGGGCAGTCGTTACATACGCAGGATGATGGAGGAGCTATGACGGCGCCCCGGGGAGGCAAATTGCCGCTGATAAGCGCTTCCAGCGCCATCCAGGTCGTGCTTTCTTCGGGCGGGCAGCCGGGCACGAAGTAATCGACGTCAACCGTCTGTGCCAGCGTTTTGACCGTGTTATAAAATTCGGGCAATTCCAGTTCACCCTCGGGTACGGTTACCTTTGTTTGCGGTATGACCTTATCGATGTTATCGCTGGATGCCGTATCGATATAGACGGTTTGCATTATCTCTTTAGCGCTGAAGAAATTGGCCAGGCCCGGTATGCAGCCTTCGCAGGAGCAGGAGCCGTAGGCGATCATAATCCTGGATTTACGGCGGAGCAGCTTAGCCAGGTACTCGTTCTCAGAATTGCGGATAGCCCCGTTGAACAGGCAGGCATCTATGCTGCCGTCCGGCATATTCTCGACATCCGCGTATTTAGCATCGATGGCAACCGGCCAGAACACGATGTCTGCCGCCTCGGCCAGTTTGAGTATCTTGTCGCCGATGGCCAGGGTGGCAATCTCGCATCCGCCGCAGGAGGCGGCCCAGTAGAGCGCGACCTTGAGCTTAGGCAACCTGGTTGCTCTCCTTTGTCTTGAACGGGCCCAGCGCCCTGACCTTTTCGGTCATCTCGTTGACAATATGCGAAAACTTGTCGCCCTCGGATGCGGAAACCCAGTCGAGGCGGAACCTGTCCTCCTCCACGCCGAGCTGTATCAGCGTCCGCTTGAGCAACTCCATGCGCCGCAGCGCCTTGTAGTTGCCTTCCGCATAGTGGCAGTCGCCGGGATGGCAGCCGAGGACCAGGACGCCGTCCGCGCCCAGTTCGAAGGCGCGCAGCACGAAAGCGGGCTCGACGCGGCCGCTGCACATGACTCGTATGGCGCGCACGTTGGCGGCGCACTTGATCCTGGAGGTGCCTGCCAGATCGGCCCCGCGGTAGGAGCACCAGTTGCACAGAAATGCGACGATTTTAGGCTCGAAATCTGTCATATCCGTACTTTCAGGTAGTGAGAGTCAAGAAGCCTGAAATATTAGACTACTTATAAGGGAAAAAGTCAATTTATATTGGCCGTTTAACCGCCGTGTTACTTGTCTTTGCTGCGGGGGATGGGTTTCTTTAACCGCTCGCGGTGCTTGAGTGCGGTATCGTCCATCTCGAATGCCTGCTTGACCATGTCATCGAGGCAGTTGCAGCTTTTCTTGATCTGCCGTGTATCCAGTGAGTAAAACACCAGCGGACCTTCGCGGCGGGCCTTGAGCAGTCCCGCATCGTGCAGTATGCCCAGGTTGCGCGAAGCGCGGGTCTGGCTGATGCGCATGGCCTGCTTGATTTCCAGCACGCAGGCCTCCCTCTCCATCAATAAATACATGATCCTCAGCCTCGTTTCATCCCCCAGGGACCTGAATATTTTCAGCAGATCACGCATTATCATCCTCGCATACTTATGCGCACATGAGCATAAGTAGTAAACTTGTATGACATATTACACTATCCGCAAAAATGTTGTCAATCATCCTGTGCGTAGTCCGTCATTGTGATGTAGGGGCGTACCTTCAGGTGCGCCCGATCCGTGCAGCGAAGCAATCTTGCCTTTGACATGAAAAGCCCGGTTGGGTAGAATCTTACGTTGTGCGTGGCAGCGTAGCTCAGTGGTAGAGCAGGGGACTCATAAGCCCTTGGTCGCTGGTTCAATCCCAGCCGCTGCCACCATTCCTCTTCAATCCACTATATCCGAACAAGGGATTTGTCTAAATCATCAGGCTTATTTAGCTACCAGTTCAGGCAAAGGGATTTCTGTTTTTAAGCTATTAAGTTAAACCTAATATACTTTCCGCTTTATAATTTGAAATATTGTGGCAAGGGAGATAAGAATAAGGCCTGCAATAACGGTTATCAAGATGCTGTAATAAGGTGTTGGATCCACAGCTAATCTCTTTATCAATATGCCAGTTAATGCCCAGTCAACAACCAGGCCGTAGAATATGTCTTTCCTTTGAAATATCATTATCAGAGCAATAATTATTGCTACTATGATGACGCACACTGTCCAGAACTGTTCTCCAAGCCCGAATGTATTCCAATGTAAATTGACCAACAAAGCTGTTGCATTGGCGATTGTTGCTACTGTAATCCAGCCAAGGTATATACTGAAAGGCAAATGAACCAGATATTTTTCTTGATTTGATGCATTTGATTGACCAATCGATAGGCGGAGGTAAATTGCTATCAGACAGGCAAGCAATAATATCATGAGTATTATGGACAGAGGCACAATCTCATAATGCCAGGCGAATATCCAACCAATATTAGCAATACAAGTTAGGAAGAATAATATGCCTATGCGGTCAATGAAAGAGCTTCTGTTAGCCGCTTTGAGAGCTTCTATCATGCCGTATACGACAAAGACGGCCAGTAATACATAGATTAATCCCCATATTGAAAATGTCAGCCCTGCCGGTACAAACAGATTTGGATACTGGTCGGATAGCGCGCCGGTTGTTTTATTATTAATGGGAAGTATATTGGCGAGTGCATTCACTATTACGACACAGAGAAAGCCAAATATATTCAATATTGATAGAGTTATCTGCAATCCTCTTCTACCCATATATCCTCCTAATCAACACCTTTCTAATAATGAATGAGTATATCTTATCATTGCTGTGTTGCTTCCACAATTAATTTCCCATAAATTGAACTTGCCTATAAAGCTCGTATCCACATTCCTATTGATCCTCTCATAGTTCGAGACTATCCTCTCACGCACTCAAACTAGAATAAGGAGAGGTTCAATGTCTACGAAAGTAAAAGTTACCACAATCAAGCAAGCTATTGATAGCTACCTGCTATCCTGTAAGGTAGAGGGTAAATCCTATGGTACTATTGAGTGCTATTCAGACAAATTGAAAGGCTTTCTATGGTACACCACCAATTACCACTGGCCTGATGATATCAAGGCGATAACTACTGATGACTTACGGCAATTCTTAGCCTATCTGAGGGAGACTCCACATAGGTTCAATAGTAAGTGCCCACGAGCCATGAAGCCTATCAACTCTACCACCATTCAGAAGTATTACCGGGCATTATCTGTTCTATTTAACTGGCTGATAAGCGAGGAATTGCTTCAATATAATCCATTAATCCACCTGCCTTAATGGGGAGCAGTATAGATGGTTTCAAGCCTGGTTCTTTTTGGTGAAATAGGCCGTTTATCTTTGTGAAATCTTCGGTCATCTTATCTAATGCGATGGATTGGGCAAGCGGCATTAGTGAGGTTTAGAAATCGTTGTTATTTATGAGGGAATTGAGAAAATAGATCAAAGGGCTATGATGCTAAGGAATCCTGAATCTTAGTTTAACAAGCTACACGGCAATCAATGCTCTGGAGTTAACTTACCTCGCCTGATAGTGCAGTGCGCAACGTCTTATTTCCACATTTTGGACAAGTGGCTTCTTTCACTAGTTTCCCCTTAGGAATAGCAACTGTACCTTTAAAATCACAGTTCCCGCAAACTACTGCTTCTGCATAAGTTTCATCGCTCACTTCTCTATCTCCTTGTTTTGGTCATAAACATTATATCATACTGATAATATCGTCCCAGTGTCGACTGATGCTTCAAAGACTGCCGGGGCATACCACGCTGATGATGACGAATAGGTATTGTCAGGCGATAGGGTGTGAGGATGTGGTGGAGGCACATAAGAGATTTAGTCCTGCTGATAGACTAAAGAGTTAGCTTCTTTGTGCTGCACTAGTTTTTGTGGAGCAGGTCACTTTATTTCTTCTTTTCTTCTGTTTTCCCAGCTTTCTTTACTGATATTTGTTTCTTAAGTTTTTTCACATTTTTTCTTCCTTTGCTACCCACGACTGAACCTCCTTTTTATATTTGCAGGTAGGATAGACCATTCAAATAAGAAATGTCAAAGAGTAGATAATAATTCTGCAACTGTATGCTCTACTTTAATGATGACAAATAGGTATTGCCAAGCAGTGGGATGTTATGATGCGGGTGAAGCGCATAAGAGGTTTAGTCCGGTGGATGGATTGAAGTAAGGATGGTGTACTGCCCCCCTTTAAATCAAGCATGGGAAAATTCAGGTATTTGCATCAGCTAAGCGTCTGATTAAAGAGCTGGATTAGACCGCGGCACTCATAAGCCCTCGGTCGCTGCCACCAACCCTCTTAAATCCCCTATATCCGAACAAGGGATTCATCAAAATCAACAGGCTTATTTAGCTGTTCGCATTGAACAATGGATTTCCATTGCTAAGGCTATTCAGGTGGTATTCTTTTCTCAAAGGGCTCTTTGCGAATCAAACGGCTATAGTAGGCATGCGATTGGTATAGAGCAACCGCAGGGTTATGCCCAAAGACCCTGTCCTTGGTAACCAGCACCGTTACCGGCGCCCTGGCATATTTGAAAAACAGTGAATCATGCCCTACACACAGCCCTACCAGCACATTAAAATCCACTTCCGAATCATTTAATATTTCAGCCTGGGATATGGGACTACACATCGTCTCCCAGTGGCCAGGCCCAATGAAGGTACAGACTATCTTCTGGTCATCTCTAATTCCAATTCTCTCTTTAGGAATTCCACCTGCCTTACAGCAGACGGAAACGACCTCAAAACCGCGGTTTTCCAGTATTTGGGTAAGCGTCTCCGCCTCTTTTTTTAAGCCAACGCAAAAGGCAACTCCCAACTTCCTGTAGCCCATCTTCTTCGAGAATTGAATTACCTCCTCCACTCTGGGATTACGCGACATCAGCCCCTCAGGCATATTCATGTAATTCTCAAATTCCTGAATCGATGCCTGACGGGCAAACTCCCTGATCTCCGGCTTATCGTATTCTTTAACTGCCTTTTCAATTACCTCTGCTTTTATCTTCGTCGGGCAGTTATCCGGTCCTTCCATATAATGCTCACTGCTGCAAACAGTTTTCAAACATCGGGCACAATTTATATTTATTTCCATAATATTCACCCTGATCTCATTATTTGAAGGAAGGGTTACATTAACCTGCCACGTGATAAGTAGCGCTATTGTAGCACTGTTTTAATCCTATCTCTTTTTACTTTTCTTTATCTCTGCCTCCACTTCTCCCGCGCCCTCTTTATAGAGTTTTTCTTCATCGGGGGCTAATTCTTTCAACAATCTCATAAATTCACCGGCATGAACCCGCTCTTCATTAGCGATATCCTTGAGCACCTCGATTACCAGCTTATCGTCTATTGATTCTGCAAGTTGCATATATAATTGAACAGCCTCATATTCAGCAGCTATCATAAAGCGTATTGCACGAATTAATTCAGCCCTGGTTAGTTTACGATCCTTTTTAAGACCGGAAAAAGCTGTCCCAAAATCAGGCATAGTAAACCTCCTATTTATAAACCTCAGCTTAATTTTTCAGAGCACGAAAATTTGGGCACCAAAATATCCGGATGCCTAAATCTATTGAAATGCAAAAGTGCTGTTCAGCGCTGCTTTGTTTAAAGCACAAACATTCTAAATCTGTATTTTTAGCCTTTACCTATTCGGTACATTTTTGTGCCGCATTTCGAACAAACACCTTTTGTAGCCGGTCTGCCGTTCTTCATTTTGACAGCCTTTGTATTGCTCATCTCTCTCTTCTTGCGGCATTTCATGCAGTATCCTATCATCAATGAACCTCCTTTATATACTTACAGGTAGGATAGATCATTCAACTAAGAAATGTCAATGAGTAGATAGTACCAGCGCCACTGCATTCTCTACGCTGATGATGACCAATCCTGAGTCAAATTCAGAAATTGTCAGCGTTATATCAGGTGTTTGTAAGGCAGCTGTCAGGTGTACCCGGATCCATTCCAATATAATAAGCATAAAGTAACAACAAGGGGAGGTGAAAAATGAGAAACAGAGTCTTTATTGTTTTACTGACACTAGTGGCATTAACAGCGTTAACTGCTACAAGTTGTACTTCGTATGCAACCAGTGACCAGGTTCAGGCTTTACAAAACCAGGTCAATTCACTCAGCAACCAGCTCACTTCAACTCAGCAACAGCTGGCTGCAAGTCAGCAACAGCTAAATTCAGCGCAGCAGTCTCTCTCTCAAGCACAATCCCAGCTACAGCAGCAGAAGACGTATGTTACCTCTGCTCAACCGGTCTATCAACCTACTGTCATCTATCGAAGCTATCCATCTGTATATCAATACCCGTATTACTATCAGTCCCCCGGGTATTCACGACCGCCGCAGCCATTTCCGCATCCACCGGGACCGCCTCCATGGCCGCCTCCGCATCCGTAACCACCATATAATATCACCTGGCCAGCCATTATCGAGGGAGGGAATAGATCGCATCTATGCAATCAGCGTTTCCTCCCTCGAATGGTTAGTATCGGGCAGGCTATATATAAGGCAAATTACTATACCAACCTACTATCTGACCCGTTCGCGGCCAACCGGCCTCAATCAACTACGTGCGTTATCAGCAGGAGGGTGTCTTATCAGATGTTATCAGCAACCCTGCTTTGCTCCAGCGCATATAAGGAGCATACGAGTTTGTTAACCCGGGCGATCAAATTTCCGGTGGGCTGCTCTATCTTCTCAGCGGGTAAAATTTATAGCCGGTGGTGTTGTTAGACTTCCCGCAGTGGTACTGGTTATTATATCGACAAGTGTGGTGGCATTATGTGCGCGGACATTTTCCAGTGTCAAGATGGCCGCCGTTTGACTGGTTCCCACCCTGCGGAAGGTTATAACAGCCAGTGAACCGTTACCGCTTATTCCATTGGAATCGACCATGGCCACCCACACCCGGCCGGAACGTGTGAAGCTGAAATCAATCATGGCATTGTCCGCCAATTCGCCCTTTGTCACACTATCCGGCTGTAAAATACCAGGGTCATAGACTAACTCAAACTCAAGGCTACCCAGGTTGCTGGCGTTGTTAGCATTGACCGGCGCCGTCACCTGTCCGGTTGTTGCCCCGGACTTTCGCGCTACCTTAATACAGCTAACGGCAGGTATAATTATGACAACAGCCAGAACTGCAATTATCAGTGTTCGCACAATAGAACCTAACTTCATGTTTATCACCTTCCTTTACTACGGCTTAGCCCTCTCTATAATCAACCGGGCATCCTCAGGGGTGACGCGCCCATCCTTGTTAATGTCGGCTGTTAAGTCCAGGGGGAGCAACTGAACGTACATCTTCAGGGCAATCAGGGCATCAAGCACCGAGAGCTTGCCATCGCCGTCGGCATCCCCTATCTGCTTTTGTCCAATGCTTAGCTCGCCGTTAACGGAATTCACGGACAGGGTAGCACCGGAAGAACCGGTTGCCATGATCTCGGTCAGGGTTAGCGGGCTCCTGCTGCCTTCAGCTCCCAGCGCCTGGAATTCCACGACGGCCGCGGATCCGGTACCGCTGATGGACTGGGGCGTGGCAAAGCCGAAAATAATGTAATCAGGCTGGACATTGGAGGTAAAGGTTGCCGGAGACATCAGAGAACCCTTAGACACCTTTATCACCTGGACAACTGACGGATTGTAAGCCAGTTTGAAGCCCAGGCTGCCAACGTTTTGTGCGTTCTGGAAATAAACGGGTACCTGAACCGTACTACCCGGCGCTGCAGTTCTGGATTCGGCAATGAGCGCTGTGCCTGCAGGTGTGGGCGTTGAAGTAACTGTTGTTGTGGTTGTTACAGGTACATTCGACACCGTCCCCCCGGCTGATAGATCCAGGACCGGCCGGTGCGCCTGCTGAGGTTCCTCTTTTGTACGGAACCCGGACATGGCCTCAGGGTCGCTCTTTGTAAGATGGTCATTGGCTGTCTTGACCACCAGGCCATAGTTGGCAGTGCCGCTTTGCCACTTCTGCACCAGCGATGTGATGTCCACTTCTACCCATGCCGGCACATCAGTTGCTGAGCTAAAAGTCGCTACAGGCACGGGGTCGAAAGAAGGTTGTTGCATCCAGCACAACTCGCCGGGCGCCGCCGTCTCTTCCACCTCTCCCGAGTGATAAGTGTCGGTGCCCTCGTACCATGGGCTTGTTACCCTGTACACGCCGAGTGTGTGGCCTGAGCCCGCCCTGTGGTCCTGGTATAGCTTGAGAACAGCGCGGCTGATGCCGGCGCCGGCCGGCAGATCAAATCTCAGGTAGGAGCGCTTTTCTCCGCCTGTCGGGTTCCAGCCTGCGCCCATATTTTCGTACTGGCCCAAATTGGCCCAGTTCCAGTTACGATAGGAATAAGCATAGATGCTCCCGTCAGCCACAGGGTATAGCTGCTGCTGACCACTGATAGTGGGTGTTGGTGTTGGTGTTGGTGTTGGTGTAGCATGTCCTGCGCCCGAGTAGACACCTTGGACCTCGCTATCTGAGAGGGCATAATTGTAGATCCTCAGGTCGTCCATCATCCCTTTGAAGTATCTCTCGTACATTGCTCCTTGTGGCACAGGGGGAACACAGCCTATGACAAGCTTACTGGGTGAGTTCGGGAGAAGTTGAGCACCTTGCCATGGCTTGGTATCTCCGACACCATCCTTATAGAACTTCACGTTGTTTCCATCCCATGTTACGGCAAGGTGATACCACACTCTGGCATCGGTTGGTGTGCTCGAATGGACATATCTAGGTTGACCATGGTCTGCAAGCGTTACCGATGGTATCTGTGTTCCAATTCCACTATGACTATGCCACAGACTATAGGGAGCGTAGTCGCCAGTTTCAGACGTGTCTCCTTTTGACAGTACGTACCACCAACCACCTGTTGTAATCTCCCTATTCAGCCAAACGGAAAAAGTGAAGGCTCTTGAAAGGTCCAGCGAGTTGCTGTCCGGTATCTCAACATAGCTCTTTCCATCAAAGTATGCAGCTTGCTGCCCGACCACACCGGGGGTGAAGCGCATGTTTCCCTTAGGTGTGCCGTGGTTCCCATATCCTGAAGCGTCGTTGTAGCTACCGTCAAACGGGAGGTGGAGGACGAGTCCTGTGCCTGCAGGAATGGTAGTCGGTGTAGATGTGGAAGTTGACGTTGGAGCAGGTGTAGGAGTGGTGGTAGTGGTAGTAGTGGTAGTACCAGGTGTGGTAGTAGATGTGGATGGCGACCCTGTTCCCGAGCCACCGCTCTCGTAGCAGGCCTTTATCTTTGCGTATTGTTCGTATGCTATCTGTGCTTCCGGCGTATTTCCCTGGCCCTGAGACATCAGAGATGTTAATTTGTTGTAAGCAGCAATATACTGTTCATAAGTACACCCGGTCTCTGCTACGGTCCCCGTTTGTCCCGGGGTAGTTGGCTGCGCAGAAGATGCGGCGCCTTCAAAAGTCCTGGCGCCATTGCTTTGATACACCCATTGAATTCCATACTCGACAGGGTCCAGCCAATCGTAGGTTTCATCAATGTAGAACTTGCCGTATTTTCCGCCTGACCGCACAACGTACGAATGCCCGTCAAGCGGCGTTGCCATTTCCATATATCCGGATGCCGGCGCCTCGCCTATGGCATCAAGCCTTATCAGTCCCATATCAATGATGCCGGGAGAGTCAAAAACATGGATTCCCCTGGGTGCGATGAAGAAGTCCCCTCCCGAAGTCGTAGCACCACCGTACATGCCAGTATCAGCAAGAGCCTTTACAAAGCTGAAAGCCTCATGTGCCTTATCCCAGTCCCTAATCTTTGAATATCCACTTCGAAGGCCATTATCAGCTACCACAGGCGCCGCCGTGGCCATCAAGGCCAAAACAAGCATTATGGCCATCGTGTTCATCCACATAAAGCCTTTCCTATTTCTCATCGTACCTCCTATACTGCAAGATTGATCTGTGTTTATTGATAAATAGAAAAAGTAAGTGTTCGTTAACTCACATTATATAATTCAGATTAATATCAGTCAATATTAAGTTGTGCTGACCTTCCCCCGGCTTAGTATAGCCGTCTCCTGGAGACCATGTGCAATTTATACTATGATTAGAGTATAGCTTGCCCGTTGACCTGATTTATACAATTTAGTATGCTGTACCAGATTCTTCAATGGGATTGTAGCAAGTGAACAATCCTGGACGGTATTGATCCTGAGAGTGAGGCCGGATTTCTAAAAGAATTTTGCGATTTTCGAGTACAAAATAATCGGGAGGAGATTAGGAAAGATGGCTGTGAGAAGATCAGCGATCGTCCTGGTGACCATCATGCTTATAGTGGGGGTAGCGTTATCCTCATGTGCGCCGGGCGGCTGTGCTCCCACAGCGCCACCGGCAGACAAACCAGCCGATACAGGTACCCCGGCAACCCCGGCGGAAACACCACCGGCAGTCACTACAGAGGAAACGACCCCGGCAGCCCCGCCTTCAGAGCCATCGCCTGTCAGTACACCGCAGGTAACTGAAAAACCCACATCCTTTGAAGCTGCAACTTATAATAACGACCAGTACGGATTTAGCGTAAAGTATCCCAAATCCTGGTCAAGCGAGAAACTTATCGGAGACATGGTGATGCGGGTGGCAGCCAAGGCAGGCGATATTCAGTCTGATGCCGCAGCGGCAGCCGTGGTAGATAAGCCCTCGGATTACGGCAAGGCTATCAAGGAGGCCGTGGACGAAACGCTTGCAGCATCCGGTGTGCCTGTTAAAACGAAAATCGAATCTATCAATGCTACCACTTTGTCGGATGGAACGACTCCTGCCACGGAAGCCGTGTTAAGCGCCGATGTCTACGGAATGTATCAGCTATATGTCTATGCGCTGGGCACAGATAAGGGCGAAAAGACCATAGCCGTCATCGGCCTTACAGTCAAGGGGGACGCAAATAAAGCCCTGCTGAAGGAGATCGCTCAAACCCTGAATGTCAAATAAGCAACAGGCTTGTTGCTGTGATAGAAGTAAAAATATATTATGCAGCAAATGTATTATTGTCCCAATTGCAGAGCGCCGGTAGCCTACGGCCAAACGCAATGCTCAAACTGTAAAACGGTCTTGACCTGGCAGGTATCGCAAACACAGGATCAATACCAGTCATCTCAGGATCAATATGCCCACCAGCAGCAGCAATGGTACCAGGCTTCTCCCGATAACCAATCAGCAGGTTCGGGATATCAAGGCCAGGATCAGCCGCAGGACGGTGATAACGGGTCACGGCTTTTGCAGCTGATAAAAAGTAACAGGCGAATCGTTGCCATAGTTACTATTATTCTGGTCATTGTTGCTTCGCTTATCGGCGCAGGCATCGCTCTGCAGGGGGAGATCTCGAAGTGGTTCGCAGCGCCGGTCGTGGCATCTTTTGATGCCGGTTCCTCGACGATCACGTCGGGGCAAGAGGCAACTTTGAGCTGGGAAGTTGCCGGAGCAACCTCGGTTTCTATCAGCCCTGACATCGGGGCGGTTTCTTCCAGCGGAAGCGCGACAGTATCTCCCGGCGAAACGACGACTTATACGCTGATTGCCAGCAGCCAGTTCGGTGGCTCTGCAAGCAAGTCCACAACTATCGCGGTTACCGGCGCTCTGCCGGGCATAAACAGTTTCAGTTTCAACACTGACAGTATCTATACAGGTCAGACAGCCACATTATCCTGGAGCGTTGCAGGAGCATCGTCGGTTTCCATTGACCCGGAAATCGGGACTGTATCGTCAAGCGGAACAAAAAATGTGTCACCGGGTTCAACCACCCGATACGTGCTGACAGCCTCAAATAATAACGGCAATTCAACCGCGTCAGCCACGCTTACGGTAACCCCATCAAAAGCGCCTATCATTACCACATTCAGCGCCAGTCCGGGTTCAATCGATTCCAGCGAGGTATCGACTCTGACATGGGATGTCATCGGCGCAAGGTCGATTAATATCAATCAAGGCATCGGTGGCGTTGCGTCAAAAGGCTCCATGCAGGTTACTCCCGTTGCGACCGCCATCTATACATTGAGGGCTGATAGTGACTACGGCTCGGCAACTCAGTCAGTTACGATTACTGTGAACACAACAAGTACAACAGGCCCGGCCATCACGAAAGATCCTCCGGAGATAAAAACCTTCTCTGCAAGCCAGAATTCGATTATGTCGGGAGATAACATAACCTTGACCTGGGCTGTCAATGGAGCAAGGACAGTCTCGATCAGCCCGGATGTCGGCGATGTGCCGTCTTCAGGTTGGACGATGGTAATACCGGCTGCCACCACCACCTATAAGTTGTCCGCTGTCAATACCTTCGGCACAGTAACTGAGGAAGCTACGGTTACGGTGAGTGCGTCAACGGATGGCACAGCGCCGGTAATAAGATCCTTTACTGCCACGCCCATCAACATTCCCGAGGGGGGAACATCGAACCTCTCCTGGGATATAAAGGGCGCCACCATACTTACTATCAATCATGGCATCGGCATCCCGGCTTCAAAATATTTGCAATCAGTATCGCCTGCTATAACTACAAGCTACACGCTGACCGCCCTCAATATTTACGGAAGCGATAACGCCACCGTTACCGTGACTGTAGTCCACTGATATTTTATCCTGTATATAATCCTTCAATAAATAGGCCATCCTCGTGTCCATGAGGATGGCCTTACATTAACCGTGCGTGTATATTTCAGTCAGTGATTATGGCGCCCGCGACCATTATGCTGGGACCGGCGTGGACGCCGATACACGGGCCAACCTTGGTTCGGATTATTTTAGCATTGGGGATGGCCGAGCTTATCCGTTTGGTCAGGTCTTCAAGCTCATCCGGTGTGGTGGCATCCTCCACTACAATCTCCTCGGGATTGCCTGTCTTTTTCATCAGATCAACCAGTATATCTACAGCCTTGGCGCGGCCGCGTGCCTGGGTAACCGGGTGTATGACACCATCCTTAAGCGTTAACACCGGGTTCAGCTTGAGCATTCCTCCCAGCAGAGCCTTGGCTTTGCCGATGCGGCCGCCTTTCCTCAGGTACTCCAGGGTGTCGAAAATCATGTAAACGCGGATCTTCGGCAGGATGTCCTTTACCATCCCGGTAATCTCCGCCAGCTTCATGCCTTTCTCTGCCGCCCTGGCCGCCGCCAGTGTGGGCAGCAACAACCCGCCGCAGGTCCACCTGCTGTCGATGACCTCAATTTTGAGGCTGCTATCCACCAGTTGTTTGGCCTGCACGGCGCTCTCATAAGTGCCGCTGATGCCGGCGGATATGGTCAGCACCAGTATTTCATCGGTTTCTTTGGCCAGTTTCTGGTATGCCTCGGCAAATAATCCGGGGGCGGGCTGGGAAGTAGTAGGGTGCACCTTGCTCTCCACCAGCATCTTGTAGAACTGCGCCGGCGTGATGTCCACGCCATCCTGATAGTTATCGGTGCCGAATAACACATTAAGCGGCACAATGGTTATGTCGTACTGTTTTCTTATCTCTTCGGGAATGTCTCCGGTGCTGTCGCAGATGATCTTTACCATCCCTGATTTACCTCCATAAGTAGCAATCGAGTGTTATAGTATAGGCCGTATGTCAGCCCGCCCGTAATCCGTAGTATTACTTAGTTATGACGGGGCACAATGCAGCCTGTGTCTATGCCTCCGTCTTTTCTTTCCCGGCCATAATAATAGTATTGCAGGTTTTAAGGCAAATCCATAAATTGTCAGTTTTATATCAGGTATTTATCAGTGAGCCGTCAAGTATATTCAAGATTACTCCTTTATACTGAGAATAAATAAATATCAAAGGAGGTTAAAATTGAAAAGCAAATTCGCAATTGTTCTGGTGGCATTAGTGTTGCTGACGACGGTAGCGGCTGCAGGTTGTACCTCGGGTGTGAGCAGTGAGCAGTATATGGCTTTGCAAAGCCAGGTGAATTCACTCAATAATTCACTCAGCTCTACTCAACAGCAGCTGGCCTCGACCCAGCAACAGCTGAGTTCCACCCAGCAGTCGCTCACCCAGGCGCAATCCCAGCAAGAGCAGCAGAAGACGTATGTTACCTACGCGCAACCGGCGGCAGTGTATCAACCCACCGTCATCTATCGAGATTATCCGTACTTATATCAAGGCTATCCATACGGGTATCAATCCTACCCACACTCAACACCGTGGTACCCCAATCCTTCACCGCCGAGGCCTCCTCAGCCTCCCCCTCCTCCCCATCCTGCTCCGCCGCCTCCCATGCCCTAGCAGCGAATCAATATCGAGGGGGGACAGTCAGCGCAGAAGCGATCTGTCCCCCCTCAAAACGTCTGAATCAGTTTAACAATCCGCGGATCCAGTTCCGGACGCTGCCATCGCTCCTGGATGGCGCTAAAAACACTTGTTATTTTGCCCCCGGAGTCGGCAGGCTTACTTTTTGAATTTCCAACTGGGGGGCAGCTCACTGCCGGCCTTTTCGACGGCATTTGTGTCAAAGGGGGTGCGTGTGGACTGGTAGGCCAGTGCCAGTTCGTGCGCCAGGGCCTCTATTATCGCCTGGTCGGCCAGTTTCAGACAGTCGCTTTCCGATACATGAATGATGCCCCTGGTCGGCAGCGGCAGGATGGTGAACCAACGCGCGGCCTTGATCTCTGAATCCTTGAAATATTCCAGGTCCAGTTCGCCCCACTCCGGCACCTCCTGTATAGTCATGACGGTGCTTTGCAGCGCCCTCTTTACATTGGTGGGCAGCCTGTGCCATGTCTGCACTGCTATCTTGTTCAAACGCGCGTTGCTTATGTTCATGGGCGGTTGCTTCGATTGGAATTCCGACAGCAGGCTGAGGATCACCCCCAGCATTAAAGGTATGCAAACGTAAAAATATTTTTCCCAGCCCTGATCGCCGGACATATAATAAATGGTCCAGGCCGCGTAAACTGCGAAAGCCCAGTAAAACGTGTGTATGCCGATCCTTTCCCTCGCGCTGAGCTCACGCGCAGGCAGCATGAGAAATGCTGCCAGGGACGCCAGGCCCAGGCATACGGCGCCGATTACTCCCCCCATAATCTCGATTCCCATAGGATTACCTCCAACTGCTAATTATAGCAGCAGTTACGCAGGTATCAATAGGTATTTAGTCATACCCGACCCCGTACTAAACGGCATTCCCCGGTATTCTGTATAATATTAAATAAATCTATAAGGAAATGTGAAAGATGCGCCGGAAACTGTTATTTTTATCTTTTATAGTCGTCTTTTTGCTTGCAGTAGTATTTGTTGCATGCTCGTTGCTGCCCGGTGCGGGCAGCGCCTACGACCCGTCGAAAAGCTATGCCGCTTTCCTGGTACTGGATAACGATACAGGAAGAAGCTCGTTGGCCACAATGCAGCAGCGTTCCATAGGTGAGGGATGGGAGATAGGACCCATCGAGTTTTATAAGCAGGGCGCCAGGGATTTCGCACCCATGCTAAAAAAGCTTACCGCCAGCAAACAGGTGACGGTGGTCTGGGTCATCTGCTACATGTGGGATATACCGGATATCAAGAAGGGCATGGAGGGCCTCGAATACACAGGCCCCTTCAGGTATGTACCCATTTCCGGGGGGACTGGCGCGATCCAGATTCAGCAGTAGCCTTCCGCGCCTCAGCGGCCGTGGTTAAGGGATTTTAGCAGGGCGGTTAGCAGGCCAAGCCGGGGGACAGGCACTCCCAGCGACCGGGCTCGCCGCAACGGCTCGCCGAAGATGGCATCGATCTCCATGGCCCTGCCCTCCACGAAATCGATCATGGTGCTCGGCCTGTACGCTCCCATGGTGGAGGTCTTTTTAAACATGCTCTCGACGAGCGCGTCCCCATCGATGCCGGAGCTTTCCCCGTGATGGGCCAGGTCGGCATTCCCCGCAGAGATTACCTCTTCCATCAACGCCTTCGACGCGTCGCGCAGGCCGGCGTCCGACATGATACGGTCGGTGGTTATGCCGCCGCCGGCGACGCAAAGGCCGCTGAAAGGGATGTTCCAGCAGAGCTTTTCCCAGCGTGCCTTCAATAATGACGTGGCGGGAACAACGCTCGTTTTACTGCCCGACCATAGTTTAAGCGCCTTTTCGATTTCGGTTGGATTATCCTTGTAGTGCCCTAACGTCACCGTGCCATAGGCCAGGTGATGCACGTGTCCCGGCTTGCCCCTGTTGATACAGGTAAATGCCAGGCCGCCGAATATCCGTTCAGGCCCGAACCACCCGGCAAAATGGTCCTCCAGTCCGAGTCCGTTCATAAGCACCAGTATGCGGGTATCTGTGCCCACGCAGGGACGGACCAGTTTTTGGGCGACATGAATGGAGGTCGATTTGAGCGCGCAGATGACCCAGTCCACGGCACCTATCTCTGTGCTATCTGCGGCTGTGAAGGGACGTGCCAGCAGGAAATCACCATCAGGGCTGGTTACGTTCAGGCCGGACGACCTGACGGCATGGTAGTCCCGCCTGACCAGGAACCGGACATCATGGCCCGCTTCGGCCAGACGGCCGCCGTAATAACCCCCTACGGCGCCTGCGCCGATCACAGCGATGCGTTGCGCTTTTTTCATGCAAATATCTTAACAAAGAAGCCGCTTTGTATTGAAATCCGGCGCCTAACCGAACACCCTGCCGATCTTAGCGAATACAAATATAATGCCGTCACCCATTTTATCCAGGCCGTTGATGATATAAGTAGCGGTCTTATCAAGGGACAGGGAAATGGGATTGATCTTGGGCGCCGGCGATCTATCGCTGATGCTCTCTGTCAGTGGTTCTGTGTCTTGCAGGCAGGGATCGTCCTGCAGGGATAAAATGGCCTTATCGCATGTGGAGGAGAGGTCATCGCGCAGGCATGGGTGCTGCTGTTCGATGCTGGATATACTGCTTTTCAGATCGTGCAGGGCGCTGATCAGGCGCCTGCGGCGGTCGTAACACGCATCCGCTGATTGAAGGACAGCCTGTTCTGACGCGGGCGGAGATTGCAGCACCATTACCTTTAATATTAAGGCTTGCTCAATCTATTTTCAACGTTATGCCGACCGGGCAGTGGTCCGATCCCCTCACGTTTTTCAGGATAGATGCGCCGGTCAGTGATACGGCCAGGCTACTGGAGATGAAGAAATAATCGAGACGCCAGCCTATGTCCTTTTGCCTGGCTTTGAACCGGTAGCTCCACCAGGTGTAATGGCCGGCGTCCTTATGCAGGTGGCGGAAGGTGTCGACGTACCCGTGATCGATCAACTTATCCACCCGGGCGCGTTCCTCGGGGAGAAATCCGGACGTCTCGCGGTTTTCCCTGGGCCGGGCCAGGTCTATTTCATGGTGAGCCACATTGAAGTCACCGCAGATCACTATATTTTCACCACGCCCGGCCAGCGCATCGACGTGCTCCAGCAACGCGTCGTAAAAAGCCAGTTTAAATGGCAGCCGTTCCGCCATTTTGTCTGCATTGGCCGCGCCCTCTTTGCGGGCTGCGGCTACTTCTCGCGGGGAATAGGCCTTGGGGAAGTAGACGTTGAAGAGCTTGAACCCGGGGTGTTCGGTCATCAGCACCCTGCCCTCGCTGTCGAACCTGGCAATGCCCAGCCCATTGCTGCTGGAGATAGGTTTCTGCCGGCTGAAGGTGGCCACGCCGCTGTAGCCTTTCCTCTCAGCAAAGCTCCATGAAGTATAGTAGCCTGCCGGGTTCTCGAGGCTGGCAGGGACCTGCGCCTGCTGCAGCTTCGTTTCCTGGAAGCAGATGATATCCGGTGATTCCTGCTTCAGCCAGTGGAGGAAGGACAGCGGTTGCCACCCTTCCGGCGCAAGGTTGGCTTTATCCAGTATGTTGCGGATGCTGACCACATTCCAGGAGATAAGTTTGATTTGCTCAGCCATCATCTATTGCCGGTCCCTGCTTTTGTCCGGCTGCTCCAGTTGATTATTTTAATCCTTCACGGCCCCCGCCGCAGAAAAAGCTGCATTTCGGGCAGTATCTGGAGTCCCTTGAAATATTGTTGCCGCAGTTGGGGCAGATCGGTTGCAGGGGCTGGCCGCAGTTGCCGCAGAAGCGGTCATAGGGGATGCGCGGCCAGTGGCAGCCGGGCTGCGCGCACCTGGAGTTGATGGCGCCCAGGAGGCCGAGCTGGCTGTGGCAGTAGCTGCAAACCGTGCTGCCCGCCGTATTCTCTTTCCAGCAAATGGGGCAGAGAAAGTTTTGCTGCATGACTATTCCCTAAATGTTCAATACTGTATGCCCGGCGCTGAGGCAGGGTAATGCACGATTAGTACTCGCTATCGTATATAGGCTGAGTAGTCTGCTGCGTGCCCGAGCCTGCCACGGACGTGTCGAACTGCATATCCGGGCTGACCCCCTTGTTGCCGTCTTTATCATAAGAAACCGCGCGGTAAATGTAGGAGGTTCTCGGCAGCAGGTTGGTCAGGCCCACCTCGTGCGTAAGACAGCCGGCGTTGATTCTCGTGCGGGGGTCGCTTTCAATCAGCGTGGTCGTATTGGCGTACGGCCAGATCCCGTATTCCAGCTGTGTGCTGGAGGGTTCGCTGGTCACCCAGGAGATAATGGCCCCGTTGTTTGCGCCCTCCCTTACCCTCAGCATGGATATCGTCGGGGCAGTCGTATCTATGGGTGTGGTGACTGCCGGTGTGGAGCTCGTCTTGATCCAGCCGAACTGGAAGGCCAGGATGAGGAAGATTGTCATGCCCACCACCAGCACCACCAGCGCCGAGAGCAGCATGGGATTGGTATTTCGCACGATCTCTTTGAGCCTGCCGACCAGGCCGTCCAGTATGCCCGCCGGGGGAGCGCCGCCCCCATGCACCGGGTACGGTTTATAATCGCCGTACTGGCCATACCCGGCCTGGTAGTCCTGGTACGGGGGCTGTTGGGCCTGTGGCTGGTACCCCTGCTGCGCATACGGCGGGTACTGTGGCGGGTACTGTGGAGGATATTGACCCTGGTCCTGGTACCCGGCCGGAGGGTATTGCTGTGGTTGCTGTGGTTGATATTGTGGCTGAACGGGTGGGGCGCCGGTATGCGGGAGCACGGCATGGCAGGCATGGCAGTACTGGCTGTCGGCGGCGTTGCCCGCATGACATGAGGAACAGTAGGTGACAAGGGTATTGCCGCAGTATGCGCATACCCATTGTCCCCTCAGGTTCTGTGCGCCGCATTTGGGGCAGGGGATTGTCGATTGGTACATAAGAATATCTGTAAGCTAAGATAAAAGGCGGGATTATTCCGCAGGGGTGGTGAAGTCATAGGTGGCAGATACGGCGTCAACGCTGCCGTCGGTGTGTGATAATACGCGGTACTGGTACTTGGTATCGCCGGTGAGCCCTGTAATTTTGACCCCGTGAGTCACTGCACCGATGCTGGCGCCGCTCACAGGGTCATCCTGCATCTCGGTCTTGTTTCCGAATGACCCAAAGGGACCCCATTCTACCTGCGTACTGGACGGCTTGTCCGTCTTCCAGAGGATGCCCACCTCCTTGATGGCCTTGGAGCTTACTTCGACGTTGCTGATTGTAGGTGGTGTTGTATCCTTGACTCCTGTGCTTGCGCTGGTAGTATTATCGCTGCCCAAATTGAATATGCCCTTGAGGTAGCCCTGGCTGTAGGCCCAGTAGCCGAAACCTGCCAGGCCTGCGAGCAGCAGAACGAGCAGCAATATCAGCATGCCTTTGCCGCCGCCCTGTTGAGGTGGGCGCGCTCCCGGCGGATAAGCGCCGCGGGGAGGATATCCCGGCTGTTGAGGATAGCCGGGTTGAGGCGGATAACCTGCGGGCTGTTGAGGATAGCCGGGTTGTGGCGGATAGCCGGGCTGCTGCGGATAGCCGGGCTGCTGCGGATAGCCGGGTTGCTGCGGATAGCCGGGTTGAGGCGGATAACCTGGTTGCTGCGGGTAGCCGGGTTGCTGAGGATAGCCAGGTTGAGGCGGATAACCGGGCTGTTGCGGATAGCCGGGTTGAGGCGGATAACCTGCGGGCTGTTGAGGATAACCTGGTTGTGGTGGATAGCCGGGTTGCTGCGGATAGCCGGGCTGCTGCGGATATCCCGGCTGTTGTGGTGGATAGCCGGGTTGCTGTGGCATCCCGTCGAAAGTCATGCCGCATCTGGCGCAAAAGGTGCTGCCCGGGCCTGCCGGGGTTCCGCAATTGGGGCAGGTGATCGGCAGTGGTGTGCCGCACGCATTGCAGTATTTCTGTCCGGGGGCGTTGTTGGCGCCGCACCTGGGGCATCTTATCCATTGCTGCATTTCATCTCTCCGTTACATCCATAACTATCTACAGTGGAAACGTATTTCCGACTCATTATGTTTAACCATTTTCTTGATTATATACACAGGTATTAAATAAATCAATAAATCCGGGCTTACGGCGGCAAAGATTTTCTCTACCTGCCGGTAAGGTAGCTCCTGCGCGATATCTCTTCCCCCCTGGCATTATAGAGCACGGCCGTATCGGCAATCTCGTTGTTCCAGATATTTCCCAGCCCCCAATTAAAGGAAAATCCGCCCGTCTGGCAGTGAACTTCATCTGTGAAAACCAGCACCGTTTGACCCGGGTAGAGGATGCATGGCAGGGGTAGGCCCTGCTGTCCACGGGCCGGTTTCATGGGCGTCTCGTCCAGCGGTTCCAGCGGCGTACACGATGACCAGTCGACCTCGCTGTTGGGCACATTGGCCGGCTTGGACTGCTGAGTGTTCGTTGAGAACCTGTTTATTTCGGACTGCGCCGGGTTTTGGGTCAACGTATAATAGCTTTCGGGCGATATCGTTTCCTCGGTCAGGTCCGGCGCAGGCAGCTCGTAGGGAATGCAGGGAAAGAGTGATGGAAAGATGAACGTCGGATATCCCCTGGTTATATTGGTCAGGCGCCAGCCGGTTATATCCTGGTGAGTCTGACCGATGTTCTGGATCACTACGAACTCATCGCGCTCATAAAGTCCAGGATTGCAGCAGCCGATCCTGGTGAGAGTGCCCCTGTAGTGGATAAGCTTTATCTGGACCGCTGATACCGGCTCAGGAACCACATCCGGGGTGGGCGCCTTCAGGCCCGGGGCAGGCGCCTGGGCCTCGTCTGAAGCGGGAACCGCCGGGGCGGGCGTTGTTGCAGTTGAGGGCTGTAACCCATCGATGCCCTCAGGGACCGGTGGTGGAACGGGCGATGTGCAGGCCGCGGCCGCCGCAGCAAGAGAGATGAAAACTGCCAGCAGCAGTGAGGCGCCGGTTTGTACCGGTTTAAAAGGCAGCATAAATGTAATTGAATTATATGCATTGATGCAGAGGGATGTCCATAGCGCCGGCGCTGCCGGCGTTCTAAATCCGGATGAATTACGATTGTTATGGCCGGCCCGCCTTGATTTTAAGCCTTGTTAAAGAATAAAATATAGCGTTAGAGGGCGGCTAGCTCAGCGGTTAGAGCACTTGCTTCACACGCAAGGGGTCACAGGTTCAAATCCTGTGCTGCCCAGGGCCGAAGTGGCGGAATGGCAGACGCGCTACGTTCAGGGCGTAGTATCCGTAACGGATGTGTGGGTTCAACTCCCACCTTCGGCACCATTTTAAGCGCCTGTAGCTCAGTGGATAGAGCGCAGCCCTGCGGAGGCTGAGGCCGTGGGTTCAAGCCCCACCAGGCGTGCCACTCCCAGGGCGATTAGCTCAGCGGTTAGAGCACCTGTCTTACACACAGGGGGTCACTGGTTCAAATCCAGTATCGCCCACCACTTTTCGTAGCTAGATACCCCAAAACGACACTTTCCATAATCCTCATTTTTAAAAAAAGCTAATGGATAGCTAATGGATTTTATTGCTGCGCTCATTATTCGGCGCGGTTTTGAAAACCTCATCGAAGCGGGCGGCTGCCGCTTCCTGGAGGCCGGGCGCGACATGGCTGTAAGTGTCGAGCGTTATCTGGATACTGGCATGCCCCAGCCTCTCCTGGACGATCTTGGGATGCACCCCCTGCTTCAGCATCAGCGAGGCATGGGTATGCCTTGCATCGTGCAGCCGGATGTACTTCAGCCCGGTCCGCTTGGCCAGCTTGCCCCAGGCATGGGTGATGCTGTTCGGCAGTAACGGTTTTCCATCGAGGTGGCTGAATACAAGGTCATCATCCTTTAGTACCTTACCCACAAAGGCCCTGTCCAGTGCCTGTTTTTCGCGGTGCTCTTTAAGCACCAGCGCAGTTGAAGGCGGAAGCGCTATGGCACGGCGCCCCCTGGCTGTTTTCGGCTGTTTGAAAGTGAATGTGCCGTCGGCCAGGTGCTGCAAACTGCGGGTCACGTAGGCCTGGCAGAGCGTCAGGTCTACGTCGCACCATCGCAGGGCCAATACCTCGGATCTCCTCATCCCACTGGCAAATAGCAGGTGAAACAACGCATAGTATTGCGTCTCTTTGGCCGCTTCAAGGAATCTCCCGAGTTCTTCCGCGCTCCACGTTTGCATCTGATGGCGCTGGCTGCGGGGTGGGCTTACCGAGTCGGCCGGGTTACGTGTCAGCAGCCCCCACTTTATGGCAGTCTCCAGGGCGTAATGTATGGCAACATGGCAATGCCTTACCGTCTGCGGGCTTAAAGCACCTTTGCCGTCACACCGGCCGCTTGATAGTTTTTCCGAGTAATACCGCTGTAAGTGTTCAGGCTTGAGCTGCGTCAGCGGGATATTCCCGAGGGCGGGAACGATATGGGAGTGAACGATGTACGCGTACCATTCGGCTGTCTTGGGGGCAAGGTTGGGTCGAACGTAATCCTTCAGCCACCTCTCCAGGAATTCCGCCAACGTGATCTTGTCCGGCCTGATAAAAGTCCCCGTGTCCAGTTGATGCAGCAGCTCCGCCAGCTTCTTCTCAGCGTCCTTCTTGGTTCCCTTAACGCTGTACCACTGCTGCTTGTACTTGCCCGTGGCCGAATCCATACCCATGTTGATGACGACGGTGTAACTGCCCTTGTACCTCTTGATGATATGCCCTCTCATTTCACGCCCCCATTAATGCTTAATATGAACCCCGGCCGCCGCAGCCGTATTTAACCCGAAGCCGCACTATAAAATACTGATGCGAATATAACACCGGCCTGACAAATCCCCGTAGACAAGTAGCACATATGTACTATTATAATATACAGGCCAACGGAAATCAATACGTATAGGAGTGAAAATGAACGAGGAAAAATTGACCATGACCATTGACGAGGCAAGCGTCCTGCTCGGCATCGGCCGCAGCCTGGGTTACCAGATGGCCCACAACGGCCAGCTGCCTGTCATCCGCCTGGGCAAGCGTCTCCTGGTATCCCGCAAGGCCTTCGAGGCCATGCTCGATGTGAAGCCCGCCGGGAATAAACCACAGGCATCATGAGTACGGATAGCCGATGCCGAAAATACAGAAAGAGCAGTCAACCGGGGATAAATCTGACTCTGAGAAGCTGCCGCAGGTGCCTGTTCCCGGCTTCATTTGCGGCACCACCATCGGCGAGCTGGTCGTCCGCAAGGACGGCTCCAGTTGCTTCATCATCAAGCGCAAGGGCGCTATATCCACCACCCGCGAGCACCGCACCCCCCATTTCGTCCATGTCCCGCCCGCCGACTCGCTGGCCGGCAACATAGTCCACTTCGCCAGCGACTTTGCCCGCTACTGCGATCTGCAGGAACTGTTTAAGCAAATCAAAGCCTATATCAATAAATACCTTGAGCTTCCCTGGTATTATGACGATATCTCCGCCTTGTATGTCCTATTATCCTGGGTGTACGAGTTTGCTCCTTCCCTTCCCTATCTGCGCGTGCTGGGCGACTGGGGTTCCGGCAAGACCCGCTTCCTGCAGGTTGTCGGCTCTATCTGCTTCCGCTCCATCTTCGCCTCCGGCGCCGCCACACCTTCCCCCATCTTCCGCATCCTCGACCAGTACCGCGGCACCCTGGTGCTGGACGAAGCGGACTTCAGGGACTCCTCTCATTGGACCGATATGGTCAAGATCCTCAATAACGGCTACCGCCCGGGCTTCCCCGCCCTGCGGTCTGATGCGGTCTGATAAAGATAATGGCAAATGGCGTCCCCGCGGCTATCAGGTCTTTGGCCCCAAGCTCATCGCCACCCGCTTCCGCTTTGCCGATGAAGCGCTCGAAAGCCGCTGCCTGACCGCCTCCATGCTCACCCTTACCCGCCGCGATATCCCCCGCGTGCTTCCCGCTTCCTTTCAGGACGAAATCAACGACCTCCGCTCCAAGCTTCTCACCTTCCGCCTGCATAACCTGTTCAAGCTCAAAGGCGGCGATTTCTCCAACGACCTGCTTGAGCCTGGCCTCCAGCCACGCCTTCAGGAGATCCTCATCCCGCTCAAAGTCCTGGCGGGCAGCGATCAGTATCTATCTGATACATTGTCCACCTTCATCAAGAGCCAGCAGGAGTCGATTTATTGCCGCCGCCGTGAAAGCAACGATGGCCGGGTACTTGCCGCCATCATCCAGTTGCACGAGGAGGGCGTTGTATTAACCGGTTCCGCTGTCTCCCAGCGTGTTAAAGAGCTGGATGATGATGCGGAAATGACCGCTATCAAAGCTGGACTGATCGCCAAACGCCTCGGTTTTGTTAAAAGCCGCATACCTAAAGACGGCCGCCATATCGTTGTTTGGAATGAAGAGCTCGCGATCCGTTTAGCTTTGCAGTACGGCATCCCTTTATTCTCTTCCATGTCGCCGGATAACTTGTCACCCTCGTCACCCTTGTCACCCGTAGCTTCATAATTGGGGTGACAAGTTGCTCCGGCTTCTTAACTTGTCACCCGACTCGTTACCCCTTATTTCGTATCTGGGGGTGACAAGTGTGACAAGTGTGACGACTTTGCGGGGGGATATGAAAGGGAAAGTTTTGATTTGGGTCTTATGTAGATTTTCAATTATAGATGGCCAGGCGGCGTCATACGGGGTTAAATAATCAAGCGGGGCCGAAAGGCCCCGCTTTTTTTGTTGTCGTTCTACTACTGCGGAGAACCCAAATTGGAGTCATTATTGTTTGCAAAATGAATGTCGGACCTGGCTAAGTAACGCTGAGGATATTACTCTGATATTGATAATGATAAAGGTGTTGATATAATTGATACCCATGCTGGGAGTTGTGGTACTTGCTCTTGTACTGCTTGTGGGGCTGTATTTGGTAGGCGACTGGATCTACAGCGCAAAATGGGGTAAGTCTACCAGTGGCTCTATCCAGCCGTCCGTTAAAGTTACCGATCGTACACCAGATAGTCGGACAGTTGAATATTGGCTTGTTCTAACAGAACGCGAGGCGTTACTGGGAATAAAAAAAACACTAAGGAGAAATGAAAAAAAACTTGAACTCAAGATACCGCCTGGGACGCGGTCAAATCAGAGGATCAAGTTGCCAGGCGCACTTGAAATTACCGACAGATGCAAAGGTGATATTGATGTAATTGCTGTATTAGACAAAGATGTAAAAGATCTTGGTTATAATTGTTATCCTCGAGTCAAACTCATAAATAATCCGAAGGCCTCAAAACCAACATTAGAGCAGTTAGAGTCATTTTGTTCTAGATATGATAATAGCAAGGCGTACATGCCGCGCATATATGTTTGCGCCAATTTCGCTGAAAGGTTCCACAATGTTGCTGAGAGTAGAGGAATACGTACAGCTTACGTTGTTGTCGAGTTTTATAGTGGCGAATTACATGCGTTGAATTTAGTGGAAACCGACAAGGATCAGTTCTTCTATATTGACTCGACAGGAGGTATTGCTTGCTTTGTTGACGTGATCCCCCGTCAGCAATATATTCTCAAGCCGGTTGATGAAGCTGTCCTTAAACGATTCCTGCCTATGGGCACGGTGAAAGCTATAAGACAAATAACCTGGTAAGAAGCGTGGGATTGGAGGGTCATAATCAGGAACTAAAGACATGCCCACATTTGCTACACTGACGCCTAGTACCATAGCCCGCTTTCATATAGTGATTTCCGCACTTAGGGCAACTTGTGGGAGACCAGTAATCACCTTTTCCCCGTGTGCGATTGGATGCACGTCTGGAAAGTAGGATGGCAAGAATTATGGTAGCGATTATTACTAAGGCAATGAAGGAATAATTCATTCTCTAACTTTCACCGTAGTTAGGTATTAGCATCCAACCACATCGGAATATCACGTTTACTCATAGCAGGAAATTGTTAGTCCCCAGATAATTAGGCCGGGATCAGGGGAATTCGTTGTAGTTTTGGAGGTGTCAGTAATTATTATCTGTTTCAAAGAATGTGATTGATTGATAACTGGAATGGTTAACATGTCTATTCCGATTGTTCTTGATTGATTTGTACCCTGCCACGCTATTTGGCTCTTGGGATCAGTCACAGTTCTGACAGTATCACCATAAAGGGAGTCCAAAGTATATTCACGAATATTCTGACCCACGATCAGTTTTGTTTCCTCAATAGCCCCGTCATCAAACATAAGGCTGATTTTCCCCGCCTGCTTGCCGAGGAATTCGCGATATGTATCTGTCGTGTTAATAAGTACAAATACTTTTGTGGGGTTTGCAATATCCAATGTGAGGGTTCCTTCGGTAGGTAGCGAAGCGGCACCATATTGTGACATAAAAGTTTTTTCCATGTAGAAATCTACACCATTGAAAACTTGTTTCCCCTTTGGAAAGCCGCTGCTCAAGATTTGATTACCGATGGCTGAAATATCTATGGCTTTATTGATAGTGTGTTTTGTAGTTTGTGCATTTGGTGGTGTAGATGGTGACACGGGCACTGTCGATGGTGGGACGGGCGCTGCGGGTTGAACTGCAGGGGTCGACGGCGTCTGCGAAGTTGAGCCGCTCGAAGAGTGCATCATCTGAGTTGCAACAATTATTACTAATATTATGAGACCAACGCCTACTACCGCTTTCCACCAATTAGATTTACTCGTGGTGCGTTTTCTAGAACTAAATGAAGGTGGTGGAGGCGGAGGCGGAGGTGGTGGTGCAGGTTTCCTTCCTGTTCTAAGTCCAATCCTGACTTGCGTTTCCTCGTCATCTAACCGGACTTTAATATATTCCAGGTAATCTTTGTCCCAATCGTAGCCCTGTGCTTCTATCTCAACTTTTAAGGGCAGTTCATCTGAACCAGTTAACGAGAAATAGTTGGTAATTCTCACCCAGGACTTGGGATCACTGAACCAGATCTTCTTATAGCTTCCACCAGCATTGAGGATTAAGAAAGAAGCTTGTATTACTTCGTTTGGCTTAACATCAGTGAATTGAATACGATTTGGTTCTACGGTTGGTTTTGGTTTATCTGTACCCGGCCTCTGCGGACCTTGTTTCCTCTTTATCCACTCGACATCATATTTCTTGCGTTTGTCAGGATCGCTCAAGATCGCATAAGCCGCAATAATCTTGACCATCCTTGCAGTTGCATCAGGGTTTGGATTGACATCGGGCGCGTATTTTAGGGCTAACCTTCTATAAGCGGCCTTTATGATTTCCGGTTCAGCTAAAAAATGAACCTGGAGTATTTCATAATAATCTTCAAAATCAGCCATGTACTCGTAATCCTCTTAGGCCCTAATGATCCCTTTATTTCCCGATGGCAACATGATCACCGAATCTCCGATGGTTTTCCCAAGCTGTACATTCGTTGTCCGCACGGCTAAATCAGTACGCGACGCTATTCGTTTTAAAAACTCGTGATCGGCGTCATCTGTTCCGATGGCGATTATATCGATCCCGTTCTTTTTAGCGATAGAAGCTGCTTTAAGTGTAGACTCAGGATCACCATCCTCGTTTGGTACTCCATCAGTCACAATGACTATCACCCTGGTGCTTGATGTGTCTTTTAGAAGGCTGTTTGCCAAATTAATTGCCTTTGCCATGTGGGTTAGATCCCCAATCGTAATTCTCGTTAATGCACTATCTAAAACCGACAAGTTTGTATCCGGTTCGCACAAAAGCTTTGGGGAGGAATCGAATTGAATTAACCCTGTGACATAACCTTTCCCCAATGCTTTCTTGGCAAAATCCAGGGCACCGCTTTTTGCCTGTAAAATCTTGTCACCGCGCATACTAATAGAGCAATCGACAAGAAGATATACATATCCGGTTTTAGGTGCACCGACAATAGGTTTGCCAGTGCGCACAATTTCAATACCCTGGCTAGCATTTGTTATTTCAGTGCGTTTGGATGTATCTGGTTTCTGTACTTGTTTGTCGCCACTCATCAGTTATCCCTCCCGGTTACGCAGCTATTTCCTAGTTAAATTGCGTGTAAGATACCAATGGTAATCAATTTTGTCAATTAGTATAACAGATATGTCTGAGAGTTCCGTACTATTTGCAATTGTACGCATGCGATCAAAATGCTTTGGTTCATCTTTCTGCACTGGTCTTTCCTTTTGTCACTGTTATGGAAGAAATAACTGAGAAGAAAACAAGTGCAACGGAGTATTCTATTACAAAGTATACGGATGTATAATGGTGATAAAATATGGATTGAGGTAAATGAATGAAGGGTTTGGCCGCTTTTGTCTTACTGTCCCTAATATTGGCGTTGTCTATCGCTAGCTTAGGTTGTTCACCTTCAGTATCACCAGAATTGACTAAACCTTCAGGGCTAGTTCAAGAACAATCAGGGTTGCCGATGCTTTCCATTTCTAATCAGGATGCAATACTGGGTAAATGGCGCAAAGTGGTGCCAGAAACCCCTCCACCATCTATGGATCAAAAGTTGTGGGAGAAATATAGACAACCCCCCGAGATTTACTATTTGGAATTCCTTGATAATGGAGCGCTTCTTTATAAGAATTACGAAAAAAACATATTTTACGATGGGATATATAGGTTTATAAATAATAAGAATGTTGAGATTATTTGGAATACCAATGCTGGAGCGGCAGTGAGTGGGCACGGTGTTTATGAGGTCACAATAAACGGTAACACGATGATGTTACGTGGTGGAAGTGGCATCAATGCTAGCTGGATACGGGAAAAATGAGGTCAGAGGATCAATTGCTATATGATTCTAACGATGGTGCTGCTAAATGTTGGTAAGGTAAAGTCGCACATGAAAGACGCAGCCTGTAGAAATATTGTTTCTATAAGCGTAAAATACTTCCCACTATAAGGTATTTTATGACTACACAGAATAGGTCAGGTCATTCTAACGAATTCCCCGAGGACTATATCGGACCTGTCTCATGGCTTAATCCCATCACAGGTAGATTCGAACCTTGCAATGGTGACACTAGATTAGTACTTTGGGCTTTCAACAACTTAGTAGTTGATTCAAGAATGGATACACGTTTGATCCCAGGGAAAGAAGCTTTCTATAATTCTTGGGAGGTGACTATAGAAGAATTAAGAAAAGAATACGGGCCCGATGTTTATACCTGTTTACGTGGACGCATTATATGCTTAAAATGGTTTAATACTCTTTATGATGGATACTTACATAGTCTCTATGTCATTCTCCCTGGAGAATGGTTTGGAGTTTACAATAATGGCGATCATGACTTTAGTAGCGGTCAAGAGGCTCGGACTGCGGCTGAGAAATATTTTCAAAGCCTATGGGATAGAGAGAATCAAAATGGTAATGCAGGAGAAATAATTTGCCTGGCTAGTGATAACTAGTATTATGACAACATGGAGTGATTGGACAGATATCAATAGGATAAACGTAGTTAGAAGTCTATATCGTTGGACGGGGGTCTATAAGATTCGCATTTCAAGCCAGAATAGTGTTCCCATAGAAATATGTGTCATTAACCACGAGCTTTGACCCACCCGTTTTCATGTAGATTGACCCACCCGGGCGGCTTGGTATTTTTATCACTGTCAGGTCATAATGTCAACAACCTCCTTCCTGCGGTGCGGTGATTGCCG
>Ga0268279_1000040_pt1 | contig 113946 bp, 84 predicted proteins | sample saktaG_6_FD_190142 | JGI IMG/M metagenome (GOLD analysis project Ga0268279, IMG submission 190142) | Saline water microbial communities from Sakinaw Lake, British Columbia, Canada - sak_2010_1_5_80m | ecosystem: Environmental > Aquatic > Non-marine Saline and Alkaline > Saline ...
TAAAATTCTATATATCACACTTCAAAATCCAAAATCCAGATATTTATGCTTTGTTGAAAGATGAAGTACAAAAACATACCGCTAATCCCCCAACTGGGGTTTTTAAAGTGAACTCATATTATTTTTAGGATAAACATCCCCATGATTATGAACGTCCTCATAGAGGATATAGAAACATTGATAAAAGACCCTTTGAAACATTGAGAATATTTATCAAAATAAAAAATTAAAATGTTAGAAATCAAGGTTAGTCTTACACCTTAAAAAATATCTTGTTTCAATAAAACAATAATCCCATTCTACGCTTTGCAATACATTTTTTTTAAATATTAGTGTTGCTACCACAGCTTCTCTAAGGTTTTCATTACTATTTTTTATTTCTGTAATATATATCCATATTTCATTTTTCTTTCTGACAGTTATATAATGTGGTTCTCCAATATTATTAATAATTTCTGTTTTGTTTGTTTTATTTTCTTTTAAGATATTAAAAATTTCCTTAGGATAATAAATATTACGAGTCGGAGTTTCTAAATAACATTCTTTAGGAAATGTATCTGAAATATCTATGTTCGTAATTGTTGCACAACTACTTACTAATAATAAAAAAACAAATGAAATATCTAACTTCTTCATTGTATCTCCTACATTATTTTTTTCGCAAGATCGGGGTCTCGCATTACATACTATTTTGGAGCAACATATCCGTGATATTGTATACAACATCTCGCCTGCTCGTAGGGAAGAATAACCATATCCAGTTACATTGCACTCCAAATTTCATTATTTCTTCTTAAGAACAAGATTGGAATCTTGTTTTACGATGGAGTGCAACAACCATTTTTTGTTGCATAAAATAACAATGATATTTTACTCCAAAAATAATTTTCATCATTTAAATCTAAATTTTTACACCATTCTTCATTATATTCAGATAGATGTTGGAATTATCAATAATTATTTTGCTGTCCTGCAAAGACGTAACCCAATTTCTTTTAAAGTATAATGAGGGGTGCAATGATTTGTATCAACACAACGAAGGTAGTATCCAACATAGTACCAAAAAGCACCACTACGTGTAGCGCGTTTACCATATCCTGAACTCTCGATATCCCAACACCATTCCCTTACATTACCAGTCATATCATATATACCAAGTTCATTAGGTTGCTTTTTTCCAATTGGGTGCGTTTTTTTTCCAGAATTAACATCATACCAAGCAACATCATCAATATTATTGCTACCAGCGTATAGAAAACCTTTGGATTCACTACCCCCTCTTGCTGCATATTCCCATTCAGCTTCTGTGGGTAACCTATAACCATTTGCATAAAAGTTACATTTAATATCCGTTCCACTTCCAGAATAACATGGAGTAAGTCCTTCTTTTCTACTCTTTTTATTACAAAATTCAACTGCATCATACCAACTTACTCGTTCAGCAGGTAAGTTATCTCCTTTAAAATATGAGGGATTACTCCCCATCACTTCTTTCCATTCTTTCTGAGTTACTTCATACTTTCCTATATAAAAATCACTAACCGTTACGGTATTGACTGGTTTTGCATCATCACTGCTGTTACTTCCCATCTGGAAGGTATCTCCCTTGATGAAGATCATGTTATTTTCTTTGAGCAACATAACTTGTTTCAAACCTTGTTTTGCTTTGTAATTATTCGATTCTAAAGAAAGAACCGCATTATATTTTTGCTTAGCTTTTGTTAATTCTCCCCTATTTAAATAATTATTTGCTTCACGTAATGTAGTTTGTACCTGATTTTTTATTTTATCTTCTTGTGCAATCTGATCTCTCCTTTTCTTATTTTCTCGTCTTTGCTGGATATCTTTATTAACCATAATCCCGCCAATAATTACAATTGCTACTATTGAAATACCTAGTAATATTTTAAAAAACACCGTGCTTTTCTTTTTAGTTTCCTTCTTTAATTCTGGTTTCTGTGGTATTTCTTTTTCCTCTATTTTGCTTTCTACTTTCTGCTTTTCAACTATTTCCTGCACATCAGGCTTTACTTCTTCTTTTTGCCTTTCAGTAAAAAACTTCTCTATCTCAATAAAATTCCTAAACCTATCTTGAAAATCATATTGCAAGCACTTATTAATCAGTTGCTTAGTTTTTTCACTTATACCATTAGGAAAGGTTAAATTCCCATGCTGGATATACCCCCTGGTTTCTTTATCTCGTTCTACATCGAGTCGTTCTTTAATGGAATAATGGACTTCTGAGGTCGTCGAACCTCCAAAACAGGTTCTACCAGTCAATAATTCATACACCATGACACCGAAAGACCACACATCACTTTCTTTGCCGACCTGTTGACCGATCAATTGTTCGGGAGACATAAATGCCGGTGTGCCAGCTATTCTGGTTTTTTCAATTCTACTCTTCGAAGTTCGAAAGGTCTCTGCAATACTAAAATCCATAATCTTTGCTTCACCTTCTTCTGTCATCATTACATTCTGTGGCTTCAGATCTTTGTGGACTATATTCTTCTTATGAATATCGATCATTCCTGATATAATCCCTTGAGCTATTGTGAGCATCTTATCTTCGGGAACTCTACGGTCTGGATAGGACAACTTAAGATCAACGAGATCCCCTCCACCAATATACTCCATATCCAAGTATTTAATATTACCAGATAGATGAATATCCCACATTCTTACTACGTGAGGAGATAACACACTCATCAGAAGTTTGGCCTCATGACGGAGCTCTTCTATTACCTGTTTGTCATCATAGAATTCTGTATGGATCACTTTAAGTGCTTTATAACATTCAATATTTGTATCCCATGCCTTATACACTGTTCCAAAACCTCCCACACCAAGCTTTTCCTCAATTCTATATCTATCATCGATCACATATCCCTGAGGTAGGTTTGTAGTATCTCTATAGCTATAAGAAGATTTTACTATAGTATCCTTATGTTCATCCATTATGATTCCTCTTTACTTGTCGACACATCTAATGAATCTTCATTAATCTTATCAAGAATTATCTTATCAATCGTAGAATCGAACATATTACTATCTTGGAATGTCGTATCGAGAAGTTGTGATGAGTGATCTACGTATGTGGGTTTTTCTATGTTGCTTGTATCAATTGCAGTGCTGTCTATTAGCTTGTTTCCATTTTCATCAGTCTCTTTTTCTTTAGTAGGCATAAATACAAGACAAAACACTATAATGATAATTATTGCGACACCTAAAATTATAAAGTTCTTCTTCTGATTTTTTACCCCGAATTTATCTTTTAAGTTTTGCTCTTTATTTAATGCTTGTTCTTGCCTATATTCATTTGTTTGAAGCTGAGATATTTTTTTATAACAATTCCTTATAGTTCCAACAAATTTCCTCTCAGTGATATTCGTTACAAGCAATATCGTAACATCATCTTTGGAATCATGCTTCTGGGAGAGATCATAAAGGTCTTTAGCACAATCATCAATATCCGAAGATTGGCTTATAGTATGTAGTAACATTTCATCTGTTGCAACATCTGTAAGTCCATCTGTGCATAAGAGGAACATATATTGTTTCGGCAATTTTATATTATAGGTATTCACCTTCACATCGCCTTCTGTGCCCATTGCCTGGGTCAATATATGTTTTCTTCTATTATTGATGATATCATCTTTTTCAATATGACCATTCTTATACAGCTCCCATACCTCTGAGTGATCTTCTGTGATTTGCTCAAATCTACTATTATCAAGATCAAAAAGATAAAGTCTGCTGTCCCCAACATTTGCGATATATGCTTCCTTTCCCAGGATCAACAAGCTCACAAGTGTGCTGCCCATTCCTGCATATTCTTCATGCTCTTTGGATAATTTATAAAGATCTTTGTTTATCTTTTTTATTTGGCTCTCGAACCACAACTGCAGGTCTTCAATATTAGTACTTTCATAATAGTACTTTAGAAGCCAATGAGAAGCGAGTTCACTGGCAACCTCTCCGGCATTTGCTCCCCCCATGCCGTCACAAACAGTATAAAGATAACCCTTTTTAGGAGTGTCTATTGACTCAATTTTAAATTTCTCGTTCACTTCAGGGATTGAATAGTTGTCCTCGTTCTGGGGGGACTTGGTACCCATCTCGGATAAACTGCAGAAAAATATTTTTATTTTTGACATAGTTAATTACCTTTCTAAGTTAGTAAATTTATTTAAAGGCTCTTTTTATTAAATCTATCAATCCTACGATTCCACCAATTGTTGCTGTCGGATCATATCTAGATAATTCTGTGTTTCCAATCACAAATAAAACAATTATGATAATAAAACCGAAAATTATACTATTAATATTGGAAGTATTCTGTATTTTCTCATTTTTATTATTTTTATTCAGTTCCTGTTTAGTAAAATTTTCTTTTTTTAAAGTCGATTTCTTACTTGTAGTAGGGATAGGTGATACAACATCTTTCTTAACAATCTCTTCAGCTTGTTCTTTTTCTTCCATTTCACTTTTTACAGTCTTCTCTGGTTCGTCTATCTTCTGTCTGCTTTCTTCCTTCTTCAACCAAATTTCTAATATTTCACCAAAATTTCTAAATCTATCTTTATAGTTATACTTCAAACATTTCTCAATTATCTTATTCGTCTTTTCAGTAACACCATCTATTATAGCAAGCTTCTTTCTCTCGATCTGTAGCAGTACTTCATTTGTAGTTCTACCAGTATATAAAGTAGTTCCGCTCAAGAGTTCATACAACATCACACCAAAAGACCACACATCGGATTCTTTACCTACATTCTCTCCTAATATCTGCTCCGGACTCATATAGGCTGGTGTGCCAGATCTCTGGGATTCCTGTATTCTGCTCTTTGATGTGCGGAAGGTCTCTGCAATACCAAAATCCATGATCTTTACTGTGCCATCTTTCATGAGCATTATATTCTGGGGTTTGATATCTTTATGGATCACATTTTTAGAATGGATTGATTGCATACCTATGCATATTTGTTTAGCTATTTCCAAAACTTTATCTTCGGGAACACCTTTGCCACTTTCCTTATATTTCAACTTCAGATCTACTAAATCACCTCCATTTATGTACTCCATATCAATGTACTTGATCGAACCCTTAAGATGAATATCATAAAATTTAACCACATTCCTGGAATCAACCTGCATTAAAAGTTTGGCTTCTCGCTTTAAGTCTGCGATTACCTCCTTATCACCATAATATGAAGAATTAATGACCTTTATTGCCTTTACAGATTCAATATCCTTATCCCATACTTTATAAACAGTTCCAAATCCACCCTCCCCTATCTTCTCCCTGATTTCATATCGTTCATCAACAATAACACCTACAGGCAAATTTTGAAGATCGGTTCCATACCTTAGATGAGTTCGTTTTACAGTCTTATCTTCATCTGATCTCTTCATATCACTAGATCCACTGCTTATGTCTTCTTTATACAGAGGATTTGGCGTGCCACAGTAAGGACAGAAGTTCAGATCATCTTCATACTTTTTTCCACATTTTCCGCAAAAAGGCATTAATCCTCCAAATATTTCAATTCATTTTCTAATGATTTTACTAAATATAATACTAACTAAAGAAATAATTGAAAAGAAAATATGACTTATAGTCATACCCGTTCTCCAGTTTAAGTGAAATATACTCATTAACAATAAATTAATAAGAATAACAGCGATAATCAATATTATGGGGAATCCAATCATAAAAAAAGTATAACCCTCATTTTCTGATATTGATGAACGTGTTTTGTATATAAATAAACTTATTTCAAAAAGAATAATATTAATAAGATATAAACCGAAAGTGCTTTTATAACTCCAAACCCAAATAGGTTTTCCAAGAAAATAAATTGTAGCAGAAATAGCAGCAAGTATAATTAATAATCTTATTACTTTTATAAATATTACTTTCTTATTTCTATATCTAAGATTGTTGTTTCTTCTGAGATCATATGTATCCTTATTTAATTTTTGAGGAATTATTTCATCTGATTTTTTTTATTAACATTTATTTCTTTCTTCGTTAATATGAATCCAGTTATGTCTTTGAAATTTCTAAATCTATCTTCATAATCCTTTTCTAAGCACTTCATAATAATACCATTCATTTCATCAGAAACATTCTCTAACTTCTCAGGTTCCACATTTAATATCTGATAATTGATATCGCCTTTATAAAACGGTGGATGACCAGAAAGTAATTCATAGAGCATTGCTCCAAAGGAATAAACATCACTCTCCTTGCCTATATCTTTACCTTTGATCTGCTCAGGGGACATATAAACCAGTGTGCCGGAGGAATAGGTATTCTGTACCCTACTCATGCTGTTGCGTACCGTCTCGGCTATGCCAAAGTCCATCAGTTTAACTTCACCTTGCTGGGTGACCATCACATTCTGGGGCTTTATATCTTTGTGGATTACATTCCTGTTATGGGCATACGCTAAACCTTCAGCTATCTTTACCGCATACACTTTTACCTCATCCTCTGGTATCTGCTTTTTAGGATGCTCAAGTTTGATCTTCGTCAGAGTTTTCCCATCCACATACTCCATGTCTATATACTTGATCTTCCCTTCATCATGAAAATCATACACTCTTACTATGTTTGGATGGTTCAGGGCTATCATTGTCCTTGATTCATTCTGAAGATCAACCATAGCTTCTTCATCGTTTACAATAGCTTCCGGGATAACTTTCAGGGCTTTATCTATCTGCATCTTCTGGTCATAAACAAGATAAACTGCTCCAAAACCACCCTGCCCTAATTTACTCTTTACTTCGTAACGCTCATCAATAATAAAACCTTTGGGAATATCTTCTAAGCGGATAGAGCCATAAACTGAACCAGAATGCTTTATGGTATTTTGATATCCTGTATCATTACCTTTTAGATTTTCATCCTCACTTTTTTTTATTAAAGGATTAGGTAGTCCGCAGTGAGGACAGAAGTTTAACTCATTATTATACTTTTTTCCGCACTCACCACAAAATGGCATAATTTCTCCCAATATCTGTTAATAATTTATTGTTATTCTCCATAATTTTAATTCACTCTACATCTCTCGTTTAAAAGGGTAAAAGTATAAAAGTGAAAAGGGAAACATCTCAGGGAATCCCTGGTCGGTGGAATAAAATCTTTGATTTTAATGCTTCGCATTATTCCACCGTCCTCGCAAGTCGAAAGCCGCCATTGGAGTAGCTATTCGACGGAGCTTCGTAGTTGCGATATGTCGTGCGGCAACTGAAACTTTTGTATTCCCAAGAGCTGCTCCGCAAAACACGGTATGTAAAATTGGAAGGTCCCTTAGGATTATTCACTGGGCTGCTAGAATAGTAATTTTTTTTATACCAGTCATTGCACCACTCAAAAACATTACCGCTCATATCATAAATACCAAGTTCGTTGGATTGCTTCTTCCCTACAGGATGAGATATACTATCAGAATTATCATCACACCATCCCACATCATCAATATCATTGCTTCCTGAATAAGTATAACCTCTGGATTTGTTACCTCCCCTGGCAGCATACTCCCATTCTGCTTCTGTGGGTAATCTATAGCCATTAGCATTAAAATCACAGATTATGTTTTCCCCACTTCCGGAATAGCATGGAGTGAGTCCTTCTTTTCTGCTCTTCCTATTACAAAATTCTACTGCATTATACCAGCTTACTTTTTCCACTGGTAAATTATCACCTTTAAAATTGGAAGGAGTATTGCCCATCACCTCTTGCCATTCTTTTTGGGTTACTTCATACTTACCTATATAAAAATCGCTAAGTGTAACGGTATGTACCGTTTTTTCATCTCTGTCACCGTCGTTGCTGCCCATTTGGAAAGTTCCGCCCCGCACGAAAACCATTTCTGGAATTTCGAGTTGTGCAAAGGGTTTAACGGTATCTGCAACTGGACGATCTGATATTTTGCTTCCAGAGAATTTTTGTTGAAGCTCATTCGCCAAACTCTGCAAACATAATGTAAAATTCTTAAATCTATTTCTATATTCTTTCTGCAGACATGTCATCAAAAAAGCATTCATCTTTTCAGAGATATTATCAAGTAACTCCGGCTTCTCATTCAATATCTGATGATTAATATCACCCTTATAAAACGGTGGATGACCGGAAAGCAACTCATAGAGTACCGCTCCGAAAGAGTAAATATCACTCTCTTTGCCTACGTCCTTACCCAACAACTGCTCGGGACTCATATACACTAACGTACCGGATGAAGAAGTGTTCTGGATACGACTCATACTTGTTCGTACCGTCTCAGCTATACCAAAGTCCATCAGTTTCACTTCCCCACCCTTGGTGATCATCACATTCTGCGGTTTGATATCTTTGTGGATCACATTATTCTCGTGAGCATAGGCCATACCTTCTGCAATCTTTAGTGCAAGCTCTTTTACTTTGGTTTCCGGTATTTGTTTGTTAGGATGCTCCAGTTTGATTTCTGTGAGAGTTTTACCATCAACGTACTCCATATCGATGAACTTGATGATGCCGGTTTTGTGAAAATCATAGACTCGCACAATATTGGGATGGTTCAGAGTGATCATAGTCCTAGCTTCACTCTGCAGATCGAACATCGCTTCTTTATCGCTGACGATAGCTTCAGGGATTATTTTCAGTGCTTTATCGATTCCCATATTCCTGTCGAACACTCGATAAACAGCTCCGAAACCACCTTGACCAACTTTCTCTTTGATCTCGTAGCGTTCATCAATGATGTGACCTTTGGGTAGATTCTCCAGATTCAGCACACCGTATGTTTGCGGTTTACTGCGAAGTTGAGTTTGATAGTTCTCTGTTTCTGTTTGCTTCGAGTCGATGTCGCTTCGTTCCTTTCGACTCGAAATCGGTGTACCGCATCCCGGGCAGAAAGCATCTTCTTTGGTTAATTTGTTTCCACATTTATTACAAAAAGGCATAATTAGCTTCGATTTTTATTCTTCACATTATCATCAATGTACAACGGTCTTACTTTTTCTTTAGCAAAGAAAAAGTAAGAAAAAGAAATGTAAAAAAGGGTAAAAGCGAAAAAGAGCAAAGGGATACATTTTAAGGAATCCCTGGTCAGTGGAATAAAATCTTTGATTTTAATGCTTCGCATTATTCCACCGACCTCGCAATACGAAAGCCGCAATTGCTGCCACTGTTGCCAAGTTTGCAGCCATTGCGATTAGTCACACGGCAGTTATCGTCATTGGGCGACCATGAACTACCACGAATAACACGGTCTTTACCACTTCTTGGACCTCGTGGGTTACATACTGTTCCGATAGTATGTTTATTTTTACGGTAATAATCTTCTGCATATATATCCCAACACCATTCCCATACATTACCACTCATATCATATATGCCAAGTTCATTTGGTTGCTTTCTTCCAACTGGATGGGTTTTCATTTCTGAATTGTCATTATACCAAGCAACTTCATCAATGTAGTTGCTGCCTGAATATTTGTAATAAAAATTGTTAAAATTTGAACCATTTTTAAGGGTACCACTTCTAATTGCATGTTCCCATTCCCGATCTGCTTGTGTTTGTAATCTTCCCTCTGCCCATTCTAAATATTTTTTAGTCTGAATTCCACCTTTAGATGCATATTCCCATTCTGCTTCCGTGGGTAGTCTGTAACCATTGGCTGAGAAACTGCATTTTGTATTTTTCCCGCTTCCACTGTAACATGGTGTCAACCCTTCTTTTTTGCTTTTTTTATTACAAAATTCTACTGCATCATACCAGTTCACTTTTTCTACTGGTAAATTATCACCCTTGAAATAGCTGGGATTGTTTCCCATTATCTCTTTCCATTCTTTCTGTGTTACTTCATACTTTCCAATATAAAAATCACGTACCCTTAACCTATGAACTGGTTCTTCATCTCTATCACCATCATTACTACCCATCAGGAAAGTAAATTCACCTTTGACGAAAACCATTCCTTTAAGTGTTTTATCCTGTAACTTCATTTCCCTTTCTTCTTCTTGTTGCTTTGCCATTATCGCTTCATCTTTATGTTTACCCTTTGGATATTTATTTAAATATTTATTATATGATTGTGATGATTGTTCATTCGTAGCTTGTTTCCAAGATATATTTTCTAAAATTGCTTGAATACCCATCCATCCAGCAATAATTAAAACTAATAATGATATCACTGTTATTATCATGCTTCTGACCTTTCTCTTATGTTTTTTTATAACTAAATCCAACTCTTTTCCAAAATTAATATGTTGATCTTCAGTTATTAATGAAATATTATATTTGTTGGTTTTGCGCTTATGTTTCAAAATAACCTGCATTTCTCCAGGCAATAAAGAAATATCTTTTTTATTTTGAATTGTTAATTTTTCAATTGTTTGACGTGTTTTATTTTCAATTATAGTTTCAACTTCATGCACTCCTGTATCGATGGTAAGCGTTTTTCTTTTTATATAATTATCATAATCAAATTCTACTACCTGATCGGTTTTTAACTCAACTTCTAGTGCAGGTAGATAGTCAATTGAGGGAATCAACGAATATTTACCGGGTTTTAGTTTTACTTCATCAGATGATCTCATTTTCTCATTTGATATTTGAAAACAAATATCTTCGTATGAAGATAATATTTTTAATCTACTATAAGCAATCAAGTCAGGTTTTACAGTAATTTTTCCTTTTTCTTTCAACTTCACCATTATTGGTTTAGAGTAATAATTCTCTGATATCAATTCTATTTCATATTTACCAGCAGGTATTCGTTCAAAAGTGTGCGGAGTTTTAAATTCAGTTTCTTCATCATTCAACAAAATAGGTTGATCAGGCTTTTCTGTTTCAACAGTAATTGAACCTAAGATAGAAGATAACTTTATCTTTTTATCCTCTAAATTACTTATTTTTATTTTTTCTTTTTTACTCAGAAAGTTCGGACAGGCTATTTGAATAGTATATTCTTTGTTAGGAATAATATTCTCAAAAGTATAAGGTGTTTTAAATTCAGTTTCTTCATCATTCAACAAAATAGGTTGATCAGGTATATCTGATGTCACAGTTATACTACCCATTATAGATTCTAATTCCAAATAAAATTCGTTTGTACTACCTTCTGATACCTCAATTACATCTTCAATTGTTGCATATCCCTCTTTTTCAATTCTTATTGGAATTTCACCGATAATATGTTTCATATTTACTGGAGTTAATTGTTCCTGCCTTTTTCCATCAAGATAAATAATTGCATTACTTGGTTCTGTTACTATTGAAATTGGAACTAGTTTTTTTAAACTACCGGTTGATCTTTCAGAATAAAATTTTTCTTTCTTGATTTTTTTGTATTTTTGGGAAGAACCTCCTAATTCTTGAATTATTTCATCAATATTTGTATATCTTTTCTTATAATCCTTATGCAGGCATTTGAGAATTATAGAATTAATCTCTTTGGAGACATTCTCAATTTTTTCAGGTTCTTTATTCAATATCTGATATTCAATAGCTCCTTTAAAAAACGGCGGATGTCCGGAAAGCAGTTCATACAACATAGAACCAAATGAATAGATATCAGATTCCTTACCAACATTTTTACCTTTTATCTGTTCAGGGCTCATATAAACTAAAGTGCCCGAAGATGAAGTATTCTGTATTCTACTCATGCTAGATCGAACAGTCTCTGCTATTCCAAAATCCATTATCTTTACTTCACCCTTTGTCGTTACCATTACATTTTGTGGTTTAATATCTTTATGTAATACATTGTTAGAATGGGCATAAGCTAAACCTTCTGCTATTTTAAGAGCAATTTCTTTTACCACATCTTCTGGAATTCTCTTATCTGAATATTCAAGTTTCAACTCAGTTAAAGTTTGCCCTTCGATTAATTCCATGTCGATGTACTTTATACTCCCAGTCTTATGAAAATCATATACGCGTACTATATCCTTATGATTGAGCGATATCATTGTCTGTGCTTCCCGCTGGAGATCGAACATGGCTTCATTATCATTTACTATGGCTTCAGGGATTACTTTCAATGCTTTATCGATATTCATATCTCTATCGAATGCTCGATAGACCGCCCCAAAACCTCCCTGACCAAGTTTGCTCTTTACCTCGTAGCGCTCATCTATTATAAATCCTTCTGGGAGGTCTTCTAAATGGATAGATCCATAGGAAGAAGAGCGCTTTACTGTTTTCTGATCTTCAAAACTTTCATTATCTAAATCTTGATTCTTGGTGTCATTATACGACGGATTGGGAGCTCCGCAGTTGGGGCAAAGCTTCCAATAGGGCTTTAATTCTGTGTTGCATTTTTTACAAAACTGCATTTATTCTCCATTTTTATCTCTGCATATTCAAATCGTTTACTATTTTTGCCTTCATATTTCAAAAAAAATCATCAAAAGAGTAAAAGGAAAAAAGAATAAAGGGTAACATTATCGGGAATTCCTCAAGAAACGAAAACCGCCATTGGCGCTGCTGAGGTCTGGAATGCTGCGGTTACGACCAGCAACCCGGCAGTAGCCATCATGGCGGAACCAACTACCACCGCGCAACACGCGGAGTGAGCCCGAACTCGGCCCCTTTGTGTTCGTCTGCGAGCCGCTATTGTAACCGCTATACCAATCCCAGCACCATTCCCACACATTGCCGCTCATATCGTAGATTCCAATTTCATTTGCTTTCTTTCCTCCTACAGGATGTGTTTTCTTTCCAGAATTTTCTTCACACCAGGCAACATTGCCAACAGTATTTGATCCTGAGTATTTGTAATATCTGGCATTGTTGCCACCACGAGCAGCATATTCCCATTCCGCTTCCGTGGGCAGGCGATAGCCATTGGCATTAAAGTTACACGTTATGTTTTTTCCACTACCTGAATAACATCTGGTTATACCCTCCTTATCGCTTTGTTTATTACAAAACTCCACAGCATCATACCAGCTTACTTTTTCCACTGGTAAATTATCACCTTTAAAATTGGAAGGAGTATTGCCCATCACCTCTTGCCATTCCTTTTGGGTTACTTCATACTTACCTATATAAAAATCGCTAAGTGTAACGGAATGTACCGGTTTTTCATTGCTGTCACCGTCGTTGCTGCCCATTTGGAAAGTTCCGCCCCGCACGAAAACCATTTCTGGAATTTCGAGTTGTGCAAAGGGTTTAACGGTATCTGCAACTGGACGATCTGATATTTTGCTTCCAGAGAATTTTTGTTGAAGCTCATTCGCCAAACTCTGCAAACATAATGTAAAATTCTTAAATCTATTTCTATATTCTTTCTGCAGACATGTCATCAAAAAAGCATTCATCTTTTCAGAGATATTATCAAGTAACTCCGGCTTCTCATTCAATATCTGATGATTAATATCACCCTTATAAAACGGTGGATGACCGGAAAGCAACTCATAAAGCACCGCTCCGAAAGAGTAAATATCACTCTCTTTACCGACATCTTTACCTTTGATTTGCTCCGGGCTCATATAAACTAAAGTACCGGAGGATGAAGTATTCTGTATTCTGCTCATGCTGGTGCGCACTGTCTCTGCAATGCCAAAATCCATTATCTTGATATCACCTTTGGAAGTTACTTTGATATTCTGGGGTTTTATGTCTTTGTGAAGCACATTATTCTCGTGAGCATAGGCCATACCTTCTGCTATCTTGAGTGCAAGCTCTTTTACTTTAGTTTCCGGTATTTGTTTGTTAGGATGCTCCAGTTTGATTTCTGTGAGAGTTTTACCATCAACGTACTCCATATCAATGAACTTGATGCTGCCGGTTTTATGGAAATCGTATACTCGTACAATGTTAGCATGGTTAAGAGTGATCATCGTCTTGGCTTCACTCTGCAGATCGAACATCGCTTCTTTATCGCTGACGATCGCTTCCGGAATTATTTTCAGTGCTTTATCGATTTCCATATTCCTATCGAACACTCGATAGACTGCACCAAAACCACCCTGGCCTACCTTTTCCTTTATCTCGTAGCGTTCATCAATGATGTGTCCTTCTGGTAAATTTTCCAGATGCAGAACACTGTAAGATTGCGGCTTACCACGAAGTTGGGTTTGGTAATCATCATTTTTTTCTTCCGGCTTTTTTTGCGACGGCTTACTGTCAACTACCGGTGTGCCGCATTCCGGGCAGAAACCTGCATCAGACTCTAGTTTTGTTCCACATTTTTTACAAAATTTCATTATTCTCCTTTATGCTTTGCAGCTTTTATTTCCCAATTTCCCGGAAGCTGATTATGCGTCTTCATTATTAGTTTATTTTCAATATCTTTTGAAAAATCTGAATAATATATATACTTGTTTTTAACAGTAAATTTATAAACATCTTCAACTTTTTCAACCTCTGAGATTATTTTCCCATCGAATTTTCTTATATTAACTCTATCATCGCCAGATATGAGTATATAATAATTTTTCCTTAATTTATCCAACTTCTTAATATCACTCACTTCTTTACATTCTTTTTCATCTAATATGGCAGTAAGACGAAAAATGAAAAGATTCTCCTGTTTATTAACGCTGAAAGTGAATAATCCTGCAATGTTGAACTCATCTACGTTACCAAGCTTAACTTTCTTAATCCTCTTATCGCTTCTGTTGATAAAAGTACCGTTTGAGTTCTCCAGATCAACTAGCTCGTTCTTTGCAATATCAAATTTACAATGATGACCAGAAACCCATTCACAGGGCATTACTACATCATTATCATGCTTTCTTCCAACAGTAGTTTTATTACTGACTATGAAATGATAATAAAATTCATTCATCTTTTCATATAAAGTAAGATCACCTGTCCAGCCAAGTCTCTCTGCAATTTTCCCTTCCTGGGTAAACCAGTTGTTAATATTTTGCTTGCAACTGAAACAATGCCGTGTCGATGCAGTTATTTTCTCACCACATTGAGGGCAGAAATAAGTTGAAGTCGTTGGTTTTTCATATATTGATTCACCACAATCTGAACAATAAAGAGCTAGCGGTAAATTCTCTTTTTTACACTGGGGACAGAAGATGGGAGTCTCAATTGTCTCTTCAGCCAGCTTACCCACAATGGTCTTTCTGGGAGCTTCATAACCACAATAAGGACAGAATTGATAAGAAGCATGAAGCATTGAACTGCAATTTGAGCAATGAATACTCATTATAACCTCTCGATTATGTCACTTGTTTTTTTAAATATTATCTCTTTCAAATTACCAAGAGCGTCCCAGCAAGCTCCTTCTCGGGTAACCCCAAATCCCTCATGTAATGGGATATTTTCAGAACTGATTATATTTTTCTGTGGCAATTTGTACAATGAAACACTTCCACCGCAAGAAGCTTTATACATATTATCATATCCACCGACTTGGGAAGTTTGGGATGTTTTCACAATAACCGCATATAGATAATCAGCATTTTTATTTTTTGCTTCTTCATAAACAGCTTGATCCATTATAATGTTCGTCAACTTTAATGAAATCACATTAAATCCACTTTTTATGAAAAGTGATTGTACTTGACTAGTTACCTCATTGGGTTCAACAAGAGTTCCGGAATTTTCGAAATATACAACTAATGCAACCGTTTTCGTCTTCTTGAAATTAAGTATAGCTGTAGGGATGTTGGGCAAGGAAAATTGATCTAATCCTACAATTTCATCGACATCAATGCTAACTTCAATAGATGAAAATATATTTTGAGGATCCACATAATTCATTGGAATATCCGCTTCACCATAAGCTCCTGTATTTATGATAGATACCACTTCTCCAGAACCTCTTATAAATTCTACTTTAAGTGGAAACTGAGATAATGGATATTTTGATTGAGTCTTGTCCAAATACTGTGCCAATACTGTTGGTTCGTTTGAAACATTCCCCTGTGCGTCGTAATATATCCTATCATCCATGAAGGATAAGCTGATATTCAACAGAAAGTCCCTCATTCGTGATTCAAGATAGGAAGTGATTTCTACCATCACACCATTATTATTGAGATCGATTTCCATAGGGAGATTTCCAAAAAAATCATCGAGATAATTCTTGGCACTTATCCAACTATTAATTCCCGACAAGAATCTATGATTTTGAAAATCAGTATCACCTTTCAGAATAGCAGACTTAATGATCATCTTCTTCGTATCAAGATCTTTCTCAACTTCTTCCCTATACTTACTTTTAGAAATATAAGCAAAATAGGTTAGATCACCGTCCCGGGGATAATCCATAAAATCCCTTTCCTGTACATCGGTGATCAACTGATCTGTATAGGTCCTTATCTTACTTACGAACTCCTCTTCTATCTGAGATGAATACTTTTTCCCACCTATTACCTCTTTCCCTGTGAGTGTCCTTGAAAGCTCACTCGTCACTTGTACTTCGATCTTTTGAGAGAGGTCTTTTAGTGCTCTTTTCTTTGCTTCGATCTTTGCATTTCCGAGATCATTTCCTATTGGAAATATTCCCTCACCCCAATAAATATTTGTATCCATTTTTTTCTGATCAATAAACTCTCCATACTCCTGTAGCAGCATTTCTTTTTTGATCTGTTCAGGAGTTTTTTGCACTTGGACGGGTTCTTCAACTTTCTTTTGAGCAGAGCTGCAAGAAATCATTATGCTTATAAGTGATGCAAAAATAAGCGATACACCAAATAGCTTGATTATATTAGATTTCATGATATCACCTCAATAGTATATTTTTTATTTTGTATGGAAATCTCTTTATTGGGAGATAGTATGTAATAATCATCTTGAATCACCACTACACACAATCCATCATGATTATAAATTGAGAATTCTTCCAGACCGAAATCGAACTTCCTATTTTTAAATGATCCCTTGATCTTCTCAAGAATCATGAGATAGTGTTTTGAACCCGAAGTAAGTACCACCCCTTTGATATGTTCCTCATCTTTTAGAATCTGTACAGAGAAATCGATGATCTTTGAAAGTGTGATCACATCACCATGCTTAAGTTTCTCTGAGAGTATCTTTTCAGCGTTGATAAAGGTTCCACCGGTGCTGTTTTGATCTTCTGCGATTACATTATCATCAACAATACTTATTCTGAGATGAGGACGGCTGATACGTTTATCATCGAGTATAATATCTGGTTTAACATCAATGTCTTCTCTCCCGACAACTACTTCTTGTTTGAGGAATAATTCTAAGTGATGATCATCACGATCTGAAATCAATCTAATATGTGAATACCCTTTGTTCTTTTCGATGAGTTCTTTTAATTCAACAGCCCTGTCCATATCGCAATAGTTTTTCAAAATATCTTCAAGCTGTTCAATGGCTGAAGCAAGCTCGCCTTTAATAATTTGTTTTTCTACTTCACCGAATTTCTTCGAATAGTAGTCTTGTTTTTCAGAAATGATGCTCGATAATTCTTGGAGCTCATCATAATCAGGATAATCCCTCAGCAGCTCGATCACTTGTCTCTCAGCTTCTTTCAGAGATCCCCGATCTATAAGACTTCGGACATCATTAATTTTAGGACGAAATTCAATCTTTTTAATCTCCTGATCTTCAATGTTGGTGATTTTCTTATAGTATGATTCAAGTTCCGGATTGTAAGGAAGTAAAGGAGTGAGATCATTCTTTTCTTGCTCAGTAAGAAACAGCTTTTCAAAATCCTGGGCATGTATCTTTAGTTTCTTTTGAAGTCTTATTGCTTCTAAAAAAGCTTGTTGTGCTTTCTTCGGATCGTTATTTGTAAAATCTAATAGACGTTCCCGAAATGCATTGATCTCGATATCGTGAGGAAAATATTTCAGGTATCTATCAGCCAACTCAAGAGCAGTTACAAAATGTCCATCATCTACAAGGCTTTCTTTTTTTTGTATCTCGGCAAGGAGATGTTTTTTTGTTTTTCCGATTTGATACCTTAGGTAAAATGATGCAAGACCAATTACTAATATGTAGAGAATGAGAAGGGCAACTAATATGTAAATGATTTTTAAACTTACATCTGCAGCTTTCTTTAATCTGTTCAACTTTGTTTTTTGTTCATCTATATTGAAAATTATCTTTTCAAGAGTCTCAGGATGAGTAAAGTTTACAGAAACTGCAAATACTTCAGTTCCAGTCACTTCGCTGATCACATTCACCACCAATCTTATATCATTAACATGTGTATCGAGCTTCGAAGTCTGAGCTTTCGCCACATAGTCAGGCTCTGCATCCTTTTCCAGTTCCATCCTTTTCATAAGTTGTTTTCCATCCATCATTCCTCCCCACTTCTTGAACCTTTCCTCGCTTCTTTCTTTTATTTCTTTTCGAGTTTGTGCATCTGTCAGCAGTTTCCAGTTCTCATAATTTGCAAGCGCAAGATTGATGTCACTGATCAGATAGTGCAGTGAAATATTATCACTTCTTATGATTCTCACGGGAATAATATGACCATGACAATTCAGCTCACTTGCATTATACACAATAAGCTTCGGTAATGAGTCATGTACTGCATCATGATATTGTATATATTCAGGAATTTTTTCAATACTCTTGTCTTTATAATGGTAGATTACTGGAAAAATTGCACTGAGGATTATGAGTACAATTAAAAAAATTAATAATTTCAAATTTACTTTCATTTATTTGATCCTTTCTTAAGAATAATTATATATCTGTATTTTTCACGACACGGAAGCCGTAGGAATGACCACTACTATCCGGCAGACTATTATTTCTATAAGCAACACAACATTGGGATTTGTTATGTAACCAGCTTCCACCCCTCAACACTCGAAAAGAACCTTTCGAAAGTCCTTTTGGATTATCTAGTGGGCTATTTGAGTAATAGTCACATTCATAGTAGTCCCAGCACCACTCCCACAAATTACCACTCATGTCATATAATCCAATTTCATTAGGTTGCTTCTCGCCTACAGGATGTGCCTTTTTTTCTGAATTACCTGAAAACCAAGCTACCTTATCAATCGTATCACTGCCCGAATATTTATACCCTTGTGATTTATTACCACCCTTAGCTGCATACTCCCATTCCGCTTCGGTGGGTAATCTGTATCCATTTGCGCTAAAATCACACCTGATGTTTTTCCCGCTACCGGAGTAACATGATGTTAAAGCCTCTTTAATACTTTTTTTATTGCAGAATTCAGCTGCCTCAAACCAAGTGATCCTCTCTACAGGATTGTTTTCATTAGCTAATATATCACCCAATCCTAAGAAACCGGTTTTTCTTTTAAAAAATGATGGATTATTATTCATTACTTCATTCCATTCTTTTTGTGTAACGGGATACTTACCAATAAAAAAATCATAAATCCTTACATTATGAGTTGGTTGTTCATCAAGACCCTTTCCATGTTTACCCATTAGAAAACTTCCAGCATGAACAAGTAACATACCTTCTATGATGGGATATTTAGTTAATTCTAGGAATAATTTATTATCTTGATTTTCATTTATGATAACCTCTTCTGATATAGAATAACATTCCTCATTTTTTAACTTTATTGAGTACCCTTTTCCTGGTACTACATTCTCAATTATATAAGGAGTTTTGTGATTCGTGTTTTCGGCATTAACATAGATTGATGAGGAAGTAGGTTCGCTCGTTACCTTAATCTTTCCTAATATAGATTTTAGAAAAACTTCTTTCTTCTCATTTTCTTTAATGGTCACCTCTTGAGGTTTAGATAGGAATTCTGGTGTATCAATCTGGAATTTGTAGGTTTTTCCTGGAACAATATTCTTAAAAGTGTGAGGTGTTACAAAACCTGAATTTTTTTTATCAAATATAATCGGTTGTCCTGGAGGATCGCTCTTTACTACTATTTCACCTAATATAGATTTTAATGTTATTTCCTTCTTTTCTTTATTCTTGATTCTGATAGCCTGTTTTTCTGATAAAAACTCTTCTGTTTCAACCTGGAACGTGTATGGCTTGCCCGGAATGATATTCTTAAAAGTGTGAGGTGTCACAAAATCAGTTTTCTCACCATTCATCATTATCGGTTGTTTAGGGGGATCGCTTGTAACTGTGATCTCCCCCACAAGGGATTCTAATTCAATATAAAAATCATTAGATGTATTTACACTTATTTCTAACGTGCTTTTTATTTGCTTATAACCTTCCTTCGCAACTATGATTGAGTGTTTTCCTATTGTAAGTTTTTCTTTGAAAGATGAATTACCTTTTTCTTTACCATCTATTGTTATCTGGGTATCAACGGGATTTGTTTTTATTGATACAGAAACTAATTTTTTTATTATATTGGTAGATTGTTCAAATGTTTTGATCTCCTCCATCGGTTCAATGGTTTGAAATTGACCACCCATTTGTTTAATAATGGTCTTAAAACTGCTGTAACGATCTTTATATTCCTTCTCCAAGCATTTTAACACAAGCTCGTTCATCTTCTCCGGGACATTATCCAGTTTCTCAGGTTCCTTATTCAATATCTGATAATTAATATCACCTTTGTAGAAGGGAGGATGACCACTAAGTAACTCATACAACATCGCACCAAACGAATAAATATCACTCTCTTTTCCTACATCCTTACCCAACAACTGCTCGGGGGACATGTAAACCAGTGTGCCGGAGGAAGAGGTATTCTGTATCCTACTCATGCTGGTGCGTACAGTTTCTGCTATGCCAAAGTCCATCAGCTTAACTTCACCTTGCTTAGTGATCATTACATTCTGGGGTTTAATATCTTTATGTATCACATTTCTGCTATGGGCATACGCCAAACCTTCAGCTATCTTTAGGGCATATTTCTTTACCTCTTCTTCGGGAATCTGTTTGTGAGGATGCTCAAGTTTGAGTTTAGTTAATGTCTTACCCTCCACATACTCCATATCTATATATTTTATCCTACCTTCATCATGAAAATCATAAACCCTTACAATATTAGGATGATTCAGGGCTATCATGGTTCTGGATTCATTCTGAAGATCAACCATTGCTTCTTCATCGTTCACAATAGCTTCAGGGATAACTTTTAGCGCTTTCTCTATCTGCATCTTTTTTATCAAACATGAGATATACTGCCCCAAAACCTCCTTGACCTAATTTCCTCTTTACTTCGTAGCGTTCATCGACTACAAATCCTTCTGGAAGATCTTCTAAATGGATAGAACCATAGGATGTTGAAGAGCGCTTTACTGTGTTGTGGGTTTCTATATTTTCATTATCTTTATCTTGATTCTTTGTTTCAGTATACCCTGGATTAGGAGCTCCACAGTTGGGGCAAAGTTTCCAGTTCAGTTTTAACTCTGTGCTACATTTTGGGCATAAAGGCATTTAATCTCCGATTATTTGTTTATATTTCTCAGATACATTCTATTTACCATATCTTTACTATTAGTTTTGTTTATAAAATCATAATCTATCATTTTATACTTCTGACTAATCGAAAACCAATATAGTTAGCTTTTGAATTTGGATAGCTAAATGCACGATCAGTTACGTCAGCATTGAAAAACCAACTTCCACCACGACGCACATGGCAAGATCCTGACTGTGGTCCCCTTGGATTATTTAGTATAAATTTCAAATAATATTCACTATTATACCAATCATAGCACCACTCAAAAACATTACCACTCATATCATAGATCCCAAGTTCATTGGGCTGTTTCTCTCCTACTGGATGGGTCTTATCCCCCGAATTACTATCATACCATGCTACATTGCCAATAGTGTTACTACCAGAAAATGTGTATCCTTTTGATTGATTACCCCCTCGGGCTGCAAACTCCCATTCTGCTTCGGTGGGTAATCTATAACCATTAGCGCTAAAATTACAGTTTATATTCTTCCCACTTCCGCTATAGCAAGGAGTGAGCCCTTCTTTTATGCTTTTCTTATTACAAAATTCAACTGCTTCGTACCAGCTAACATTTTTTACTGGTAAATTATCACTTTTAAATTGTGATGGATTATCAACCATAACCTCTTTCCATTGACTCTGTGTTACTTCATATCTCCCAATATAATAATCGTCAACTGTAACATTGTGTGCTGGTCTTTCGTCTGAATTTCCAAGTGTACTACCCATATTGAAATTACTACCTTCAACAAAAATTAATTCATTTTCTTCAGCCCATATCTTATTTAACAATTCACTAGCTTTAGAATTATTTGAATCTAAAGTTAAAATATCATTACATTTTGTTTTTGAATTAACCAAATTACCCTGTTCATATAACCTATTTGCATCTACTAATAGATATTGAATCTCTTGTTGAACCCTTTTATTTTCAGCAATTTGTTTTCGTTTTATTCTAATATTCTCTAAGCCTTTTTTTGCCTGATTGTTATTTAGTTCATGAGATAACACTTCATTATATAATGTTTCAGCTTGACTTAAATCTCCATTATTATAGGAATCAGAGCCGGAATGTAAAAGATTTCTGATTTTTTTCTGTAACTCTTGATTCTCGGCAATTACCTTGCGTTTTTTGTTAATGGCATCAATGCTCTCATGCGCTTGGACATATGTACTATCTAATTCTAATACCGCTAATAAATTTGACTCTGCTTCATCAAACTTATTCTTTTCAATAAGTTGATTGGCAGACATCATCAATTCTTTTATCTTACCAGATTTTATATATTCAATTTTCTCTCGAGCAATTACAACTTTTTCATTATTCGGATGTTTATTAATAAATTTGGAATAAGATTCGATTGAATTTACAATTTGTGCCACCCCCCAATCATTAACTTCAATAATTTTGGGTATTTCTATAATAAGAAATATTCCCATAAGTAGAATAATTGCAGCGAAAACGTATTTTTTAATTTTTTTTCGTTTCTTACCTCTTTTATAACATTCAATCGTCTGTTGTAAGTCTAAAGTAGTATTTCCTCTATTCTCAAAATGTTGAATATCAATTAATTTATCTATAAGATATATACTAATCCAGGTTTCCCCAGGAAGGATCATTAATTCCTTTTCTCCAGTTAGTTCAAATTCCTCGGAATATTTTAATTTCTTGTTTTCAATTTTTAACTTAATAGTATCATTCCCCACTTTACAATTCAGTTTTTTTCTTTCAATGACTTCATGGTAAATAATTCTTTTTTTTTCCCCCTCATTTAAGGAGAACTCATAGTCTGTAAAATCAGGATTATCCATATGTAAAGTATAGTTACCTGTCTTCAATCTGATCTTCTTTCCAAATACAATATCTTTTTTATTTCCGACAATATATAGCCAAATATTTCTGTTATGGCAATCTATTGTTACATAAGCATATCTCATGTATACAAGAGTTACTTCTTTTTGCTCTTGACTTTTTAGTTCTACACCAATCATGTTACAATAATGATCATCATCAGTTACTAAAGATACTTTGTATTTACCTTGTTTCAGTTTGAAAGTATAAGGTGTTTTATGATTTGTTTTTTCTCCATTGAGAATAATTATCTGATTCGGCTGCTTGGATTCTACTTTAAGTGAACATAGGATTGATTCAAGAATAATAGTTTTTTCTTCAATTTCTTCAATAACCACTAACTCCTCATCGGTAAGACATTCATCAGAATTAATCTTAACTGTATATGGTTCTCCGGGTATAATATCATTAAAAGTATGAGGAGTTTTATAGGTAGTGACTTTATTATTAAAGATTATAGGTTGATTTGAGGGTTTACTTCTTACAGTTATTTTCCCTAATATAGATTTTAGAACGATTTCTTTCTTCTCATTATTTTTAATTTTTATTTCTTGAGGTTTAGATAAGTATTGATACCCCTCAATTTGGAAAGTATGAGTCACTTGAGGGACAATATATTTAAAGACATATGGAGTCACAAAATTTGTGCTTTTACCATTGAATGTAATAGTTTTTCCTGGAGGTTCAGTCAGAACTGATATTTCTCCTAAGATGGATTTTAACGCAATTTCCTTCTTTTCTTTATTTTTAATTCTTACAATTTGTTCTTTTGATAAAAACTCTTTTGTGTCGATTTGAAAAGTATATTGTATACTAGGGATTATATCCTTGAATGTATGGGGTGTTACATAATTAGTCTTTTCGTCATTCATAATTATGGGCTGCTTAATTGGATCACTTGTAACTGTGACCTCCCCCATAAGAGAAACCAACTCAATAAAGAAATCATTTGATGAATTCTCTTTAATTTCAATAGTATCATATACTGTTTTGTACCCCTCATGGGATAACTCAATCTCATGTTTACCGGTGATATATCTGAAATTCCTATCAGTAAATATTTTCCTATCGATTTTTACTGTTGCATCACCCGGTACAGTTGTTAATGAGACTTTAACCATCATCTTAATTCTTGATTCATATTCTTTTGTATTAGAAGACCGTTGTACAATTTCATGATCCTCAACCGTCCCACCGAGGAGGGTGAGAATTCCATCGAAACTTTCATATCTATTTTTATAATCTTTTTCAAGACAACGCATTATGACATTATTCAACTGTTTCGAAATACTTTCTAATGGTTCAGGTTCAACTTCACGTATTTGATAATTTATATCTCCTTTATAAAATGGAGGATGCCCTGAAAGAAGCTCATACAATAATGCTCCAAAGGAGTATATATCACTTTCCTTACCGACATTCTTTCCCATTATTTGTTCTGGACTCATGTAAACAAGTGTACCGGAAGACGAAGTATTTTGAATCCTGCTCATGCTTGATCTGACTGTCTCGGCAATACCAAAATCCATGATCTTCACTTCATCACTGCTGTTGATCATAACATTCTGAGGTTTGATATCCTTGTGGATTACATTATTTGCATGTGCATAAGCCAAGCCATGAGCTATCTGCAATGCGTATTTTACAACAATTTCCTCTGGCACTTTTTTACTTTTATGTTCAAGTTTGATCTCTGTTAAGGTCTTTCCGTCAATATACTCCATATCAATATATTTGATTCTGCTTGATTTGTGAAAGTCGTATACCCTCACTATGTTGGGATGGTTAAGCGCTATCATAGTCTGGGCTTCCCGCTGAAGATCATACATGGCTTCCCTATCATTGACTATCGCTTCTGGAATAACCTTGATCGCTTTATCAATATCCATATCCTTATCATGGGCAAGGTAAACAGCCCCAAAACCTCCTTGCCCTAATTTGAGTTTTATTTCGTATCGTTCATCAATAATAAATCCCTTTTCAAGATCTTCGAGCCTGAGTGCTCCATATGATTGTGATGAACGTTTTACGGTTTTGTGGTTATCAAGATCCTCTTTATTTCCTTTTTTCTCATCCTCTCCTGCATATTGAGGATTGGGAGTCCCGCATTGAGGACACATCTTGTTTCCTTCCTTATATTCGGAATTACATTTTATACACTTCAGCATTCTCACACTCTCCTGATAACCCACAACTGTGAGTATTAATTAAAGGAATTGAGAGAAGTAATATTCCCCGTTTTCCCATCTATCTCAATGACGTTCCAGTTGGTTCCACTAACGTTTTTGGGAATGTGATATTCTTCGACCAGTCGATTTTCTTCATAGATTCTCACAACCGCATTACTATAGCTGAGCTCATTAGAATTATTTTTATTTTTGTTTGTGTAATCATGCACATAGTATTTATATGTTCCAGGATCAATTTCTTTTATGGTAATGGTCTCTGGTCCATAGCTGGATACATCATCCCTGTCTAGAAAATGTTGATTATTAAACACGCACATGTTCCTGTAACTTACATGAAAAGTTCCATTACTCAAGGGCTTTGGTCCAACTAAATGAGCATCCAGGTCTCGTGGATAATTACCCCAGGAAAGTACTATCCTTCTTTCAAGATTCTTAAGTACTGGAGAAAGATGCCCATCAATGCGAACTGGAATTTCATGTTGCCACATCGCAACAGGAACTGAATAACCTATATACTCATCTTTAAAGAAAGAAACCTCATAATGACCGATTGGAACTGAGAAAAGATAATTGCCGTTTTCATCGGTCGTGCACTGTTCAAGTACTTCACTCGTTTTTGGATTTCTTAACTGAACTTGAACATTTTTGAGCATATCGCCGGTAACTGCATTCATGACCTCGCCATAGACAGTTCTCATACGGGGAAGTATCTCATTCACTTCAATAACGGTTCCTGTGCTTCCAAGAATATCGCACACATGCCACACATTGCCATCTTCATCAGGAGGTTTAATAGTATTTACACCCTTATTTCCCATCGATACTTTCACTCTTATTGAACTATCCCATGAAATACTGTTCTCCTCGAATTCATCAGCCGAAAAAGCGCCCGTTACATAGAATTGATATACGCCACTTGTGAATTGGTTTATCTTCCAGACCTGTTTTGCTTTGTCGAAGGTTTCCTCTGGAGTAACGACCTGTGCAGATCTGTCTTGTGAAGAAGATGGAATGTTTCCTCGAAGGATTTCGCAAGCTTCTGAGCCTGCTTGTGGGAGTACCAGAAATCCCATGAGTTCGTTTTCACTAAATAAATCCCATTCAAGGGTTATTGTTGCCTGCTGCGCATACAGGAAAGATGAAAATAACATAACTACTAAAATTATAATAATCCTTCTCAAACTGAACCTCCCAATTGAGTTTGATTTATATGAAAAAAATCTGAAATGTTGTCAATAAAATCATATTATTGTCGAGGGACTGAATATAATTTCTGATTGAATTTTTCAAATTAATCGAGTTTTTATTCCGTGGAATATGAGATTAGTTCTTCTTTTTATAAATTGAACTCATGATACTCCTTTGGTTTTCATTACACCAATAATATATTCTACGTTAGAATCATAAGTACAAACCCTCCTTCAGAAGGTTTATAAAATATAAATACATAACTTTTGTTGACATAGATTAGATTATTAGAAAATTGACAGAAAAGTGAACCTTTATAGCATACTCAAAAATATATTTTCATAATAAAATCTTAGGAGGAATTTCATGAAAATAGTAAGTTTATTTATACTGGTAATGTTTATTGTGTCATTATCTCATACTCAAGACGATCTTTCTGATTTTGAACGATACCAACAACAACAGGAACAGGCATTTCAGAATTACAGCATGCAGCAGGATTCCTTGTTCATTCAGTATAAAGATCAGGTTGAAAAGGAATGGAATGAGTTCGTCGAATCTACTCCTTCTGAATGGGTAACCTATTCGGAAGATTTTAAAGGTCGCAGCCAGGTTGATTTTGAAGAAGGTTCAGTAAAAGTAGAGGCTGTTGTTGATAAGGACGATCCCCAGAGTGAGCAAAAAGCAAAAGAAATTGTCAGGGAACAGCTCACAAAAATTCTCGAAGAAAATGATTCAAACAACAAACCTGTTATAGCAGACCAGATTGAAGTAAAAGGAATTGGTGAAGTAAATAAGAAAAATATTGAAGAAGCAGTAGATAAGATTGTTGAAAAAGGAACTGTCTCAGAAACAAGTGGAAAAGATAACACCAAGAAAACAAAATTTACAATTGTATTGGATTTAGTCCCGGATCATATTCAAGTCCGTATCAATAAATACAAACCCTCTATTGAGCGCCTATGTGATAAGTATTACATAGACCCTAAAGTAGCACTTGCAATAATCCATACTGAGTCATTCTATAATCCGAATGCCTACAACAGGCATGGTAACGCATACGGTATGATGCAAATTGTTCCCAAATATGCAGGTGCAACCATGAATTATGAACTTAATAAACAGAGAAGCAATCCCACCCCCTCATATCTGTATAATCCGCAAAAAAATCTTGAGATGGGTATTGGATACATGAGATGGCTTGCTGACAATAAATGGGATGAGATCACAAACGGCGATAATCTATACTACTGTATTATATGCAGTTATAATGGTGGAACTGGAAGTGTTTATAAAGCAATGACAGGCAAATTGAAAGGGATATCAAATACTGAATGGGACAACATGATCTCTTCATTGAATAATATGTCCAAAAAAGATTTATTCAATAAATTAAAAAGAGACATTCCATGGGAAGAAACTAGAAAATATATCCAGCTTGTGCAGGATCGTATCGATAAATATTATAAGAATATCTAAATAAATAATTCACACCTGTGAGAGAACTTATGAAACTGAAATTCTTTGCGGTTTTTTTCATAGCACTATTAATAACTATATTCTTGTGTTCTAATAACATCCCCGATTGGATATCAAGATATCAAAAGGGGAAATCGATTAAAAAAGATCAGAATTAAACTGGAAATTATAAAATATCAATTGAAATTCCCTTATGGAATTTTCTGGGATAAATTAAATTTTAAACTTGAGACATGTCTGCTGCGCTGAAAGGCGAGTCGGAGAGCATGTCTTAAGTTGTCGCACTTGCGAATTACTTATCACAAGCTCTTCGACCAGTCTTCTCCGCCAGCTTGCGGAATACGCCTGGGCAAGCTTGTGACAAGATAATTTATATTCCCAACCAAATACTGGATTCCCTCTTTCGAGGGAATGACATGCCCTTTTTATTTGGAATTACTTTTTTATAAGTGAACATTTCTCTGCCTGCCACGGCGTAATGAAATGAAGACGGGTGTTCTCTGCTTGCAACGGCGTCATTCTCAACCGTACTCCGCCGGCTGGAGGAGAAGACTGAAAGGATTTCATATTTCAAAAACGAATGATTAAAAAAATTTGGGAGATTCTTCTTCAGTCAGTTAAAACTGACATTCATCAGAATGACAATGCTAGGTAGGGTTGATTATCTTTAATCAGCGCAATAAGAATGTCAATTATCTGCGAGGATCAGTTTAACCTGCATGTACTTGTCCGCCCAGCCGGCGGAGGACAAGTTTTCACAATGACATCCCGCTTTGATAAGAATTTCTTTTAAAATTGTTATACATGACACACCTCCCCCGATAAATCGGGTACTCCTCTCAAGAGGAGATTTTTTTAAGTTCTCTCTGTTCTCTACTTGCCTCGGCGTCTTGTCGGTGCGTATCCGCCAGCTGGCGGACTCGGGAATGACATGCCCTTTTTATTTGGAATTAGTTTTTTATAAGTGAACATTTCTCTGCCTGCCACGGCGTAATGAAATGAAGACGGGTATTCTCTGCCTGCCACGGCGTAATGAAATGAAGACGGGTGCTCTCTGCTTGCCACGGCGTAGCGCAGCGTAGATGGGTGGTAAAATATTTTTCCTTCTTTTATCTGCGAGAATCCGTTTGATCCGTGAGCTATTTAATTGGTATTATTTCAACTCTAAAAATATAAAACCGTCTCTAATGATATCCCCTGATTATCTTTTCCTTGAGCCGGATAGAATTGATATCGATATATAAACCTGAAGTTATATGGAAGGTCCCAGGTAAAGGAAAGCTCATGCTGTACACCGATATAGGTTTCATTTCTTGATGTCATTTCCTTCTTGATGAGGGCTTCGTAATTCAGGTACCATTCGGGAGTTATGTACTTTCCAAGGTCGATTGCCAGGTTCTCCAACAGAATATCCTTGCTGATCTCGCCTATAAGTTCCAGATCAGAGCCATATTCCCTATCAACTATATAATCTTTTGACTCAACAATGCCGCTTGTTTGTATGATATTCTTCATAAAACCGGTTTTTAGTCGCACATAATCCAATCCAAGGATCTTTCGTAACACTCCTTCCACAGGGCTTATCAGAGGGTTGAAAATGATATTGTTCAGTTCATCGCTGGCGAGATTTATTGCCTGTTCTCTTCCAAGATAGAACCGCTCGTCTTCAGAGAGTTCAGAAATTTCCTTTCCATATTGAAGTTTCGAGAGGATACTGAGCATAGTTACATCTTTTGGATTATCACTTCTCAATGAGACCTCTACATCTCCATAGGCATCAATCCCGATGTCATCAGCATTTAGCTTATCTTCTGTTGATCGCACATAAAGGTAGATGGTCGAACCGTCAGGTGTTCGCTTGGTGAATGTCGCGGTAATGAGCACTTTTTCATCCTGCCTTGATTTACGTACCATCACATCCTCTACACTGAAGGATTCGCCAAAGAGCTGCATCTCACCCCGTCGTGAATGGAGGTCAAAATAAAGCTCAAGCTTTTCGGTTTCTCGGTTAGAACGGAAACTCATATAGTTACCAGTATCAAGTTTCAGATTAAAGGGATTGGAAACGTACCATATATTCTTATCAAAGACCAGATCGAAATCTGTGTAGATTGGAGGAAGTTCGGTATCTTCAACCTCTTCTGGTTCCTTATCTTTCTCATAAATTGCATCGCCGTTTGAAAGAAGTATTCTGCCGGAAAGAACCCACGCACCATCTTCGTTAAAAACGGTAAAATATTCATCATCATATCCAGTTAAACGTGCATCGACAAGTCCTTTTTCAGGTTGGTAGTTCGGTATATGAATGGTGATGCCCTTATTATCGTTATTGAGCTTCAGAGATCCCACATTTATGTCTCCGATGAATATATCTGATTCGTCATTATTGATCGTATTTTTGAAGTAAAGTTTGCCGTCACCCATTCTAAAAGAACCATTAAGCAAATCCATGACATTTTCCTTGATTTCAGCATTGCAGGAAAAATCCCGTATTCTTTCCGGCTGGGATTTAATTGAAAATTGCCCATTCTTGATACTCAAACTCGCAGAATCAACAATTGTATTAGTCTCATCAGTCACAAATGTGCAGACAAAATCTGTACTGCTGGATGCCTGCTTCATATTAGGAATATATGGCGTGAGAATTTTGAGCAGATCACCGGAAAATCGAAATTTCATATTATCCGGTTGATCATGAAATTCTTCGGTAATAAAATTATAACTGTATGATCCGATTCCGGTAAAAGTAAATTCAGGTGCGATAATCTTTAGATCATTAAGATAGAACATATCATTATCCTGAAAAAGTTGGCTTTCAAATGAGCTAAAAGCAGTCTCATAAAGCGTTCCATTTTCAATTGAAATATCACATAGCACATGTGGATCGCTCATACTTCCGGATGCGACAAGAGAGTAACTCGCTTTGCCTTTCAGTGGAATTGTACGAAAAAATTCCTCTAATAATACATCTTGTTCTGAAGCATTCAATTCAAATTTTCCTTCAGTAAGATCAAGATGAGCATCACCTTTAAGGAGAGATTGAGAATTTTTAATTTGAATATCTTCGAGAGAGATCATATTTGAATCTGCCTGTATATTGAATTTCAAATCAAAAGGATGAAGAGCTTCGCTGAAACCAAATTCCTTCATATAAACAGCACCATTCCCTGAAATTTTTTGAGAACTATCCCAGGTCAGATCAGCATTAAACACCCCACTCAAAGGTACATTTTTTTCAAAAAGAGGGATGAGGTTATTCAACTGATCAATGTATAAGGAATCAATCAACAAACTCCCTGAATATTGAATATCTTTCTGATCCAGTTGAACTGTTACATCAGCGAAAACATTATCGTTAATTTTCAATTCTGCTGCTATTTGATCATCCCCTGAAAGTCTTGAATTAAAGACAAAATTGAAAGGTTCATTATGTATGCTAAGTGTGTCTGATCTTATTGAAAGAAAGCCGGTTTTTCCTGTGAAATCAACAGGAACTTCACCGGAAATAAGGATCGATCCTTTTATAGAGGAATTGTTATGGTCGGCAAAGTTGAACCATCCATCGAGAGTAATGATTCCATCTTTGATGTCGAGTTGTAATCGGGCATTTACTTGCGGATCGAGAGAGCTTACAAATGGGATTTCAGTCTTAAACATTTCTGCCAGTATAAAGTCATTTGCAATTAATTCAGTATTGATCGAAGGAGTCTTACGAGAAATATCAAAATCTCCCCTCAGCAGTATCGAGCGCGAGATGTTTTGCAGATCATATATTGCTTTTTGGTTTTGATAAGAAATACTTCCGGATAATTCAGGAAGTTGAAAAATATCATTCAGTACAACTAATTTATCAAGAGCCGCATGAACTTTGGGATTCTGTACAAAACCCAAAACTTTTACTTTTATATCAAATTGGACGGTAAGGTTTTCAGTTGGATAAATAAAATCATCCGATTCAAAAGTTATATCTAAAGTGCTCTCTAAAAGATTACTTCCTTTTACTGAAACACCTCCGTGAAATTCAACTCGATTAGAGTCAACTTCAAAAATCCCATTCTGAATTTCTGCGTACTTATCGCTGTAGGTTAGATTAGCTGAAAGATTGTCGAATTCAAAGGAATCATATCCAAGCTTATTTCCAGCTATCTTCAAATCAATTACCGGTGAGGTATAGTTGCCAGTCATAGCTGCGTGTAGATCAATACTGCCCGACATGTTTTCACCGAGAGAAGCCAAGTTGAGATCATTCATTTCAAAAGTAATATCCAGATTAGAATCTTTGCTCAAATAGTTTGAAATAAATCCATCACAAATTAATACATTTTCTTTCCATATGATTTCAATATTTTCATCGATCTTGAGTGAGTCAGGAGTGAGTAATATTGTCATTCCCCTTGAAGAAAAACTTTCATCGTGGAAATTGCTTTCAATATCACTAATGCGGATAATTCCTCGTGAAATTCCAGACAAAGTAGTTTCAAACTCTGCATTTATACTTGAACTAATGAGGGACACATCCTTTGTGCTGATTTTTGGCACTTCGTAATCCATGAGCATAGTTTTAAAATGATTTGACTGTTTTGAATATACTCCATCAATCTCAAATGAACCTTCACTTTCAGTCTGAAAGGCAGTCATTTTTACATGCCACTCTTTATCCTGCTGTTTTTGGAGACTAATATTTATTTTCTCCAGATTTTCCGAAAAGACAATATTCTCAGTACTGCTCACGCTAACTTTTCCATTGATAATTGAAATATAATTAAAACGAGTCAGTGTTTTTTCTAAAGCTTCGATATCAATTCTAACTTGTCTTTGTTCTTCTTTGAATTTAACATTATAAATGAACTCTGGTGAAAAGCAACGTATCTCTTTCAGGGCTTTTGTGAAATGGAATTTATGCAGAAGCAACTCCCAAAAAGAATAATGAATATAAAGCTGTTTTGCATTAAATGTATATTCACCATCCTGCTGCACGATTTCCAGATCAGATAGTTGAAATATTTTTGAAGTAACATTCAGTGTTGAGAATGTTATGGTTGCATTCAGTTTGCTCCCTATTGTTTTGGCGAGCCGATTCTTGATATAAGTATTAACATCGAACAGATAGGTCATTCCCCAGAAGAGAAGGTTGATCAATATGATGATAATGACAACTATCAGCAACCATTTTCGTTTTCTCATGTATAAAAAATTCTACTGCTTAATTATTGAAGTTTCACAGTAAGGAAATTATTTAAATAAATCATATTTAACCTTTATAATATATTCTTCAAGAGATGAGATAAGAATTAAATTAATTTCTTCCCGACAAGTCGGGACTAATTTACCCTGTGGAATCCCGTAAAATCGGGACTTCGTATTCCACAGGGTGAACAAATAAAATGTCAAAATTAAATGTCAAAGTAATTTTTTCTTCATCTTTTAATTGTGGAACTGCTTTTGAAATCATTCTCAAACAATTTTTTGATTCTTTAGACTCCACCAAATAAAAAACTTTTAACCACACGTCTTGTATAGGCGGGCTTGAGGAAATTTTCTCTAACTTCCGAAGCGGTATCCATTAGCTCAAAGAAAAAACTGGATTCCCTCTTTCGAGGGAATGACATGCCCTTTTTATGTGGAATTACCTTGCTACAAGTGGAAATTATTTAAAAAAATCATATTTAACCTTTATAACATCTACTGCGAAACTTGATTTATTTATTTTTGAGCTTATGAAGTTTACCGTCTATTAGATTATACACTTCATCAGCCCGTTTTGCAAGTTCTTCATTATGAGTAACCAGAAGTAATGTTGTATCAAATCGCTCATTCAAACTCCATAAAAGATCGGTCAATTCTTTGCTGTGTATGGAATCCAAATTACCTGTGGGCTCATCTGCGAGTATAATATCGGGATTATTGATCAGTGCTCGGGCTACTGCAACTCTCTGCTGCTCCCCGCCGCTCAGTTGGTGAGGGTAATGATATCTTCGTTCAACAAGATCCAAGGACTTTAACAACTCCTCCGAAGCACGGATACTATCTTTATAAGATTTCCCGCTGATCATTTTGGGCATGGCAACGTTTTCTATTGTTGTAAATTCAGGCAATAAATGATGGAACTGGAAAACAAAACCGATACTCATATTGCGAAAATGTGCCAGATCACTTTCATTAAATGATCGTATGTCCCTTTCTTTAAATATAATATTTCCGGAATCCGGCTTATCGAGAGTTCCTAAAATATGAAGCAGTGTACTTTTGCCACTGCCGGATAATCCTGTTATTGATACGATCGATCCTTGCTTCATAGAGAAGTCAAGGTCATCAAGAACGATTAAACGCGTTTCTTCCGTTCCTTCATAATAGCCTTTTGTGATATGCTGTGCCTGTAAGATCATAGTACCTCTCTATTTTTTTGAAATTCGAATAATTGATACTGCCTGTAGTTGCGATATTCTCCGCAAAGGAAAGTAGGATGACAGCGCAATTATTATTCCTGAAACAAGAATAATAAGAATGAAATCTATAGGTTGATTTTCTACTACGAGATGTTCGATCAGATATACATCGCTTTCAATTTTGATAAAATCTGTATGTGTCAGCAGCAGGGAAATAAGTAAACCAATAATCAAACCAAGCAAAATGCCGGTAAAACCGATTATCATATTTCTTGAAAAAAATATCTTTTTTAGATCCTTGTTCGTTGTGCCAAGCGCTTTTAGAATGCCTATTTCTTTTCGTTTATCAAGAATATGCATAGAAAGAACACTGGTCAAACCGAAGCCGGCAACCAGTACGATTAGAGCAATAATAATAAAAATGACCCACTTCTCCAGCTTTAACAGACTGAATAGATTCTTATTTAGATCGATCCAGTTACTTACATTATAAGGATATGAAAGCTCCTGCTGAATGCTCGATGCGATTTTGTCAGCTTCTTCAACGAATTCTCTTTGTAACTTTACAGAAATCCCGGAATATTGATCTGAAATAGAAAGGAATTCCTGTGCAGTTTTCATAGGAAGAAGCACAAGTGAATTGTCAAATTCGAACATTCCCGAGGAAAAAATCCCGGAAACTTCAACTTCAATTGATGAAGGTATCATACCCGCAAAAGTAACATCCGCATTCATGGGCGTGATCAATTTTATCGTGTCGCCGATTGTTATATGCAATCTTTTTGCAATATTTTTCCCAATAATTGCAAAATCACCATCCTGTTCATAAGCTCCTTCCTCAATAAACCGTCCAATTTCTGAAGTTTCGATCTCTTTTTCAAAATCAAGTCCGCGTATGATAACTCCTGCGATGTCAGCATCTTTTACTGCCATTCCTTCGGTGTACAAAAATGGAGCATACGACTGCACCGCTCCAACTTCATCCAGCATCGAACCCACTCTCATATATTCTTCATGTTGTATGGTTTCATTGCCAAATTTAAGAATGTAAATATGCGAGTTCACCCCTAATATGATTTCTTTCATTGTATCATAGTAACCGCTGAATAGAGCGAGAGATACTGTGAGTGCTATCACTCCAATCGTAATACTGACAATTGAAACAATCGAGCTGAAGGAAAAAAAATCCCTTTTACCCTTTATGGTGAAAAATTTCTTTATAAAGAATCTCTGAAAATTCATTAAGTTTAGAAAGAGGAAACTCAAGCTTCCTCTTTCTTAATTTTAAAATACTTTTAAAGTTTTACTGCGTAACAGGAATACTTTTGTAAGATACCTTGAAATCTTTATTATCTTTATCCCAAAGACTGAGATTGAGCAGGGTGATCACACTGACTGGCTTCTTGATCTCCTTAAAGATCAACTGGGCTTTTGTTGGCACATCCTGTACAAGATTATGAGTGAGATTCCAGTTTTTTGTTTTGTTCGCAAACTCTAAAGTAGTGGGTGTATATTCATTGCCTTCTGAGTCATACGCCTTCGTATTATTTCTCATAATTGTGAGTTCGCGCTCCGCGATCTGATTCGTAATTGAAAGAGAGATTGTAAGAGTTTGCTGTTTGTATTCACAGGCAGTTATACGGATACTGTAATCGTTGAACTCGATCAAAAATGGCTCATCACCCTTGGGGATAGGCACTTCATTTGTTTCTTCTTGAAGTACGGGTATGGTATCTTCTTCAACCATTACATAGTTAAAAATCGTATTTGTCGGAGACACAAACACTGTATCCAATATCTCTTCAAATCCATCTGCAAGAAGAAAAATCACGTATTCACCAGGAATCAATTTTCCTTTGGGGAGTTCCCATATCAAACCGTTCACCATTATCTGGGCTTCTTCCGGCTCAACATTAATTGTAACGTCAACATCTTCGAGAGTTGCCAGGCGTACATAGTAAGTTGTTCCAATCTTCAAACCTCCTTTAGGCACATCAACTGTCAGGGGTACAAAATGGGGTGCGTGAAAGGTGATATTATCTTCTCTTGAAGAAACATAGAAGTAAAATTCATCCTCATCAATATTCTCTTTTTTATAAACTTTCTGCATAAGAGAAAGATCGATCGGTCTATCTACTTCAACTTTCAGAACAGAGCAATAATTCATATCCATATCGGCCATCGGCTCCATTTCTGCCTTGAAATCAGCCGACAATTTCCTGAATTCTTCCAGCTCAAACCTCATCGCAAAAAGGGAGGTCGAAAAAATGAGTGAAAAGAAAAGTACAAATAATACTAAAATACCAAACTTTTTCATTATAAAACTCCTTTCAAGTTTGCGTTTTTCATATATTAAATACTTATATATTTTGTCAATAATATATTAAACATTATTAATTTTTCTGCTTTTTCATAAGAACATAAAACATTCTCTTATCATCTTTTTCAGCTAATAAAACGAACCCGCCTTGCTCGCTCAAAGCTTTGATCTCTTCGAGTGAAGGCAGGAAATCATCTCGAACTGCTTCGTTTTTTCGAGCATGAATTTTATTGATCTCAGCACGGGAACTCGAATGAGCAACAAGTAAAGTGCCATCCCAGTTTAACAAGTCAAAACTTTTCTGAAAAAACTGTTCTTTATCCTCAAGATGAGGAAAGCAGGAATAGCATATAATTGAGTCAAAAAGACACTCCGAAGTAGTCTCAAAAAAATTCTTAATAACAAAATTCACATTCGGATATTCTTTTTGAGGAAATTTTTCCTTTGCCTTCTTGATCATATTTTCTGTATAATCAAGAGGAACGATTTTACCTTCAGAACCGATCCTCTTCAATATGTGCGGAATAAGAATTCCAGTTCCGGTACCAACATCAAGGACACGATCACCTTTTTTCAAAGATAAAACCTTAAAAAATTCTTCCAGTTTTGCTTCATCATGATTGCAGATCACGTCCCATATATTGGCATGCAGATCAAAAAAAGCTTTTCTTTTGTGGTGTCTTGAGCTCATAAATTTACAAAAAAGCTTTTATAAAAATCCGATTGGATAAAGTATGGATTAGAAAAGAGTATAGATTTTTTCTTCATTAATTTTTTCAAAAATTGCCCTTTGTTGCATGAACCACCTCATTGGGATCCTGGCAATTGCCACAGGTTAAATCTATAAAATATTCAGGGGTGAGATGATATTCACCGGTTTCTAATATCACTCGCATGTTTTTTTGCGGTTCAGAAAATAATTCTTCAAGCTGCTCGCTGCTCGAAACAATGTATGTGGTTTACTTTGCGGCACAGCTTATTAAGAGAACTAATATGAAATGAAGTGCTATAAGCTTTCTCATAGAATTTACTTCAAACCGTCTAATAAATTCTGAATTTTAAAATCCGAAAAGGCATATACCTTTCTTATCTTATGAAAACAATACTGAATTTTTGCGAGTACAATCTTCTTATCTATCTTCTGGGATGTAGTCATCAAAGAAATTGTCTGAATAATTTCAAGAAGAATGAAAAACTCGTCAAAAGCTTCTTTCTTGAACCAGAGCGTGTTATCAAACCAGTTGAATTCAAGAAGATCTCTCACTTCGTCAATTTGAAAGAGTTTTTCAATGAAGGAGTAACAGGTTTCAGTTTCGAAATATCTCCACAATCTCTGCTCTGAAATAAGAATCTTTATTAATCTCGTAAGGAAACCTCCAAAATCTGATTGAGTATAGACATTGATCTTCTCAATAAGTATCTCGTCGAGTTCGTAATCTTCAATGAATTTTCTGCTGGAAAAGGGATAGGATTCTCTCTCATATATCAAACCTGTTCGCCTGAGAACAAGCCACAGGAAAAGCGCATAGAACTGATCGTGGGTAATGGCAAATTTTTCCTCAAGAATGGATACGGTTTTCAGAATATCCTCCCTGTACTTTTCGATCAAATCATTAATTTCAAAGGGTTTTTCACTCTTTGTACTGATCGAACGCAAAAAGGTTGCAAGTTTTTCCAGAATTTTATCCAGCATTGATCTGTCCTCAGATACTAAAAATATCTGCTCGTATGTTTCTTCTGAAACCAGTGAATCAAAGCTTTCATATATAGCTTTATGCATAATCCTTTTCCTTTCTTTTCCCATATTTTTTACTCCTCCACCTTGAAGATAGGAAGATAACTTTTTATAAGATTCGCTACTATCATCATGAACAACCCGAAAATCCATGAACACTGCATATTTAAAAGCTCCAAGCTCCTGAAAAAGTCCATATTCGTGCAACTCTTTTGCATTTCGAATATATTCACGATCCTGTATCACATCTCTGAAAATTACAAAAGAATCTTCCTCATTGGGAATACCAAGAATTTCTGCGATATTTTTTCTAAGCCAGACTGTTTCTCTTTTTTCATCTTTTTTTGCATAATACGTCAAGCGGATCCATCCTTTTGTATGTTCAAACTTATTGTGAAAAATTACAAGCGATTTTTTTTGCTCAAATTCATTTGAAAAAACAAGGACATCTTCATTGGTGTTACCATTTTCACATGTAAAATCAAAAAGATGAAAGTGCTCAACATCAGAAAACAAATATCTTTCTCGTAGTAATGGAAAGATCTCTTTTTTATGCCTTTCAATAAAATTAATATTCTCCTGCTCGTCCCATTTGGGTTTATTGAATTCCATGCCATAGCGTTCCTGGAATCCCTGTATTTGCCCGTGAGCAAACATTGGCAGACCCGGCATTGTGCTCATCAGAACGCATACACCGAAATATTTATCATCCGATCCGAATTGAGTAATAGCCGTCTCTTCATCTGGATTACTCATAAAATTTACAAATCGTTTTAATATTTGAGGGTCAAATTCGAGCACATTCTTGATCGACTGCCTGTATTTGCTGTTTTCCTCTCTTTTCAGCATGTTCATAAAAGCGCTGTTATATACTCTGTGCATGCCCAGTGTGCGAACGAAATAGCCCTCCATCATCCAGAATGCTTCTGCAAGAAGCAGTGTGTCGGGTGCTTCCTCAGCAATTCTATCAACTACTTCTCTCCAAAATTCAACAGGTATGAATTTATTAAATTCCTGTTTGGACATACTATATTCAACCCTGCTTGGAATATCGCCGCCTGTGCCCGGTTCAGGAAACCAAAGCCGTTGAAAGTGTTTTTTTGAAAGCGTCATTGCAGCATCAAATCGAATTATAGGAAACTGCTGAGCAATTTGTAGTATCTGCCGAATAACCGCTTCACGGACTTCTGGCAAAAGGTAATTCAACTGGGCTGTGTCATTCCATGGAAAACTTGTGCCGTCATTTCCATGATATATATAGCGAGTTTTCCCATCGCGATGATCAACATATTTGAATACAACTGCCGCATCGGAATGGTCATAATAATGATCTTCAAGATAGATCTCCACATCAGGATGATCTGATAGATTCTCTCCTGTGAACGTGTAGGATGGGAAGGGAGAATTTGAACTTTGAACGAATCGGTCAGGATGCTTAAATATCCAATCCGAATCTATTGCCATATGATTGGGCACCATATCGCAGCCAAGTCTGATACCATGTTTCCACGCCTTTTTTGATAATATGCGAAGGGACTCTTCTCCTCCAAGAGCGTGGGCGATCTGATAACGTTTTAAAGAATATGCAGAAGCAAGAGCATCGCTATTTCCCATAAGATGTTTTACTAGTTGGGATGCTCCACTGCGTTCCCAAATGCCGATAAGCCATAATCCCGTAAATCCGCTCTGTGCAAGAAGATGTAGCTCCTCGTCAGGAATTTGATCGAGTTTTGTTATTACCTGCTTATATTTCTCACTTAATTGATCAAGCCACACAAGAATATTCTTTGCCAAAAGCACAAGTGATGGCATCCAGTCTCTATCCGGAGAGAATCTTTCTGGTTCTTCCCATTCAGCACTAAATGAGTAAAGCCGGCTTTCACCCGAACCAGCGAAACCCCATTTTTCTTCCTCTTTAAGAAGATCCAAAGCTTTTAATAATAGAGCTTTAAGATCACCCAGATATTCATTCCAATTGTCATTGATATATTCAAGCTGCTTTTTGAGAGAGTGTGGCGACAGGTGAATGGGTTTTAGAACAAAATCGAATAATGATTCTTTATTGTTACCAAAATATTTACCATTCTTAAAATGTTTTTTCTCATCAGTAAAAATTTTTTCATCACCTTTAGAACCATCGAGTTCATCAATTTCAAAAAGCTCTCTGTAATTTTCCAGAATCGGATTTTGATCGAAAAAATAGAATTTTAGCAACTCCTCAAAATTTTCTTGGTTTTCACCAAATGTATATTCCAAATTATTTTTATGATAGTGCTCAAATATATTTTGATAAATATCTCCAAGTAATATCATTCCAAATAATTCACTTGCTTTCGCAGCTTTTTCTGGATGTTTGGTCACATTCCTTTTCAGGTTCATTTCGTACACAATTGATCTGAGAATCGAGAGATCATCCGTTGATAAACGATCAATGGCATTTATCATTGGAAGCTCTTTCAAATAATCTTTGGCTTTGTTATTCAGGCGCAAGCCCTTCATTGGATTCTCCATTTCAGTCTTTTAGAAAAGCGCATCATATCCTCAAAAAATATTTTTTGTAAATCTCATTATTGATTTCATTTTGTCAATTGTTATACTGGAATTTTTACTCATTTATCTCAAAGTTGAGAATAGGCATACCCCCAAAAAATTCGATGAAGATTCTCTGGATAGTGCATGATTAAAGTGTTTGCGGAGAATTCTTAAATTCTGGTTACCAAGCCCCAGCTTGGTAACCCATAATTCATATTAAAATCATCACACAATTTGTATCTATCCTTGCTGTTGCCACCCTGAGCTTCAATTTCGACTCCTAAGGAGCGAAGCGACAAGGAGTCGAGGTTGAAGTGAAGCAATACCTCGAATCCTCGCTGCGCTTAGGATTCGAAGTAGATTTATTGAGGTGATAAACAGGGATACCCCCAAAAATTCGATGAAGATTCTCTGGATAGTGCATGAATAAAGTGTTTGCGGAGAATTCTTAAATTCTGGTTACCAAGCCCCAGCTTGGTAACCCATAATTCATATTAAAATCATCACACAATTTGTATCTATCCTTGCTGTTGTCACCCTGAGCTTGCCTGTCGAGGCGGAGCGGAGCGCAGACTGGTCGAAGGGTCTGTCCCACTTCGCACTTCGAGAACCTCAGTGTGACAGTGCTTTTAACTATTATGGTTATTTCTTTCTTTTACTATTTATACGGATGATATTCAATATGTTTTCCTTAAAGTGTCATGAATATGAAAAATTTTGGGGTATGCATGCTCAAAGTTGAGAATACTTGACACCAATCACACAATATCGGGAAAGAAATATATGAAAAAAAATTATCTGTTCCTCTTGCTTTGGATTTCCTTTATTCCTGGATTTGTCCGCCTCCTGGCGGATACTACTTCTGTTTCTCTTGATTCTCTTGATTATTCAGCGAGAAAGATCATATACCACGTTGATAAAAAACAGATAAAACTCATAGAAAAAGCGTTCATCAGATATCATAATTCCTATATTAATTCCGACTCCATGCTCATTGATCTTGATAAAAAAATCGCATTTTCTCACGGAGAATCCGAGCTCTTTGATGGTAAACAAAAAATCTTTGGCTCAACGATCTATTATAATATTGATTCTGAGGAAGGATTGCTTTTCGATGGCAGAACGAAATTTGAAGATGGTTATTATGCCGGTGTGAAGATAAGAAAAGTAGGAAAAGATGTTTTAGACATCGATAATGCTAGATTCACCACCTGTGAGGATGAATCCCAGTATTTCATTTTCAGTCCGAAATTCCGAATATTTCTTGATAAAAAAATTGTTGCTAAACCAGTTGTTCTCTATATAAACTATTTCCCTGTCCTCGTGCTTCCCTTTGCAACCTTCCCGATCAATCAGGAAAGGAGATCCGGATTTCTGCTACCCGAACCGGGCTACAATAACACTGAAGGAAAATTTTTAAAAGATATCGCCTATTTTCTTTCTTTGGGTGATTTTGCGGACATGCTTTTTTCGCTTAATCTCATGGAACTAACAGGAGTCGAATTTAGGTATCGGGCGCGTTATATCAAAAGATACATTCTGGACGGTAGGATAGATTCACGTTTTCTTTATTATCATGAGCAGCTCAATGATGATTATCGCCTGCGCTGGTCGATTGATGCTTATCATAAGCAGATACTATCTCCTTATAGCAACCTGATGCTGAAAGCTGATTTTGTAAGCGATGCAAATATTCGTAAAACCAGTGATGATCAGGAAACAAGAATGGATCAATCTCTTCACTCATATATTTATTATTCTTATCTTAAGGACAAAAATACTTTCAATACTACCCTTGATTATAGGAAGGACCTTGTTGATCAGGATCAGACCTATTACTCAAAAATTTATTACTCAACAAAGGGAAAGTTCTTCAATCTATCAGGTTACTGCGATTTCCGGGCATATACCTATCCCCAAAAAACAGATAAAATGACACTGAATCTGCCTTCCATGTCCTTCCGTCTATCCAGAATGAACCTGACAAAAATTATCAACAAACAGGCATCAGAATCATCTGTTTTAAATAAAATTTATTTTTCTTATAAGAATATACTTTTGCATTATGGTGAACTGAATACCAATGACCCCACCCTCGCCCAGCTTCTATATAAAGACACCTATGATTCTCTCGGGAACTATATCTCAGAACATCGAGAAGGAATCAAGCATACACTATCTTTAAGTTATAATGATGATCTGTTCAAATATTTGAAATTCCGGCAAACTTTTAATTATTATGAGATCTGGGAAGATAAAGATAAGAATAACAAAAAGTTTGTTCGCGGTTATGATTATAACAGCACTACCGATTTATCTACAAATATTTATGGAGTTTATAGCTTTACAAAAGGACGATTGAAGGCGCTTCGACACATTATCAATCCAAATATTACTTACACGATGCACCCGGATTTTACGAAAAATGACAGATTTTATAATTTCTCCTCGATATCGATCTCCAAAGCAAGTCGATCTGAAAAGATCTCGCTCGGGCTTACGAACAAGCTGCAGGCAAAGGTCATTGATAAAGAGGGAAAGCTTAAGGAACTCAATGACCTCTTCACCTGGGAAAGTTCTCTTAGTTATGACTTCCAGAAAAAACCCAAAGGATTCAGTACGTTATCCCACACAATTACTACAATGCCGTTCAATATGACTCTTGGTACAACAACCTTGAATATCTCTAATAGTTTCAGGGGTGTGCAGGATTTCTATACAATGAAAGTGACAAATTACTCACTTTCAGCTACATTATCTTTGAAAGGAAATTTAGATTATTTGAATTATTATCCTGTAAAGCCGACTTTTAAAATGAAAGGTATAAGCGATGATGAAGAGTGCTGCAATGGTTCTCAGAAACAAGAAACCAAACCGTGGGATATTAATACGTCATTTTCATACAGCAAAAACACCCAGACAGGTTACTACAGCTCTGGATTGCACAACACACTTCATGTCAATCTGACAAAAAACTGGAGTCTTACTTACTCGAATTATTATAATTTCAAAGAGAAGGAACTCATCAGCCAGAGCATCGATATATATCGTGACCTTCACTGCTGGCAGCTTAAATTCAGATGGAATAAATCCGGTGATTATTGGTCATACCGGCTTGAGATACAGGTGAAGAAACTTCCTGATCTGAAATTCCTTCAAACAGACAGTAAATCATATTATTAGTCCGTTAATGCTTAAATTTCTGCATTATTTGGCAAAAGAATTTTTAGCAACTAACAAGCACTAACAATAACGAACTTTTATATTTTTTGTTATATTTTGTTTTGGCATGATTTGACATTATTGCCCTGTTAGATAGTAAAGATGGTAGGAATTATAACTTTATTGGAGTAGAAAGGTGTTAGTGCCTAAATTAAATAATATAAATTTTTTATCTAACGGGGTGAAGGTTTTGTCATTTTATTTGACATTAGGAATTTGGATTTAGAAATTATTGGCTTTATTAATGATTAATATTTCCTGCTTGGTTCTGCCTGCCCTGTTAAATTTTCTTTTCTATTTAACTGGGGCTTGCCCAGTTTAGGATATCTATGAAAAATATATATTTTATTGGAATCATATCCCTTCTTATCGTGATAAGTTGTGGAGAAAACAATATCTACAATCCCGTTCCCGATCCGGCAGTTGATAGTGTTTCTTATGGAACAGATGCGACCTTTGATATCATGACTTGGAATATTCAAAATTACCCAAAAGCAGGCACTACAACGAATCGCCTCGTCGCCAAAATAATCGAAGCCCTGCAAGTTGACATTATCGCTCTTCAAGAAATCGAATCAAACTCCTATTTTCAGATTCTTCTCGATAGTCTTCCCGGATGGAATGGCTTACGCTCAACAACTGCTCATGGCGGCGAAGATTTACTTGTCGCCTATATCTATGACACCTCTTCAATCACTGTTCAAAACAGTTATGAAATCTTCCAATATGATTCCTATGCATTCCCACGAGCGCCTTTCATACTTGAATGTACATGGAATGGTATATCTGTAGTTGTTATCAATAATCATCTTAAATGCTGCGGGAACGGAATTATTGATGATGGTGATTGGGATGAAGAGAAAAGGCGACAGGCTGCAAGTGAAAGTCTTCAGGTTTTTGTCGAGAATACTTATCCGACAGACAGGGTAATTATTCTGGGCGATCTTAACGATAAAATCAACGATCCTCAGTATCAGAACGTATTCTGGAATTTCATCGAAGATGATCTTGAATATAACTTCGTGGATATGGGTATTGCAGAAGGTTCGAATTACTGGTGGTCATGGGGAGATGGTTCTACCCACCTGGATCATATTCTCGTCACGAATGAACTGTTCACCAATATTCTGGATGTACAAACCTTGCGTCTGCAGGATTCTTTTGATGGTGGTTGGGATGAATATGAGTTCTATATTTCTGACCACATCCCTGTTGCGATGCAATTAGAATTTTCAAAATAAAAAAATGGGAAGAACACAATGGTTCTTCCCACTAATGTATAGACGATTTTATATTACTTTTCTGAAGAATTCGCTTCTTCAGCTATTTTCTCTCTTGCTTTTTTATCTTTTTGTCGCCTGCGTTCCTTGATCTTCTCCAGATGATCCTGGACAAAAGCATTCACTTCATCTTCATCTCTTCCAAAGAAATAGGTTTTGACACTGAAGATCAATCTTCTGTTCTCTTTATCAGCTTCAATAACTTTTACAGGAATGACTTCTTTGGGATCAAAAGCAAGCTCCGGCTCTTCCAGTCCGGGAATACCAAGATGGGAGGTCGGAATAAATCCTTCAATTCCGGAATCCTTATCCGCAAGCACAAGTGCACCTTTGGTTATTATTTTGATCACTTCGATTTCATGCTCTGAGTTTATTGGGAATCGTTCTTCTATCTTATCCCAGGGATCATCTTGAAGCTGTTTAACCCCAAGTGAGATCCTCTGCATAACCTTATCAATAGAAAGCACAACTGCTGTCACTTCCTGACCTTTTCTGAGCATTTCACTGGGGTGCATTATTCGCTTTGTCCAGGAGAGATCAGAAATATGGATAAGCCCATCAATATCTTTCTCGACTTCCATGAAAGCGCCGAAATTTGTGATATTCTTGATCTTTCCAGTCACAGTGGATCCGACAGGATGAGTCACACCAATTGTCATCCATGGATTTGGCTCAACCTGCTTCAATCCAAGAGATATGCGGTGCTCATCCTTATCAACATTAAGTACGATTGCATTGACCGCATCTTCGACTTTAAGCATTTGCTTTGGATGAGTGATCTGTTTTGTCCAGGACATTTCAGATACATGTATCAAGCCCTCGACACCCTTCTCAAGTTCAACAAAAGCACCATAGTTCGTAAGATTTGTTACTTTCCCTTCGACCTTTGAGCCCTCCGGATATTTTATCTCAATATTTTTCCATGGGTGTGGCACAAGCTGCTTGAGACCCAAAGAAATTTTTTCATTATCCTTATTAAAATCAAGGACTTTTACTTTTATTTTATCACCAATATTCAGCATTTCTGAAGGATGTTTAATATGTCCCCAGGACATATCTGATATATGAAGCAACCCATCAATTCCACCAAGGTCAACAAAGACACCGTATTCCATAATATTTTTTACTACACCGTCAATTTCTGCTTCAATTTGTAATTTCTCCATCAGATCTTCTTTTTTCTTATCAATTTCTTCTTCAATAACAATTTTCCGGGAGATGACAATATTTTCTTTTTCGCGGTTAAAATTGATGATCCTGAAATCCAGTTCTTTACCAACAAAATGATCAAGGTTAGGCAATGTTTTAGTTGATACTTGAGAAGCTGGAAGAAATGTGTTTATACCTTTGATGTCAACAATGAGTCCACCTTTTACTCTTTTAACCACATTACCTGTTACCTCTTCATTAGTTTTTGATTTTTCTTCAAGTTCTTGCCATGTTTTTTGAATATCTGCTCTCTTTTTCGAGAGGTAGGGTCTGCCGTTTCTGCCCTCCCGCTTGATGATAAACACAGAGACTTTATCACCAACTTTGACCTCCGCATCTTCACCAAATTCACTAATGGGTATGATACCCTCCGCCTTGAAACCAATATCAACTAATACTTCTGTTTGATCAACTCGGACAATATTACCTTCAACAATATTTCCAGAACGAACGGTCTCCATAGTCTCTTCATACATTTTTATTTGATTTTCACGGGTTGTTCTGTCCTCAGTTTTTTCCTCTTTCTTTTTCTTTGTAACCTTCTTTTCTTTCTTCTCTTCTATGAGAAGCTCAGGTTCAGCTTGTTCTTCCTCAGGTTGCTCTTCTACCTCTTCTTCAACCTCTTTATTAACTTTCTCTTCAATAGCATCATCAGTTGCTTCTTTAGGTTCTTCGTCCTCTGGAGTTTCTTTGGCCGCTTCAGCTTTCTCTGGTTTTTCTTCAACAACTTCTTCTTTTACTTCTTCAACTTTTTCTTCTGCAACACCCTCGTTAACTTCTTCGGTTTTTTCCTCATTCTCTTCCTTTGTTTCTTCAGATTCTTCCGATATTTCAGGTTCATCTTTAGTTTCTACTTCAACTTCTTCAACCTCTGTTTCTTCTACTTCCGTCTGTGCTTCAGTTTCTTCAGTTAATTCCTCATTTTTTCCTTCTTCCTTCTTCTCCTCAACCTTCTCTTCTTTTTCGACAGCTTTTGTTTCGTTTTCTTCTTTTTCTTCTACCTTAGAAATTTCTTCTTTTTTAGTCTTAGCTTGTAAATTATCAGCCATTTTTCCTCCACGATGAGGAAGCCTAATTTGTAAGTTTGCGACAAATAGAGCCTCTTATTTCGTTTCATTGATTTTTTTTATTTTTTCTTTCACACTATCTATTATCCAATTAGGTGTTGATGCGCCGGCACTGATCCCGACATTGTCAACATCCTTAAACCATACGTCTTTCAGTTCATCTTCTGTTTCGATATGAAAGGTCTTGCATCCTTCTGCACGAGCTATTTCAGCAAGGCGTGTCGTATTTGCGCTATTCTTTCCGCCTATGACGATCATGATGTCAACTTTTTTTGCTAAATTTCTTGTAGCTTCTTGACGAAGGATGGTTGCATTGCATATAGTTTTCACGACATAAAGCTCTTCACTGACGTGGATAAGTCTCTTTGCGAGACGTTCAAACTTTTCTTCACTTTGTGTAGTTTGTGCAATCAGCGCGACTTTTCTTTTGGATGGCTTTGGGAAATCTGCATCTGGATCCGCCACAACAACTGCTGAATTATCTATATAACTAAGGAGTGCTTCAACTTCAGGATGATCTTTTTCTCCAAGTATGTATAATTGATACCCATCTTTTGTTAATTTTTGGGCATATTCCTGAGCTTTTTTTACAAACGGACAGGTTGCATCAACAATATTCAACCCTTTTTCAACAAGCAATTTATAATTAATTGCAGTAATACCATGAGAACGGATGATAACCGTTTCATCAATAATATCCTCAATATCATCGACTGAATGCAACCCTTTCTTCATCAGAAATTCAACTATTTGTGGGTTATGAATTATTGGACCTAATGTTACTGTTTTTTTATTATTTTGAGCCGTTTCATCAGCGATCTGAATTGCTCTTTTTACTCCGAAACAAAAACCCGAGTGCTTTGCAGTCTCAATTTTCATCTTTCTATACTATTGATTCTATTTAAAATAAACGCAGCAAATTCTCTATATTCACCTTCTTTGAACATCGATTTATATTCTTTTGGGAAAATAGGTTTTTTAAAGATAAATAAGAGTTGTTTCTTTCTGAAAAAACAAGCCCAAAGATCATCAATATTTTCAATTTGAACTGGATAGATCGGTGCATCTGTTTCCCATGCGATCTTTGCGATGCCGGGTTTTGCCGAGAAAGATTTCCTGCTTCCTTCCGGAAACATTATTATATTTTTTTTATCCTCTAAAAGGTGTATAAATTTTTGTATCGTTCCTCGTGTAAAACCCCTCCTGTGGACCGGAATCGCATTTAAGTAGCCAATAAAAGCGCCAAATTTCTTATTTTTAAAAAGTTCTGATTTAGCCATGAAATAGCATTCAAAGGGAAAAATCGAGCCAAGAAAAGGTGGATCAAAAGCACTTTGATGATTTGCACAGATGATACATCCTTTTTTGAAGCGAATCTCTTTCATTCCTGTTATCTTAAGATTCCAAAGAAAGTGCATCAATGTTCTAATAGAAGTAGTAGTTAATCTATAAAAAAATCTCATTTTTTATTATTCCATAAATTTCTTCAACCTGCTGTTGAATACTCAGATTCGTTGTGTCTATCTCAATCGCATCCTCAGCTTTTTTCAAAGGGGCGATTTCTCTTGTGCTGTCTGTTTTATCACGAAATGCGAGTTCTTGTTTTATCTCATCAAGCGTTTTAGAACCAAGTCCTTTGTTTTGATTTTCCAGCCAGCGGCGTTTTGCACGCTCTTCAATCGAAGCTATTACGAAAAATTTAAAATCTGCGTGAGGAAAAACAACAGTACCTATATCCCGTCCATCCATAACAATAGATCGAGTTTCCGCCAATTTTCTCTGAAGTTCGACCATCCGCTCACGGATCAAACCATCTTTAGCGATTGTCGATGAATAATTCGTAATTTCCGGTTCCCTTATTTTTTTTGTAACATTTTCACCATTAAGAATAATTGTATTTTCTTCCTTGTGCTTCGATGAAATTATTTCAATATTGATAGCTGTGAGTGCTTTTTTCAGCATAGTTTTATCATGAAAATTTATATCGTTCTGCAGCAAATATAACGCAACTGCCCGATACATAGCTCCGGAATCCACATAAATACAATCCAGCTTTTTCGCAAGCTGCTTTGCAGTAGTGCTTTTTCCTGAACTTGCAGGACCATCAATTGCCACAATTATTTTTTTCATTCTCATAGTTAATTTGGCATAAAATCAAAAGGAGTACTTTTTCGTCAATTTTTTATCGCTTCTGAAATTCAAAATAATTGACATAAAATCAAGAGGGGTTGGGAAATTAAAAATAAAATTTTAAAAAAAAATACAATGAATCATTTTATAATATTTGCAATATCCTTTATTTTAGTTTTTTTGCTGACTTTTCTCATCAGAAAGGTCGCGATCAAACTCAATTTTCTTGATAAGCCGGAAGAGAGGAAATTTCATAAAACCCCTACTCCGCTCATGGGTGGGCTTGCAATATTAATTGGAATGATATGTGCCTTTTTTCTTTCATTCTTTATATGCATAAACCTGATACCGCCTGTTAAAAATGTCCTTTACTATTTCATTGGACTCTTCCTATTATGCGTTCTTGGTTTGTGGGATGACCATCAGGGTATGAATCCTTATATAAAATTTTCTGTGCAATTTATCGTTGCGCTTATCCTGATAATTGGAAGCGGGTACACCAACTTGATCGGACCGTGGTTTGTAACAGTACCAATTTTAGTGCTTTGGATGGTCGGCTTAATGAATGCGCTAAACTTCTTAGATAATATGGATGGAATTACTGCAGGATTGGCTTCCATTCTTGGTTTGGGTTTCTTTGCTTTGGGTATTCTCGCAAGAAATCACTTCATTTCTTTGATTTCAGCAATTTTTATCGGTGCAAATTTGGGATTTCTACTGCACAATTTTCATCCGGCTAAGATCTTTCTCGGTGATGCAGGGAGTATGCTTATTGGATATACACTCTCTGTTCTTGGTATCGTTCTCCTCACAGAACTGCCAAAAAACTTTTCGTTATTCCTCCCAATTCTTTTGCTTTCTTATGCAATTTTTGACATCTCTTTGGTCAGCTTCACTCGCAAAAGGGATGGAAGACGGGTATTTCAGGGAGGTAAGGATCATTCAACCCATAGAATTGGCACTGCGACAGGTTCTGTACGCATAACCGCTCTCATGGTTTATTTGATAAATATACTGATAGTGCTTATAACAGTTATTGTATATGAAACTTCCAGCCAGTGGTCAATTTTGATAACAACGGTTTTATTTGCACTTGTCTTCATCTTTTTCGGAGGTAAGTTAGATCAGATACCTATATTAATATCCCGAAATCAATTACGAACAAAATCATCTCATGATACTACAAAATAAGAACTTTGCCATTATAATCCTGATCGGAGTTCTCTTTATCTCCTGTACGAATCTCCCTTATAAGAAATCAGTTAAAACTCTCAAGGAAGGTAAATATACTGAAGCAATTCAGGAACTTGATTCATATATTGAAACTTCAAAACATCCCGCTTTTAAAGAAAAAGCAAAAGAACTTCGTTCGCAGGCATATTATCAGCTTGGCTTGCAGGAATATGAAAAGAATAACTACACGGAAGCATCTGAATATTTTTTCCTCGCAAATTCAAATAAAGCTGATTCACTTCTTGATAACTGTTATTTCGAAATCGCCCAATCAGCTTTGGATGATCTGGATTATCCCGATGCATCCGACTATCTCTCCTTTATTATTTTCCATCTTCAGGAATCAGAGAAAATGCCCGGAGTGATGTATGATCAAATCCTTATACAGACAAATTATTCACAAGATATTCATGCTGCTTATGCAACATATCAAATTTTACAGAATAGATTTCCTACTTCTGATGCTTTTGCTCAGGCAACGAAAATTGTCGATTCGTTTATGCCGCAATTGATCGATGAAGCAAAGTCACAATGGGATGACAACTTATACGCAGATGCTTTAGATAAACTCTTTATCTACCTTGATTATCCCGCAGATTTCATTACAGAGATCAAAGATATGATTGGAAATGTGTACTATACATGGTCTGTTACATTGCTCCAGAATAGAAAGCTGGATAACGTACAGACATATCTTATCCAAGCAGAAGAATATAATTCTCAGCTTGCAGATCAGGTAAATGATAAATTGGTTGAGCTTGCATCAATATACATTACGCAGGGTGATGGATTTCTTGTGGATAGAGATATTGAGAGTGCGATCTCATCATATCGAAAAACTCTGGCTATTATTGAAAACTATGAGGTTGCCAATAACAAGATCGCTCGTGCTGAAGAATTTGCCCGAAGAATTGCTCAAGCAGCACAGCTTGTTGAAGAAGGTGATGCGCAATTTTATAATGAAGAATACGTTGCAGCTTATGAATCATATTCAGATGCATATAAACTGGATAGTATTCCACAAATTTATGATAAGATAAATCTGGCTTATATCTGGACAAGGATTACAAATGACCCTGAACAATATGCCATTGAAATAGTTAAGCAATATAATAATGGAATTATTCCTGAGAAAATAGATGAAGTAGAAACCATTGCACAAAAGAATTATTCAAGGCAGGACATCCGCGTTACACCGTGGCAGGTCTTTCGAACTGTCACAAGAAACAGCTATGAAGTCCGTTATACCATTCTAATACCTGACAAGAACTATTTCCTACGCTGGCTTATCCGTCTGGAAACCGGAGAAGTTGTTCCTCTCAATGAAGCAACAGAAGAATTATTAGCATCATGAAGAAAATATTACTGATCATCATACTTATAGCTCTTTCACTTCCACTTTTTGCGGATGAGCACACTAAATTTGATATAGACGCTATCCTACAAAACAATATTAAATATGGCTGGGATAATGCAACAAACTGGGAAAACTCCAGAAAAGATATACAAGAGAATATGACCATTTTCAAGCAGTGGGAGAATAAAAAACAATCCCATTTTACAAATTGCCTGAAATCAATGATCGCTCCGGGATGGGGTCATTTTTCTACAAAAAATTATCTCAAAGGCGAAGTCCTTTTAGGATTGCAAGTATTATTGGCTGGAAGTGCTTACTATTTTTATGATCAGTCACAGGACTACTATGAAAAATATCGAAATGCCCATCAGATCGATGAGATAAACCAGTATTATATCGATGCGAACTCATCCTACCGCACATCGGGTATTCTTGTCGGCTTATGGATAATCGCTTGGGGATATACTGTGCTGGATACGATCCCGGCAACAGAAAATTATAATCGCGATCTCTGGTATGCCTTGTATGATGAATATATGAATAAAAAAATTACTGTTACTGCCCAAGGCATACAAATACGTTTTTAGCAATATGAAAAAGCATTTAATATATTTTATTCTACTTTTTATATCTGCGATCTTAATACTATCCTGTTCTCTAAGCAGAAACAACCCTCTTGATCCGCTTGGAAATCCGGATGTTTTTGCCCCACCTGTTGTTCAGATAGATACACTTAACACAGATCCTGATCTCATCAAATGGTATGTAGCAATAACCAAAGAGGATAGTCTTGCTGATGGATATTACATTTACGGTGCGTTTCAGGATAATTATTTCGGGACTTATGATCGAGTGAGAAGAAATGTAAGCGCATACGACACAACCTTCTCAAAGGACTATGTCAGCCATGAATACGTCTGGTTCAAGATCACATCTTATAATATTTTCGAAAATGATACTTTAGAAGGGAAATTCTCGCAGATCACTCAATAATATGTTTTCATCCATTCTTAACACGCTGAACGAGAAACAGCGAGATGCTGTTCTTGCAGCCGAAGGTCCGGTGCTGATCCTTGCAGGTGCCGGCAGCGGAAAAACTCGCTGCATAGTTCACAGAATTGCCTATCTCATTTCAGAAAAGAAAGTCAGTCCTCATAATATTCTAGCAGTTACTTTTACAAATAAAGCTGCAAATGAAATGAAAGAACGTCTGCAGGATCAGTTCAATATAAATACTCGCTACTTATGGGTTGGAACTTTTCATTCAATGTGTGCTCGAATATTGAGAACAGAATCACAATACTTGCCTGTCACACAGAATTATACTATTTACGATGACGTTGATCAGCAGCGTATCATGAAAAATGTGCTTAAAGAGATCAACCTTGCAGAAACGAATTTCCCAATAAAAAAGGTTCTCAACATCATATCACAGCAAAAGAATAATCTTATCGAATATGATAAATTTTCTAGCAATGATTCCTATTATGGAAAATATCTTCAGCAAATTTATGAGGCGTATCAAAAATATCTTATCAGAAATAATGGTGTCGATTTTGACGACCTTCTTCTATATACCGCCAAGCTCTTTGAGAATCATAAGGACGTGCTTGAACGTTATCAAGATCGATTCAAATATGTGATGATCGACGAGTATCAGGACACTAATTATGCACAGTACCGCTTTGCATATTTGCTTGCCCAAAAGCATAAAAATATCTGTGTGGTTGGCGATGATGATCAGTCAATATACAGTTGGCGTGGTGCAAATATCGGAAACATTCTCTCTTTTGAAGATGAATATGAGAAACCAAAGATAATTCGTATGACTCAAAATTACCGCTCGCCGAAAGGTGTACTCTCTGCTGCGAATGAGCTTATTTCGTATAATCAATCCCGCCACAAAAAGGAGCTCTGGACTGATAAGGAAGTCGGAAAAGATATTTCATTATATAATACTCAAAATGAACGTCATGAAGCGATAATGGTCTCACAAAAAATTAATGAACTGCATGATACCCACAATGTTTCCCTAAAAGATATTGCAATATTTTATCGAACAAATGCTCAGTCCCGTGTTTTCGAAACTCAATTCATAAAAGACCACATAGACTATCGGATCGTGGGAGGGGTAAATTTCTTCCAGCGTAAGGAGATAAAGGATATTATTGCGTATCTCAGACTCATTTCAAATCCAAAGGATAATGAAAGTTTTTTAAGAATAGTAAATTTTCCAAGACGCGGAATTGGTAAAACGACCGTTTCATACCTTTTAGATTTCGCTGTTGAAAAAAATTGTTCTCTCTTTGATGCAGTTGAAACGCTTGATCCTTGTGAGGTAATATCTTCTTCTGGCAAAGAGCACCTGAAACTCTTCAAAAGGATGATCGATGGTTTTATTGATATTTCTCAGAAGCAACCAATCAATGAATTAGTAAAACAGGTTATTGATAATATTGAAATCTTAGATTTTTATAAACACGATGATTCAATTGAAGGTGAAAGCAAAGCAGAGAATATTCTGGAATTTGTTGCCTCAACTGATGAGTTTGCTGAGAATTTTATTACTATTCATGATAACGAGCCGTCCTTGCAGGAGTATATGCAGAATCTCTCGCTTGTTTCAGATATTGACTATGCCGACACCGATAGAGACGTAGTTTCTCTAATGACAATGCATAATGCGAAGGGTCTTGAATTCCCCTATGTGTTCATTGTAGGAGCAGAAGATGGTTTGATTCCACATAGAAATTCCATGGAATCCACTGGTGATATTGAAGAGGAACGACGGCTTTTCTATGTTGCGATGACACGAACGATCAAAGAACTTTTCATTTCTTATGCCCAATCACGCAGATATTATGACTCTACTATGTCCTCTTACCCTTCTCGCTTTCTGAATGAAATTAGCAAGAGCCATTTCCAGATGTTTGATATGACGAATTTCCAGACGAACAATGATTTCACTCCCAAAAGGCATACTAGTAAAAAGACCTTTAATCTGGGTACACAGGATGATACTTTTAAGGTAGGACAAAGAGTCGAGCATATGAGCTTCGGGAAAGGCAGGATACTCTCGATCAGAAAAGATGGTGAGTTAATTAAGTTGACAATATCTTTCGATTCTGGCGAATTAAAAAAAATAATTTCGGATTATATTAAAGTATTATGAAAAAAATAATTATTCTTCTGATAAGCTTTTGTCTTGCAAGTAGTTTTTTACACGCTGATAAATATGCAGGAGAATTTTTGAATATCGGAGTCGGCGTCAAAGCTCGAGCACTTGGAAATGCTTTTGTCGCTCTCGCTGACGACCCAACTGCAGTCTATTGGAATCCAGCTGGAATTTATTATTGCAACAATCTTTCTTTCAATATTATGCATTCTGAAGAATATGCCGGGAATTTAAAATATGATGTGCTTAGTGTAATATATCCTCTCGATGATGCAAAGAAATTTGGCTTTCTTATTACTCGCACTGGTATTTCGGGAATTCCATTAACTATATTAGAGAATGACACACTACCTTGCTCTCCAGAAAATCCTCCAAAATTAGATAAATATGTTAGTGATGCTGATTATACCGGTTATCTATCGTTCAGTTCAAAACTGTTTCAAACCATCTCATTTGGAATTACCACAAAACTGATCTACAGAACAATTGGAGATATAAAAGCATCGGGTATCGGTTTGGATGCAGGATTTCTCTATAAGATCAATCCAAGTATTCAGGTTGGATTGAATATTCGTGATGCGATCGGGACATCGATCTGGTGGAAGAACGGTGAAACAGAAAAGGTAATACCAAATGTTTTGGCAGGTGCAAGTGCAAAATTGATGTTTCCAATTATTAATGTCCCTTCAAGATTTTTATTTCAAACGGATATTCTCTTTGAAAACCGAGACGAATCTGCCCAACTATCCGTTGGCAAAGCGAGTTTTGACTTTCATGCCGGTATGCTTTTTAACTTTGCTCCATTCCTTTCAGTTGCTTGTGGAGTTGATAGAGAATATTTCACTGCAGGTGCTTTTATTTCCTATAAGAACTACTCTCTTCAGTATGCTTTTGAGAATAATCCCGATCTGAATTATATCCATAGGATCTCTCTTGGAGTAGATTTTTTTAATTAAAATAATAAAAAATTTGACAAACATTTTAATAAATGCACTTTAGTTGATAAATAATTTTCATTAATTCAAAATTAGAAAAAAAAGTATGATATGGATTTATGATAATTCAATCATTCTCCATGTTATAAGAAAGAAAGGAGATATTTAATGAAAAAAATCGGATTAATACTTATTGGTTTACTTTTGTTCAGTTCTTTTTCTTTCGCATCAAGTGCTACAATTATTCCAAATTCAAACATTTTCAGCTTCTATTACTCATCAAAACGTATTGAAAAGGATGTTGGTTCAGAAAGATTCTGGCATCTCAAATCAGCTCGTTTGGAATGGATAGGTGATAATTATGATGTGGATTTAGAACTTGCTCCTCTTGTAGCTGGTAATCCCATATCTATAAAACAATCTTGGATTAAATTCACCCCATTCAAATTTATGGACATCTCATTAGGAAAAATTACTTATCCTTTCTGTAATGTATCGAGTAAAACCACAAGCAATATCACTAATTTCCAACCCACGACCTTTGGGGCAGACTTCATGGTAGAATTTAACGGAAAAGTTAATAAACTCGGCTGGTATGCATATTGGGCAGATGGTGGAATTAATGCAGGAGTTCTCGGCTATGATACACCCTCAACTATTGGATTTAGAGGAAAATACTCATTGGCAGGACTTGATGTAGGTGCTTCTATCAGAATCAACGATTGGGATGGCGATGATAGAAAATATGATTGGGGCGCAGACCTTCTATATGAATTAGGAAATATTGCTAAATTTAATTGCCAGGTTTTTAATCTATCTGACGAAGATGATAATTCCGATTTAAACTTCTTTTTAATTACTTCATATGAAAAAGGATTTATTCTTCCATTTGCCAAGAAAACTATCCCATATTTGGGTTACTTCTCAAGAAACGGAAAAGATGGTAAGGGAGCAGAAGAATCTAATATTGTAATTGGCTTAAATATGAAACCGGTTGATAATTCCTTTGTTAAATTGGAATATAATATTGACTCAGATGTTGGCTTAAAAAATTTACCGGAAGATAATCAAAATATTACACATGCCATTTCACTTGAAATCGGATATAGTTTTTAAATGCTAACCTTTATTCAATAAGTTTTAGGAGAAACCTATGAAAAAAATATTATTAATAACTCTCTTTCTCATGCTCGTAAGCTCATTCCTCGTTGCAAATGAGATCAGTTTCTATTATTCTTCAAAACGAATCGAAAAGGGTATAGGTTCAGAAAGATTCTGGCATCTTAAAGACTTTTATCTTGAATGGGAAGGTAAAAATTTTATAACCTCACTGGACTTTTCCGGGCTTATAGAGAATAATCCTAAACTGAGTATCAATGAAGCCTGGATAAAATTCAATTTGTTTACTTCATATTACTCTTATTTCCAAAAATATCAATGGTTCACAGTTGACATGAAAGTTGGGGATATGGCGTATCCATTTGGGAATGTTTCGAGTAAATCCTCTAAAAATATCAGTATTTTTCACCCACAAACCTTTGATTCTAATTGGATGGTTAATTTTACCGGTGAACTCTGTTCAAAGTACACTTTCAATGCATATTGGGCGGATGGTGGAATTAATGAAGGTATTAGCGCATACGATTCACCCTCAACTATTGGATTTAGAGGAAAATACTCATTGGCAGGACTTGATGCAGGCGCTTCTTTCAGAATCCGCGATTGGAATGACGATGATAGGTTATATGATTTTGGCATAGATATAATTTATTCTATCAAAGATATAGTAAAATTAGATTTTCAAGCCTATAATCTTGATGATGGAGATAATAATACTGATGATATTGATTTCTGGTTTATTGTAAAACATGTTCAAGGTTTCCAAATCCCTATTATACAAACAATCAGGCCTTATTTTGGTTTTTTCACAAAGCCTGTAAAAAACAGGCATGAGTATAATATTATATATGGTATTAATATTATGCCAACAAAAAATACATTTGTAAAATTAGAATACAATTATGACTCAGAAGTTGATGAAAAAGGAATATTGAGTATAGATAATCAGAATATCACAAATGCTTTAAGCCTTGAAGTCGTATTCCTATTTTAATAAAAAACCTTTATAAGTTTTACCCCGCCTTTGAGCGGGGTTTTTTATTGACCATTTATAAATCATCTTCAGATTTTGGAAAAAATTTTCAGGAGGAAGCATGCCCGATTTCCGTATTCTGGTAATCAATCCCGGCTCAACATCGACGAAAATTGCAGTTTTTGATAATGACAAAGAAGTCTTTAAAAAGACACTCAACCACAAACTGGAAGAACTCTCACCATTTGGAGAATTGATCGATCAGTTCGAGTTCAGAAAAAATATCGTTGAGGAAGCTCTTGAAGAAAACAATATTCACGTTGATTCTCTCGATGCGGTTGTAGGTCGAGGAGGTTTATTGCGACCGGTTCCAAGTGGAGTTTTCAAGATAAGTGAGAAAATGCTTGCTGATCTGAAAGATCCGACAATCTGGGGAAGAGTTCATGCATCAAACTTAGGCGCTTTTATCGCCAAATCAATCGCTGACGAACTGAACATTCCATGCTTTATTGCTGATCCCATTACTGTTGACGAAATGGAAGATGTTGCACGGATCTCAGGTGCGCCGGGAATAGTCAGGCAAAGTCTTTTTCATGCGCTCAACATAAGAGCGATTTCCCGTAAAACAGCAAAAGAACTCAACAAAGCTCTCACCGACTGTAATTTGATCGGTGTTCATATGGGTGGTGGTATCAGTGTGGCAGCTATCAAAAAAGGAAAAGTTGTGGATGTAAATAATGCACTCCTTGGAATGGGACCTTTCTCACCGCAAAGAGCAGGTGCACTTCCTCTCAGCGGAGTCATTGATATGTGTTTTTCCGGCAAATATACAAAATCGGAGATCGAAAAAATATTCACCAAAACAAGCGGTTTGATAGGATATCTTGGCACAGATAATGATATTGAGATCGAAAAGCAGGTTGAAAAGGGAAATGATAAATATCGTCAAATTCTTGATGCAATGGCGTATCAAGTTTCAAAAGAAATTGGCGCTTATGCAACAGTACTCAAAGGTAAAGTTGATGCGATCTTCCTTACAGGCGGATTGGCTTACGATATATATCTTACCGGTTGGATAAAGGAGAGAACGTCTTTCATAGCTCCGATTTATATATTCCCTGGTGAAGGTGAGATGGAAGCGCTTGCTGGTGCTGGGCTGCGAGTTTTGAAGAAAGAAGAGAAACCCAAAAGTTACTAAATCCCAAATAGAAAAAATCAGGCTCTTTAAAGAAATGAGTGGGTAATTAACAAATAAATTGCTAAAAATCTATGATTCAAATTTTCTTCCTTCTAAAAAACAGAGAGAGGAAAAAATGTATAAAGATTTATTTGAAAGAGCTCTTCATATTGAGTCACCTTGGTATATTAAGGATATTGATTTTAATGAATTTGAAAGGCAATTAATAGTGTTTATAGATTTCAAAAAAGGCAGTAAATTTAATTATGAAAAGTTAGATGAAGGTATCAATGGAGAATTTTCGGTTTATGATACGACAGAAAAAAGTTGGCGTCATTTGAATTTCTTTGAACATGAATGTCATATAAGTGCCAGAGTACCTCGCATCCAAACAGATGACGGAAAGGTTCGTTTGATCAAAACTCCATGGGAAGGTACAAACAGTGGTTTTACACTCCTTTTTGAAGCATTAATATTACAACTGGCTTCTAATATGCCTGTTAATAAAGTCAGCAAGTTAACCGAAATTTCTAACTATCGTATTTGGGAACTATTGAAAAGATATGTAAATGATACTCTGGAAAAATCAGATTATACATTGTTGGAGATAGTAGGTGTTGATGAAACATCTTCTCGTAAAGGACATAACTACTTAACTCTTTTTGTCGATCTAAAAGAGAGAAAAGTCATATTTATAACGAAAGGTAAATCTAACGAAACAGTAAAAGAATTTGTGAAAGATATTGAAGAACATAACGGTGAAGCAGAGAAGATAAAACAGGTATGCTGTGATATGTCACCGGCGTTTATCAAGGGAATTCGGGAGAACCTTAAATCAGCAGAGATAACATTTGATAAGTTCCATATAATCAAACTTCTGAACGAAGCAGTCGATAATGTTCGTCGAGAAGAAGTAAAAAAAGAATCGTCGTTGAAAAAGAATCGCTATCTATTCCTGAAAAACAGAGAGAATCATACCAAAAAAGAGAGCAAAAATTTTGAAATTTTATCTCTATCAAAGATGAATTTAAAAACAATGAGAGCCTATAGAATCCGTGAAAGTTTTCAGGACATTTATAGATCAGATACATTGAAAGATTTTACATATCTTTTGAATAAGTGGTATTATTGGGCAACTCATAGCCGTTTAGTTCCGGTTATTAACGTTGCAAAAACAATAAAATCACATTGGGACGGAGTTATTAATTGGATGGAATCAAAGATCAATAACGGCATTTTAGAAGGGTTTAATTCTATCGTTCAGGCTGCTAAAGCTAAAGCACGAGGTTTTAGAACATTTGAATGTTTCAGAATAATTATATTTCTTTTACTCGGAAAATTAAATTTTAGGATAATTAATAAATGTTACTTACCCATTTAAAACTCAAAAGAACCACAAATCTTTCATTAGATAATGCCCTTAAAGTCTTAAAAAATAATTAAAACTGGACTGCAAAAGTTGTCATATCATATTGTATGTTTTACTAAAATGTGAGGAACTATATGTGTAATGAAAGTATTAAGTATGGTATTACATTTATATGTAGACGTGGTAAAGATCATTTTGCTGAGCCTATTCTTTCCGAATTGGCAAAAATATACACAATTCAGTATTTATATCCCGAGCATAAAAGGGATTTATTATTAAATCAGATAAAAGGAAAAATAATTTGGGTTGAGTGGGCGCATAAATTTGCTAAAATAGTTTCAAAAAAGAAATGGAAAAATAAGAAAGTCTTTGTTCGTTTGCATCGTTATGAAATTGATACAGATTATATGAAAAAAATCAAATGGCAAAATATTGATAGAATAATTTTTGTAAACAGCCATTTTGAAAAAGAATTTAAACAAAAAATTAATAATACCGTTGAAACAATAACAATTCCAAATGCGATTAGTATTGATGATTTTAAATTAAATTCTCCCAAAAACAATAAAAATATTTGTTCATACAGCCTAACATTTAATCGGGTAAAAGGATATATCGATTTGCTTATTCTCTTCTCTAAATTATTAAAAAAAGATGATTCCTACAGATTGAATATTCTTGCTCGATATCCGATAAATGACAAAGAATCAAGTTACTTACTTAAAATAGAAAAAAAAATGTCAGATTTAAAACTAAAAAATTCTGTGATTATTACTAAAAGAAAGCTTGAACCAAATCTATCTGACGACAGAAAAAACATATCAAAATATCTATCGCAACAAAATTTGATTATTAGTTTCAGTAAACTTGAAAGCTTTCATTATTCATTCGCAGAAGGTCTTTTATGCGGGCTGCAAGGCTTCTATAATGCCTGGGAGAATCCTTTGATCAAAGAATTTTGGAATAAATGGGGATATAATTCAGAAGATGATATGATCGCAGGTATTTTGCAATGGAGTAATTTATCACTTAAAGATAAAGAAAAAATAGTTCAAGAAAATAGAAATTATGTAATTAAAAATTTTGGTGCAAATAATATTGCAAAAGTTTATGAAAATGAATTCTTCAGTTAAAAATATCCTCTTCGTTCAGGACTCTTCTCCCTGCATCAGAACGATAAAAATCGCTTCAGCTTTGCAATCAAAAGGAATAAATGTTCATCTGGCTCATCGTGAAAAAACTCCGGATGAAGTTTATGGTTATGGAAATTCAATATTTGACTCCATTATTTCTTTACCAAAAAATGATATTAAAGCGGTCGAAATCATTAAGTCACTAATAAAGGAAAAAGAAATAGATTTGCTCCATTATCATAATTTCCCCGATAAATTGGGAGCAAAATTAATTCGATCAAAATTGGAAATTCCAATAATCTACGATCAGCATGATTTTTTTTCCGAAAAGAAAAAGTTATCAGAAAAAAAACTGTCGTATGAACGAATCTGTAATGAAGAGAATGATGGAGCAATTTATATAACTGAAAATTACAAACACCTTGTCTCTGAAAAATACAAAATTAATCCTAACAACTTCATATTTCCTAATTACGGACTTTCCTCCCTGATTCTAAAAGAGGAAGATTTTTTACCGAAATTATCAAATTCTGATAATAATATCCATTTGGTTTACGTCGGATTGATAACTCAACACAAAAACAAAGTTCGGAACATGCTGAATATTTTTAAACGGCTGACAAAAAGAGGGTTTATCATCCATGTTTACTCAACCAGAAACAAGAAGTATGAAAAATACAGGAAGATCAAGAATGTTATAATTCACCGGCAACTTCCTATCTCGATGCTGATTAAGGAAATAAATCAATATGATTTTGGCATTGCTTTTTTGAATTACGAACTTGTTGATAAAAAAAAGATCGATGAGATCAAATTTGGATTCTGGAACAAAATGTATGATTATCTGATGGCAGGAATTCCGGTTCTGACAATAGATTTGTTCAAAGATATGTCGGATTTTATTAAATCAAATGATTTCGGAATTTCTGTTAAAGACATCTCGGAAATTAATCCTGAATTTTTAAAGAAGCAGGATTTAAAAAGTATTTTGTATCAAATTCTACAGAATCGGGAAAAATGGACAATGGAAAATCAAATTCAAAGAATCATCGACTTGTACAATAACACAATAAGAAAAGAAAAACAATGAAAAAATTATTGAAAACTTGTAGAAATATCAAGTATAAAATAAGAGGGAAAAAATATAAAATTCCTCCATATTCATACTCCTTTCTTTGTGAAGAACTATCAAAGATCGATGATATTGAATCAGTGTGTTTTATGAAACATAATCAAAACTCTAAACATAGAAAAAAGAGAATGATCATCAGACATGATGTCGATTTGGATCCATGGACTTCACTGAAAATGGCAAAGATCGAACATAGATATGGTCTGGTAGCTACATATTTTATCTTACATAGTGCGAAATATTATAAATCGAAATTTGAAGAGACACTTGAAATTTCAAAAAAAATCCAAAGTTTAGGACATGAGATCGGGTTACATAATGATCTTTTAACTGATTATTTTAAATACGGTTTAAAACCAGATGAAAATCTACATAACATCCTGACAAGTTTAAGAAACAATGGAATAAATATCTATGGTAGTGCTTCTCATGGTTCAAAAATAATTCAGAACTTGAATAAAAAATTGCCAAAAGAAATATACTATACAAATTATTTGATCTTCGATGAAATCTATCAAAAGAAAATATCGTCAAATCCGGTATTCTCAAAGCTGCCAAATCCTAAATATAATAATCTTTCACTGAATTTGCCATTTCTTTCAATGAAGGATTTTAACTTATCATATGAAACATATTTTGTTGAAATGGATTATTACATATCCGATACAAGAAGAAAATTTTGGTTTATTGGAAATGATCCAATTAATACTATTAAATCAAGCAAACTGGGTGAAACTACACAACTCCTGTTCCATCCTGTTTGGTGGAAATTAGATTTAGAGTAAAATGGGTCCATTACCATGGAAATTCTAACATTTTTGATAAATATTTTTTTGCACCGAACAAATACTAACAAAATAAATTTTATCATAGTTATTTATTTGCTCTTGTTCGTTATTGTTCGTTGCCAATTAGAGTCCATCCGTAAACTCGGTTTTTTCGACTCGTAAGGAACGATCCCGATTTATCGGGAAGACAAAGTGCGTATTCAAGCTACCTCAAGTCGTCGTCGCAAGCTCCTTACAACTCGAAACAGCACTTTACGGATAGACACTAATTATTCACGGTTTATATAAGTAGGATAGTAATCATGCGAAAAAATAAGATTTCAGCTTTCATTCCTGTACAGGATGTTGAGGACATTATCGAGGATTGTCTCAAATCGATAACCTGGGTAGATGAGATTTTTATCGTAGATGCGTTCAGCAAAGACAGAACTGTTGAGATATGCCGGAAATTTTCTAATGTGAAGATCGTTCAGCATGAATATGAAAATTCCGGTGCACAACGAACCTGGGGAATGCCAAAGGTTTCCAATGAATTGGTTCTGATCATCGATTCGGACGAAAGATGCACTCCTGAATTACAAACGGAGATCGAGAAAATCCTGGCAATGGATAAAATTCCATTCGATGGATATTTAGTTTATTTGAAGACAAAATTTTTGGGAAAGATCCAAAATCATGATCGTAATCTCGGCTATCAGGGAATGCGTTTGGTGAGAAGAGAATCATACAAAGAATACAATTTGCGAAGCGTTCATTCAACACTCGATATTAAAAATCGATCAAGAATTAAAAATAAAGATGCTTATATAATTCATATTCCAATTCGAGATTTTAAATCTCATTGGAATAAAATGGTTCGTTACGCAACCTGGCAAGCAAACGATATGTTTCAAAAAGGGAAAAAGGCAAATCTGTTTCATTTCATTTTCAGACCTTCTTATAAATTTATTCATCATTATTTTTTTAGACTTGGATTTTTGGATGGAATTCGGGGTTTGATCCTTTGTTCGGTTGCGTCCATTTCAGTGTTTATGAAATATTATAAATTGTTTGTGATGAGAAATGAATGAATTCTCAAGACCTAATGAATCAATCATTATGAAAATCTTCAACAATTTATAGATTTTTTTAAAATTTATGCCACTATAAAATAACCTCAAACAATATGAAAAGAATACTCTTGATCCAACACGGTGCAATCGGTGATGTCCTGATGTGCACTCCAGCTGTTCGAGCTTTAAGGAAACATTTACCGGAAGCTGAAATAACTTTTCTTGTTGGAAACAAAGCTTTTGATGCAGTTCGTCATAATACCAATATCGATAAATTTATTGCCCCGAATTTGCCGATGAATTTCTTCAAATACTTGATTTTTCTTTTCAGGTTTGTTTTTTCTAAGTATGATATTGTGATCGATTTTCAACAGAATCCGAGATCTGCATTGATCACTTTTCTGACTTTTGCAAAAAAGAGGATTTCTTTCACCGAAAGACACAGGAATTATGCTTATAATATACAGATCGGACCTGTCGATACTCAAATTTATGCGCCGATAAATAAATTAAAATTGCTCCAACCTCTTGGTATAAATGAGTCTGATGATTTCCTGCCCGAATTATTCATAACCGATAAAGAGAAAAAATGGGCAGAAAAATTGTGGCATGATCTCAATTTTCAAAAGCAAGATTTGATAATCGCTCTTTCGCCTGTCAGTATCAAATCTTATCGTTTATGGGATTCTGTAAATTTCTCTCAAATCTGCGATTTTCTAATCAATAAATATCAGGCAAAGATTGTTTTCACATGGGGTCCCGGAGAATTTCATATTATAAAAACCATTCAGGAGAAGATGAATAATAAAATCGAGATCAACTACAAAATTTCCAATATCAAACAACTGAAAGCCATCTTTGAAAGATCATCTCTTTTTCTCGGAAATGATAATGGTCCAAGACATATTGCCATCACATGCGGAATTCCAACTATCGGGATTTTCAGTCACATTCATGCTTCTCACTGGACTCCGCCGGAAATGGAAAAACATCTGGTGATCCAGCCGGAAATACCGGGAATCAAGAATCTGAAAGTTGAAACGGTAATCGAAAAAATTGATAAATTTATGAAAAATTTTCAGAATAATTAAGATGAAAAAAATAAAACTTTTATTTCGCATCGGCTACGCATACCACAAAGCGGGGTTCGATCCGGTCATTGAATATCTGATGGACGACCCAAAATATGATATCTGGTTTTCATTGGATATGGAAAAAAAACGCTACCTCATTTTTGATATTACCTACCGCAATAAAATAATTGATGAATGGAAGAAACTGGGTTATCGTTTCACAAAAGAAACAAGAGGTTTTGATATTATAATTTCAGGTGATACCTTGCGAAATTCTGCAGATTATGGAAAAACAATGCTGATTTTTCTAAACCACGGAACAGGCATCAAAAATATTCTCTATAGAAATCTTGCACATGTTCCCAATGATAAATATCTCATCTTTGTAGAAGGACAACACCGGGTTGACTCACTGATGAATTCACCTTCTCTTGGTAAAAATGAAGTGTATTTGGTTGGACTTCCCAAGCTTGACTTCTATTTTCAGGGAAGATTTAACGACAGAGATAACATCCTGAATAAGTGGAGCTTAGATCCTCACAAGAAAACAGTTCTCTTTGCTCCAACCTATAAACCAACATGTCTTTATAATATAAAAGATGATTTATTTGAACAAACGAAGGATTACAATCTGATCATAAAATTACATCCTTACAGCTGGATGGGAAAGTACGCTCCTCACCGCCAGCACAGGATATATGAACGAAGGGTAAAGAAATATGCTCATGCTGTTCTTCTACCTTTTAGTGAATATAATATTGTGCCTTATTATGCTGCTGCTGATACAGTCTTAAGTGAAGCTTCAAGCACGGTTTTTGATTTCCTTGCCTTCCAAAAATTTGGCATCATATATGATCTTCCCTGCGACAAACTCAGCCATTCTGATGGAGAAGTTCTACTTGAAATCGACAATCGGGAATTTCTTAAAGGAGCATTCGTACATATAAACTCAGGAAAACAACTCAAACAAGCAATTGAACAAAGCATAAATCCAACTCCAGAAATGATCGAGCAAGCTGACAAATATCGGAATCGATATTTTTACAAATTGGATGGAAAGGCAACTGAGAGATTTGTGAAAAGGTTGGAAGAGCTATATTATGCAGACGATCATGAAAATGTGCCGTGATTTTTTAGTTTTATAGAGTTAAAATTGACTTAGAATTTACTTACCGCAAATTTAATCTTTTAATTTATATTAATAGGAGACGATAATGGAAATAAAAGAAAAATCATCAAAATTGGGTATTCTTATTCCGGGACTCGGTGCAATTGGTACGACATTTATTGCAGGGCTGGAACTCATTAAAAAAGGATATTCCAAACCGATCGGAAGTCTTACCCAAATGGGGACAATTCGCCTTGGGAAAAGAACAGACAACAGATCACCTTTGATCAAAGATTTTCTTCCTTTGGCTGATATAAACGACCTTGTAATTTCAGGTTGGGATATTTTTGAAGATACTGCGTATGAGTCAGCAAAGAATGCTCAGGTGCTTAGTAATGAGCACATAGAGCTTGTGAAGAATGAACTCATGGCGATCAAGCCGATGAAGGCAGTTTTTGATAAAAAATATGTGAAAAAGTTGGATGGAAAGCATATCAAACATGCTGAAAATAAGTATGAATTAGCTCAAATGCTGATGGAAGATATAAAACAATTCAAAAAAATGCATGATCTTACAAATGTTATCATGGTCTGGTGTGCTTCTACAGAAATTTATATTGAAGAGCAAGAAGTTCATAAATCTTTGGAAAACTTTGAGAAAGGTCTCAAAGAAAACAATGAAGCCATTTCTCCAAGTATGATCTATGCATACGCAGCGCTGAAAATGGGATTACCTTTTGCGAATGGTGCCCCCAACCTCACCGTCGATATTCCTGCGATTTGGGAGCTTGCAAAAATAAATAAGCTTCCTATCTGTGGTAAAGATTTCAAAACCGGTCAAACCCTGATGAAGACAATCATCGCTCCTGGTTTACGGGCTCGAGTACTTGGTGTTAATGGCTGGTTCTCGACGAATATTCTTGGAAACAGGGACGGCGAAGTGCTTGATGATCCTGAATCCTTCAAAACTAAAGAGGTCAGCAAATTAGGTGTGTTGGACTCAATTCTACAACCTGAGAAAAATCCCGATCTCTATAAGGATCTTTATCATAAAGTACGCATTAACTATTATCCACCACGTGGCGACAACAAAGAAGGTTGGGACAACATCGATATTTTTGGCTGGCTTGGTTATAAAATGCAGATCAAGATCGACTTCTTATGTAAAGACAGCATCCTCGCTGCACCAATTGTACTCGACTTGATCTTGTTCCTCGATCTGGCAAAAAGAGTGGGTTTCTCAGGCATCCAGGAATGGTTATCTTTCTACTTCAAAAGCCCGATGCATCTTCCTACATTGTATCCTGAGCATGATCTTTTTGTTCAACTTGCAAAGCTGAAAAACACACTCCGCTACATCATGGGTGAAGAAATGATCACTCATCTCGGACTTGATTATTATTACGACAACATCCCTGAGGAAAAGTGATCAGCCCTTGCTATCTGATATGATCAGAAATGAGTAACTAATGAAGGCTGTTATTATTGCTGCTGGGTGTGGAAGTCGATTAAAAGATTATCATCAAGGCATTCCAAAAACACTCATCACCGTGCATGGCAAACGAATTATCGATGATATCATTGAAAAAATTATAGCTAATGGCATCTTCGATATTGTAGTAATAACCGGATATAAAAGCGCACTCCTCGAGGAATATTTAGCTCAGTACAAAGATACAACTATCAATATCCAATTCATCTATAATCCTCGATGGGAAGAAGCAAATGGCATATCAGTACTCAGTGCAAGAAAAGCCATGTCAGAAAAAGATGAATTTGTCCTTCTCATGAGTGACCATATTTTCAGCAAAGAAATTATCTCTCAGATTATTTCTACTGAGATCAAAACTGATGAAGCACTTTTAGCAATCGATCTTAAAATTGAAAAAATACCTGATATCGATGACGGAATGAAAGTACAGGCAGTAAAAATCAATAATTCTGTGTATCAAATAAACAAATTTGGAAAAACCTTACACGACTTCATGGCAATAGATACAGGAATTTTCAAATTGCACTTCTCCTTTTTTAAATACTTAAAAAAATCTATTGCAGGAGGTAAGGATTCTCTTTCTGATGCATGCAATTTACTCTGCGATGCCGGTAGGATGAAAGGACTCGATATCGGTAATAAGCTCTGGCTCGACATTGATACTCCCGAGATGCTTGATCAGCAGAAAATTCTCAACAAATTATTGCTTGAGTGCTGAACGAGTCTATTATCATGAGAAGCACGGTTCTATTTTTCTTGTTTATCCTTCTCTGTACATCCTTGATCGCAGAAAACGAATGGACTGTACTCGTCTATCTGGCTGCGGATAACAGTTTGAGCCAGCAATCCTTTATTGACATCAATGAAATGGAAACTGTTGAGGATAACGATTCTGTGACTTTTATCATACAGGTTGACCCATTAAATGATCCGAATTACCCCCCCTATTTCACAACCAGCCGAAGATATTTGATACGTCATGATAATAATCCGGATTCGATAGGTTCGATTCTGTTGGATGACCTCGGTGAAATCAATTCCGCAGCCCCTCAAACTCTTTCGGATTTTGCAAACTGGGGATTTGACTATGCTCCCTCACAAAAGAGGATGCTCATCATCTGGGATCATGGTAATGGCTGGACTAAAGATAATGATCTTGTGAAATGGGTTTGCTCTGATACTTATTTTGGTGATAGAATGAATGTCTCGGAAGGTGAACTGAAACAGGCAATTTCCACAATAGATTATCCAATAGATATTCTCGCTTTCGATGCGTGCCTTATGCAGACAACAGAAGTAATTACAGAAATTTATGAATACTGTGATATTGTCGCCGGCTCAGAATTTACAGTCCCAGCGGATGGTATATTTTATGGAGCTGAATCCGGTACTGCGTGTTCTCAATATGGGCTCTTTAACTATATCGTGGACAATCCATCCTGTTCTGCAGTTGAACTTTCTGAAGAACTCGTGAACCGGTACATAAACTCGTACACTACACACTGTCAGTATGGATCCACAATTGCTTTTTCAGCTATTGAAATGAATAGTTATTCATCTTATTTAAACACACTCAAAGAATTTACAAGAACCTACTCTGATACTGTTTATAGTGATCTTTACCATGATGCCTGCAGCAACTGTTTTCAAATCAACGGAAATAATTTAGATCTTTGGGAATTCTTCGACGAAGTTGCTTTTCTTAATAAAGATGTGCAAACAGCAGCAGAAGATATTGCTTCTTTGGTAGATTCAATGACTATCGCATACAGTGCGCTTTACCAGGATATTCTTTATCCAGACCTGGGAAGAATGAGCGTATATTTTCCTCCAAATATGAATTGTTTCAATTGGGAACTCTATTACAACTTAGACTTCAACGACCTTACTGAATGGGATAGATTCCTCAGCTACTATATAGGTAATTTTTCAGATAAGCCCATTATTGAAGAGTTTGCTATATCATCAGTAAGTGAAATCGTAAATTTCTCATGGGAAGTTTTCGCTACTACAGATTTGTCTTATAAATTATACTATAAAACAAGTCCAGACACAAGCTTCATCCAGATACAGGATTCAACGATCACTCATGCGACAAGTTATTCCTCCAAGTTTGAAACAGGTAACTATGAATTCAAACTTCGGGTAATTGATGAGTTTGGGAACACATCTTCTGGCACAACCTCGCATTTTGTATCTAATGAAAACATATTCAGATATTATCCAAATCCCTTTAATGTAAATACAGATACTGACGGAAAATTTCTTGTCTCAATTGAGAATCATTCAAATGCAAAGATATCTATTTACAACCTTGCAGGTGAGTTGGTTGATAAGATTAAAATTGATGACACTACAGAACAAACGATAGAGGTGAATTACACTCCGGATAATGTCTCTTCAGGTATCTATTTTTGTCTACTCAAATCAGGTAACACGATAGCGACAATTAAACTGGCTGTTATCCGCTGATTTTCCTGTGCACAACTTGTGGATAACTCACAATTCCATCACCATCTGGTTGCTAATTAGCTTCTATTATGTAAGTTATGAATTTTTACTAAATTTGTGTGAGGTGCATAATATTTTTTTCTCTCACCAAAATAGAACTTCTTATATAGCAGTAACTTAGGGGAAAAACCCTCATTTGCTCATAGGATTTTGGGCATAGAATTTGCTATAAAATATAGCTCTATTTAAATTTTTCTTCAACCCCAAAATCTCTGTATAAACTGAGAGATTTCAGGTTATCTTTATCGTCTCCTGAAAGCGAATTTGTAAATAAACGTGTAAGTAATTTTCCTATTCCGGGTCCCAGCATAAATCCCTGTCCGCACATACCGACAGCTAGGTAAAAGCCATCCACTTCGGTCTCTCCAAGTATGGGAAAACCATCAGGTGTTGCAGGGTATTGTCCCCGCCATGTTCTGCGTACTTTCAAATTCTTCAAACGAGGAAAGAGTTCCAGCATTCTCTGGGCTACTTGAGGAAGAAAAACAGATGTCGCCCTGCTGTCTGTACCGACAATTGGAGGTTCTGGAGTTATGCAGAAAATAACCTGTCCTTCAGGACGCTGATAGAAATAGTAATTTTTTGAATTCTTAGCGGGTCGGAGGTCAACGATCATAGGGTCAAAGAAGTGCTGAACCGCATCAGTAATACCACCCTCATGACTATCCGGTACAACCGGTATATCTAAGCCGACCATTTTACCAATGTGATTTGCATTATTTCCTGCAACATTAATTACATTTTGTGCTGAAAAGGAATTTCCTTTATTTGTGTGAATTAAAAATTCGTTGCTCTTTTTTTGAATCCCTGTTACTTCCTCATTGAAAATATAGGATGCACCGTATTCCATACTCTTAAAATAAAAATAATTGAGTGCAAGATAAGGCGACGCACTGCCATCATCAGGAGAGAAAGTCGAACCTCTCAAACCATCAGGATTAACTCCTGGGGCTATTTTAAGGAATTCTTCAGCCGATATCCAATCAATATTCAAACCATAACTTTTTTGGATTTTTAATAGGTCTTTGAGCATCTTCTCATGCTCACTAGTATATGCAAGAAAAGAGTAGCCATTGGACCGCCATTCGATATCGTCGCCATATTTTTCTTTCCAAGTAGAGAATACGTCTATTGCTTCTATCGAAATATGGATCTTTGCTTTATCGGAATGAGTTGCACGGATGCCCCCAATTGCTTTTTTATTCTGACCTTGTCCCGGTGAAGCAAGACTTTCGATAACAAGTACAGAGAAATGATCTTCAGCAAGAAATAAAGCGATAGGAACTCCTACAGAGCCGGCGCCAATGATAATGATATCAAAATTTTTATTCATACGATCCTACTTTTCCTTCATTGCAGAAAGGATTTCAAGTGGAACTTCAACGTATAATGGACGGCGAGTGTTTAAGGTAATATCCTGCAAAGCATATCCTTCTTCTTGATACATTCGTAAAATGAGAATTTCGCAAGTCTTTCCTCCGCATGCGCCCATACCAGCACGTGTAAGCTGCTTGAGCTGGTTCATATCGGTTATCCCCTTGCGAATCCATTTTCGGATCTCACCCGCAGTAACCCGTTCACACCGGCAAACAATGACACTGTCATCAATAGTATCCAGCAGCGGATTTTCCCTCACTTCGGAAACAACGAGTTCCTGAATCCGAATACCTGCGATCTTTTTTGCAACATGTGAAGGAGCTTTCACCTGTATGATCTGGGTTTTAGTTTTTGTATCACGAACCTTTACCACATGAAGCTCGTCGAGGAGGTCACCATCAATATCAACAACATGAATTGGTTGCCCGGATTCGATTGGATGATTTCCAACTTCATATGGAATCGAAACCGTCGGGAAATGCGAATCCTTCCTATAATCTACCAGCGTGATCGCCAGTGCGGGGCATACAGTAAGGCATTGCATGCAACCGGTACACTTTCCTTCAAAAGTTGGCAAGCCGAGCAAGCTATCATCTTCAATCTTTATCTGATCAAGCGGACAGACAGATGCGCATGGATTACACGGAATTTCCTGGACACAATGAAATACCGGAAATACACCTTCTTCTGATTTGGGAAGTTTGTAAGGTAAAGTCTTTTGTGGTGGACTCTTTAAGATTTCTGCTTTTTTGCTCCACTCCTCAGGAATTTTTTCTGAAGATCGATTTAATGCTTTTGCAATTTTGATGCCCATAATTTTTCCGTTGAACATTGCTGATGAAGCTTCAGCGATCTCTTCCGCATCACCGGTGGAGAAAACTTCCATTCCTGCTTCCTCAGCTTCTTTATGAAATTCATTGATTGGATTGAGACCCACTGCGATAAGAATCGTGTCGCAAGCAATGGTTTTCTCAGTGCCGGAAATTGGTTTAAATTTTTTATCAACCTCTGCGATAGTTATGGATTCAACCTCATCTCTGCCATTCGCAGAAAGAATTGTATGCGAAGTATAAATAGGTACACCAAGGCGTTGAAGCTTGTCTTTATGAACCTTATAACCGCCGCATTCAGGCATCGCTTCTGCCAGTCCCGCCACTTGAATACCGGCTTGTAATGCATGGTAACCGGCAATCAGTCCAACATTTCCACCGCCAATAATGAAAATTCTCTTAGAAGGAATAACCATATCTCTGTTTACCAGTGTCTGAAATGCTCCTGCTCCATACACACCCGACAAAGTATTACCAGGGAAAACCAGCATTTTTTCGCGAGCGCCGGCTGCATTTAACAAGATTTTGGGCTTGATGAGCAAATAGGTATTATCTTTTAGAATTCCTACTTTTTTATCGCTGAATACATAAACCGCAGTGCTGTTCGTCCATACTGTTGCGGTATCATATTTCAGCAGTTCTTCGGATAATATTTTGGCGATATCTATTCCCCGTGTTCCGGCATAACAATTTTTTATCGAACCAAAAAATTTGTGTGTTTGAAGCACCAGTTTCCCACCAAGTTCTGACTTATCGTCAACTAAAATGAGCGGCACATTGTTTTTGGATAATTCGATCGCAGCAGATAATCCGGATGGTCCTCCACCAATTATAAGAACATCAGTTTCATATTCCTCTATTGGATCAAAAGATGGACTTTCATTCACTTCCGGCAATTCAGGAAGCCCCTCACAGCTTTGAACGATCATGTTTTCTGCCACAGGTATCATGCAGGATTTTACCGGAATTCCGTTTGCAATTACTGTACACTGTGCACATTGACCATTTGCACAGAATATCCCTTGAGGACTGTCATCTTTCACATGATGACCAAAAACATGTATTCCATGAGCAAACAATGCAGAAGCGATCATTTCACCTTCTTGAGCATACAGCTTTTGATCGTTCCAATAAAAAGGAATTGCCTTTCTCTCTTTTATTTCAAGAATAGGATGTTCTTTTATTCGATAAGTTTCTGCCATTTTAAGTCCAACAATTATTTCTTTATATTCTTTTTGAGATTCTTGATATGCCCTTTACCAACGCCAATCACGTTGCATCCAAGCTCGATATACTTCATGATCTTTTCATCAGTTAAAAAATTGGAGCAGTCAACGATCAGTGGTTTTCTTCCACACATTTGAACAACATCTTCAGGTGCAAGGGCTTTATATGGTTTATGACCAACTGCAAACACAACGATCTCGGCATCAAAAAGGGTTTTGCTCAAATCCTTCTCAATTCTCATATATCCAAGCTCTGGCCACACTTCTACAAGGGGATCGTGTACAGAAATGATCGCATCTTTTTCCATGAGATGCTCCCAGAGAAGTTTTGTTGAGGAATGCCTTGTATCAGCTACATTCTGCAGGTATGAAACACCGAGTATAGCAATACGTTTATCCTGAAGAGAAGGACATGCCTCCTCGATTATCTCAATCGTATGCATGGGCATCAGGTCATTTATATTTACAGCACTTACAGCCATTGGAAGTTTATTCTCCAAACCAAAAAGCGCTTCAGCAGCCCAATTCGCAAGTACAGGATCCTTTGTAAGGCAATAACCTCCAACACCCAAACTTGGACGCAGCATATTATCATGAGTACCCTCACGAACTTTAATTGATTTGATCACATCAAAAAGGTTCACCCCGATGTTTTCAGCGAGTTTCGCCCACTCGAACATCAGTGCAATATTTGTAGCGCGGTATGAATTTTCAAGCACTTTTGCCATTTCTGAAGCGTTGGTATGCCCCAATCGGCAGATCGGAAAATGTTCTGTGTCGAGCACATTTGTGAGAAATTCTTCAGCAAGATAAGCTGCTTTCTCGTTAATGCTGGAAAAAGTTCTCCAATAATTTCTAATAGAGCTTACATATTTTGAACCGGGCATTACACGCTCATAGGAATGGGCTATAAGAGGAGGAAATTTTTCTACATCGATTCCTCTCTTTGTGAATTCCTCTTCAATCACAGGTTTGACTATTTTCTCTGAAGTGCCCGGCGGAACAGTTGTTTCAATAAGTATCAGGCACTCGGGTTTGATGCTTCTTCCAATTGTTCTCATCCCTTCCTTGAAGGCATTAAGGTCACAATATCCTTCTTCTGCCTGTCCAAGCTCTGGTTTTTGCGCATCCAGTTGAATATCTACTACAACAATATCTGCAAAAGTAAATACTTTTGGATGCCAGGTGGCACGAAGTGTTTTCTTCTTGTTTACACAACGTGGAAAATTTTCCGGGATTTCCGGATCATCCGCATTCACTGGCGGTTTTCCGCTATTTATAACAGGAATTTTCCAATACGATCGACGTGAAACAAGGTCGTTGCCATGAACAAAATACAATGGCTCTCCCTTTTTATCTTCGGCATCTGCAACCACTGCAGCCATAACCGAGCCAACGAATCCCATACCCTGTACAACAACGATCTTCCTCCCCTTTTTTCTTTCTTCTTCCGAAAGAGTTTTGAGGATTTCAAATTCCTGCTTGTCCTCTTCCTGAGTTGGAAATGGATATTCAGTTCCATCTGGAGCAATCGATATTGACATGTATCCTCCTAAAAAAATCATCCTACCAAATGAGGATGTGTCTCTCTTTTTTTTCGGGTTCATACAGTGTCAAGAATTACACTCGATACTTGGCATACCCCCAAAATTTTTCATATTCATGACACTTTAAGGAAAACTTATTGAATATCATCCGTATAAATAGTAAAAGTAAGAAATAACCATAATAGTTAAAAGCACTGTCACACTGAGGTTCTCGAAGTGGGACAGACCCTTCGACAAGCTCAGGGTGACAACAGCAAGGATAGATACAAATTAACAGTTTTTCTAAAAGTAATTTTCCGCGAAGAATTCTCCTCAAACACTTTATTCATGCACTATCCAGAGAATCTTCATCGAATTTTTGGAGGTATCCCTGTTACACTCTATACATTCTATAACGAGCAACTCCAAAATCAGCAATTGAAAAATTTGACAAGGATTTAGAGTCATGATGATTGAGTTCAAGGTTTTTATATGGAAATTAAAATTATCAAAAATGGAAATTTATCCAAAATATGTAACTGCGATAAGGAAATTACTCCCTTATTGCTTATGAAGAAGGAACGCCTTCAGTTTCAATATGTAGTTGTTGCAGTGAAGATAGATAATATTCTTTACCCTCTTGATCATATTATCGATTCCGGCTGCACCGTAGAATATGTGCATATCGGCACGAGAGAAGGTTTGCGCATCTATCAGAATTCGCTTATCTTTGTTTTTATGCGTGGGGTAAATGAGCTTTTTGAGCGTCCCAAAATCCAGGTAAAGCATTCTCTTGGTGATGGCTGTTATATTGAAACTTTTTCCCGATTTCTGCTCACTAAAGATGACGTGGATAAGATAAAAAAGAGAATGGAGCACTTGATAGCTGAGGATGAAACTTTCGAGACTTTATATCTTTCTAAAAGACGGGCATATCAATACTTTGAAAAAGACGAGATCAAGCTTCAACTTTTAAAATACTGCCCTAAAAATAACATTCTCATTTATAAATATGCAGAGCTTTATGATTTCTTTAACGGACCCCTTGTTCCTTCAACGGGCTATCTTAAACTTTTCGATCTGAAATATGTACCACCAGGTCTTATACTGAGATTTCCTACTGTGGATTATCCGGACAGGATCGGAACCTTCCGTCCTTTGCCCAATTTGCTAAAGATCTTCACTGAATATGAGCGCTGGGGCAACATACTCAATCTCTCATACGTTGCATCGCTGAACCAGAAAGTGGAAAATTTTGAGATAAATGAGATTATTCAGGTTTCCGAAGCACTACATGAGAAAAAAATCGCTGAAATTGCCGAAGAGATTCATCAAAAAAGAAATTCTGGAATTGTTGTTCTGATATCGGGACCTTCAGCATCAGGTAAAACCACCTTTGTGAAACGGCTCGCAATTCAGTTGAAAGTGACTGGACTCTCATCTTTTGTGACCTCTCTTGATAACTATTTCCTTGATAGAGAAAAAACTCCAAGAGATGGGCAAGGTGAATATGATTTCGAATCAATTAATGCGCTTGATAAAGAACTTATTAATAATCATATTGAACATCTGCTCGAAGGAAAGGAAGTCGAAATCCCCAAGTACAATTTCAGAGACGGAAAACGTGAAGAGCACGGTACGAAATTCCATATCAGTAAAGATCAAATAATAATTTTAGAGGGAATTCACGGATTGAATGACGTTCTGACACCATCTATAAAAAGAAAAAATAAATATAAAATCTATGTTAGTGCACTCACACAACTGAACTTAGATAATCTAAATCGAATTTCAACTTCAGACACGCGCATTATTCGCAGAATTGTCCGCGATACATTTTTCCGTGGGTATGATGCAGAACAGACCATCAAACGCTGGGATTCCATTCGGGCAGGAGAAAGAAAATTTGTTTTCTCCTTTCAAGAGGAAGCGGATGTCATGTTCAATTCTGCACTTGTGTATGAACTTGGCGTTTTAAAAAGGATCGCAATTCCAGAATTGATGAAGATCACACAGGAAAGTGAACAATATTCGGAAGCACAAAGATTGATAAATTTACTCTCTTTCTTTGTAACCATTCCGGAAATACCCATTCCCCGAAATTCTATTTTACGAGAATTTATAAAGGGTAGTAATTTCGACTACTAGGATCTATGAAAGAAAAAATATTACATGAAAGTTTAACTTTTGATGACGTTCTCCTTATTCCGGGAAAATCATATGTGCTTCCACGGGATGTGGCTTTGAAAACAAGACTCACGCGGCATATCTCGCTTAATATCCCAATTATCAGCGCAGCTATGGATACAGTGACCGAGTCAAAGATGGCTATTGCTATGGCAAAAGAAGGTGGTATAGGTATTATTCACAAAAACCTGACCATTGAGCAGCAGGCATCCTTCGTGCAAAAAGTGAAACGTTCGGAAAGCGTTATTATACATAATCCTATTACTCTCACTCCCAATGCCCGTCTGCAGGATGCTCACGATGTAATGCAGGAGCATAATATCTCAGGAATCCCAATTGTTGAGAGGAATAAACTCGTTGGAATAATCACAAACAGAGACATGATGTTTGAGGATGATCTTTCAAAAAAAGTATCTGAATTGATGACATCACAAAATTTGGTCACTGCTTTGGACGGCATCTCTCTGGAAGATGCAACAACCCTATTGCACAAACACCGTATTGAAAAGCTGCTTCTTGTTGATGACTCCTACTCTCTTAAAGGTTTGATAACTGTGAAAGACATAATGAAAAGCATCAAATATCCCAATGCTGCCAAGGACGAAGAAGGAAGACTTCTTGCCGGTGCAGCGATCGGCGTAGGTGGAGATTATCTTGAACGTGCTCAGGAACTCATCAATGCTGATGTGGATGTGATAGTCATAGATACAGCTCATGGGCATAGCGTGAAAGCCATGGAAGCGATGAGAAATTTGCGAAGGAAGTTTCCCAATCAAAATATTATTGCAGGAAATGTCGCCACGGCTGAAGCTACAATGGATCTTATTAAGACCGGAGTTGACGCAGTGAAGGTGGGAATTGGACCGGGTTCAATTTGTACCACACGAGTGATTGCAGGCGTGGGAGTTCCTCAGCTTACAGCGATATTAGAGTGTGCAAAAGCAGCACAAAACGAAGTGCCCATTATTGCAGACGGTGGCATCAAATATTCCGGCGACATTGCCAAAGCAATTGCTGCCGGAGCAAATGTTGTGATGATCGGCTCGCTCTTTGCCGGTACTGATGAAAGCCCTGGTGAGGATGTAATTTATGAAGGAAGACGATATAAAACCTATCGCGGTATGGGCTCTATCGGAGCAATGAAAGCCGGGAGTAAAGATAGATATTTTCAGGATGATGTGAAAACGAGCAATCCAACCGAGAGCATCAAACTCGTCGCCGAAGGTATAGAAGGACGAGTTGAATATAAAGGGCCTCTCTCGGATTATATTTTCCAATTACTTGGAGGACTAAAAGCAGGAATGGGCTACTGTGGAGCTGCAACAATTGAGGAAATGAGAAACAAAACAGTTTTTACAAAAATTACCTCAGCATCCCTTAAAGAAAGCCATCCTCATGATGTATCAATAGTAAAGGAAGCACCGAACTATCAAAGATAGGTTGTCGCGGAGCGAAGAGCGAAGAGGGGACAGCGGGGAGCGTGGTGCGAAGAGGTAAATGCATAAAGCAGGAGGTGTTAAATGACTGAAAACAAATTAAACAGAAAAAGACTTGTTTTAGATCATTCTGATCTTGAATTATACAAGATAGCTTTTCAAGCAGCAATGGACATTTTTCATTTGTCGAAAAAGTGGCCAATTGAAGAGAGATATTCATTGACAGATCAGATCAGACGTTCTTCTCGATCAGTGTGTGGTAACATTGCCGAAGCATGGAGAAAACGTAGATATTCTGCACATTTTGTCAGCAAACTAAGCGATTCAGATACTGAAGCTGCTGAAACCATTGTGTGGTTGGAATTCGCCTGTGAATGTGGTTATCTCAACAAAACAGAATATGAAGAATTGTTAGATAAATATGATCATATATGTAGAATGCTAACTAATATGATGAAGAGCGCAAACAAATGGTGTAAAAATTTTTAAAATTTATTCGGAACTTACACAAGAACTAAATCTCGCCGCTCGCTCCACGCTCTACGCTTCACGCTTCACGTTCTTCGAATATCCCCCCATATCAACTTATGCAACTGCATATTCAATCTAATAGGCAGCTTAGTTTCCAAAATCCATTCAGATAATTCTTTTCTATCTAATTTTTCATAAACTGGAGAAAATAGGATTTGATACTTTAGCAAATCATACTTCTCAATAATTTGTAGCGACCAATCAAAATCCTGCTTGTCTTCAATTACAAATTTCAGCTCATCCCGATCATTGAAATATTTGATGTTATCCCATAAAATCGAATTGCACATTCCGCTTGAAGGAGTTTTAAAATCAACGATCTTAATGACTTCTTTCGGAACATCTTTTAACGAAATTGAGTTATTGGTTTCCAGCAAAACATCATAATTTTCTTTTAACAAAAGCTTCATGAGCTCTATGGACTTAGCTTGCAGGAGCGGCTCCCCACCGGTAATTTCAACTAGTTTAACAGGATGATATTTCTCAACTTCTTTAACAATATCTTCAATAGATAGTGTAAATTCCGGCTCATAGGCATACTGAGTATCACAGTAAGTGCAGCGCAAATTGCAACCGGCAAGGCGCACAAAAACACAAGGGAGTCCAGCGTATGAGGACTCCCCTTGCAAACTATAAAAAATCTCAGATAATTCCATCAAAAGGGCAGATAATCAAAGTGCTTTTTATATCCTAACTTTTTTTCTATCTTTTTAAGGATATCTTCAGGATGTCCTGTCACGAACATCTTGCTGCCATTGCATTCAAAGAGATAATAATCCTTTGCATCCCAGGAGAAATATTTCAGATATTCGACCTTTCCGAAAATCGGTTTTCCGACAGACATGAGCAGTTCAATACCGCAGGTATTCAGTGTCACAAAATTTTCGTAAGGGTCTTTTTTATTCATTCTGGTCAGAAGCAGATTAGCATCAACGTCTGGCTCGATCTTACCCTTATAAGTATCGAGCATAAGCGCTTTTGCAGAATTTTCAGTCACCATTTTGAAAAGTGTTTCATTAGGAATCTCGGGGAATGTCTGCTTCGTGTATATGATCTCTTTAAATAAATTTGTACTTCCTGATAATGTCGAATCCGTACCAAGACATATATTGATCCCCAACTTTAGAACAGTATCAATATCCAGTGTAATTCCAAGCAGATAGATATTAGAGTTCGGACACCATGCAATGCTCGCTCCAGTTGCTTTAAGCTGTTTAAACTGTTCTGTTGTAAGCGCCGTACAATGAACAAAAATTGAATTGCTCTTAAGCAGACCCTGTTCCACCAATTCGTCAAATTCGCCTCGTGAAAGATCATCGCTGCCCTCTGCCAGATGAATGATAAAGGGAATTTTCCCTCTAGTTTTTTTCATCTCTTCAGAAAGCTCATCCCCACCCCACCAGTTTTTGCCAGTAATGGAATGTCCCTGCTGAAAATCAGATATAACTTTTATTGGAAAGGATTGATAGTATTCGTCCTTCTGGCGCGGTACGTGATCCTGAATAATAGTCACGCCGGAAAAGATATTTTTATATACACCAAGCATTGCAAGATCCAGTCCGGCTTCTTCCATAAGATGACTCATCGGTGTTTTCAGGTATTTATCACGCTCTTTTACAGGATCAGAGTCGTTGAGTTCTTTGACCCAGATGTTTGTGTTTGTATAAGGTCTGCCTGGCGCACCTTTCGGTACCCAGTTCCCAACTAAATGATCGTGAATATTGATAAGAGAGGGATAGGCAACAAGACCAGTACAATCTGCATGTATCTTATCATAGGATTTATCAGAATATTTACCATTTGTCACATAGAGATTATTCACTCCATGCTCTTTGGCATTCTTCACAATTAAAACATTTGTAAATTCCATGGTTACCAACTTTATTTTACATAAAATTATTATCTAGAAAGCTGCTTTACAAGCTGGGGGATCACTTCAAAGAGATCGCCCACAATGCCGACATCTGCAACCTTGAAGATTGGAGCATCTTTATCCTTATTGATCGCAATAATAATATCTGATGACTGCATGCCAACGAGATGTTGAATTGCGCCGGATACTCCACAAGCGATATAGATCTTTGGTTTGACTGTCTTACCTGTCTGCCCGACTTGGTGAGAATACTGTATCCAACCGGCATCAACAGCAGCTCTGGATGCGCCAATTGCAGCGCCCAGTGCAGAGGCAAGCTCTTTTATCAAAGAAAAATTTTCAGCACATTTGATCCCGCGTCCACCTGTCACAATGATATCGGCATCAGTAATTTTCACACTTTGAGTTTCATCTTTTATAAATTTAAGAAATTTAGACAAGAATTTAGTTGCATCAAATGTAACTTTTTCCTGAATGATCTGCCCTTTTCGAGTTTCATCCTTTGGCAGAGGATCAAAAACTTTGTGCCGAACAGTTGCCATTTGGGGACGATAATTCGTGGTTCGAATCTTTGCCATGATATTACCGCCAAAGGCAGGTCTGGTCTGTATAAGCTCTTTTGTTTCGGGATCGATTTCAAGATCGGTGCAGTCAGCGGTCAAACCGGTTTGAAGTTCAACAGCAAGTCTTGGAATAAAAGAGCGACCTATTGCAGTAGCTCCGCTGAGAACTATCTCCGGCTTGTATTTGTTCACAATATATGCAAGCGCTTGCGTATAGGGTTCATCAAGAAAATTCTCAAGAAATTTATCATCAACAACTATCACTTTATCAGCACCATGATGGATAAGACCTTCCGCTTGGTCATGAAAATCATATCCAAGCAACACTGCTGTGACCTCTTTCTCAAGGGAATCTGCAAGCTCTTTTGCTTTGCTGAGTATCTCAAAAGTGATAGGCATGACTGTGCCATTTTTCTGTTCTGCAAAAATCATCACACCTGAATAATCTGTAAAATTTGCTGATTGCTCCTGCTCCTTTTCGATTACTATTGCATAAACAGGACATTCCGGCACACATGCTCCACACAGCGTGCAGGCATTCAGGTCAATAACTGCTATCTTATTAACAAGTGTTATTGCCTGATATGGACAAACAGGTATACATTTACTGCAACCAATACATTTTTCTTGAATTATTTCTATCAATCTGCCTCCGCTCTGGAAAAAAAGAATGGTAATTTTTTCGTCAAGTTACTCGATTTCATAAAATCTATTTGAAAAGGAAAAATATATACACAACGTAGATGGCAATGAGGGTAAAACCCTGAATACGCCCGATACTTTTGAGAAATCGTGAAGAGGCAAAAAACAGCAGCGAAACAAAGAGACATACAGCCGCATCCCTCACTATATCCGAACCAAGCTCTATAGGTTTTATTGTTGAAGCAATACCGAGAACGAATAAAATATTGAAAATATTACTGCCTACAATATTCCCGATCGCTATCGAGACCTTGCCTTTTATGACTGCCACGATCGAAGTTACTATCTCCGGTATCGAGGTTCCCAGCGCAACAACAGACATTCCGATGACCTTATCGCTCACACCCCACAAAGCAGCAATTTTAGTTGCATTCTCTACTGCAAGATGCCCACCGTACGCAATGGATGCTCCGCCCAAAATTGTTAGAAATAAATTTTTAAAAAGCGGGGATTGCAATTCTACATTATCATGATTCTCTTTGCGATCCTGCTTCGCCATGCGGTATAAATAAAAAAGAAAACCGATAAAAAGCAACAGGAATATAATTCCTTCTATACGAGATACAACCACAAAACCTGTTTTTTGAGATGAAAAATTTATCACAAAAAGCATCATAAGAATAGTGATGATGATCATGAAGGGATTTTCTTTTCTGATGGTGCTGCTCTCAAAATGAAGGGGTTTGATCAACGCAGCAATACCGATCGCAAGACAGATGTTCGCAATATTGCTGCCTACTACATTTCCGAAAGCAATACCATTTACGCCTGCAAGTGACGCCTTTATACTTACTGCTGCTTCCGGCGCACTTGTGCCGATCGCTGCAATGCTCAAACCAATAAAGAGTGGCGAAACTCTGAGATATTGTGCAATGCTCGATGCGCCTTCAATGAAAAAATCCGCACCCTTTGCAAGCAACACAAAGGCAACCACAAGCAGAATATATGGTATCAATCTACACCTCGATCCATTCTGTGGGCTGATGCTGCCCTGCAACAAACAAGTTGCACTTTGCTTTTTTACTCGCAAGAAATCTTTTCATTGCTGAATACGCAAGCTCCGGTTCGTTATTTGTCTCACTGAGATGAGCAAGTACAATATTCTTCAAGCCATCATGTAGGATTTCGTCAACAAGCTCGGATGCCTGCAGGTTTGAAAGATGTCCATTCTTGCCCTTGACACGCTGCTTGAGCCACCATGCATAGGGACCATTTATGAGCATATCAATATCGTGATTACTTTCTATGATGATAGTGCTTGGACTCTTCATTTTCTGTTTGACCAGCTTAGTCGGATAACCGAGGTCCGTAAGAACTGCCAGCTTGGAAGCATTGCTGCGTTCCGAGATCAAAAAGCAGGAATTATCCGCACTATCATGAGGAACGGAAAAGGGTTCGATCAAAAAATTCTGCATGGTGAACCGTGTCCCATTTTCGAAAAAATTTACCTCTCTGATACGACCAAACCGACTTTCGCCTGCTATGTATGTACTTTCATTCACATATAAAGGAATTCCAAGGTGGCGAACCACAGCTCCAGCACCTTTTATATGATCCGAATGCTCATGAGAAATAATGACAGCTTGAATATTCTGAATTGGGAAATCTATGTCAAAAAGTATCTCTTTGAGACGCTTCAAGCTCAGTCCTGCATCAACCAGTATTGCTGATTCCTGACTGGAAACCAGAATGCAGTTTCCTTTACTTCCGCTTGCTAAAACTCGAACTTTCATAATAATTGAGAGATGAATTCTTAGAAAAAGGGATGGTTGTCAATGTTATCATTCATAAACCATGCATACCCCAAAAAAAATTCTCCTCTCATTCCCAAGCCCCAGCTTGGGAATGCATAATAGATTCCCGATCCCCAATCCGCCAGATGGCGGAGGACTATCGAGAATGACATCCCTTTTTTTATTTTAGGTTTCCGAAACAAAATTGAGTAGTAATTTCCCACTTAAAATATTTCGTAATCCATTTATTCATGGGCTCTACAGAAAATGTGTACCAAATTTTTGGGGGTATCCCTGTATCATTCATAAACTTGTGCATGAAATAAAAAAATATAAAACAGATGGAAACATCTTTAGTCACTTAATTCTAAAATCCTTGCATTTTTTGGCAAAAGATTTTTAGCAACTAACTCCAGTTGAATAGAAAAAAAGATTCAACGGAGCAGGCAAACACTAACAACAACGAACTTTTTTTATTTTTTGTTAGATTTTGTTCGTTTTGCCTGCCGTGGCGTAGTGTAACGAAGACAGGTTCGTTGCTAATTCTTTGGTTTCGGTTTACCCCATTGGATACTACTTATATCCGAGGATACAGAACAGAAAAAGGGAGTTATCCTACGGGGTTTATCCGAGTTAGGTTAACGAATCAAAAAAAAGACCTTCGAGAGCGAATCACGAAGGTCTTTACTTAAATTACAATAAGATTACAATCCGATTTCAACACCAAGGTTAATGCGACGACGAGGTCCAAAGAAGACTTCTGCTGCACTGGATGTATGAGGATACCACGGTACACTATAATAAAGAGCTGGATCATAATATCCGAAACAATTATATCCACTGTTATCAGTTGCATCCTGAATATAAACTCCATCCAAGAGATTAAACACATGAGCAAATATAGTCATTCTGAGACCTTTGACCACTGTAGGAATTTGATACATTAGATGAAGATCCACTGTTGAGTAGTTAGGAACTTTCCAACTTTGAGTTCTGTCATTCGGGTCATCTCTGTCGAGAGTACCCCAATTACTCCAGAAGTCCATATAGTGTTTTCCAACAATCCTGACAGCAAGTCCGTCAAAAGGATACACACTAGCTGTAAGAGCGATCTGTGTTTGGGGCTGACCACCGACTTTCAGGTCTTTAACGTAAACGTTGATAGTATCATTGGGTCCGGTAGTGTGTTTGATCACCGCACTGACGTCATCGGTATATTTCCAGAATCCTTTTGAAGCATTGAGCTGGAAGTTCAGGAAGTCTGCTGCCTGGAAATTTGCTTCAAACTCAGCACCCATGTGGCGGGAATCAAGTCCGCTGATGAAAACAGCTTCTTCATTTCCAGCTGCTGTATCAAGAATAACCCACTCTCTATAAACCTGATCCATCCATTTTGTGTAATAACCACCAACTTTGATATTTAGAAGTCCATCTAAACCAACCCAACTGAAACCAGCTTCACCACTCATGAATTTTTCATTTTGAGGATCGTCTGCTTTCTTTCCATCACTGTCATCAATGACTTCGTCAAAGATAGGGGCTTTTGACACATAACCGGCATTTCCAAACACGCCGAGATCAGGCATCACGAGGTAGCTTAATCCGCCCTTGATCTGGTAACCAGGGATATATTTAGTCTCAGTTGTTATTTCTTTACCGGCATCATTTTTATGGAAGTGATCCGTAAAGGTGTATTTCACTGCAGAAAGTCCGGCAGAACCAAAGGCGGTAATAGGACCTTTCTTGTATTCACCCTGAGCAAATCCACCCATCCAATCGACTGTGTTTGTGCTGTTATAATCGATCTTGTCACCAAGCAGTTTTTCATAGTAGGTTGTATCGGGATCAAATTCATTTCCGGTCCAGTAGTAATAGTCACCACCAAGGAGGTCTCTTACCTCTCTGAAGTGGTCGATCTCAGCAGTACGCCAGTCAATGCCAATAAGGGTATTGATCTCCGGGCTTACCTCGTATTCCGCTTTTACAATAGCGCCGATAGTCCACTGCTTGTTTACACTATTTCTGAGAATACCTTTAGAGCCATTATCATTAGCTAGATTGTTTGCAATTGTCGCATCCCAGTCGATGACACGTGAAGGAAAAGAATAATCATCCCATTTCAAACTGCCGAATGTGCCACCACCACCACCAATTCCACCAGAGTAATAAACTGTAGAATATAGATTTAATTTCTCGGTAAGCTGGCTGAACCAGTTAAGGTTAAGCTGTGGTTTGTGATAGTAGTTTTCACTTTCATTCAGGAAGCTGTAATCATGGCGTTCATGATATTCACCGTCCCACCACTGCTGTCCATGATAAGCGGAATTCAAAGTATTGAAGTTCTCATTGTAATTCCAGCCCATCTCGCCGAAAGTATCAAGATACTCTTGCATGTTATGGGTACCACTTTCTGATAGATTAGATAATTCCTTAGCTTCCTTATGACTGAACGCAGCAATGTTCTGTAAGTATCTTCTCTGACCATGGATTTGAGGAGCGCCGACCGCATAGAATTCCAATCTGTTTTTATCATTCAGATTGTAGGATGTGGCAAGATAATATGCATAGGCATCAGTCCATGTACCATCTGCTACACCATCACCTTCTTTGCGAACAAGTGCAAAGCTGAGTGCATATTTGCCATCAACAAGACCGGTATTTCCAATAAGAGTTGATTTTCTGAAATTACCGGAACCATATTCCTGTTTGAAACGTGCACCAGAAGTCATTTGTGTGGGATCAGTAATGATATTCATTGTTCCACCGATTGAAGGCACTGCAAGGTTGATTGCACTGAGACCTCTCTGTACCTGGATCGAGGATGTTGCATCACCGACTCCATCCCAGTTTGACCAGTAAACCCAGCCATTTTCCATATCATTGACAGGAACACCATTGATCATAATAGCGATATTTCTCTGGTTAAAACCACGAATGTACAAACCTGCATCACCTGCACCGCCACCCTGATCTGTAGAATACACACTTGGTGTACTTTTGAGAACCAGTGGAAGGTCGCGAGAACCGAGATCCATTACGATCTCTTCCTTGCTTACATCAGTATAAGCAACAGGGGTTGTTTCTTCTGCTCTGTCTGCAAAAACAGTAATACCTGGAATTCCGATATCTTTGATTGAAAGAGCAAAATTGACTGTGAAGGTCAAGCCGTCTTTGATCTCGACTTCTTTTTTCATAATTTCGTAACCGAGATAGCTTACTGCAACGGTATAGGTGCCTTCTGGAATATTCCTCAGAAGGAATGTCCCATTGTTGCGTGTAAGCATACCAAACTCGGTACCTTCAACATAGATGTTTGCATTGGCGATCGGATCGCCATTCTTTTCGTTAGTAACTTTACCCGCCAGGTTGCCAGCGCCTGCTGCAAAGGCAAAGGAGGTAATCATAAATAACGAAACTAATAGAACAATAATTACTTTTTTCATAGGTGTACTATCCTCCCTATATTAATTTGTGTTAACAAAAACCACTCATCCGCCAGCTGGCGGATGAATACCTATCAATGATATTAACATGCCTATTTTCTTTCTTATTGTCTAAGACCGTGAGATCGTATAGTGTATATGTAGATGGATATAGTATTTTTAGCAACTTTTTGCATTTTTTTAACTTCTTTTTTCTTAAGAAATTTTTCAAAGCTATTACTAAACTCCTTTTATTAGTTTAGATAAAACTTTGTCTACTTTAGCAATCTTGTTAATTGACTGTCAATTTTTTTTTTATAAATCTTTAAAATACAAAATAAGTGTAAGTTAAATCCCCTCATGCGGGATATACTCCGTCTCCTCTATTTCCCATTTCTCTTCTAACTTCCTTCTATGCCGCTGTTTGCCCATATATGAAACTAAAAGAAGTATCGGAATTATTATCCAAAATAATCCAAATCCGGAATAAAGAATTGCAAGAACAGAATGGGATGAAATTGACTTCCGAGCAGCATCAAGAAAGGATTGAACAGATATTCCGAAGGCTTTAGTAAAGGATGTTTCAAAATTTTGTCCTGCTTGAATATGATCAATAAACTGATAATATTTCTCTTTATCAAATCGCTTAAGCAGATATCTGAAAGTGTAATAACTTTGTAGATAAAAGATCTCGACTTTTTTTTTCACCTTTGGGTAATGATAAGAATAGGATTGCAGATCGAGCACATTTCCCTTTAGTGCATCAGTAACAAATTGTACTTCTCTATTGATGTTCCATTCTTTTGCGTAATACTGCACAAATCCTTCCTCAAACCATAGCGGCAGATAAACCTCCAGTGCGATTGAATGAAGCAAGATGTGAAGATATTCATGAGTCAGTACTTTATAAAATTCCGTGTGAGGTGGAAGTGTTTTGGGATTCTGTAAAATAATTTTAGAGAGCATAGGAATTGCCATTGCAATACTGTTCTCGGGCAATTTGCCAAGTGTCACATACTTATCAAATTCTTTTTGGGAATGAGTAAACACCAGTTGAATGACAGGTATATCATAAAATCCGACTTCCCTATTTATTTCAGGAACAATTTTTGAAAAATTCTGTAAAATATCCTGAGCGATCTTTGCATCGCTCTTATCATAGGAAATGATGAAATATTCATTATGGCTTAATTCTGAATAAGCTGGATCGGTAAAAACAGAAATAAAAACAAGGAAAAATAATAACCAAATCAGTAATTTTTTAACTTTCATGAGCTTGGGAAAAAGATAACTCATATGAAATGTATGTCCATGTTTTCATTGATAAATAAAATTCCCGATGGAGGAACGATCGATTTCATTGAATGATCAATTCCCCATCGGGAATCCAGATTCTTTACTGATTTAAGTCAATCGTTATAAAATTATCGGGTATGGACGTTTTTATTCTTCCTGCTATCCGCCAGCTGGCGGATTCGACTCCTCGTCATTGCATTCCTCAGGAGCTGAATTACAATACTGGATTTCCGCCAGCTGGCGGATTACATATTAAAAATAATCACAAATCATCACAAAAGGGCGTTGTCATTCCCTCGAAAGAGGGAATCCAGTATTTAATTTTATTCTGGTTACCAAGCCCCAGCTTGGTAACCTATAATTTCCTATTAGAATCATAACACATTCCCAAGCTGGGGCTTGGGAAAGAGAACGAGGGTAACTGGAGCTTGGGAAAGAGGATAAATCTTTTTATTTATTTCAATGTTCCCAGCTTCCGCCAGCTGGCGGATTACATATTAAAAATAATCACAAATCATCACAAAAGGGCGTTGTCATTCCCTCGAAAGAGGGAATCCAGTATTTAATTTTTTTTAACCACAGAGAACACTCATTTTCATTTCATTACGCCGTGGCAGGCAAATTTACCCCAATACAGTTTACCCAGTTGGATTTTTTTATCCAACTGGGGTCATTCTTCCTTACGATTAAAAGATTAAGCAAAAATTACTTTGACATTTAAGTTTTGACATTTTATTTGACATTAGAAATTATGATCTATAAATTAATTTAAATCTTACTCATCTTTCAAAGAATATATTTTAAAAGGTTAAATATGATTTTTTTAAGTAATTTCCACACTTGCGAAATTTGAATAAATAATTGAGAGGAAGGTCAATGAAAAGATTATTTTTGATATTAATTGGATTTTTACTTTTTATGAATTTCCTTCTGGCTGAGACTGAAGATCAGGACTCCGTCCTGGTTGAAATTCCTGACATTGATATCTATGATGAACAAGCTGGAAATTTTCTCGATATCAATCCCGATTACTACCTTTACTATGCATATCAAAATTATAATGATGATAATTTTGAAACAGCAGCCAAATTCTATCTCCAGTATCTTTCATACCAAAATTCTGATGCGAACTCAATCTATAATCTTGCATGCTGCTATGGACTTCTTGGAATCGATTCACTTGCTACGATCTATCTCAAGAGGGCGTACGCAGCGGGTTTCGATGACATACAGCATATCAAAGGAGACCCGGATTTTGATGGAGTGAAAGATTCCGTTATCTTCACAGCATTGATCGACAGCATAGAAAGTATCGAGCATCAAAAGATAGAAAAAAGCGGAAGCGTGCTCTTCATTCCAGCGAAAATACTTCAGGAATGCAGAGTAAAACTGCCGGAAAACTTTGATCCTGCACAGTCCTATCCCTTACTCATCGGATTGCACGGTTACGGTGATAATAATGAAAATTTTATAAGCTTATATCAGGATTTTCCATCGAGAAATTTTATCTTTGCCGTACCACAGGCGCCCTATGAATTCGGTGTGGGTTCCAATATCGGGTATAGCTGGATTCCACAATCAGATGAACCGGCAGTATTTGATGAAGCAGTTACACTCACTGAAAATTATGTTAATAGCGTTGTAACATATCTTCAAAATCAGTACAACATATCCGAGATCGTATTGATGGGCTTCTCACAGGGATGCTGGCTCACTTATTATACAGGTATTAAAAACCCCTTGCTTTTTAAGGGTCTTCTCTGTTTCGGTGGAGACCTTCCTATTGATCTTTTGGATGACGAAACCTTTGAAAACGCAAAAGACCTTCCAATCTATATTGTTCACGGTGAAAATGACAGAAACATACCTGTCGATGCTGGAATAAATGCAGCTTCTGTTCTACAAGAAATGGGCTTTGAAATTGAGCTATTTATCTTTGACGGTGCACACGAAGTTCCGAAAGAAGGGTTGGAAAAAGGTCTGCTCTGGCTGGGTCTCATCCAATAATCAAATATATAGGTAATACTATGAAAAAATTATTAGTTACGTTCTTTTTGATATTCTTGATCATTCCCACTCTTTATGCTAATGGAGAACGGGATACGTTATATATCTTAAATACAACAGATATCCACGGATCCATCCTACCTTATGATTACATCAGGGATGAACCGGCTGAATACGGACTGGTAAAGGTTTATACAAGGATAAAAGAGTTCAAAGATAAATATGATAATGTTGTTCTGCTTGATTGCGGAGACCTTTTACAGGGCAATCCGTATGCGTATTATTTCAACAGGATCGATACTTCTGGTGTCCACCCGATCATCCAAACAATGAATTATATTGGCTACGATGCTTTCGCAGTCGGCAATCATGAAATTGAACTGGGTGTGGACACCTACACAAAAGCAAGAGATACCTCAGATTTTCCATGGCTCTCAGCTAATGCTGCACTCGATGACGGGTCTACCTATTTCGAGCCCTATACAATTTTGGAAACAGTCGGTATTAAAATTGGCATTCTTGGTTTGACAACGCCCGGAATTCCAACTATGCTTGACTCGACCTATTATCCTGGCATCACATGGAAAGATATGGTGGCAACGGCTCAACAATATTCCCCAAAACTTCGTGACAGCGTGGATGTTCTTATCGGGATTTTTCATGCCGGATTTGATGCACAGGAAGATAAGTATAAAGAGGAACTTTTTGGATTACCTGTTGCGAATGCATCCGGACTGGTAGCAGAAAGAGTTCCTGGATTCGACGTTGTTTTTGGAGGTCATTCGCATCGTGTGAATCCGCGAGATACAATTATTACGATACGAGACAGTACCACTCTGAAAATGATCTCCGGCTCTCATGCTTGGGGACTTGGGATTGCCAAGATCGTGCTGGAAAAAAGAAATGGAAAATGGAAAGTTATCGAAAAAACCGGCTGGATCGAGCAGGCAAAGGATTTTCCACCATCTCGGGAAATTCTTGTGCTTAATGAACCGTATCATAAGAAAGTAATTTCATTCTTCAGAACCCCTATTGCTTTGAATAAAGAAATCATCACTACAGAAAATGCCCGTTTTGAAGATTCACCGATTCCTGAACTCATCAACAGAGTTCAACTTCATCTTACTGAAGCAGACATTTCTCTTTCTCCGGTATTCTCAACCGGGCTTGTCATTCCAGCTGATACAATCCGTATCAAAGATGTGTATGCAATGTATCCCTATGAAAATACCCTCAAAATGATCGAAATGACAGGTGAGCAGCTTGTTGATTATCTTGAATATTGTGCTAACTATTATGTATATGAAAATGACTCGCTTTCCACGAATCCGGACATGGCTGGCTATAACTATGATATGGCAGAAGGCATTTCATACACTATTGATGTTCGCGAACAGCCCGGAAGCAGAATAAAGAATGTGACATTTCTTAAAACTGCCGAACCCATTGATCCTGAAATGACCTATACAGTTGCACTTAATAGTTATAGGGCAAACGGCGGAGGTGGACATTTGAAAGCAGTTGGAATTGATAAACCAAACGTGATATATTCTTCAGAAACCGACCTCAGAAATCTTATAATTGACTACTTAAAAGAACAAGAAATATTAGAAGCAAAATGTGATAATAATTGGCATATCGTGCAATAGAAATCTTGGCATTCAAGACTAATAAATCAAGAAAAATAAGCATAAATATCCCAGGAGGATACAATGAAAAAAATTAGTATAATTCTATGTGTTGTCATTTCTTTCTTAATGGTTTCATGTTGTTGTATGAAAACAAAAAATGCACCACCCCCAGTACCTCAAAAGCATGAAGCACCTAAATTCGTATCTGCACAGCCCAAAATAGTTTCGATGGATGCTATCACTTTTGTCGGAATGGAAAAACGTTTCACCTTTGATGCAATGTCTGGAATTTCTGTATTCTGGATGAATTTCATGAAGGTTAGTGATCAAATCCAAAATAAAGTTGATCCCGAAGCAGCATGGGGTGTTTCCTATGATATGGATTACTCAGTTCAACCCGGAGAATTTACCTATTTCGTAGGCATGGAAATCTCAAATACAGAAAACATTCCGGATGGCATGATCGTTTATGTGGCACCTGCTTCCAAATATGCAAAATTCACTCATTACGGTTCTCTGGACAAGCTTTCAGAAACCTATACTTACATCTACAATGTTTGGTTTCCCCAAAGCGGATATGATATGGGAATGGTAGATGGATTAGAGCTTTACGGCAAGAATTTCGATCCGCAAAGCAGTAAATCAGAAATGTATATCTTTGTTCCAATAAAATAAATAAGCTTAAAGGTGAAAATGGTAAATCCTAAAAAAATCTGAATCCTGCAAAAGAAATTTTCTATTATTTCATCAGGATCATTTTCTTTGTTTGAGAATAATTACTTGTATCCATTTTATAGAAATAAATTCATGGGCTAACCTGATTGTCGTTTTCATCTTTTCCATCTCACTCTGCACTAAATCCTAAATCCTATCCACTGGCGGGCATCTCTTCTTATTTTAAAAATTCCCGCATCTATGTGTGAAAAATTCCACGTAGAAAATTTTGGCGAAATTGCGACCTGAGCAATTCCCTTTTTAACCAATGCTATATAAGGGTAAGGATGAAGTGAGAAACGCAGCGTTCACCGAGTTTATTTTTGGTGCCGTTTGTTAAAAAAGTAATAATCCAGAACTCCCAACTGCAAAGTAAATATTTTTTTAGATGATTCTTCAAGTATTTTTTTTGAGTTCAGACTTTTTAATCCATCTGATATCTTTGCATTCTACCTGTTGAGCTTTGGGTTCTTTATCCTCAACTCTGAAAATAAAGACAAAACCGATCCAGGGTTTGCCATCTTTAATCTGTTGTTGAGAGCAAAATGCATGGAATTTAAAAGATCCATCATCTTTTGGAGAATATTTTTTAGTTTTGATATCGGGAAATATTTATAAAACATTTAATCCGGTTTCTTCAAAAACTTCTCTTTTAACTGCATCATACACATTCTCATATCTATCAATCCAACCTGCAGGTATTTCTAATGCTCCAGAATACTCTGGATCTATCTCGGGGTTTCCATCTGGTCTGAACTAAAATTTCAGTATCAACATTATTTTCTCTCTCAATAATGGCTTAAACAACCGGGATACAAATATCGATTATATCTATCTCTTACAGCTCTTGCTTTTTCATTAAAAAAAAATTTCAATACATCCATAATCTTTTGTTTTAAGCATTTCAAAACAACCATCCATTGCCCAGAAGTTTTTCCTTCTGCCGATATTCCCTTGCTGGATCACCTCGTATATAGTGGTAATTCTCTTATCGAGATCCGCGAACGCATAAAATCTTTTATTTTGTGAGTATATTTCTTCAGCTATGATTTTCCCATCAGAACTCATAATGGTGGTCTTCCTATCAGAATTCATAGTAGTAGAATAGGATCCATTTGAGGAACGTATTTGCTTAATTGCTGCTTGTGATGGTTCATTAGCAAAGACCTGTCCAATTAACAAAAATAAACCGGTTATTAATAAAAATTGAATTCCTGCTTTCTTCATCTATTCATTCCTTTTGTAGTGATTAACAATTTCATATAACGGTTCACAGTTATGCGATTGAGTGAGCGTAAATAAAAAAAAGCTGGTCAATCAATAACCCAAAACCGACTAAAGTCATGGAGTGGTCCATGACTTCTCACAAAACCGAACGATCAAAAGCATTTGATGCGTCCCCGAAGAAGGCTTTGGGAACGAGGGGATGCCTGTTTTATCAAGTGTTGGTTGCCACTTTATTGAACATTTCCAAAATTCTATTTTGTTCGGCTTTCACTGATTTTCTTTGTTGTTTTAATGTAATTTTTTCTTTATCAATATCTCGTAAATCTAGTGGTATTGAGAAATATTTTTGGATTGAATCCCAGTCGATATTTCTTATTGTTCGAGGTTCATCTAAATAAAAACTTATCCAACAATCACCAATTCTTGAATTAGTTTGAACATCATGAAGTTTACTATTTGCAATTTTAACATATTGTTTATCTATTTCAAATCCAATGAATTTTCTTCCTAAATGTTTGGCAGCAACAGCAGTTGTTCCTGTTCCCATAAAAGGATCCAGAACAATATCATCTTCATCGGTTGTCATTAATATCAGTCTTTCAAGTAAATGAATAGGAAGCTGGCAAGGGTGAGTATCTCGTCTTTTATTATGTTTGATTCTGTGAATATCTGTCCAGACATCGGAAACTAATGGACCGAAAGGATGTAAAAGAGCTTTTTTACCACCATAATCTTTAAGTAAATAACCTGTTTTTCTATCTCTTTTGTGAGGATATCTTACTTCATAAAACTTTAATTCTTTTTGGGTTTTTGCATAAAATAGAATTCCATAGTGAGAAGGCTGCAAAGTTTTTCCCATGGGAGCAGTCGGAGCATCCCAGGAAATCCAATGTTTAAAATCTGCTTTTTGATTTAAAATCGCTGCATAATAAGTTAACCATTTTGGTATATTATGAACAAGAATCGAACCTTTTGGTTTTGTTACTCGCACCATTTCTGAAATCCATTTTTCACACCAATCGAGATATTCTTTAAACTCCAATGAATCTTTATAACTGTTATATTTCTTTTTTAGATTAAAAGGAGGATCAGCGAAAGTCATATCAATTGAGTTATCAGGGATTTTTTTGAATAAATCTAAACAATCTCCCTGAATTATCTGGTTAATATATTTTTCAATCATTTGTTAAAACTTCCTTTACTAATTCTCTGAATCGTTGCAATTCATCCTGATGAAGAGTGAAAACATCTTCATAAGCTGCAACCATTCTTTTCAAATCTTTCTTTCGTACATACCAGCCAATCCCATCAACAAAACCGATAAACTTAGCTTTTGGATAGTGTTTTTTAAGAAGCGCATCAATTGAAATCTCTGTTTTTGATTTGTCTCCCTGACCGGAAACCAGAATACAGTTTCCTTTGCTTCCGCTTGCTAAAACTCGTACTTTCATAATGATTGATAGATGGTTTCCCTGATGAGGGGATGGTTGTCAATAAAAAGAGATGGTCATTGGTTAATTAGTGAACTGGTAAATTGGTTAATTGGCGAATTGTTTGATTGGTAAAATTGTGAACCGAATAATAAATCGTTTTATGTATGTATTATACTTGATTATATTCACCTTCATTAATTTCTGCGCCTGGCTGCACATTAATTATATCCGTTGTTAATGGTTGAGATTCTTTTTCTAAATCAATATATTCATAACTTACACTTGCTGCAAAAAGGTCTTCTTTAATAGTTGCAAGTTTCTTTTTTGCCGCTTTTATAGCGTACTTAGAATTATCAATCCCAATCCATTTTCTGCCATTTATTTGTGCAGATTTCAAGGTCGTTCCTGAACCGCAAAAACAATCCAAAATTATACTGTCTCGATTTGAAGAAGTTCTAATGATCAAATCCAATAATGCAGAATTCTTTTCAGTAGGATACGCTGGATATTGTGGGTCTTTAAATTCCCAAATATCTTGAACTCTTTTCCCTTCACGTTCGTCTGCAAAAATGATTTTTCTTGGATTTCCTTTTGAAGACCATTCAATTAATCCATCTTTGTTCCATTGCTCCAAAGTTTTTACATCTGTTCTCCAATGTCTGCCTTTAGGTGGTAATATGCCTTTAAATGGTTGATTGGATTTTCCATTTTCTGTCTCGCCGGGAGCGTGAATTGGAACAGTTGTATATCTTCTGCCCAGTTTATCAATTTTCGCGAACAATGTTGCAAGGTCTTTTTCTGTATATTTTTTACTTGGTTCGTTCCATATCGGTTTTGTACTTTTAGAATAAAATAAAATCAAATCTTTAATATTACCATAGCCAATTCTTTTGAAGTTTTTCGGATTACATTTAATCCTTGTTATGTCGTTTCTGAAATTTTCTATTCCAAAAACTTCGTCCATCATTACTTTTACATAATGCCCAATTTTATAATCAATATGCAAGTAAATTGAGCCTTTTACTGAAAGCAGTTCTTTAATAAGGACTAGGCGTTGTTGTAGAAATTCAATGAAATTTTTACCTTTTAGTTTGTCGGAATAAGCAACATCTCCATTTCTTGAATTACTGATAGTAGAAGCTCTGCCATCAGTAATTGTAAAATTACCACCTGTTGCAAAAGGGGGGTCGATATATACCAAGTCAATTTTACCTTTTAAATTTTTATTTTTTAAAAGGTACTGAAGACCTTGAACATTATCTCCTTTTATCAAAATATTTTTCATTTGAATTAAACTTGGTATAAAAATTCGCGTAATAGCAATGCACTAAAAATGTAATAATCTTTATAAGGATTTGAAATATATTTATACATTTTTGACTTGCCAGGTATATAAAGGACTCCATCGAGTATTCCGATCTGTATCGCATTAACATTCTTTTCCTCGATTGTTGCAATAGCATCTTCAAATTGAGTATTTTGATGACCTCCCATATCTGTAAGGAACTTAGCTTCTCCAATGATATATTTACCGTTGAAACGCGCAACTAAATCCAGACCTTTATTTCTATTATAATTCAACTCCTTTTTGGCGAAATCCATCATTGTTTTATCGCCTGCATCAAGAATAGCATCTTTATTATTAGCTGAAAAATGATCTATATCAACAGGAGAAATTCCAAGAGATTTCTTCCTTAACCAATCACGAAACATTGGTCCTATCTGGCGATTAGTTTCTTTTGGTTCACTGCATTTCTGAAAAATTTTATCAAGCCCCATTTCGTAAAGTCTTCCACAGATGCGATTAATAGTTCTTGGATTCCTATCTATGGCAGACTTGTCCCGTTTTAGGTAAGCAATGTAGCTGTCTTTTATGGGGAATAGTCCAAGTTTTAACAACTCCTTGATTAAAGCGATGTTGTCTTTAAGCTTAAATGATGTTTCTATTTCGGTCCAAATTGCTTCGTCAATGTCTCTTATTCCCTCGGGGATTGTTGAATAAACTTGAAACAGATCGTCAAGATATGATCTTTGATTGGCGTATTCAATACTTAATTTAGTCCAATTATTCATACTGGTTTCTCCATATTTAACTCATTTTTTATTTTTATTTAATTGCTGTCAACCACTTCGTGAAGCTTCCATTATATTAGATTTATGAATAATACTATAACAATTCTTTCAATTGCTTCATTCCTTCTCACAATTATAAACTTCTATTTCCACTTCTATTAATAATTTAGAAAATATACTTCATTCGTTGTCAATAAAAAAAGCTGGTCATTCCATAACCCAAAACCGACTAAAGTCATGGAGTGGTCCATGACTTCTCACAAAACCGAACAATCAAAAGCATTTTCCATTTTTCATTTTGAATTTTACATTTTCCATTTGTACTTACCAAAAGTGCCCAACAGTCCGAACAGAATAAAATACGGTGCATACAGCACTTCGACAAGGGGAAATACCAGTAATGAGCTGTATTCTCTGAAGAGCGTGGCGCCGCGCAGGAGTATAAAAAAATCGAATAAGCTCTTTGTGAGGAATACGATAAGGAAGGATCTCCATGTCACGACTCCTGCCAATGCAATGATGAATGTAGTCAATAATAATAAAAGAAAAATGAATGCAAGAAGGGAGACGCATTTGATGAGTGCGGTATAATATCGCCACTTGGAACCGCGCCGCTTTTCCTGCTGAAAAGTCTGAGAATGGGATTTTTCTTCAACTGAAAGAACATAGCTGTCCGGATGAGTTGCAAATCCTATTTTGCAAGAATGACTTTTACTTATTTTTTGAAGAAAGAGATCGTCATCCCCTGAGGGAATGTGCCCGATCCCTTCATATCCTTTTAGTGATTCAAAGACCTTCTTTTTGTAGGCGATGTTTCTACCGGTTGCAGTTATTCCCCAATTCCAGCCGATGCTGCCTGCGGAAAAAGTGAACATTGCGAGCCGTTCAAGTTTCTTCAGAATGCAGATAATCCTTTTGTCAAAACTTTTGCTCTGACATTTCAAGGGAGAGTAGCCAACCACCATATCAAATCCTCTGGCAAAAACCTCATTCATTGAACTGACCCAGAATTTTCCGGGTCTGCAATCCGCATCTGTGAACATCAGCACCTCGCCCTGCGCATGTTTGATCCCTTCTGTAAGTACTCGCTTCTTCCCAATAAGATTTGGTAATTCTTCAGTAATGGTGATGTATTTTATCTGAGGATATTTCTTTGAAAAATTTTCAAGAATATAGTCCGTGTTATCTACAGAGTGGTCATTCACAACAATTATTTCAAATCTAACTTGCGGATATTCTTGTGCCAGTAAGCTATTCAGCAATGAAGTCAAATGCTTCTCCTCATTCCGTGCAGCGACAATGACTGAGATAAAATGATCTTTTTTCTCTGAAGAAATGGTTCGATTAATTCTAAATGTCCCTATAATGAGAAATAATAGAAACAAGCCGTACAGCGCAGTCAACGCATATAGAACATAGAAAAAGATCATAATAGTTTCATACCCTTCACTGATGAGGCATTCAGCTCGAGAGAAGCAAATTTTTTCTTTTTATATTTGAATTGAGCTGCTGCGCCTATCATTGCAGCATTATCTGTGCAGTATTTTTCTGAGGGGTAAAAAAGTCTGATGTTGCTCTCATTGCAATAGTTTGTGAAAGTGCTTCTCAATTCGGAATTCGCTGCAACTCCACCCGCAAGTAAAATAGTTTTCAGTGAATGCTTTTTTAAAGCTTTGATCGTTTTCTGAAAGAGCACTTCAACGATCGCATGCTGAAAACTTGCAGCAAAATCATGAGTAGCATCTTCGTCGAGTGTCCCTTTTTCTTTGAGATAGAGCATGCCTGCAGTTTTCAATCCGCTGAAGCTGAAATCAAAATTATCATGCTTGAGCATTGGAAGCGGAAATTCGATAGCAAGCTTATTTCCACCTTTAGCAAGAGAATTGATAAAAGGTCCGCCCGGATAGGGCAAACCAAGCAGCTTGCCGATCTTGTCAAATGCCTCACCGGCAGCGTCATCGACGGTTTTTCCGAGAATTGTATATTCAACTGACGAAGAAAAAATTACCAATTCTGTATGTCCACCGGATACAATGAGAGACAAAAAGGGGAATTCTATATTTTTATGCTCCAGGAAATTAGCGAACACATGCCCGAAAATATGATTCACAGCTATCAATGGTTTTTGAAGACTGAATGCCAACCCTTTTGCAAAAGAGACGCCGACCAGCAAAGAGCCGATCAATCCCGGATTTGCAGAAACTGCGACAGCATCGATATCCTTCAACCTGATTTCTGCTTTTTCAAGAGCCATTTCCACGATTGGGATCAGGGTACGAATGTGTTCACGGGATGCAAGCTCAGGAACAATTCCCCCATACTTTGCATGCACTTCTTCCTGAGTAGAGATCACATTAGAGAGAACATCACAATTTCCATCGATAAGTGCTGCGGAGGTATCGTCGCAGGAGGTTTCTATCGCAAGAATGAGGGGTTTCTTCATGAATTATTCTTTAACTGATTTTATGCGCACTTTTGTAGGAGTTTGTCCCAGAAGGTCGATTCCGGCCGGTAATTCCACGCTTATTGATACTTCATCATCAACTTTGAAAGAATCCGGCAATTCAATTGTTACAAAGATATCCTTCTCTTCCAGAATACTCACAAATTCTTTATCACCCGACACCTTAATACTTACCGAGGAAGGAAAAATCTCTATCCCCTTCGGCTTGTCTATAGAAATAAGTGAAATGGTCTTCTGAATGATCTTCGGCTCCATCTTTATGATATCTAGTGTATAAATATCATAGGAAACCATCGGATCCTTGAGCTGGATAATGCTAAGGTACGGGTCGTCAACATGGATGTCCTTATCATAAAGTATTGTGATCACTTCTTCGATCTGGGTAATAATGGATTGAGGACCTGTTATCTGTATCTCCTCCGGTTTGATTTCAAGTTCATTTTCTTCAAAATATTGCTTGCTCTCATCGTCTGCAAAGGCAAGTTCAACAGGAACGATCATTGTATTCATATTGTCCATAACTATGAGCACGTCTTTCATAGGAAATTTGTGAACAATAGTGAGATTGAATTCCTCAAGTCCATCAAGATTCTCATAATCTATTGGTAAATAGTTTTTTCCATAGTGCACATCTTTCAGGTCAATATGATAGACATATTTTTTCAGATTATAGCCCATCACAGACTGACCTTTGCCTTCGACAGTTATATCGATAGTTTCGGGTTCAATATTAATAGGGACAAGCGCAGAAGGTGCATTGGAGATCGTGATAGGCACCTGTATATCTACTTTCCGTACCTTCGTAAGATTTATCTCAAACCAGATAAACGCAGAAAGCAAAAGCGCAAAAATAAAAATCCATATCTTTTTGTTCATCATTTTCTCTCATCCTTATTAAAAATTCTTCTTAATTTTTCTGATACAAGTGTAATATAAATATTCAGCGGGTCTATCTTATGAGCAATGCTGAGATATTTCTTTGCGTTGTTAAAATCTCTTTCTGCAATGTATATCTTGCTCAGATCGATATAGGATTTGATGTAAAATATATTTTTTTGAATGCTTGTCTTGTAGTTCTCGACTGCCTTATCAATATCCCCCATATTATAGCAGCAATTTGCAAAAATGTTGTGAAATTCTGCACTGTTACAACCCAATCGCCCTGCTTTGTCATAACACACAAATGCCTGTATCCAGTTCTTTTTACTATCATAGCATTTGCCGATGAGGAGTGCAACTTCTTTGTTTGTTGGGAATTTTTTCTCTGCACTTTTCAACACAGAGATCGCATTATCCCATTCCTTGAGTGCAATGTATTGTTCTGCGAGAAAGGTATAGGTTGAAACAAGATTATTAAAGTATGGCATGATCTCTTTAAAATAGGTGATCGCTTCTTTTCTTCGATCCAAATACACGAGGGCAACGGATTTATTAAAAAGCATTTCGGGAGTTTCTACTGTGATCTTTGAGTACCATTCCAATGCTTTGTGCGCTTTTCCCTTTTGAGTGAGATATACATTTCCCATAAGAAAATTTAGCTGGTTGCTGTCTGGAAATATATTAAGAGCTTTTGCAATGATCTTCTCAGCTTTTTTGAAGAGGGCATGCGTCATATATATCACGTACAGCATCTCATATGCATTGAAGGTATCGGGATGGTCATCAATAACTCCCTGCATGATCTCTTCTGCAAGAAGCCAGTTTTTTTTGATGTGATGCTCTGCTTCAAGGAGCTTCGCTTTAATATAATTATCCATTAATTACACTCTTCTCAAATGAATTAATCACGTCAACAATCTCGTTTTTTGTTATAAGATGATATATCTTATCGCGAAAATGTGATGAGCCGTGCAAACCCTTTGTATAAAAGGGAACGAATTTTCTGAACAATCTGATCGCAGTTGTTTCTCCATAAAATTCTACACTTGCAAACAGGTGCTCTTTCATCACTTTAATTCGCTCTTTAGTCGTGAGTTGCAGACTTTCCTTCTTATCAATTTTATCTTTTATCTGTGAGAAAAGCCAGGGATTTCCAAGCGATCCTCTTCCAACCATTATGGAATCACAACCAGTTTCCTGGAACATCCTCACGCCATCTTCACAAGTAAGAATATCTCCATTTCCGATTACAGGAATTTTTACAATTTCTTTTGCTTTTTTAATATAGTTCCAATTACTTTTTCCTGAAAACAACTGGCTGCGTGTTCGGGGATGAATGATGATTGCTGATGCACCTTCGCTTTCAATAATTTTGATAATTTCCTCAAAATGTTCATCGGAATCCCATCCGATCCTGATCTTTACTGTGAAGAGTGCATCTTTTAATAATTTTCTTGTTTGACGAACGATAGAAGCGATCTCGTGAGGGGATTTCAAGAGCGCAGCGCCAGCGCCGTTTTTTACCACTTTCTTGATCGGACAGCCCATATTTATATCAAAGAAATCGGGATTGAATTTTTGCATGATCCGAATACCTTTTACGATCTTATCTGCCGTATTGCTGAAAACCTGCAAGCCGATCGGGTGTTCGGTTTCATCGAAATCTGCTAATACTTCAGTTTTCTTATTCTTGTGTATTAGTGCATCTGCGCTGATCATTTCTGAGAGCACTACGTCTGCACAAAATCGCTTGCAAATCTTACGATACACATAATCGGTATATCCTGCCAGAGGAGCAAGCCAGAGTTTTTTGTCGAAGAGTTCTTGTGATTTCATATTATATTAATAAGGTAATGACCTGAACTTGTGTGGCAACTATTTTAGAAATCCAAATTTCAAATTTCTAATTTCAAATGGAATGTCAAAGTTTAAATGTCAAAATTATATGGATTATGTCGCAAAATCAGACTTGCTTCGTGGCGAAGTATGAAGCGAGGATGATTAATATACGCTTCGTGGCAATGCATCGGGATGAATCAAGAATAGCTTTTATTGGTTTGGTTTTTGGTTATGACACGCTCTTTAATTGAGTATAATTCTGAATGGTCACTTTTTTGTAACGTTCCGGCAACTATTCAAGATTTTCAAAGATTTGTCAACGGTGGAAATAAGCTGCAAAAACGCAAACACTTTCATACCAATAAATTACAAAAAAACTAATATTAACTCTACCAGCCCAAAAATTAAAACCCATCTGCGTTTTTGTCAGCTTCATTAGATTGTTAGGCGTTGCTATTTATACTTATTTTAATTCTCCAGTAAATACCCAGAAATCTACACAATCGAAAAATGTAAACCAGAAAAACCCATTTTGGGAATCTTTAGTATGAGTCCAAAAATATTTAAAAATACCTTTAGCAAATGTTTTAAATTTTCCTTTCTTTTCTAAACTTCTTCGATCGCTTCTTACAGTTGGTTGCATAAAGTTAACATTAATTTTAGAATCTAAAGGTAAAATCATTTTTGTTTCATGGTAAAATATACCTCTAGTTATTCTTTCAACTTCTCGTTTAATCCTATTTGCATCAATGTGTACTACATCTCCTGAGCCTAAATAGATTCCTTGAGGTGTTGAAAGTTCAATTGGATGAATACTGTTTAAGATATACTGTTTATATTTTTTACTCTTTTCATGACTTATTTGCTTGATAATTTTCATATTCCATAATTCACGGGCAGGTTTGCTTTCCCAAAAACCTGGAATTGAAAGAAAAAGTCGAAAATATTCATCATCCTTTTCGTAACATTTGTTGCAGGAAATATGAGTTGGGACGGTTATTAAGTCTTTACCAATATTGCGGTACTTCTTTAAGAATATACTTTTAGGTGAAATATGATCAACAGAATTAGCACCCGCTTCTCCACAAATAAAACAAATTTTTTTATCGTAATCAGTCAAAATACTTCTTCCGCTTTTAGTGACACCAAACTATGTATTAACATGCGAACTGGCTTGATAATACTCCCTTTTGATTTCTGTTCATATACATTCACCTATATTCCTAGCTCTCTAAGCATTCTTGCTATTTCCTTGCCGTTTGGCACGTGTCCATGAGGGTCTATTTCTTTCGCTCGCTCAAGAAATTTCAAACATTTCTCAGGTGGAAGCATAACTCCCTTTATGCGTAGGATCAATGCTACGGACTCTGCTATTTCTTTATTTTCAAGTGCGATACTCACCTCTCTGCTCAGGAGTTCCATATTGGCTTGTCTGAAAGATAGAACTGGATCTTTCTGATTAGCCATAACTAACTCATTGGTCAAAGCAGCAACCATTACATCGATATCTTCTTGAGAAAGACTTGGGAATCTAGGTTCAATTTCTTTCGATAACGCTTCGAAAATTCCAAACATGCCGAAATCGATAAGTTGTAATAATCTTTTGTGAAATTTTTCTTTTGAACTATTCAAAGTGTTCTTTTTATAACGTGAAATCTCCCAATCAAAATAATCACTAGGTCCTAAATACAGAGCTTCTCGTTTAGGGTCAAAATTAGGAATTTCCTCTATTAGTTTTTCTACACCACTTCTTCCTTCTTCAAATAGTGTCTTCATCCAATTCATTCTTGAAATTGATATTTCTGTATCCAAAAAATGGAAAGCGAAATAAGAATGACTTAAAAGTATTTTACCTTCATTTTTCTTGTATATGGCTAGCTCATAAGATGGGGTAAATTGAAATGGGCTGGCTTTGAAAATTCTTGACAATAACTTTCGAATGAATCCCCATCTTACGAGGCTGAAGACATAGGTTTCATCATTGGACGAAATATTTAAAGATATTCCCATAATTTTTTCCCCTAACTATTTATTATCCCGCCACCAAGCGTGATAATATCCTTATATCCAAGCTTCATTACATACTTCCATACATTATTATTAATAAAAACCTACTTTGCGAAAAAATGGAATGGTGTTTCCCTGTCAACTTTTTCACACCACCGCCCCTCGTTCCCAAAGCCCCTTTGGGAATGCAATAACAAAAATACTGGATTCCCGCGTTCGCGAGAATGACAGACTTCATGACTTGCTTCGTGGCGAAGCATGAAGCGAGGATGATTAATATACGTAATTCTCGATTCATGCTCTCTGCGTTCACTACGAATCAAGTCTTGCTTGTAGGAGTTTTCTTTTCATTATTGATAATCAGTTGGATTTATTTCATAACAAGTACCAAAACTTTTCGTGATATTTCGTTGTTAAAATCCCCCTCGTAGATAAATATCTTGTCAATGTTAAACCCATTCGGACACTTGGTACATCATGAAAAAAGATAAAGCGATCGTACTCCTCAGCGGCGGTCTGGATAGCTGTGTAGTAACTGCAATTGCACAGAAGGAGTATCAGGTTTGTCTTCTGCATGTGAATTACGGACAGAGAACTGTTACTCGAGAAGAACAAGCATTCAAAGATATAGCTGCATATTATAAGATAAAAGATTTTCTGAATGTAGATATTGGTTATCTGCAAAAAATTGGCGGATCGAGCTTGACGGATAATGAGATTCCTATTCCTGATAAAAGTTCTGATAATAAAATACCAACAACCTACGTTCCTTTCCGAAATGCAAACCTGCTCTCCATCGCAACAGCATGGGCAGAAGTGATCGGTGCAACTAAGATATTTATTGGCGCTATGGAGGAGGACAGCAGCGGTTATCCTGATTGCAGAGAGCAATTTTTCAATAGTTTTAATAAAATCATAAAAGAAGGCACAAAGCCGGACACCAATATCGAGATAGAAACTCCCATCCTTCACAAAACGAAAGCTGAAGTGGTTCAATTAGGCATAGAATTAAAAGCCCCGCTCCATCTCACATGGTCATGCTATCAAAACGAAGACAAGGCATGCGGTGTGTGCGAAAGCTGTAAACTTCGGATAACTGCCTTCCGACAAGCCGGTTACCCGGACCCAATCCCCTATGCAGTACCCATCCAATGGAAACATTAATTCAAAAATACAAAGAATATCTTATTTCTCAAAATTACTCCAAACACACTCTGCGCGCTTACCTCGGAGATGTTGAACAGTTCATAGATTTTATCAAGAAATTCTTCCCGAATGAAAAAGTCGTTATCGAAGATATAAACAAATCTATGTTCCGGGATTTTCTTCAGCATCTGAGCGAGCAAAAGGACGGCAACAGAACCCTTGCCCGAAAGGTCATCTCGATCAAGGCATTCTTTTCGTACCTGATACAGAATGATCTTACAAAACATAATCCTATCATAGAAATAAAAATCCCAAAATTTGAAAAATACGCTGCAACTTTTCTCACAGAAAAAGATATGCGTTTCGTTCTGCAAATACCCGACCAGGAGGATGCACTCGGCATTCGGAACCTCGCTATCCTCGAGCTGCTTTACAGCACAGGTATTCGTATCGGAGAGCTTGCCGGATTGAAGATCAAGGATGTGGATTTCATACAGAGCCAGATAAAAGTACTTGGCAAACGCTCTAAAACACGGATCATTCCAATGGGAAGCTATGCAATCAATGCGCTGCAAAAATATCTCAAGATAAGGGAATCCTTCATAAAAGATAAAGATGTCCCTGAAGTATTTGTTTCTCATAATGGCAATCCCCTCTCAGCAGACGAGCTCAGATATATTGTGAATAAATATCTAAAAGTTATTGAAAAATCCAAGAATTACAGTCCTCACACCCTTCGTCATACCTTTGCAACACACCTGCTCAATCACGGCGCCGATCTGCGTTCTGTGCAGGAACTTCTCGGTCATAGCAGTTTAACATCAACAGAAATTTACACCCATACTTCCATGCAAAAACTGAAAGAAGCATACAAAACAGCGCACCCTCATGGCGACAGAAAATAATCCGAAAATTGACAAAATAAAATTTCAGAAAGCTAAATTGAAAATACTATGAAAAAAAATATTATTATAGGAATCGCAGGCGGCACAGGTTCGGGAAAAACGACTTTGGCAGAGAGGATCATTGAAGAACTTAATGAACCAAATGTATTCATCATCAAACAGGATGCCTATTATAAATCTTATTCAGCACTTAGTTTTGATGAACGTAAAAACATCAACTTTGACCATCCCGATGCTTTTGATACACCACTTCTTATGAAGCACCTTAATAATCTCAAGAACGATTTCCCAATCGATATGCCACAATATGATTTTGCAAACCATCTTAGGAAGAAAGAGACAATCCCTATTTCACCCCACAAGGTGATCATGCTCGAAGGGATCCTTGTTTTTGAAAATATGGAATTACGCAATTTTCTCGATATTAAAATCTTTGTAGATACCGATGCTGATGTCCGCATTCTCAGAAGGATCAAACGCGATATTCAAGATCGAGGACGCACTTTTGAATCCGTGTATAATCAATATATGAATACCGTGCGGCCTATGCATCTGGAGTTCGTGGAACCTTCCAAGAAATACGCAGATGTCATTGTGCCCGAAGGCGGTATGAACATTATCGCGATCGATATGATCGTTTCAAAAATAAAACAAATATTACAGGAAAGCGAGGAATAATGAAAAAATATTTCCTAACCTTAATTGGATTTTTCTTAGTGAGCACGCTCGTATTTGCTTCGACAGATATGACCGTGTACAACCAGAACTTTGCCACTGTGCGAAGTGAACTTTCTATTATTCTGCAAAAGGGATTGAATCTGTACAGTTATGATGATATTCCTGCTGCGATACAACCCACTTCAGTTCATCTTGAGCCCGTTAAATCTTCAGACAAAGTGATCATCACACTTCAAAATTTCGAGTATGATCTGGCGAACACAGAAAAAATTCTCGAAAAATATCTCGATAAGAACATCGAAATTATTGTAAAAAGTGGTGAACTTTTCACAGGTATTCTCAAATCTTTTGATCATAAAACGATTGTAATCCAGAAAACGGACAAGGGTATTACTATGATCAGCATCGATGAAGTGCAGAATTTCAACCTTGAAAAAATGCCCGAGAACTTCTTCACCAAACCTACTTTGAACTGGGAACTGCTCTCCAATAAATCCGGCGATACTGCTTGCAAAATGAGCTACATTACCAATAATATTTCCTGGGATGCACAGTACGTGGGCATTCTTGATAATGAAGATGAACATCTCAATCTTTCATCATGGATATCTCTGAAGAATAATTCCGGAAAAGCATTCAAAGATGTAACGCTTAAACTCATGGCTGGTGATGTAAATTTAGCTCCGGTTTATCCAACTATGCAGCGCGAAATGGCTATGAAAGCAGATGGTCTCGGCGGATATGCAGAACCGCAGATCACAGAAAAGGAATTTTTTGAATATCACCTCTACACGCTTGAAAATAAAACTGTGGATATAAATAACCACCAGCAGAAGCAACTCTCACTCTTTGATCCAACTGATGTGAATGTCACAAAGATATATCGATACAATACCAATTATGGAAATGATATTTCAGTGCTCATCAGCTTCAAGAATGATGAAAAATCCGGTCTTGGCATTCCTCTGCCAATGGGAAAAATACGTATATTTAAAACTCAGGATAATGATGCTGCTGAATTTGTAGGCGAGGATCGCATCGAGCACACTCCAAGAAATGAAGAAGTTGAGATCACTATCGGCACTGCCTTTGACATAAAGGGAGAATGCACTCTTGTTGAAAGCAACCGTCCAAGCCAGAAATCCCGTGAAGAAAAATACGAGTGCGAGATCCGCAATCAAAAGAAAGAACCAGTAACCATTGAAGTAACACGAAGTCTCGGCACAAACTGGACGATCACAAAATCGGACATTGATTATACAAAGAAAGATGCCTACACCATAGAATTCCAGGTGAAGATTCCTGCTGAAGATAAAGTCAACTTCAATTTTACGGTGTTGTATAAGTATTGAGGTTATAACGCTCCGATATATCGTAGTCCCCGATTGCAATGACTGTTTGAATTTTTGAAATTTCAGATATATTATGTAAATTTTTAAAAATAGTTCGAACTTTTTTAAAATGGATTTCAAAATAGTTCGGACTTTTTTTAAATGGATTTCAAAAAAGTTTTGACTTTTTTCAAATATATTTAAAGATTATCTTGACATTTTTTAATGCGGTATAAAATATCTCACAAATTCTGATGTGTAAATATACAATAAAAATATTTATTTCAAGCAAATAATGTTTAATAGAAATTTAGAAAAAGAGATAGAACCATTCCTTGATGAACATCAAGCTATATTCATTTTAGGTCCCAGAAGATCAGGGAAAACAACACTCCTCAAACTATTAAAACAATTAATTTCAGATAACCCAATATACTATTATGATCTTGAACGAATTTCTGACAGAGAAGCATTTTCGCAAGGTACAGATTATTTTATAAAATATTTCATTCAATCGGGTGGGAATATCAATCAGAAAAATGTTATTATGATTGATGAAATTCAATACCTTAAAGATTTTGCATCATTTATCAAGATTATGGTTGACCATCATTCAGATAGTTTTAAACTGATTTTAAGCGGCTCTTCAATTGCTCAAATAAAATTACAATTTAGCGATTCTCTTGTTGGAAGAAAATTCGTTTTTCATCTATATCCGCTAAACTTTTCTGAATTCCTTCTTTTTAAAGGATATGAAAAATGGAGTAAGTTAGTTTCAGAAGATTTTCAAACCATTGAAAACGACCCACTCTCTATACATCATAAGGAATTAAGAATACTGTTTGATGAGTTTCTCATATTTGGTGGATATCCTGAAGTAGTTCTCGCTAACTCAAAGAAAAAGAAACTTGCTTTTTTAGACGAGATTACAAACACATATCTTACAAAAGATATTCAAAATTTAAACCTAATTGAAAATATTGTTGGTTTCAATAAATTAGTAAAACGATTGGCACTTTCCTGCGGTTCTTTAATGAATATAAATAATATAAGTAATGATGTGCAGCTATCCCATTACTTTTGTCAGAAATATATTAAAATATTGGAAAGTACTTTTATTATCGGCACAATCCAACCTTTCCATCGTAATAAAATTAATGAAATAAAGAAAATGTCTAAAATATATTTTATTGATATAGGATTGAGAAACTTCTTACTTCAACAATTTCAACCCGTTAATGAACGTATTGATAAAGGAGCAATTCTTGAAAATTTTATTTTTTGCGAATTATCTAAAAAAGTCTATTTGGGTTCAAAACTCCATTTCTGGCGAACAAAGAATAATAAAGAAATTGACTTTATTATTGAAAAAGGAACTGAATTGATCCCAATTGAAGTGAAAGCCAAAAAAGTTAATATAAATAATCTAAAAGAATTCATTCTTGAATATCCAGAAATCAAAAAAGGTTATATGTTATACGATGGAAAATTTGCTCAAGAAGATAAAATTACTTATATGCCTATTTGGCTTTTTTAATTGAATAATGAAATATTTTTATTTAAATTTGGAGGAAGGATGAAAAACAAAATAATATCCTTTATTGAAAATATAAAATCAGACAGAAGAATTGAAACATTTGATGAAGCTGCTACAAAACAAGCAATTATACTCAAAATACTAAACCTGCTCGGTTGGGATACTTTTAATATTGATGAAGTAAAACCAGAGTATTCTGTAGGTTCTCAAAGAGTTGATTATTCTTTGAGAATTAATAATAGCAACAAGGTTTTCATAGAAGTAAAAAAAATTAGTGAAGATTTAGAAAATCATCAAGCTCAGTTGCTCAATTATTCTTTTCAGGAAGGTGTCAAACTGGCAGTTTTAACTAATGGCATTACCTGGTGGTTTTATCTTCCACTAAACGAAGGAAGTTGGGAACAAAGAAAGTTTTATTCAATAGACCTAATTCAGCAAGAATCTGAAAATGTTGCTGATAGATTTATTGATTTCATTTCTAAAGAAAATGTTTCGTCAGGACATGCAATAACAAATGCAGAAGCAATTTACACAAGTCAGAAAAAGAGAAACATCGTTGAAGCAACTATTAAAAAGGCTTGGTATAAAATTATTTCTGATCCAGATGAATTACTTGTTGATTTATTAAATGAGACAACGGAGAAACTTTGCGGATACAAAGCAACTGATGAACAAATAGAAAATTTTATTTCAAAAAATAAAAGCAATTTAATCTTATCAGAAATACAAGTTCCAAAACCTATTTCATATCCAAGAAGGGAAAAAATACAAAGGGTATTTACTAAAACAAAAAGTAGATATTCTGGGAAATCAATATCTTCATTTATATTCAGAGGCACTGAGTATGAGGTTCGTTTTTGGATAGATGTTTTAATTACTTTATGTGATGTTCTTGTTTCTACTAATAAAAATGAATTCGATAAAGTTTTAACGCTTGTTGGTCGTAAGCGCCCATATTTTACAAGAAATGAAAATGAATTACGTATTCCTCAAAAAATTAAGCATACTAATATTTATGTTGAAACAAATCTTGGTGCAAATAATATTGTAGATTTATGCTATAGAACCATTTCAGTTTTTGGTTATCCAAGTAATGATTTAAAAATAAATGCAAGGTAATAAATACATAAATTTATGAAAGAAACATTATCCTGCCAAGTCTGCACAGCAATACTGATAAAAACGGTAATTAACGGAATTACTGTTTATGAATGCCCAATTTGTGGGCAACTTCATAATGAAAATGATGAAATGATTGAATGCAAGGATTTATACTCAAAAGATAAAAATGAGTGAACACACCCTGATTCTCATTCCCGCGATCCCCAATTTAATTGGGGAGGGAATCCATAATCAATTCTTTATTTGTTATTTGGGAAGTAGTAAAAATAATAACCCAAAGACTGGATTCCCGCGTTCGCGGGAATGACATGAAGAGGAGTGGGAATGACACTGGTTTTTTATTTTTCGTTTGGTTATGATGAATTGGTTTACAATGTTTAATAATATTTTAGCTTGGTTTCAATTATTGGTAACTTTTTTGAACTTTATTATTAATGCTCATGAAAGTAAAATTCTTCCCATTTGTCATTCCCAACTTGATTGGGAATCCAGAAATGTTATATAGTTAGTTTAATCATATGGATAAAAATTACTTCGTGTACATACTTGCAAGCAAACGAAACGGCACGCTCTACATTGGAGTTACAAATAACTTAGAGAGCAGAATGTACCAGCATAAGAATAAACTCATTGATGGTTTTACCAAAAAATATGGTGTTGATAAACTTGTTCACTATGAAATGACAAATGATGTGAGAAGTGCGATTCAAAGAGAAAAGCAACTGAAG